>Ga0315553_10000138_pt1 | contig 61405 bp, 51 predicted proteins | sample SalMarSW160140MG_FD_203099 | JGI IMG/M metagenome (GOLD analysis project Ga0315553, IMG submission 203099) | Salt marsh sediment microbial communities from the Plum Island Ecosystem LTER, Massachusetts, United States - Salt Marsh Sediment SW1601-40 ...
GATCGATGATGGTGAAGCGAAAATGCCGGCGGAGTGATTGGAGCAGCGGACCGACCAGCGCCGCGGTGATCCGATCACCAACACGGGGGTGGTCTACTCCCGGGATGAGGGTCAGCGCCCAACCGCGAGGATTGATCAATTCCGCTTTAAAATCACCCTCAAGCAGGGAAAGGGCGTTATCTGAAGTCAATTCGACCACGTCCGGGCCGCCAGAAGCCGCGGTAATGAATTTCAATGACCCAAGGGGAAGATCCAGATCCACGAGGACAACTTGATCCGCTCCCTGTTCAAGTCCCAAAAAGTGGGCCATATTTACGGCAAGCGAAGATGTTCCTGCTCCCCCCCGAACACCTACGAATGCAATCAAGTATCCGATCTCTGGTTCAGCATATGCGCTCGGGATTTCAGCCTTATCGAATTCGGTTTCCATGAATTGCTGTAGCAGTTCCATCGCGTCGGGCTGCTTCACGATGATGCGATTCGCTCCGGCCTCGAAGGCCTCACCTGTCGTCGCCGGATTGGTGATGTGCGTCAGGAGAACGATCGGGGTGCGCTGGGTGCGCTGATCCCTGCGCAGCTTTCGAATAAGTTCGTTGCCATCGATGTCTGGAAGATCAAGCTCGCTGACGATCAGATCGAACTGGTCGCGCCACGCGGCTATCAGGCCTTCCTTTCCGCTCGCAGTATGCACGCCGGAATACCCAGCATTTTGCAAGGCGAGCAATACAAACTCGGCGGTTTGTGGATCAGGTTCAACGAGCAGTACGGTCGCGAGTGGCAAGGTTAGATCGAGCCTTCAGCTCACATCTTCAACCGGCGGCATCAAGTACCCGATCCCCTGTCGGGTGACGATGTGAACGGGATTCTTTGGATCGGGTTCTATCTTCTGCCGCAGCCGGCTGAGGCAGACCCAGAGGATTTCCTTGTCATCCTTATATTCCGGACCCCATACTGAACCAAGCAGGTCTTCCGGGCTGAGGACATTTCCCATCGCATTGGCCAATGTTTGCAGCAGTCGATATTCTGTCGCAGTGAGCGAGACCAGCTCACCCTTGACAGAGACGGTGGCCTTGGCCAAATCGATCTGCAAATCGAGATGCTCAAAGATTGGTTGATGGAAGCCCTCCACGGTCTCACGTTCAGCGCGACGAAGGACTGCACGAACGCGAGCCAGCAGCTCCTGGGCAGAGAAGGGTTTTACGATGTAGTCGTCAGCGCCAGCGTCGAGCCCTCGCACGCGGTCGCGTTCCTCGCCTTTTGCCGTCAGGATGATGATCGGTACAGAGGAAAATTCACGGATCCGTTCGCAGGCGGTGAATCCGTCCATCACGGGCATCATCACATCCAGGAGCACGATGTCCGGTTTCTGGTTGGCGACGGCATCTACAGCCTGTTGCCCGTCCATAGCAGTGATGACTTCGTAGCCAGCTGTCTCTAGGTTGATCTGGACCAGCGCCAGGTATCTGGGTTCATCATCAACCACCAGGATGTTTTTTGCTTCGCTCATCACTTTACTCCTACTCCGACGGGGGAGCCTTCACCTGAGGAATCTCAAAGTAAAAGACCGTTCCTTGTCCCGCTTGGCTCTGAACGCCGATTTCTCCTCCGTGCGCTTCGATGATCTTCCGGCTGATGTACAGACCGAGCCCGGTGCCACGAATGTTACTCGATTGTGGCATTCGATAGAAGCGCTCAAACAAATGGGGTGTGTGTTCTGCCGGTATACCGGGTCCCTGGTCGTGGACTTCGATCCGCAGCAGATCGCTATGCATGCGTGCACTGATGGTCACAGGTGATCCCGGGGCGTACTTCTGTGCGTTGTTGAGCATGTTGTTGAGAACCTGCGCGATGCGGGTTGAGTCAAGATTCACCACCGGCAGTTCGTCCGGTACCTCGATCGCAATCTTGGCGTCCGGGTGAACTCCTTGCAGTCGCTGTACACAGTCCCGGATGATGGGCGCCATCGACGCTGGTTCGAGTGTCATACTGAGAGAACCACTTTCCAGCCGGGAAGAATCGAGCAAGTTATCGATCAGTTCCCGCAAGCGGTCGGCTTCATCATCGATGATTTCAAGGAATTCCATCCGCCGTGCATCGTCCCATTCTGTGTCCTCGCGCATGAGGGTCGTAACATAACCCTTGATGAATCCAAGCGGCGTACGCAGTTCGTGGGAAATTGTTGAGATGAATTCATCCTGCATCCGGGCGAGCTCGCGCTGGGCTTCAAGGCTGGCGATGCGACGAGCCATGCGCCTGTTCTCCAGCAGTTGGCCGACGTGCCAGGCAACGAATTCAGCCAGGCGGATATGCTCCGCTGGATAGGATGGGCCTCCAAACCGGCCGAACACAAGGCTGCCGACTCCTCGCCCCCCAACCAGAAGTGGTAATCCAAGGTAATCCCGCCTGCGGTCGCGCTCCTTCACGCTAGCGCCGGCATCTTCCTTGCGCAGTGACGTCTGGCCATTGCGGAATGCGTCCAGGGCAGCCGGCTCACCCCAGGTTAGCTCGGCTTCGCGTGAGCGCCCGCGTCCAAGGGCGCGGGCGTAGAACGGTTCAAGCTGATCGCTTTCTTCGTTATAAAGGTAGAGCGCGACGGTATCGAAGATGAAGATCGTCCGTGCCAAGCGGAACACTGCGTCCAAGCCAGATTCAGTATCAAAGGTCTCCGCGACAATGCGTGCGATTGCATAGACAGCGTTTAGCTCGCTGCCGTGTGTGAGGGTTTCGGTGGGGATGAGTGGACTGGTCATGACTTCAGGAGGCTGCCCCGACTAGGAAGCGGATCGCGGTGCCCTGGCCTTCGATGCTCTCCACATCCAGTTTAGCGCCATGGGCTTCGATAATGAGCTTGACAAGCGCAAGGCCGAGGCCGGTTCCCCCATAGCGGCGGGTGGATGAACTATCGAGCTGGTGGAAGGGCTGGAAGATCTCTTCCACTCGATCCTCAGGGATGCCTATCCCTGTATCGCTGACGCCAAGCTCGATGCCGTAATCATTCTGGCGTGCGCTGGCCGTAACCCGCCCACCTGCGGGGCTGAACTTGATGCCATTGTCGATGAGCTGGAAAAGCACCCAGGCCAGTCGTTCGGCATCAACCTGCACCATTGGCAGATCTGCCTCACACTCTAGTTTAAGCGTTACCCCTGCCTTCTCGGCCTTCGCTTGTGAACGCTCGAGTGCGTTGGCGATCAAGCTCTTTGCGGAGGCAGGCGCGAGACGCAGGGTCAGCCCTTCGCGAGCAGCAGTTGAGAACTCGATCAGATCTTCAATAAGGCTCCCAAGCCGGATCGTCGCCCGGCGCATGACCTGAACCGCATCCGCTTGCTCCTGAGCCAGGTCGCCCAATTCGCCATCGGCCAGCAGCTCAACATAGCCCTTGATGTGGGCTAGTGGGGTGCGCAGTTCGTGCGAGATGTTGGAGATGAGATTGGCCTTGACCTGGTTGATCTCCGTTAGCCGTTCCAACGCGTGGCGCAGTTCCTTCGTGCGTTCATTTACCCGCTGCTGCAACGTGCGGTTTGATTCCTGCAGAGCAGCGTGTAGTTCGACGATTTGCTGCGTTACTGCGTGATCGAGGGTCTCGCGATCGATGTATCCAAGATGAAGCAGTGTTTGGCCAAGAAGCTGCCGTTCGCCCTTACCGGAAGCATCTTTCTGCACCTGCAGAGCCTGCTCCAACTGCGCTTCGTCGATCACTTTTTGTTGGATCAGGAAGTTGCCGATGCGAGGGACGAGCCATTGAGGAGTCGTATCCATCGGCGCAAATTTTGGCAGGCCATCGAGGAAAGATTTTTCGCCAAGCAGTGAGAGCAAGACCAGGTCGATGCCGCAGTTCGGACAAGCGCGGGCATCCCTGGGAAGGGGAGCCTCGCATTGTGGACAATACCAAACAACCGGCTCTGGTTTAGGTTTAGCTAAGTCTGACATTCTCGCCTGCTTCAGATCCAATCTTGTGGCCCATCATAGCTTGTCCTTATATGCCATGCAAGGCACGTGCCGTGCGGCTGCAGATGAAAGGACGCTGTAAGGTTCAGAACAAGCAATATCCATGATAATAGGTCCATAGAAAGGGTGGCGACCATGGCTGTAGAAGTCCTTCTCATCGACGACGATCCAGATTTGGCAATCATGCTCCGGACACTCTTGCGCGGGCAGGACTTCCAAATTCGTGCCGTATTCAATGGTAAGGATGGGATCGAAGCCTGCCGGCTGCAGCCTCCAGATGTGATCATCCTGGATCTGCTTATGCCCGGGATGGATGGTTGGGAGGTTTGCGAGCACATTCGCGAGTTTTCACAGGTCCCGATCCTGATCCTTTCCGCCCTGGGCTCACCGGGGAGTGTCGCTCGTTCATTAGATGCCGGGGCAGATGATTACTTGATCAAGCCGGTGCACGCGAGCCTTCTGGCTTCCAGGCTGCGCACCCTTGTCCGTCGCCGCTTGAAGATCGATGAAGTCATTGCGGCGTAGGAAAACCCAATTCGTGTAGGATCGCTGGCTGGCAACCGCGTTTCTCTCAACAAGACCACGCAGCCTTTGCTGCGTGGTCTTGTTTAACATAGCTTCGTATTAGAGGGGGGCAGCGGTTGCGCCACCGTCGAACATCAGTGCATGCCCGTTGATGAAGGAGGCCGCGGGTGAGGCCAGCCAGGCGATCGTACGACCAAACTCCTCTACCGAGCCCATTCACCTCAATGGGATTGAATTCGTAATCCGGCTCTCTTCCTGTGCGAACGAGAGCCACGAACGCATTGCCCGATCCTGCATGAGTTGGTTTACAAGCTCGGTCCGTGTCCAGGCTGGGTTGATGGAATTGACGCGGATGCCCTGCGGCCCGAGTTCGTTTGCCAATGATTTCATCAATCCGATCACAGCCAATCGGACAGAATTTGAAAGCACCAGATTTGCGATTGGCTGTTTGACCGAATACGACTGGGTTGTGATGATCGAACCGGATCCCTGCTCGAGCATGGCGGGGAGGACGGCGTAACAAAGGTTGACACAACTCATCAACGTCAGATCGACCGCTTCCCTCCAAGCTCCAGGATCGAGATCAGGGAAGGATCCAGGTTTCGGCCCTCCGCAGTTGATGATCAGGATGTCGATCCCGCCAAGATCCCCCCTGGCAGCGGCAATAAAATCATCGATCTCGTCCGGTCGTGTCAGGTCGGTACATCGTGCGAATACAGGATGGCCGGCGGTCTGCTCGATCTCCTTTGCACACTCCTTGGTCTGCTCGCTCCGCGAGCAGACCGCGAGCTGTGCCCCTTTTTCAGCTAGTGTGAGCGCAGCAGCCTAGCCAAGGCTACGCGAGGTGGCAGTGACGACCGCGCGCATACCCTGCAAACCAAGGTCCATGATGCCTCCTTGATGGAAAGTTATAAAAGCGAGATTTGATGATCGACGATTTGCATGTCGGGACGGTTGCGCTCAATCCAGGACAGCACATTCTCGAGCATGCTCTGGACATGGCTGCTATCGTTACTAACGACGACGCAGGCGATGTGCGAGGTTCTATGCTGGTCATTCGCCCCGATTTCTGCGCAGGAGAGGTTGAACTCCCGCTGCAGACGCGCCAGCAGGGGTTTCAAACGGGAGCGTTTTTCCTTCAGCGAACTGCAGCACGGGAGGTGGAGTTCGAGCACCAATGCGCCAACATGCATCCTGTGAGTTTAGATGAGGAGCATAGCCGGCACAAGCATCGTTCTCGGTATATAATACGGGCATGCTTAAAAGAACGGTGTATTTGCTGGTGCTGGGTTTGATCCTGGCGATCACGATAGCCGCCTATTTCATCGTCAGTGGATTCCAGCGAGCCACCGAACCCATCGTCGGCCTGCGTTCCGAAATCTCAACCCAGGTCGCGCAACTGCTGCACCCAACGCCCACGATCTTGCCAGACCCGATCACGGTTGTGCACGAAGTACGCGCTCTGGCACGCTTGGAGACCATGCAGTATTCGGTGGAGAAGGTGATTACCGCTGAGACTGGCCAGGGGCCCTTCGGGTTCTTGTTCGGGGATCGCTTGCTGCTCGTGGCACACGGCACGATCATCGCCGGGGTGGACCTGGATCGAGTCGGGGCGGATGATGTTCAGGTGGATGACGCCGGCCGGGTCCGCATCGAGCTCCCGGCAGCGGAGATCTTCATTACAGCCCTCGACAACGAGAAGACCTACGTCTTTGATCGGGAAGTTGGTCTATTCCGACGTGGTGATATCCAGCTCGAATCGGCAGCGAGAATTGCGGCCGAGCAAGAAATGGAGAAAGCTGCCCTTGAAGATGGGATCCTGGAGCAGGCACAGTTAAACGCCGAGGCCTACCTCTACCGGCTGCTGCGCTCGCTCGGGTTCCCGGACGTTATCTTCACCAGCCCCTCGCAATAACCCGCTCAACTTTCGGCATTGCCCGATTTACACCCGGCCTGTCCATGCAGAATCGTCATAACGTTTTTGCTCGAGCTCACGCGCTCTTTCAATTTCCGCTTCCGTCAGTGAGCCGGGGGTAAGGATCCACCCCAGGGCATCCTCAAGGCCGAACTGGATTGCCCGTGCAGCTTCGGCCCATTCGATTTCATGATTGAGCATAGATTCAACCGTGGTTGCCCGCTCGAGCAATCGCTCGCGGGCAACTAGACGAGCCTGAGGGTCCGCATAACGTAAGGTCAGACATATGCGGCTCAGATCACCAGAGAGTGGGAGTGATCCGTGCTGCAGGATGCCATCTTTTCTGCGCAGTTGTGCGCTCCCGAGCAGTTTCTTCCCACCCACTGTGATCTCGTATGCACTGGGAATCTCGAAGCAAACCGGGTTGTCACCACCCCCGGCAGAAGGCGGATCTGCTCGAGGTGGATCAACGACCAATCCCAGACGTTGAACACCTGCAATCAAGCCCAGGCTCAACCGGCGGTAGCTCTCGAGCACACCGCCTCGGAGTGCCGGATGGTCGCTTGGGGCGACGATTGCATACGTCAGCTCGTCCATGTGCAGGATCGCTCGCCCTCCTGTCGGTCGCCGCACAAGATCCCAACTTTGTGCTTCCAGCGTCAACCGATCGATTTCCGTAATGGGTTGGGCGTAACCGAGGGAGAGGCAAGCGGGTGTCCAGCTATAGAAGCGCAGGGTTGGGAGCGAACCTCCAGTACCCACAGATTCAAGCAGCGCTTCGTCGACGGCCATATTGAACGGGCCCCGATCGCTGCCTGAAAATATCACTCGCCATTGGTTTGGATTGATTTCTCCCATAATTGAGGCATTATATCCTCTGGCCAAGCCCCGAGCGGGCATAATCAGGCTCGACAACCGGAGTCCCGGATGGAGCTATGGTAGACTCACCCGGAGTATCACAGGCGAGAAAAACACGGCACAGGAGCGGAGCCCACGAGCCAGATGAGTGCGGTCACACGTCACAGCAAGATACATGCTTGGCCTTCCATCCAGGTTCTGTTGGTCGCCTTGTTTTTTGTCGGTGCGCTGGCTGGCTGTTCCTCATCCAGAGAGTTTGCCGGTTCAACCCCGACACCAACGGTTTCGATCGGCACAATGGAACCCACGCTGCTCCTGACACCGACGCTCCTGGCGACACCTACCCCCTCGCCAAGGAGCAAGGTTTCGATTTGGACCTCCTGGGATCCAGTTGAGTTGAGGGCTCTTCGAAGCATTATCGAGATATTCGTCGTCGACCATCCTGATTTCGATTTTTCGCTCTCCTACTTCCCTCCTGACCAACTGCTAGAAGCATTCATGGGCTGCGCCTCCATGAGTGAGTGCCCGACGCTTTTGGTCGGTCCATCACTCTGGGGCCCATTGCTGGCAGAGGAAGGCCTGGTCATCGATGTTTCTGCATTTATCGATCCACAACTGCAGCGGGATCTCTTCCCCGTAGCATGGGATCAAGTCATCCTCGGGGATGTGATGACTGGTTTGCCGCTCGAGTTACAGGGAAATGTGCTGTACCGGAATAGCAGCCTGGTTCCACGTCAGAGTTCTCGATTGGGAGAGTTGATCGCGCAAGCACGTGCTTTGAGGGAGAGCACACAACTGGCGAGCTATTTCGACTTCGGTTTCTACCAAGCGGTACCCTTCCTGGCCGCTTGTGAGGGTGAGCTCCTCAGCGCAGCGGGGGAGCCAGCCATCCTGGGTGAGCCAGGGATCTGTTGGCTGGAGCTGCTGCGAAATTGGGCAAGGTCCGGCAGGGTCGTAATCGGGAGTGATGAGGATCTCCGGGCATTCCTGGCAGGCGAGTCCGGGTGGTTGATCGAGTCATCACTACGGAAGCAATCCCTGCTCGATGCGGTGGGCCAGGGAACGCTGATCGTGGACCCATGGCCCGTGTATGAGGAGACGGACTTGCCCTTAAGGGGTTTTGTGTGGAGTGAGAATATCTACCTCTCCTCCAGTCTGGATCAGGATGAGCTTGAAGCTGGGTGGACCTTTACCCGGTTCCTGTACAGCGCTGAGGCGCAGGTTATTTTGAGTGAAGTTTCTGGGGCGGCACATATACCGGCGCAGGAATCCATCGCTCTGGCTGATCCGGTAATGCAGGCTATTTCGGAGATGCTCAGATCAGGCGTGCCTTTACCGCTGCGCGCCGATCTAGATCGCTTTGTCACGCCGATCGAGGGGGCGATTGACGACGTGGTTTTGCAGGGCGCCGATCCGGAGCAGGCCTTGATCGTCGCCTCCGATCGGATCAAAGGCTTTGTGGGGACGACACCGCAGCAGCCTTGATAGCAGCAATTGGCTGAATTCTACTGGGCTGGTCGCAGCCGCTGGATGAGATGATGAGCGTACCGGATTGGATTCACAGCGCGGTCTTCTATCAAATATTCCCCGATCGCTTTGCGAACGGAGACCCTGGCAACGATCCGCCCAATGTCGAGCCCTGGGGGGCGCCCCCAAACTTGTATGGATTCCAGGGTGGAGATTTACAGGGCGTGCTAAACCGGCTTGATTACCTGCTCGATCTGGGGGTGAATGCACTCTACCTGAACCCGATCTTCATGGCCAGCTCCAATCACCGTTACAACACGTACGATTATTACCGCATCGATCCAAAACTGGGATCGTTGGAGAATTTCACGGCCCTGATCGAAACCGTTCACCAGAGGGGCATGCGTGTAATCCTGGATGGAGTCTTTAATCACTGTGGTCGAGGGTTCTTTGCCTTTGATGACCTTACCGAAAATCAGGAACATTCACCCTATCGAGATTGGTTCCATGTCCGTCGATTCCCAATCCATCCCTATGGTCCGGGTGATGCCGATAGCTACTTCGGTTGGTGGAAATTAAAAAGCCTGCCGAAGTTCAACACGGACAATCCCCAGGTTAAAGCCTACCTGATGGATGTCGTCCGCTACTGGACTCAGATGGGAATTGATGGATGGCGGCTTGACGTTCCGAACGAGATCGATGACGATGCTTTCTGGGCGGAGTTTCGTGAAACCGTTCACTCCATCAACCCTGACGCTTACCTGCTGGGAGAAATCTGGAAAGTGGACCCGCGCTGGGTGGGTCCATCCCACTTCGACGGGCTTATGAATTACCCGCTACGGGAAGCGCTGGTGGCCTTTGTCAGCTCAGAGAGTTCTTCAGCGGCCGAATTTGGCCAGGCCTTGCAGGGGCTGCTGGAAGCTTATCCTCGCGAAAATGTGCTCGCCCAATACCTGCCACTTGGCTCGCACGATACACCTCGGATCCACACGCTGCTGCATGGAGATCTGCGCAAACTGCGTCTGATGTTCCTGATCCAGTTTATTTTCCCGGGTATTCCAGCGATCTATTACGGGGATGAGATCGGGATGGAAGGGGGGAAGGATCCTGATAATCGGCGGGCGTTTCCCTGGGATGAGGCCTCCTGGGATCACGAATTACGGAAGCATGTCCAGCGATTGGTGCAGCTTCGTCGATCTTTCTCAGCCCTGCAGTACGGGTGGCTTGAAATCGTGGAGACTGACCAGGAGCAGCGTACCCTGCTCCTCAAGCGTGGCGAAGGGGAGCAAGCCCTTGTGGTCGCGATCAACGGGTCTGATACGGTTCGTACCATTGGATTGAATCCCCAGACGATGGGTTGGGGGGAAGTCGTGAGCGTCCGGGACTACCTTAATGGGGCCGACTATTTCTCCCAGGAGGGGCGAATCCTACTTGAGCTACCGCCGTGGGAAGGCATGATCCTGGGCCTCGCTGGGTCTCAGCCACAATCCTCCTGATCTGCTCCTTGGAGGGCTTTCTCGAAAACCCACTGAGATTTGATCCTACGGTACGAGCGGTGCTCATAGAAAGCATGCGCTCGCTCCCGGATCACATTCGAACGGACCCGCAAGCGAGGGTAGCCAGCTTGCACCGCCCAGGTTTCGGCGGCCTGAAGCAGCAAGTCCCCGATCCCTTTCGAGCGATACCTGGAATCGACAACCAGTCCACCGACTTCAGCCGCCCTTTCAGCGATTAAGAGCGGCCGGACGAAGACATGGATCCAACCTACCACCTCGCTCTGACCCACTTCGGCAACGAGGATGGCGTGGTCACAACGCCCGGCAAGTTCCTGGAGCCGTATTGCCATGATTTCCGCCTTGCATGGATAACCGAGTTGTTCTGCTAATGTGGTCAGGATGGGGACATCAGAAGGCTGGGCTCGACGCAGGTTTACCTGGGAGGCGGTCATAGCAGATCTCGCGTTTCGTAGGATTGATCGCGGATATTGTACAGCGGAACAGCCTCGTGACGCCTGTATGGGACCTTAGGGTTTTATACTTTACATAAGTTCATTTCTGGATGTATCGCCGGGCTCACCCCCGCTTCAAAGCCAGCTTGGCGTTGTATAATCCGACCGATGATGCTTTCCTGGTCGTGGATGCATGAACGGAATGATGGAAAAGCCGGGACACAAACATGCATATCGTATGCACGCATGAACAGGCGGATTTCGACGCCATAGCCAGTCAGCTCGGGGTGTACCTGCTTGACCAGCAGGTCATCCCGGTCCTGCCGCGCCGTCTGAACCGCAACGTGCGTGCCTTCGTGGCATTCCACAGCGAGGTGCTGCCATTCATCGAATTCGAGGATTTACAGCCGGGAAAGATCGAGGAGATCACACTCGTCGACACGCAGTCCGTGCCATCGGTCAAGGGTGCTTCCCGCTCAACCTTACTGCACATCATCGACCACCATCCGCTCGATCATGAACCCGAGGGCAGGACCTCGCTCCTGGTTGAAGAAATCGGTGCCACGACAACCCTGCTCGCCGAAGAACTGCGGTCATCCGGGCAGGATCTACAGCCTGCACATGCCACGCTGCTGCTTCTGGGGATTTACGAGGATACCGGGTCGTTGACGTATGCCAGCACCTCCCCGCGCGACGCGCGCGCCGCAGCATGGTTGCTCGAACAAGGGGCGAGTCTGGCGCTGGCTGGCGATTTCCTTAACCACCCGCTCTCCAATGGTCAACGCGAGTTGTATGACCGGCTGCTGGAGAAGATCGAGACCCTTGAGCTCCATGGACTAACGGTCATGATTGCGTGCGGCAGCACCAGCAGCCAGGTAGAGGAGATCTCGACGCTCGCCCACAAGCTGCGGGATGTTTTCGATCCCGATGGATTGTTCGTCCTGGTTGAATTGAACGGCAACATCCAACTGGTAGCAAGGTCGACCACAGACGCCTTGAACGTAGGCCGCATCGCTGAGGATCTCGGCGGAGGAGGGCATGCCCGGGCGGCCGCAGCTCTTCTCCGCGGCTCAAGCCTCGCCAAGGCTCGAGCGCAGATTGTCCACCTGCTCGAGACCCGGATCGAGCCACCGGTCACAGTGGGTGAAATCATGTCGCGCGACCCGCAGCTCCTGCCGGCCACGGAGGCGATTAAGGATGCGGCGGAGCGCATGCTCCAATTTGGGCATGAAGGATATCCGGTTGTAGAGGAAGGCCGGGTCGTTGGGTTGCTTACACGGAGAGCAGTCGATCGTGCCATGCTGCATGGAATGGGCGACCAACCGATCGAACGCATCATGGAGGCCGGGCGGGTCACGGTCTCAGCTGACGATTCTGTCCACGTTCTCCAGCGAGTGATGATCACCCATGGTTGGGGGCAAGTCCCAGTGCTCGACGCGGGAAGCGGATCTGTGGTTGGCATCGTTACCCGTACGGATCTTCTGAACACACTAGGGCTGGCGGTTACAGACCGCGCTGGTGGCAGTCTGGCAGCGCAGCTTGAACACGCGCTACCGCAGGCACGATTGCAATTGCTAAAGCTTGTCATTCATCAAGCTGAGGCGCGCGGGGATGCGCTCTACGTCGTGGGAGGTTTCGTGCGTGATCTATTGCTTGGCCAGGGGAGTGTCGATTTCGATCTCGTGGTCGAAGGTGATGCGATTGGCCTGGGCCAGGCGCTGGAAAACAAGTACGGTGGTCGGGCTATTAGCCACCGTCGTTTCAGCACGGCGAAGTGGGAGCTTGATCTGGAAGACAGCCGCTTGCTGCAGGCCATCGGCCAGCCTGCCGGCACGGAATTAAATCTGCCAAGAACTCTGGACTTCGTGACCGCCCGAACGGAGTTCTACACACATCCAACAGCCTTGCCATCTGTCCAGCGGGGGAGCATCAAGCTCGACCTGCATCGACGCGATTTCACGATGAACACCCTGGCCATGCGTTTAGACGGCGTACATTACGGCAAGATGCTTGATCCGTGGGGGGGTGGACGCGATCTGCAGGAGGGCATCGTCCGGGTCCTTCACTCGTTGAGCTTCGTGGACGATCCAACCCGTATGCTGCGGGCTGTCAGGCTCGAACAGAGGCTTGGGTTCGAGATCGAGCCGCGCACGCTGGAACTTCTGCGGGATGCTATGCCGCTGCTTTCGCGGGTCAGTGGAGAACGGGTGCGAGCCGAGCTGGAATTGATCTTTGACGAGCCGAAGCGTAGTCAGATCCTGGGCCGTTTGAACGGACTCGGTTTGTTAGAGGCGATCGAGCCAAACCTGAAATGGGATGAGTGGCTGGAGGCAGGCTTTCACCTCGTCCGCGAAGTGTCTCAGCAGTCCATTGCTGGCATGGTGAACCCGGTCTCCGACCATTTCCTATACTTCGCAGTTTGGATGTTCAGGCTGACCCCGGCTGAACTTCGTTCCATTGCTAAAAGGCTACGTTTCAGCGCAAACGACCGGGCACACCTGCTCAGCACGAATCAACTTGGCAAATTCCTGATGGACCTGGCCCAAGAGTCCCCACCCAGCACGCTTGTAGCGCGTTTCGAAGAGTGCAGTGAACGCGCCTTGCTGGCTGCGTGGATAGCATTACAGGGCTGTGAACATTGCCAGGGCTGGATCGAATCCTACATCACTCGCTGGCGCGATACGTGGCCCGAGTCGACTGGAGAAACGCTGCAGAAAGAGGGACTTCCCCCGGGCCCTGAGTACAAGGAAATCCTGTGGTCACTCAGGGAAGGGTGGTTGGATGGCGAGATCAAGAGCCGCGCACAGGAGTTGGAACTCCTGCAGAATCTGATCCGCGAATACCAGGCTAATGATTGACACGCTCCAGGTGCGCATCCGGCCAGCGCAGGAGCAGGACCTGCAGGCGTTGGAATGGGAAGGGGAGTACACCCACTTCCGCCGAATATACCGCCGCATCATGCAGGAAGCGTTGAAGGGGCGCCGGCTGCTGCTTGTTGCCGAAGCAGAGGGTGAGCTCATTGGCCAGATCTTCATCTACTTCGATACCGGTTGGAGGCAATTCTTCAATGGCCGCTCAACTGCATACTTGCACTCCTTCCGTGTGAAAACTGAGTACCGGAATCGAGGCCTGGGCAGGATGTTGATAGAGAGAGCCGAACTGGAATTAATTGAGCGTGGGTTTGCTTACACCGTGATCTCAGTCGCTAAGGACAACCCCGATGCCCGGCGTCTTTACGAACAACTCGGGTACAAGGTTTTCAACGAAGACGATGGCGAGTGGAGTTACCTCGATCATGAGGGTGTGCTCCAGACAGTTCATGAACCCGCTTATGTGCTCCAGAAATCTCTGCCCAGCTTCTAGCCTTAGACCTCACTGGCACAAATCTTGAAACCATGTTTCGGGAATTGCGTCGGATGGATTAGCGGGCACGGCAAACAAGATCGAGCGAAGAAAAAGATCAGGATGAAGGAACGCTACATCTGCTGCCGCGCAGGATTTGTCGGCGCACGGATCGCAACGTGCGCCATTTTTATGTACCTCGGCTTCATGCTGGCAGGCTGCAGCCCTCAGGCGGTCTCAACCGAAACAGAACCTCTGATCGCTCCCTGGATCGGGTTCCTTGATCATATTCCGGACCTGACCAGTACGCCTGCCCTGGAGCGAACACCACTAGCGACGATCCCAGCCCAGCCGATCCTTGGAACACCCACCCCTGACCCTGTCCGGGAAATGCCACCCCTGCGAACGCAGGAGGAGTGGTATTTTGTTCAGCCAGGAGAATCGTTAAACGGTATTGCCGGCAAGTTTGGTGTTTCAGCGCAGATAATCCAGCGTGCAAACGGCATCTCCAATCCGGATTTGGTGGGGATCGGGCAGCAGCTCTTGATTCCAGCCCAGATTCCTGCGGCCCCAGGCACGAGCTTGAAGCTCATCCCCGATTCTGAGCTTGTCTATGGTCCGGCAAGTGTGTACTTTGACCTATATGCGGATATCAGCTCGCGGGGTGGCTACTTACTCGGGTATTCGGAGGAGGTGGATGGACAGGTGCGGAGCGGGGCCGCGATCGTGCAGTTGGTTGCTGAGCGCTACTCCGTAAACCCGCGGCTCTTGCTGGCCTTGCTGGATTCACAATCTGGATGGCTGACGGAGCCATCACCTGCAGGACCGGCTCCACTCTATCCCCTGGGGTACCAGGCATCCGGGTGGGAAGGTTTATTCTCCCAGCTTTCCTGGGCGGCAGATCAGCTCAACCTCGGCTACTACCGCTGGCGGGCTGGTTGGGCTGGACCCTACCTGCTGGCTGACGGCGCTATCATCCCCCCCGGTTCCGGGATCAATGCCGGGACAGCGGCGATCCAGACATTCTTCGCCCAGTTGTTGGACTCCAGCAGTTGGCGGGAGCAGGTGGGTGAGAACGGGTTTGTCCGAACACTGAATGATTTGTACGGGGATCCCTTTGCGCGGCGCGTTGAGCCGATCGTGCCGCCCGATTCTGAGCAGCCAGAGCTCCAACTTCCCTTCGAGCCCGGGAGCACCTGGTCCTTCACCGGAGGACCGCACAGCGCTTGGGGCGATTGGGCCGGTTGGGCTGCGCTGGATTTCGCTCCGCCCGGTTTCGCCTTCGGCTGTGTGCTTTCAGATGCCTGGGCTGTGGCAGCCGCGGATGGGGTCGTGGTCCGGGCTGAGATGGGTGAGGTGATCCTCGACCTTGACCGGGACGGGTATGAGCAGACCGGTTGGGTGCTGCTGTACATGCATGTCGAAAGCCGGGACCGGGTCGCAGCGGGCAGCGTTATACGTGCCGGCGACCACATCGGTCACCCATCATGCGAGGGAGGGGTGACGACAGGAACACATCTTCATTTAGCCCGTAAGTATAATGGCGAATGGATCCCGGCCGACGGGGAGCGGCCCTTTGTGCTGGATGGATGGGTCTCTGAAGGAGCCGGGTGGCCTTATGATGGCTACCTGCGGCGCGGGGATGTCGTCCTGGAAGCCTGTGCCTGCCGAAATGATGAGAATCAGATCACACGCTGAAGCCTGGTCGGACTTGCGCGGTCGGCTCGTTTGCCTTCCGATCTTGCTTCCAATTGCCGCGATGCTCATCAGCAGTCTGGCTTGCGCCCGCTCGGACGTGCCCCCTCCGGGAGCGATTGGATCAGGAGCGGAGCCCAGCCCGACATTCATTCCTACTGTTCAAGGTGAGGCCACGCTTGCTCTCGACCCGCCAACCCTGGTCCCGCCTTCGGCCACCCCAACGCCTTCCCGCCCGGAACCAGTCGCGTCACCCACATTTCCGGCAACCCCGACGTCCTCCAGCGTCGATAGTGGGAAGATCTTGGTTTATGAAGCCCAACCAGGCGATACGCGCCGGGCCGTCGCTGCCCGCTATGGCGTCTTGCCTGAAGAGATCACCTCCCCGGATCGATTGCCAGATCTGAAGGCGATGATCGATCCCAGGCAGCTGCTTTTAATCCCTGCCCGGCTGGGTGAGACCGGACCCGATGATCGGCTTATTCCGGACAGCGAGCTGATCTTCTCACCCAACGCAGCTGATTTCGATGTGGTCAGTTTTGTTTCCGGCAAAGATGGTTACCTCTATCACTACCGGGAGATCGTCAACGGATTCTATCGGACGGGTCCGGAAATCGTGGAAATTGTAGCCCGTGCCAATTCGGTGAACCCACGCATACTGCTGGCTATTCTCGATTACTTGAGCGGTTGGGTCTCGCAACCAATCGTGCCAGAAGGGGATGATTTCCGCTACCCCCTCGGGTATGTCGACTACCAACACATTGGCCTGCGACGTCAGCTAACCTGGCTGGCAAATGAACTCGGGAACGGGTATTACGGTTGGCGGGAGGGCTCACGAACTGATATCCAGTTCTTCGACTCCAGCTCGCTACGGCTCGCGCCCTCGTTGAATGCCGGGACCGTCGCACTCCAGTATCTCTTCAGTATCAACAGGAGCCGAACAACCTGGGAATCTTCTATTGAGCCTGCAGGATTCCTGGCCACGTACACGACACTTTTCGGCGATCCCTGGGCATACGAGTATGCGCTATTCGAGCCCGGGGTCGAACAACCAACCCTAGTCCTGCCCTTTCTTGAAGGCCATATCTGGTCGTTCACCGGGGGTCCGCACGGCGCATGGGAGCGTGAAAGTGCTTGGGCGGCACTCGATTTCGCACCCGCAACAAGTGTGACCGGATGCGCTATTTCGGAAGACTGGGTGGTCGCTTCTGCACCCGGGCTGATCGTTCGGAGTGAGAACGGGGCTGTCGTGATCGATCTTGATGGCGATGGGCGTGAACAGAGCGGCTGGGCGCTGCTGTACCTGCATGTCGCCCAGGAAGGCCGGGTCGAAGAGGGCACCTTTGTGCTTACTGGGGACCGCCTAGGGCATCCATCCTGTGAGGGGGGAACAGCGACTGGGACGCATATCCACTTTGCAAGGAAGTACAATGGGGAGTGGATCCTGGCTGACGGACCGCTGCCTTTCAACCTGAGCGGATGGGTCGCACAGGCAGGCAGCAAACCGTACCAGGGCCTACTGATACGGGACGGCGAACAAGTCCAAGCCTGTACGTGTGCATCGGCGGAGACACTGATTCAAAGATGAATAAGGATTCGAAGGCGGTCCTATCATTGCTGATTGCCCTCAGCATGGGTCTTGGCGCGTGCGTGGCGGGCGCAGTTCAAGATCTGGCCACACCAAACACTCCTGCCGGTCTCTCGGAAAGCGAGCCAACCCCGCTGCCCACCCGCAGTCCGTACCCGCCAGGTAAAATCTTCAGCTATCCAGCACAAAGCGGGGACACATTGGAAGCGGTCGCTGCACACTTCAACACCAGTGTTGCCGAAATCAGGGCCGCCAATCCCAATCTCCCCGAACAGGTCACCACGATGCCACCTGGGTATCCGCTTCAAGTCCCAGCCTACTACACACCCCTCACGGGTTCTCCCTTCCACATCCTCCCCGACAGCGAAATTATCTATGGTCCTTCTGTAATTGATTTCGACCTGAAGGGAGTGGTTGAGGGCGCTGATGGATACCTTTCGGGGATGGAATCGTTCGCATACAAGAAACAGCGCAAATCATGGCAAGTGGTTCAGGTCATCGCCGAGAACTACAGCCTGAATCCTCGCCTGCTCCTGACGCTGCTTGAATACCGCACGCGCGCACTTACCAACCCTGACCCCGAACCCATCGATCTTACATATCCGATGGGCTATGAGGATGTGCGCTACCGGGGTCTATTCTGGCAATTGGTATGGGCGGCAGAACGACTGAGCGATGGATATTACGGTTGGCGCACAGGGGAACTGGAGGAGATCGTGCGCCTGGACGGGATGGTGGAACACCCGGATCCCTGGCTGAACGCTGGAACGGTGGCCCTGCACCAGCTATTCAGCGGTTGGTATGGGGGCAAGGAGTACGAATTAGCCGTCAGCCCGGAAGGTTTCTACCAGACTTATCTTTCATTGTGGGGCGATCCATTCCAGATGGAAGCGACAATCATCCCCGGCAGTTTACAGCAGCCAGAGATGGGTCTGCCGTTTCTGCCTGATCGAATCTGGGATTTTACCGGTGGTCCCCATTTCGCATGGGGATCGAGCCTGCCACTGGGCGCACTTGATTTTGCGCCACCTTCAGCCGAAAGCGGATGCGTTGTGTCGCAGGAATGGTTCGCGGCGCCTGCCGATGGTGTCATCGTGCGCAGCGATGATGCAATCGTGGTCCTGGACCTCGATGGTGATGCGGATGAACGCACGGGTTGGGCGGTGTTTTTCTTCCACGTCGCAACGGAAGGACGGATCAAGACCGGGCTGGAGGTGAAGCAGGGAGATCCACTTGGCCATCCTTCCTGTGAGGGCGGGCGGGCAACAGGTACGCATGTTCACATCGCCAGAAAGTACAACGGTGAATGGATCCCGGCTGCGGGGCCGCTGGGTTTCTCACTCGACGGTTGGGTGGCCGGTTATGGGGATGCACTCTACGAGGGCACCCTGACGAAGGGATCAAAAGTCGTCCCGGCATGCCCGTGTTCTCGCCCTGAGAACCAGATCATCTACAGCCTTCCCTGAACTCCTAACGGCGGGTCCCTCAAGCCTTCGGGGGAGTTCGTCAAGCATTACCCGTGGGTTTCTTCTTCGCCTTGGACGATTTCGACCTACCCGCCCTTGCGCTGGATTTCCTCTTTTTTGAGGCTCCTTGTCCGGTGGGAGATCCTTTCCTGCTTGATTTCGCTGGAGTTGGCTTAGCCTTAGAACCCGATCCCTTCTTGCGGGATTTTGATACTTGGAGTGGAGGGCTGACCACCTCCGCCTCCAACTCCGGCCGTGTAAACGCAGGTTCGATACCCGTGACGCGATTGCTTTCTCCCAGCTCGAAGACCGGTTTCCCGGCTGAAGCCCGCGCTCGTTTCGGCGCATCTCCCAACCGGAGCGAGCGCGCCGTGCTGCGCGAAAAGCGGACAATAGCCCGGTCCTTCGCTTCACCGATCGTCCCACCAGCGAGCAGGATCTCTCCCCCGCTCTTCCAGGTGATGACACCCTTGCCGTAGCGACCCTGTTTGGGGTAATCCTTGACCGCACAACGTTTGGCCTGGCCATCCTCGGTGACGATTAGCAGCTCCTGTCCGGCTCTTGGGATTCCCATCCCCACCAGCCAATCGGATTTCCCTTCAAGCCGCATTCCCATAACACCTGCGGCGGTGAGACCCATCGGGCGCACATCGGTTTCCTTGAAGCGGATCGCCTGTCCAGCCCGGCTGAGCAGAAGGATGTCATCCGTTCCACGTGTGAGCTGAACCCAGCCAAGGGAGTCTCCACTCGAAATATGGATCGCCTCGAAGGGACGGGCGGAAGGTCCAGGCAGCAGGGCCAGGTCGGTTTTCTTGACCATGCCGTTCCGCGTCACGAAAATGAGGTAGGCGTTGTCTTCCGCTTTACCGACAGCTTCAGGAGAAATTGCCAACCCAGCTACAAGCTCAGCATTTGGACCAAGTGCCGTCACGCCGGAAAATTGTTTTCCGCCCTTGGCGTCATCGCTCTCCGGGATGGTGTGTACAGCAAGGACGGCTCCCGAACCCCCACGCTCGAAGAGGAAAAGCAGGTCGCGCGAGTTGGCACCGACGACAAGGCGTGGAGCCGCTCGCCCCGACAGGGCAGGCATGCGAGCCGAGGGCGTGCGGAAGATGATGCCCTCCGCGCTGACAACGACCCAGGTCTCCTTGTCCGGCGCCAGATCGGAAGCGGTTAGGACAGCTCGTTTCTTCCTTCCCGCCGTGTCTGCGATCAGAGTCCGCCGGCGATCGCCATACTTCTCTTTGAGCTCGGTCAGCTCTTGAGAGATCAACGCCCGCAGCTTCTTTTCCGAGCGGAGCAGAGTTTCCAGTTCCTTGATCCTCAACTGGACCTCTTTGAGTTCCTGGCTAACCTTCTTGCGTTCCAGGTTGGCCAGGCGCCGCAGCGGCATGTCGAGGATGGCCTGGGCTTGAACCTCGCTCAGCTTGAAGCGCGCCATTAAGCGTTGATGTGCGTGTTCGGCGTCGCGGGCTTTACGGATCAGATCGATGACTTCGTCCAAAGCATCGAGGGCGATCTGTAGCCCTGCAAGGATGTGTTCGCGTTCCTGCGCCCGTACGAGTTCAAACTCAATCCGGCGCCGGACAACGAGAAAGCGGTGTTCGATGAATACCCTCAGAGCCTGCTTCAAGCTGAGCATGCGTGGTTCGCCGTCGACGAGCGCGAGCATGATCACGCTGAACGTAGTCTGCATTGGCGTGCGCCGGTAAAGCTCGGCCAGGATCTTTTCAGGATCAGCAGATTTTGAAAGTTCGAGTACGATCCGCATCCCATCACGGTCCGATTCATCACGCAAATCAGAGAGGCCATCGAATTTTCCACCGCGGGCGAGATTAGCGATGCGCTCGATCAGGCTGGATTTATTGGTCTGGTAGGGGAGCTCGGTGACGATGATCCGCGATCGACCGCGCCCCATCTCTTCGATGTGGGCACGCGCCTGGAGCGTGATCTTCCCCCGCCCGCTTCCATAGGCCGTGGCCAGACTGTCCCCCTCGCCCGGTGTGCGGAGGATGATGCCCCCGGTCGGAAAGTCAGGGCCCTGGATGAAGCGCATGAGATCGTCGATCGTGATCTCGTCGACCGCCTTCCAATTCTCGAGCATATAAATGAGCGCATCGCAGACTTCACCCATGTTGTGGGGGGGGATCGAGGTAGACATACCGACGGCGATGCCGGTGGCGCCGTTGACGAGCATGTTCGGGACTGCGGCCGGAAGCACACCCGGTTCGCGCAACGAGCCATCGAAATTATCAAGGAAGGGGACGGTCTCCTTCCCCAGATCGTGCATGATCTCGAGTGAGAGCGGGGCGAGGCGTGCTTCGGTGTAGCGCATGGCGGCCGGCGGATCACCATCGATCGAGCCGAAGTTCCCCTGTCCCTCGACCAGCGGGTAGCGCATGGCGAATGGCTGGGCCATGCGGACCATGGCTTCATAGACGGCCATATCACCATGGGGGTGGTACTTCCCGAGCACCTCACCAACGATGCGGGCTGATTTCCGGAAGGGAGAATCGGCGCGCAGCCCCATCGCATGCATGGCGTACAGGATGCGGCGGTGGACGGGTTTAAAGCCGTCGCGCGCATCTGGCAGCGCCCGGGCGATGATTACGCTCATAGCGTAGTCGAGATAGGACTGCTGCATCTCGGTGTCGATATCGATTTGTCGAACCAGACCCACTTCCATAGATCACCTCGGGGGGTTGTTTGAACCGCCGCAATGATAAGTGAGCCGGGAGGGTGCGTCAAATCACCTTGGGCTGAGCCCGACTCTCAACCGGCTTCAATGACCTGGTTGGTGTGGCTCGGTGTGGTGCCTGACTGGCCTGACTGGCCTGACTGGCATTGACACCTCCTTCCGACCGCGCTACAATTGACATAATTTACTGGACCGGACAGGCAACCGCTCCCGTAGGTCTGGGGCGGTTTTTTCTTGAAGCCATCCGGTTGCAAAAGGATGAATAAATAACATATGAGATTCGAAGATTTCAACTTAAGTGAATCCCTGCTGCGTGCTGTGCGTGAGAAGGGGTTCACCGACCCAACGCCGGTGCAATCGCAGGCGATCCCGGCGGCGATGGACGGGAAAGACGTACTCGGCACAGCACAAACTGGCACGGGAAAAACCGTTGCCTTCATACTGCCCTCGCTCGAGCGCTTGCTCCAATTTCCACCCAGCAAAAACCCACGCATGGTCGTGCTCGCCCCGACGAGGGAACTTGCGATGCAGATTTCGCAGGAAGCGAGCCAGCTCGCCAGCTACAGCGGTTTGCGGGTGACGGCTGTCTATGGAGGGGCGCCGATCAAGCGCCAGATCAAGCAGCTTACCCAGGGCACAGATATTGTGGTTGCCACCCCGGGCCGGTTGATCGACCACATGCACCGGGGCAACCTGAACTTACGGGACTTGAAAATCCTGGTCCTCGATGAAGCGGATCGAATGCTCGACATGGGCTTCCTGCCGGACATTGATGAGATCGTGAACCGCATGCCAGCCGATCGACAGACGATGCTTTTTTCGGCCACAATGCCAGGACCGATCGTCTCGCTTACCTATCGCTACATGAGCAACCCGATCCGGGTTGAGATCGCCACTGCCAAACCACCGGAGGCGATCGACCAGCGCCTATATCCTGTGCAGAGACATCTCAAACTTCCGCTCTTGATGGAATTGCTGAAGGTTGAGGGCGTGGAGAGTGCGCTGGTATTCACCCGCACCAAGTTGGAAGCGGACGTTGTTACGCGCACCCTGCGTGAAGCCCGCTACTCAGTTTCGGTGATCCATGGCGACTTCCAGCAGAAGGCGCGCAACAAAGCCCTGGAAGAGTTTCGTTCGGGGCGAACGCGCATCCTGGTGGCCACGAACGTGGCTGCGCGCGGCCTCGATATCGAGGGTATTTCCCATGTCATCAACTACGACACACCGGACGAGGCCGAGAATTACGTGCACCGCATCGGGCGAACAGCCAGGGTTGATGCCCATGGCGCGGCCTGGTCGCTCGTTACCCCCGAGGATGAGCCACTGATCCATGCCATTGAATACTTGCTGGATCGCAAGATCCCGCGTACCAGGTTGGACGGCTTTGATTACGACGTCCCGACCCCGGACTGGGCCAAACCATCGGCTGCAGTGATCCTGCAGCGCCTGGGGCGCGGCCAGAGTAAGATCGATCGCTGGAAGTCCCTGACTCGTTGAGCTTGATCCACACGCCTTTCTAGCGTCTGCATGAAAGGGTAGAGCGGTGCTGGTCGAAATTGTGAAGATCGCTCTTGCTCGCACCCGCCGGTTGTGCTAGAATCTGGCTGTAATCGTCCCGAGAAATCGTTGGTTTTGAAAAGTGGGCAGCCCCCACTTTTCTGCATATTAGAACAGCCGCATCTAGATGCTGAGGAAAGAACTACGATGAAGAGTGAGTTTGCTCTGGCTTTTAACGAGATCAGCGAACGCTTTGGGCTTCCCCGAGAAATCGTGATGGAGGCGCTCGAAGCGGCGATGATTTCCGCATACCGTCGGGCGGTCAACGCCTCGAGCGCGCAAAACGTCGAGGTCAAGATCGAGCCTGAGACAGGCAAGGTCGAAGTCTTCGTCGAAAAAGAAGTTGTCGATGAGGTCCAAAACCCGCAGACCGAGGTCGACGAGGCGCGCGCTCACCTGTTTGACGCTGAGGCCGTTATGGGCGACATGGTCATGGTCGAGTCAACCCCCGAGGACTTCGGTCGGGTGGCCGCTCAGACAGCCAAACAGGTCATCCTGCAGCGCTTGCGTGAAGCCGAGCGAGATGCCCAATACGAAGAATTCATCGAGCGGGAAGGCGACATGGTGCACGGCACCGTGCATTCCATCACGCCTGCTGCCGTGACGGTTGGACTTGGTCGGGCCGAAGCGATCCTGCCACGCAACCAGCAAATACCAGGTGAGCATTTCCGGGTGCGGGACCGGATTCGGACCTACGTTCTAGAAGTCCGCAAATCACCACGCGGCCCAGTGATTGTCGTCTCCCGCACGCACCCGCATATGCTGCGCCGGCTGCTCGAGATGGAAGTGCCGGAGATCAGCCAGGGGCTGGTCGAGATTAAGGCGATTGCACGCGAAGCCGGTAAGCGGGCCAAGGTCGCTGTTGCCGCCCTGCGTGACGGGGTCGATCCGGTTGGAGCCTGTGTCGGTTTGCGGGGGGTTCGTATTCAATCGATCGTGCGTGATCTGAACGATGAAAAGATCGATGTTATCGAGTGGAACCCGGATTCGGCTACATTCATCGCTAAAGCACTCAGCCCGGCACGGGTCTCTGGTGTCTATCTAGACGAGCAGCCCGATCGCGGCAAGACTGCCATGGTCGTCGTTCCTGAGGATCAACTCAGTCTGGCCATCGGGCGAGCTGGCGTCAATGCTCGCCTGGGCGCAAAACTCACCGGTTGGCGCATTGATATTAAAAGCCTGCCGGAAGCAGCATCTGATTCATTGAATCGACTCACCAATGACCCAGCCTATGCTGAACTTGCCACGCATGAAGCAGAGGCGATGGTCAAGATCGAAGCCATCCTCGGTAAGAAGGAGGAAGGGCGCCCGATTACGCCCGAGGAATACAGCGCGATGACCTCCTTCGTCGATCGAGTGCAGAAGGAGATTGAAGGACGCCGGGATAAGCGACGACAGGCAATCGTCGAGAAGCTGGCGGAAGTGCGTGCATCCTTCCCCGGCACCGCTTACGAAGTAGCGCTGGCCGAGACAGGACTTTCCATGCGGGTCTTGAATCTTCTCACTGAAGCAGGTTATTCCTCAGCAGGTAAAGTCTTGGAAACACTGGGCGTCGATGAGGATGCCATCCTCGGGCTCTCTGGTTTCGGTCCCAAATCCCTGAAAGAACTCAGGGAAACGCTAACGACCTTTGACTACCCCGAAGTCGAGGAAGCGCCTGTCGAGCTCGAAGAGGGCGAAGGGGTAGAGGCCCTGGCCGAGGGCGTTGCCGTGGAAGGTGAGGCCGAGGCTGAAGCGATCGTTGAGGGCGAGGAGGTCGTCGCAGAGCCTGAAGCTGAGGCTGTTGCGGTTGGCGAAGCCCTCGATGCAGAATCGCAACCAGAACCCACGCTAGCCGACGCTGGTAAGGATGCGGTCATTACGGCGGATGAGATCGAAGAGACCTTTGAAGAATTAATCGAGAAGTTCACCGAGAGCGCACCGCAGTTTGTTGAAGACGAGGATACCGAAGACGAAGCAGACGAGATCAAGAAGCGCGATAAGAAGCGTAAAGCTCGCGTCGTCGAGTATGATCCAGACTTAGGCGAGATGGTCGTTAAACGTCGTCGCAAACGCGATGAATTTGGAGAATGGGAAGGTTAGTCCTGCCTCGGACAGATCGCCGAGCAGAGAATGACGTGAACATGACGAAGTATGGCCGCTCGTAAGCAGGTCCGTCACCGGCACGAACCACAGCGAACCTGTGTGGGTTGTCGGGAGACGATCTCCAAGCGAGCGCTTGTCCGGGTTGTGCGCGGTCCGGATGGCATCAGGATTGATCCTACGGGCAAGGAGCCCGGCCGCGGGGCCTACATCCATGAGCAGCGATCCTGCTGGGAGAAAGCCCTGACCGGATCTCTTGCGAGGGCGCTTCGTGTGGAGATTGATGCACCCACGATGCAAGCCCTGGCCGAACATATGAATAGTCTTTCAGACGGGCAAAATGGCTAAGGCAAACGCTTCTGCCATTTATGCCGGGCGCGTGCACGCTATGAGCAGTTCCCCGTAACTTATCCCCGGGCTGACTCGCTCTAGGCGACCCGGATGCTCGTGACGGAGGTGTTGCATGAGTGAGAATGGCCATAAAGTCATCGAGATTCCGTTTACGGTCACGGTTCGAGACCTAGCGGAGATGATCGAAACCAGCCCCATCGATGTGATCAAACAGTTAATGGCCAACGGCGTTATGGCGAACATCAACCAGATGATCGACTTTGACACGGCAGCGATCGTCATTGGCGAATTTGGATTCGAGGCCAAGCCGATGGAGATGCCCGAGGCCGAGGCGGCTAAGGATGAGAGCGCACTGCCGCACTGGCGTCAGATGATCGAGGCCGAAGACCCAAAGTCGCTGCAGGATCGAGCCCCGGTCGTCACCGTCCTGGGCCATGTCGATCACGGCAAGACTACCCTGCTTGATGCAATCCGTTCCGCCAACGTTGCGGGAGGTGAAGTGGGTGGGATCACCCAGCATATCGCTGCCTACCAGGTGACCCATAACGGTCGTCCAATCACTTTTCTGGACACACCCGGGCACGCAGCCTTCACGGCCATGCGGGCGCGCGGCGCGCAGGGGGCCGATATCGCCGTCCTGGTTGTCGCGGCCGACGACGGCGTCATGCCGCAAACACGCGAGGCGCTGGCCCATGTCCGGGCTGCACGCGTCCCGGTTCTGGTCGCGCTGAACAAGATCGATCGTCCCAACGCCAATCCAGAAAAAGTCAAACAGGAGCTTGCCGACGTCGGGCTCGTCCCTGACGATTGGGATGGCGATACGATGGTCGTGCCGGTCTCCGCCAAGGAGCACCAGGGCTTGGACGATTTGCTGGAGGCGATCTTGCTCGTGGCCGATTCGACCGAGATCAAAGCCAATCCGGAAGGCAAGGTACTGGGCACGGTTATCGAAGCTGAGCTGGATAAATCCAAGGGTGTCCTGGCCACGCTGCTCGTTCAGAATGGCACATTGCGGACAGGTGACGCGGTCCTCGTCGGAACTGCCCATGGTAAATTGCGCGCCATGTTTGACTATCAGGGAAAAACAATCGAGGAAGCGCTCCCCTCCACACCAGTCTCTGTCCTCGGCCTTTCGACTGTCCCACACGCCGGCGAAATGTTCACCGTCATGGACAGCGACCGGGATGCACGCTCGGTTGCTGCTGAACGGCGTGAGGTGATCCGGGAAAGCGGGCGCAAGCCGCGCGCGGCACAGACCCTCGAGTCGGTTTTCGAAGCGTTCCTGGCGGGGGATACCCAGGAGCTGCGTTTGGTGATCAAAGCCGACGTGCAGGGGTCGCTCGAACCGATCACATCCTCACTGGCCGAGTTGAGCGCTGGCGATATCAAGGTCAACATCCTACACGCCGGCACGGGCAACATCAGCGAATCGGATGTCATGTTAGCGGCGGCCTCCGAAGCGATCGTGATCGGGTTCAATGTCTCGGCCGACCAAGCGGCGCGCATGGCTGCCGAAGCAGAAGGAATCGACATCCGGTACTACGACATCATCTACCGGTTGACCGAAGATGTTGAGAAGGCTTTGAAGGGGATGCTCGAACCCGAAACGCGTAAAGTCCTGCTTGGCCGGGCCCATGTTCAGGCAGTTTTCAGAATCCCGAAGGCGGGCAAGATCGCCGGGTGCAAAGTTGTCGAGGGTGAACTCAAACGAAACGCCGCGATTCGTGTTGTGCGCAACGGGGAAGTTATCCACGATAGCGTCATCTCCTCGCTGAAACATGAGAAGGACGATGTGAAAGAGGTTCGCGAGGGTTTTGAGTGCGGCGTGGGCTTGAAGAACTTCAACGATTTTGAAGCCGGGGATGTCCTCGAATGCTATGTCGAGGAAACCGTTCCGGTAGCGTAAGGAGCAGGTATGCCAAGCCAAGCACGTGCCCGGCGTGTGGGCGAGCGAATCCAGGAGGAGCTGGCGGATATCCTCCAGCGCGCTGTCGCTGATCCGCGCCTGACCATGGTCACGATCACCGGGGTGGACGTAGATCGAGAGTTGGCGTTCGCCACGGTCTATGTTACTGCCAGGGGTGAGGCAGACCGGTCGAAGGAAGTCCTGGAAGGCCTGGAGAGCGCCCGCGGTTTTCTACGCAGCCAGCTCGCAACCCGCATCCAGCTCCGGAGCTTTCCACAGCTGCGATTCCGGTGGGACACTACGCTGGTTAAGGCCACACGGATCGAAGAATTGCTGGATCAAATCAAAGGCGAGAAGGAACAAGATACGGAGCATGGACCTGACGGGGGTTAATTCAGATCCGATCCAGAGCATTCTGGAGTCTACCGAACGGATCTCGGTTGTAAGCCACGAACGCCCGGATGGTGATGCTGTGGGTTCACTGCTCGGGCTTGCGCTAAGCCTGCAGTTGGCCGGGAAAGAGATCACCCCGGTCCTCACTGACGGTGCGCCATCCCGGTTTGATTTTCTGCCGGGGGCATCCAGCGTTGCACATCATATCCCCTCGGACTGCGACGCACTGATCTTCGTCGATTGTTCTGAAGCCGAGCGTGCTGGTTTCAGCGCGCAGGAGTTCCCTCGCCCGGTCGACGTCAACATCGATCACCACCCCACCAACACGCGCTTCGGCCGGTTCAACCTTGTCGAAGATGAACGGGCTGCGACAGCGGAGATCCTGTATGCCTGGCTGCCGCGTTGGGGTTTGCCCCTTAGCAAAGATGTGGCAGTTTGCCTGTTGACAGGTCTGGTGACAGATACGATCGGGTTCCGGACGCCCAGTGTTTCCCCGGATGTGCTGAGAGCTGCGGCGGACCTGGTAGAGCAGGGCGCCGATCTAGCCGATATCTACGACCGGTCGCTTGGCCGAAATTCGATCGTGAGCATGCGCTACTGGGGTCGCGGTCTGTCCAACCTTACAGCGAAGGATGGCGCGATCTGGAGCAGCCTGAGCCTGGAGGATCGATCGGCGGTAGATTACCCCGGGCCTGATGACGCAGATTTGATCAACGTTCTCACGACAGCTGACGAGTATCGGGTAGCGCTGGTCTTTGTGGAACAAGCCGGCGGAAAGGTCAAGATCAGCTGGCGCTCGCGCCCGGGCGTGGATGTGTCATTGATTGCCACTTCTTTCGGAGGTGGTGGTCATCAACGGGCGGCAGGGGCAATGGTTGAGGGCACGCTGGAAGAAGTCAGGGATCGCGTGCTGCTGGCAACCCTGGAACAGATCAAGGCTCAACCCCAGGAAGATTGATGGATGATTTCGGATTGCTCATCGTCGATAAACCCGTTGGCCCTACCTCGCACCGCGTTGTAAGCGTTGTTCGCCAGGGCACTTGCATCCGCAAAGTAGGGCACGCGGGGACGCTTGATCCGCGCGCTTCCGGTGTCCTGGTGCTATGCCTGGGCGCTGCGACCCGTCTAAGCGAATTCCTCTCGACCGACACCAAGCGATACGAGGCTGTCATTCGCTTTGGGTCGACCTCGGAAACGTACGACGGTGAAGGCCCCATGGTGCGGATAACGGGCGCAGTGCCGCGCGAGGACGATATTCGCGATGTGCTGGGAGAATTCCACGGTGAGATCGAGCAAGTCCCACCGCCCTACAGCGCGATTAAACTTCAGGGCCGGAAGGCCTACGAGTTAGCGCGCAAGGGTGAGGAACTCGAGCTCAAGGCGCGTTCGGTCACAATTTATGACTTGGTCCTGGTTGAGTACCGGCCTCCTGACCTGGTACTCGAAATCGAGTGTTCGGCCGGAACCTACATCCGATCCATAGCGCATGATCTGGGTGAAAGGCTCACTACAGGTGCTCACTTGGCCAGCTTACGGCGGACAAAGGCTGGATTTTTTACGCTTGACGATTGTGTGCCGCTCCAGGCACTTGAAGCGGCGATGGCTGCAGGAGCCTGGCAGGAGTACCGTCGCCCGGCAGTCGATGCCCTCCCCAATCTCCCAGAAGTAAGGATCGAGGGCGCTAGCTTGGCGGATGTGCTCAATGGACGCCGGATCCAATCTGCGGGAAGAGTCGAAGGGTTGGCCCGGGGGATCGGACCAGACGGGGACTTGGTCGCACTTCTCGAATCCATCGAAGATGGCCGCTTCTGGCATCCACGGAAAGTATTCAACCGCTGATGGTGCGGATGGAACCCCTGCGAGATCTCTCCGAACTCAAACTGAAGGCCTCCGACCTGACGATCGGCTCATTCGATGGCGTCCACCGCGGTCACCAGCATTTAATCCAGGCGCTGGTAAAGTCAAGCCAGATTTCTGGACGCCCTTCCGTCGTCCTGACCTTTTTCCCGCACCCTTCTGTCGTACTGCGGGGCCGCAAACCCTCCTTTTACATCAATACGCCTGAAGAGAAGGCAGAGCTGCTGGGGAAGCTGGGGATCGATTACGTGCTTACGCAGACCTTCGACCTGGCCTTATCCCAGGTGACTGCGATTGAATTCCTCGATCGCCTGCAGGTGAATCTGGGGATGCACAGCCTGTGGGTGGGTGGCGACTTTGCACTTGGGCACAATCGCGAGGGCAACCGGACCTTCCTGCAGGCGGCTGCTGTGGAGCGGGGTTTCGATCTACGGATCATTGAGCCACTGAAAATCGATGGTGAAGTTGTCAGCTCTACCCGGGTGCGGGAAGCACTGCGTTCGGGCTCGGTATCGCAGGTTGAAGCCTACCTTGGCCGTCCGTTCGCGCTGCCCGGGCAAGTTGTGCGCGGGGTAGGGCGGGGAAGGCGGCTCGGGATCCCGACTGCGAATTTAAGAATCTGGGATGAACGAGCATATCCACGGACGGGAGTCTATGCTTGCATGGCAGCCTGGAAGGGAGGAAGTGCACAGGCGGTGACCAACATCGGTTACCGTCCGACCTTCGAGGAAGACGGTGGACCGCCAACGATCGAAGCCCATCTGCTGGATTACGAAGGGGATCTATACGATAAAGAAGTCGAACTCACTTTTTATGCCCGCTTGCGCCATGAACAGCGGTTCTCGGGTCCCGAGGCGCTGCTCGAACAGATCCAGGAAGATATCCAAAATGCGAGGGAGGTTCTAGCCGCGCGGAGAGAGATCGACCATGCCTGACCGGCCCGCCCGAGAAATCTACCTGCTCAGCCCGAGTGAGCTCAGCCCTGAGACGATCGCCGTGGCCTTTGCAAAGACCTCCCGGTCGTCACTTTCCTTCCGGGAAATCGCCGAAGAGCTGACCGCCGAATCCTCGGCTGAGTTCCATGAGAGATGGGTTGTTGGGTACGGGCATGCCTCCGTCGCAGAGCATGCGGTATTGCACATCGCTTTCGAAAATATCTCCCGGTTGGCCATAGAGAGCATCGAATCGAACCGCCTGGCCTCCTACACGGAGAAATCAACCCGCTACCAGACCTGGGACGCCCAGAGCTACTATTTCCCTGATGAGCTTGAGGGGACCCCGTATCAGGAACTCTACAGCGAGATTTGTGATCAACTCTTCCGCAGCTATCGTGAGAGCCTGAAGCCAGTAAGGGTAGTCGTCGAAAGGCTGCATACCCGCCGCGATGGGGAGAGCGAGTCACGCTATGACGGCCGTATCCGATCGAAGTATGTAGATGCCTGCCGCTTCTACCTTCCAGCCGCCTCGCTCGCCAATGTGGGCATGACTGCCAATGCCCGGGTGCTCGAGCATGCCATTCGCAAGATGCTCTCCCATCCACTGGCCGAGGTGCGCCAGATCGGGGAGCAGGTCAAGCAGGTTGCCCAGGCAGAAACGCCGACGCTGGTCAAGTATGCCGAGCGTGTTCCCTACCTCGAGAATCTGGTCACTTCACTGAACCAATTTGCAGACGGTCTTGAACCCAGGAGTGAAGCAGCCTCGGTACGGCTGCTCAGCTACGAAGAAGAGGCGCTGCCGACCCTGCTTGCTGCGGGCATATTCTCCCAGGCTGGCTGCACGATGGCAGAAGCTCGGGCCCGGGTCGAGACGCTGACCGAGGCAGAGCGGCGAACACTGCTCGCGGCATTACTCGACAACCTCGACAAGTTCGACATCCCCGCTCGACTACTGGAACACGTGACCTACACTTTTGAGGTTACCCTCGATCAAGGTGCCTATTTTGAACTGAAACGACACCGCATGATGACGCAAACCCCACAGGTGCTGCGTGCGGATCTAGGTTATGCCGTGCCGCGTCTGCTGATCGAAGCCGGGCAGGGCGAGGCATACCACCGGGCGATGACCAGTGCGCAGGATGGTTTCGAGGAACTGGCAGCGTGGAACCCGGCTGTCGCCGCCTACCTGGTCCCGAACGGGTTCAACCGGCGTGTGCTGATGACGCTCAACTTACGCGAGGCATACCATTTGTGTGAGTTGAGATCAGCCGAGAATGCCCATTTTTCCATCCGGGTGATGGCGCTGCGCATGGCGGAACTCATCCACCAGGTGCACCCTGAGCTGGCACAGGGCATGCGCTTGCCTGCCGGTACTGATTGGCGCCAAATCGAGGAAGCTCATTTCGATCGACTTTAGATTGCGCGGTATGCGAAACCCTCAGCCGAGCGGCTGAGGTTTTTTTAACTACTGTCCACCGGCAGCCCGGGGATCAGCTGCTTAACCCGAGGAAGGCAAGGACACTGAACGCGAGCAGGAATTGAGCCCAGTGGTAGCTGAGCATGGTCCAGAAACGGCCTCGGGGAATGGGCAGGACGAACCGATCCCAGGCGAGCAGGCTATCGGAGAGCAGAAACAGCACCCCTCCAGCTGCAGCAAACCAGGCAGCCTGGCCAGCCCAATCAGACCGGAGAAGTGTGACCAGCGTGGACCAGCAGGTTAGCATCAACACGATTGCGTATACGACAACCGGGGGGATCAGGCTAGTCCGCCCGCTTGTGCGCAATGCTGCAGCAATCCGGTGAAGTAGAACCCAAACTGCGAGCGCCAGCGGCGCGGCCAGGAAGAGTGTCCTCAGATCCAGGATCAGTCCGGACAGATTAAAGACGGTGATATAGGCAAGATGGGAGAGCAGGAAAGCCAGCAGGCCCTTGATAAAGTGCCGGCGATCGAGCATCAGGAAGATATCCCCGGCCAGTGAAAAAAGCATGCCAAGCAGAAAAATGCCGCCAGCACGAGCCACTGGTTGTGAGAGATGGGTTCCGAACCAGATACTGAGACAGATCAGGACACCTGGTTTGGCCAACCATTCCAGCCGGCGATTGCTGACCAGCACGGCATACCAGTTCAAAGGCGCCAGGAAGGCTGCCAGGATCAGGAATGTGGTCATGATGCCAAGCCCTGTTTATGCGCCGGTGACGTCTGGCGGCGGCGCAGGAGCGCACCACCACCGACCAGGGCGATGATGGCGAAGGCGAACCATTGGATGGCATAGCTCACATGTGGACCATCGCTGAGATCGGGTTCGAAGGCCGGGATCGGGTAGCGGCCTTCTTCCCCGCCTGGAGAAGTCTCTGCCAGGTAGAGCGGATAAAGGTCATATGGGAGTTGTCCGGCAATGCCTTCCAGGTCGACCAATCGCCAGGCAAGCAGAGGTGGATCTCCCGGCAGGGGGATCTGATCGCCGAGGACGCGGATGGCGGGTTGTTTCTGTGACGGCAGCAGAACGCCTTCGATCATGCCTGGAGCAGGCATCTGTGCGGCCAGCTTACCAGGATCAGATTGCAATCCCAGATCGTTCGGAAGCCAACCCCGGTCTACGAGCAGTACCGGGGAACCGTCTTCGAAGAGCAGCGGCACCAGCATGTGATATCCGGCCTGTTCGTCGAGGGGTTGGTTCTTAAGGAGAAGGGCGTTTGAGGGATCGAAAACGCCGCTCAAGGTGTAGCTACGATAGCCGGGCTCACTGACCTCGTCGCCAGGAGGGAAGCTCATAGCTGGGAGTGTCAAGCGCTTGGCGATCTCCACGTTCTTCGCCCGGCGCTCATGGAGGCGATCGAGCTGCCAGATCCCGAGCCGCATGCAAACTGCAGGTACCAGCAGGAAGAACCCTGCGAGGAAGATGTCCCTGCGCCGCAACCTGTTCAACTTTCATCTTCCTGGGTGCGCTGCCGGAAGCGGTCCCGCAGGCGTACGGTCATCTCGAGGGCACGTTGGGGAGCAAGTCCAACGTAGGATTCAATGTGCATGAGCTCACGGATGCGTCCTGGTTGGAGGTATTCCAACAATTGAGTGTCTTGCGCAAGCGCGTCGACAAGTGGGTTGGGTGACCCCTTTTGAACGTGCTCCCAGGCCTGCATGCTGTGATCTCGCAAGCGTTCGTGCATGCTCTGCCGATCAGCCCCGGCCTTGACGAGCGCTGTGAGCACCCGCTCCAACGCAGCGAAGGCCCCGTAGGAGGCGAGGGGATCGCTCAGTTGACCCGGTGTTGTTACCAACCCGTCCATGATGCGGGCTGCGGTATGCAGCATCTCATCACATGCGAGAAAAGCCTCGGGGAGCACGATCCTGCGGTTAGCCGAATCGTCCAATGTACGTTCGAGGCCGGCATCGGCGGCATTGCTCCAGGCCACGCTGGCTTGCCCCGCAACAAGCCGGGCGAGGGAGCAGATCTTTTCCGCCAGGATCGGGTTGCGTTTAAAGGGCATCGCGCTTGATCCAACCTGGTCTGCATCGAACGGTTCGCTAGCCCCACCGATGCCTGGCGATTGCATCAATCGCAGATCGAGCCCGATTTTATGCATCGATGCGGCAAGCCCGGCCAGCGCGGCGAGGAGTGTGTAATCCTGGACGCGCGGGTAGGTCTGCGATGAAACCGGGTAGGCCTCGATCCCGAGTGACTGCATCACGCTTACCTCGAGCATCTCCGGGGTGACATCCGTTCCTTCCAACATCTCCACTTGCGAGGCGGCTGTACCGACGGGGCCGCGAATCCCCTTGCCCCGCAGATGGCGGTGCAGGCGCAGCAGCGCGTCAAAGTGTTCTAGCAGGTCTTGGGCATGGACGCTCAACCGGTAGCCAAGTGTTGTGGGCTCGGCCGGCTGAAGATGGGTAAAACCCATGACGGGTAAGTCGTGGGTCTCTTCGATGCGATCAGCAAACTTCAGAAGTAGTTTGTGCAGCACTTCGAGCAGGATGGCCAACGCGGCCTTCTGCCGAACCACATCAGCGTTATCCTGCACATCGGCTGAGGTAAGACCCCAGTGTAGGATGCCTCCGGCCTTTGGAGACTGTTCGGCGAAGGTCCTTAACTCGGCGATCAGGTCGTGCTGAACCTCAGCCTCGATTGCTTGGGCTCGAGCCAGATCAATGTCCTGGGCGTGTGTGCGTAATTCCTCTACCTGTTCTATTGACACGAGGCCAGCCGTCACCTGAGCTTCGGCCACGGCGAGCCAGACACGGCGCCATGCCCGCCGCTTGGCCAGCTCTGACCAAAGCATCCGCATCTCGTCCGATCCGTAACGGGTGGTAAACGGTGATTGATAGGTCATAGGTTCCTCACCCGCCTCCAGCTTGTTCCTGCGCAAGGCGTTCAACAGCCAACTGCTGGTATTCGGGATTGATCTCGTAACCAATATACCGCCTTCCAAGATCCCGGGCGGCCAGGCAGGTCGTCCCTGAACCGGCGAAGGGATCGAGCACGACATCGTCCTTGAAGGTGTAGAGCTCAATCAGGCGTCGTGGGAGCTCCACCGGGAAAGGTGCTGGGTGGCCGATCTGCCGGGCGGAAGCGGCAGGGAAACTCCAGACGCTCTTCGTCCATTCAAGAAAGTCATCCTTGCGAATCGTACTTTCCTTCCCTTCAGCTTGGCGTCGAAAACTCCCCTTGCTGAAGACGAGGATATATTCATGGACATCGCGCAGGACCGGGTTGGCGGCGGATAACCACGAGCCCCAGGCCGTTGAGGAGGCTGCGCTGGCAGCCTTATCCCAGATGATCTCCCCCCGCATAAGAAAGCCCAATTCAAGCATTTCGGCAATGACCATGGCATGCAGCGGGAGGTAGGGTTTGCGTCCCAGATTGGCGATATTTACGCACGCCCGGCCGCCGGTTACCAGGACGCGGTAGGTCTCTTCGAATACGTCGTGCAGAAGCTGACGGTATTCCTCCAGCGTCAGATCCTTGTCGTATTCTTTACGGGCATTATAAGGTGGGGAGGTCACCATCAGGTGCACGCAGTGATCTGGCAGGTCATGCATGCCCTGCGATGAGCGCGGCAGGATGCGGTTCACGAGTTCGTCTGGTACAGGAAACTCAAGGAATGTATCCGTCTCCTCCTGCGGTTGATCGGAATACATGCGGCTGGCATAGAAGGGGGACGAGTCATGGCTGATTCGTCCCGCCGAGCCGAACTCGCTCGTTTTCGTTCCACGCTTTCGTTTGGAACTCACAAACTTATCCTTGCAAGGCTAAGGTTGATCCTTTGTAGGTTGGAAGCCAAACTGGTGCAGGGCGTTCTCGTCGTTGCGCCAGCCGGGAAGCACTTTCACCCGCAGGCGCAGAAAAACTTTGCGCCCAGTGACGGCTTCGATCTCCTTGCGGGCGTGCGTCCCGATGCGCTTTAGCATCCCACCCCCCTTGCCAATCACGATGCCCTTCTGGGAATCACGCTCGACAAATAAAGTGGCCTCGATGTAAGCGCCGTGCTCTTGCCGCTCTTCGAAGGTATCGATCCGAACCGCGATGCTGTGCGGCACTTCATTCTGAAGGTAGTGCATGCCGGCGGCACGGATGAGATCCGCGCTGATGTCGCGCTCGTAGGTGTCGGTGATCTGATCCGGGGGGAAGTACTGTGGACCCGGGGGAAGCGCGTTAAGGATATTATCAAGCAGCTTATCGATATTATGCCCTTCAACAGCTGAGATCGTGATCCAGTTTGCCTCGGGGAGCAGTGTGCGGTAGGCGGCACGCCGTTCAGATAGTCGTTCATGTGGGACGAGGTCAGCCTTGTTCAGCACGCCCAGCAACCGGGGTTTTTCGGGTAGTGAGATAATGGCGTTTACGACTTGCTGATCTTCTTCGTTCGGGGGCTGGTCGAGATCGAACATCGCCAGGATAAGATCGACGTCACCTAAAGTCTCAACAGCCTCCCGGTTCATCCGCTCACCGAGCTGATGCAGGGGTTGATGGATACCGGGCGTATCGACGAAGATCAACTGTGCATTCGGCAGGGTGAGGATCCCGAGCTGCTTGCGGCGGGTGGTTTGCGGGCGCGGGGACACAGCTGCGATCTGCTGCTGCAGGAGGCGGTTGACGAGCGTCGACTTACCGACGTTGGGCCGGCCGGCAATGGCGATGAAACCGCTGCGGTGGCCTTCGGGAAGCTCCTGGGGATCCATGTGCTAATTGTGGGTGGATCATCGCGCGCTGTCAAGCGCAGGTCCATTATAGAGCCCGGTTGACGGGCTCTCTGGCCTTGGTTATGATTTACTCGCCTGACATCCTGATGGAGGGTCCTATGAATCGCAACATCATACTTACACACCTACTCGTGATTGCATTGGTCCTGACAGGTTGTGCAAAGGCCACACCGAAAGTGCTGAGATTAGCCACGACGACCAGCACGTACGACTCAGGCCTGCTGGACTACCTGCTGCCCGAATTTGAAAAACAGTTCAACGCCCAGGTCGACGTCATCGCTGTTGGGACCGGACAGGCGGTGACGCTAGGAGAAAATGGGGACGCGGACGTAATCCTGGTCCACAATCTAACCCTGGAGACAGCTTTTATCGAAGAAGGATATGGTGTTCAGCGCTTCCCGGTTATGTTCAATGATTTCATCCTGCTTGGACCCGAGGATGACCCGGCCGGGATAAGCGGGGCCAGCAGCGCAGCAAATGCCCTGAAGCGGATCGCCGCGACGGGATCGGAGTTTGCTTCGCGGGGAGATGATTCGGGCACCCACGCTCGCGAGAAGGCACTCTGGAAAGAAGCCGGCATCGAACCCTCCGAGGTAGATGCCTGGTATCTATCTCTCGGCCAGGGCATGGGTGAGACCTTGATAATTGCCGAGGAGCGCGGGGCTTATACTTTGAGTGATCGCGGCACATTCCTGGCTCAATCCGGGAACCTACCAGGGCTGTTCGTGCTCTTCGGTGGCGATTCGATCGACGAGAACCCCGATCCAGCGCTGCTCAATCCCTATGGGGTGATCGCTGTCTCGCCGGAGAGACACCCCGACACGGCGTATGATCTGGCACAGGATTTCATTTCCTGGCTGACAGGCCTGGCAACCCAGGAGCGGATCGCAGACTTCGGGATCGATCGTTTCGGGCAGCCGCTTTTTTATCCTGACTCGGAAGGCTGGAGGGAAGCACACTGAGGCTGGCTGAGCTGCGACACCCTGTTTCTTACCATCAGCATAGCACGCGGGTGACGGCATGACGGAGGTTCTATCCATCTCGCTCGTCACGCTGCGCGTCACCGGAACGGCTACTCTGTTGGCTGCACTGCTGGGGATCCCGGCCGGGGCGATGATGGGTATTTTTCGCTTCCGTGGCCGCGGATTGATCTCAGTTCTGCTCTATACCGGCATGGGGCTGCCCCCGGTGGTTGTGGGTTTGGTGGTTTACCTGTTCCTTTCGAAGAGCGGGGTGCTTGGCGATCTCGGTTGGTTGTTCACCGAGCGGGCCATGATCACGGCCCAGACTATCATCGCCTTTCCGCTTATCGCTGGCTTGACCATGGCTTCGGTAGAGGCACTTGAACCGGATTTACGACTGCAATTACGGTCCCTGGGGGCAACACCATCTCAGGAGGCAGGCATAACGTTATACGAAGCACGCTCCGGCGTGATTGCCTCGATCGTGGCCGGGTTTGGCGCTGTCATCTCCGAAGTGGGGGCGGCGATGCTCGTCGGAGGCAACATCGCTGGTCACACGCGCATCCTCAGCACAGCCGTGGTGCTGGAGACCCGGCGCGGCAACTTCGGGCTGGCTTTGATGTTAGGGGGGCTGCTCCTGGCACTGGCCTTTACCGTCAACCTGCTGCTTCTCAGGCTGCAGGCACCGCTGTGGAGACGCCGGTGAGCACCAACCCCATCTACCGAGTGCAGGGTCTTCGCAAGGGATACGGACGCGGCTGGGAGCTCGACATCCCTGAACTTGAGATTCCTGAGGGCTGCCTGTACTCGATCTTGGGACCCAATGGGGCAGGAAAGTCAACCCTGCTCAGGGTGCTGAACTTGATCGAAGCTGTCGATATTGGGCGGATCGAGTTCAAGGGGAAGGAAGTCCTGGCACCGGCATCAACCCGCGACCGCCTTGAGATCACGATGGTTTTCCAACGACCGGTTATGTTCACTGGTACAGTTTGGCATAACCTGACTCTCGGGCTGCGCTTACGGCATCTGAAACCCGGGAGCCATCTGGGGGATCTGGTCGATCAACTCGATCTGGGCGGGCTGCTGCAGGCGCCGGCGAGTGAGATTTCTGGAGGTGAGCTGCAGCGGGTCGCACTGGCCCGGGCGCTCGCCTGCGAGCCGGGCGTTCTCCTGCTGGATGAACCTACCTCCAACCTGGATCCCTACAACACAGCGCTCATCGAGCATATAATAAAGAAAGCCGCCCAGGCCAAAGCGATGACAATTATCCTTGTCACGCAGAATGTATTCCAGGCCAGGCGACTAGCCGATCAGGCTGCGATACTGATCGATGGAAAGATCCTCGAGCAAGGTGAGGCTGGCCGGGTTTTCCGGAAGCCTGAAAATCCGCAGACAGCTGCCTTCTTAAGCGGTGAGCTGATCTTCAAGCAGAAGGGCGATACGGATGAGTATCTTCTCACGCAAGAAAACTAACCGGTTTACCGAACTCTTGATCAAGCAGGCCGAGTACGCGGTGGATGGGATGCAGCAGCTCCTGAATTACGTCCGTGAACCGAGCGAAGCGATCGCCCAGAACGTGACCCAGACCGAGAAGCTTGCAGATGAGGTACGCAGGATCCTGATCGATGAGCTCAATCAGACTTTTGTTACACCCATGGACCGGGAGGATATCTTCGCCCTTTCGTTGACGATCGATGATGTGCTCGATTATGCTGATACCACGGTAGAAGAGATGCATATGTTGCAGGTTGAGCCGAATGCTTACATCGAGCGCATGGTTTCCCTGCTGACGGACGCCGCGCGTGAGATCCACATGGGGGTGATGCGGTTGGATGATCACCCGAGTGTCGCGAATGATCACGCAGTGCGAGCCAAAGCACTCGAAAACCGGATGGAAACGGTCTACAGGGAGGCGATTGCAGATCTGTTTGCAATGCCCCGCGATATTGATCACGTCGTGCAGATGCTCAAGCTGCGCGAGATCTACCGCCATCTATCGAACGCCGCAGATCGGGGTGATCAGGCCGCAAACGTGCTCGGGGACATCGTCGTGAAGAAGATGTAATCTGCGCTTGCTAGTGTGGTCTCAGTGGCTGCCGAATTCGGCAGCCACTATCTGTTTCCAGCGGACAGAAATGACGGGTATATTGCCAATCTGAAGGGGCGGGGTGGCCCCGCCCCTACGTTGGATGCACGTGAATTCACCGAATATGCGGGGATGTCGTTATTGTTGTGGGAATGAGCCTGTCTTGTGCGATCGTCGGGTACACCACCGCGCGCCCCTACAAGGTGGGATGATTTCGTCCGATCCCATACCTTGATGTCGATGACTCAAGCGGCGACCTGGTCCGCCAGCCGTCCGAGTTTGTTGCCGACCTCACGCCATTGGATTTTCGAGATCCCCAGCTTCTGGCGGATCTGATCTTTCTCGGTCCCTTCTAGGGTGTCGAGCAGCGCGCTGGTCCAGCGGCACATGTCAAAGGAGACATGCTTCTCCAACCCGGCTGCCTCCCCGATTTCCTCCAACAGGTATTCCAGGCGTCTTGGCGACCAGGGGAAAAGGCGTTCCCTGGGTGTGTACTGCTGGACGTACTCCCGGTATGCTGAAACCCACTCGCCACTGAGGGAGAGCTTGCGCTCCTTGTAGCGTTTGCTGGCTTTGCCGTAGCGGACGAAGAGGATTGGTCCATCGGGGGTCTCGAGATCGATGTGGTTCAGGTGGATGTTCAGGCATTCACCTTTCTTGATCCCGGTCTCGAGCAGCAGTGTGAGCAGCGCGTAGGGCCGGGCGTCGGGCTCATCAGCCTGGCGCAGCTGCTGGGCAGCCTCGATCACCGCTGATACCTCCTCATGGGTAAGCACTTCTGGCAGTGGGCTGATCACCGATTGCTGTGGTATGGGGTTAGCCACGTCCTTACCCACAACACCGGTTTCCACCAGCCAGCGGTAGAAGGACTTAATTGAGGTGATGCGCCGGGCATAGGTCTTTGGACTGCAAGGGACTCCCCGCCGATTGAGCATCCACTCCAGGAAGTTTTTCAAATCATTGGTGCTGATTTGTCCAACAGGTTGCCCGCCGCCGATGAACTTGGCCACCAGCCGCAGGTCACCGGTGAAGGCTTTGACCGTGTGAATGGACATCCCCTGTTCTTCAAGCGCCTCGCCCCAGGCTGCGATCGCCGCGCTCAGGCTGGACGAGGCCAGCACAGAGACGGCAGAATCGCGTTCCTGAGCCGTGCCTGGACCGCCCCGCGAGAACAGTGGTAGATCGGAATAGGAGTCATCCATGCGAGCTTCCTCCGCACCCAGTCTTCGTATAGCCAAAAGATCGTAGGTAATCCTAGACCCCGTGGATTGGCTTGTCAAATCTGGGTTTTCCAAGGCGTGATGGATTTTGGGATTGGATTCTTCGAGACTTTCCGTACACAGCCCAGGATCATCAGAGTTGATTTGCATAACATAACTTGAGTCTAATTGTGTTGGGGCAGGGTACCCGCCGCTGCAGCGATCAGGCGGGCAATCGGTAAATTCCCAGGGATCAATTCTCTTGGAACGATCGGATTGTGCAGGTTCGTGGGGCGCAGTGCCGTGTGCCCCTACAGGAGCAAATGGAAGCAAGGGAAAACAGGCGAATGCCCAGAGAGTTGAATGAGGTAAAGCTCAAACGCAATATGGCAGCTTAAGGTGGGAAGGCTTCGGAAAGCATTTGCTCGATCGCTTCCCAGGTTGGCAGGATGACCGACGCACCGCTATAGGGAACTCGCCAAAGCGTGCCCATCGAAGCAGTAACCGCATAGCGCTTGATTTGCTCAGGTTGGGTGGCCAGCTTGGCGCCGAGAGGAACGAGCGGAAGCAGGTCGTCAAGCTGCATGTCGGTCTCAACCAGGCCTTTGAACTGGTTGTAAAGATCCGGCACGCGTGTCAATCCATCCAACGAAAGGGTTCGTTGAAACACACCGAGCATGACTTCTTGTTGACGACGAAGTCGATCGAAGTCACCAGTGTTTCGGCGCATGCGGACATAGCAGAGGGCAGTGAAGCCATCCATATGGTAGGTGCCCGGACCATAATTCCATTGGATCCCGCCGCACTCGTCCTTCAGTCCGCCTCCGACTTCAACATAGATCCCACCCAGCGAGTCGATGATATTGGTGAAATCCCAGAAATGGAGGAGCACGGTATGGTCAACTTTGAGTCCGAAGTTATACAGGATGGTCTGAGCCACGGCTTCGGGTCCGCCAACCGCGTAGGCAACGTTGATCCGGTCCACCCGCCATCCCGGGATGAAGATGTAAAGGTCACGTGGGAAGGAGAGCAGTTTTACGGTGCCGTCCTTGGGATCAAGCGAGAGCAACATCATGACATCAGTGTTGTTGCCATAACTGTACGGGCGCTGATCCGAGCCAAGGACCACGATGTTCACAGTCTCATCCGATACCGGAAGCGGCGGGACAGGCCGGCGGATCTCAATCGCTGAGGGTTCAACCGGTGCGGGGAAATCACCCCAGGGGTTGATCGACGTAGGCGTGGCAATGGGTGTGGCGGTGGCAGGTGGTGGGGGCGGTGGTGTGGAGGTAGGAGCCAGCGGTCCAAACGGCGTCGCTGTAGGTGTCGAGTCTAGGCCTGCGGTGACGAGTGGTGGGCGCAGCACGGCTGGCGCAACCACAAATGCGTTGGTCAAGGCGCTGCATGCGCCGGCGATGACCAGCAGACCGATCAGCGCGATCAGCGCCAGGCTAAAGCCCGGATTGAAACTCCACTCCGTACGCGGTCTCTTCATCACCTACTCAACGCCTCAGCGCCCTTACTTGTTCCCGCCATAGGGACGGTTAGTGCCGAGCTGCAGCCGAAATTTCAGGCCGGCGGGATAAACACATCGAGAAGAATATATGCAAGTCGCATGCCAGCAATGGACATATATCCAGGGATAAACATTCCGGCTCAGGGTGTGGAGCGGTCGGGAGGAGGGGTGGGTTGTTCGGCCAATGGGAGGAGCAGCGTAAATGTAGACCCTTCCCGGGGCATGCTTTCAACCCAGATCCGACCACCCATCGCCTGGGTGAGTGACCTGACGATGCTCAGACCGACACCATCATCTCCCAGGCCAGGAATGCGGCTTTCCTGCGAAAGGTAGTGGGGCTCAAATACCTTGCCCATCGCCTCCGATGGAATGCCTGGACCGCTATCAATCACCCACAGGCTCAGGAACCCGACCTGATCTTCCCCGGCGATGCGGGCACCAATCTGGATCTCGCCGTTTTCCGGGCTGGCTCCGACGGCGTTGTTTAGCAAGTGGATCAAAATCTGGTACAGGGCATCCGGGTCGCCCAGAATGCGCGGCAATGCCTTACCCAGATTTACCCGCAGGTTAATCCCTTTACGCTGGATGGCCGGATTGACCTGGGTAACTGCATCCTCGATTGGAAAGAGGATATCGATCGAGGTCGGAACGAGGTGCAAGGTCCCGGTTTGGATCGCCGCCAGATTGACCAGGTTGGAGAGCAGCAGCGCCATGCGCTCGGTGCTGTCGCGCACGTGTTCCAGGAATTCACGCTGCTTGCGATTGAGCAGACCTACCGATTCGTCCAGCAGGAGTTCAGAATATCCAAGCACGGAGGACATTGGCTGGCGTAGGTCACGTGCCAGGGTGGCGATCAACTCTACATCGGCCGGCTGCATTCGGACTTTACTCGCAGAGCCTGTGCTGCCCTCCATCATCGCCATGCGCGCACGCGTGGCGGCAAGTTCCTGGAGTGCCTGTTGGAGCTCATAGGAGAGTTCTTCGACCTGGTCGTCATTTGACGTGGATTCTGGTTTACGCCGCACGGCCTCCCGCATCCGTCCGACTTCCGCTTCGAGCAGTGAGATCGTCTCCTCGGCCAGTTGGTGGTTGGTTAGCAAGCCCGCAAGATCCTGCCCAGCCTGGTCGGTGGCCAGGATCAACTGCTGCGTGAGTTGTGAATTTTCGGTGATCAGGCGCTGCACTAGCTTGCGTGTCTGCATCAAATCCGTGCTCAGATCCGTGGAACCTCGCAGCGCCGGTTCAGACGCTTCCTGAATGACAGCCAGACGCTCGGCGACCAACGATGCCAGACGAACGAGGATCCGACGGCTCTCCTGTGACCAGTGCTTGCGAGCGTAAGGTGAGCATAAAAGCAGTCCACCGAGCACTGAATCGCCGGTGGTGAGCGGTGCCAGCATGACCGGACCAGTGGCTTTGAGGTCCAAAGCCTTTCCCAAGGTTGCCAGATCTTGCGCGTTGCTGTCTTCCGGCAGGATGATGGCATGGCCTTGCTCAAGTGCTTGAGAAATGACCGGTAGATCCGAATTTTCCAAGGCCTGGCCCTCGATGTGATGTTCGTTGATCAAATTGAAGCCGGTTGCGAGCGAGAGATAGCCCGACGTCTCGGGTGGGGTGATCAGCAGGCAGAGCTCGGCTTTCATGCTGCGGCCGACCCCTTCCACCGCCGCCATGGCGAGCGCGTGCGGCGACTCGGCGAGCATCACATTCGCAAGATCGGCGAAGACCTGTGGTAGAAAGTGGTATTCGTTCCCACCGGGCGTCGTCTCGGGTTCAAGCTCAACAGTCGTACCCGGTGCGTCGATCGCTGCCGGGAGGCTTGAGAAACTGCCAGCCGCGGCCACGATCAGCAGAGGGTAAGCAAGGAGTGTGCTCCAGCCGACGAAAGGCGATTGTGAGCTTTCGGCGGGGCCTATCGCCAGGTGCAGTGCGAACCCGAGCGTTAGGACGGCGAAGGCCGGTATTAGCATTCGGAACCCCTGTGGTTTCCGGGAGATCAGTCGCAGGCTTGTTCCCCCAACGATTACCAGGCCAAGCAATCCCCAGGCCGCGTCGTATAGGCTGCGGTTGAGTCGATCAGACCATTGCGGGGCAGGTAGAAAGATAATCGCTGCCAGGCTTCCGATGAGCGCAATAGCCAGCGAGCCCACGATCCAGCGCGTGCGCCCCGTCGCCGGTCCGAGGATCTGGAAGCCATGGATGATCAGGATTAATCCAACCAGCACGACGAAGCGATCGGCCACGGGCAGCAGGATGCGGCCATCCAGGACGCCCATGCTGGTCAAACCCCAGGTCAGGATGTAGAGCGCATTAAGCAGGAGCAGAATCTCGCTTATGCTCCACCACGTCTCGGCGCGGGTGCTCTTGAGCCTCGAGGTCGCGTTGCGTGCCAAACCATAGAGGATGCTCATGGCAACCAGGGTAATCAAGTGAAACCCGAGTTCGCCCGGGATGGTGGTGAGTGCGTCGACTGCCTCGCGTATGATCATCTCTTGTTAGATTGGCCCTTCCCCAAGTTTACCGAACCGTCTGTTTCGTGCGTGCCTATCGCGAACCAGGCTTGAACAAAGCCGCGAGCTGCTCGGCTGCTGACCGGTCAACCACGGCAAGCACCTCATCATCCGCCTCGAGCGCCGTCACGCCGCGCGGCACAATGACCTCACCGCTGCGGATGATGGCAGCGATGACACAGTTCTCGGGTAGCTCGAGATCCTTGATCTGGATACCGAGGGCTTGCGCTCCCTGCGGCACTTTCTCTTCTACAAGCATATATTCACCACGCCGGAGCTTCAAGAGGGGCATCATATCACCAAGTGACATTTCCTCCTCTATCAACCGGGCGAGGATGTCCGCCTGGTTCAGGGCAACATCAATGCCCATCACGGGTTCGAACAGCCAGGCATACCTGGGATTGTTCACCCGTCCAATGACACGCGGTACATAGAACTGCGACTTGGCCAGGTAGCCGACCGCCAGGTTGGTTGCATCATCCGGGGTGCAGGTCACGACAACCTGGGTTTGCTCAATACCCGCGTTGCGCAGCACGCTCGGATCAAGCGGGTCTCCTTCGTAAATGGCCTCGGTGGGGATCTCTCGATGCAATCTTGCGATAACCTCCGACCTGGCTTCCACGAGTCGCACTCGGTGCCCCAATTCGAGCAGCAGTGTTGCAAGGTGCGAGCCAACTCGCCCGCCGCCAACAATCATGACATTCATCTCAGTCACCACCATCCAGCATGGTTTCCAGGTGGGGAAGGGAGTCGTGATTCACGATGAGGACAAGCAGGTCCCCCTCTTCAAGCTCGGTCGAGCCATCCACCAGCTCTGCGTGTCCGCTGCGTAGGATCGCCGCCGGGCGGCAGATCCCTTCCAGATCAAAGACCTCAGCCAGTTTCCCAATCAGGTGATCCGGCACCTGGACTTCGATGAAGCTGACCTCATGGTGGCCAAGGCTCGCAAGTTCTCTCAGACCCGGATGGGTGAGCAGTTGTTCGATGCGATGTGCGCTCCATGAGGATGATACGACAGTCTGCAGGCCAGCTTCGAGGAAAGCCTCCTGATGACGAGGATCGTAGACGCGCGCGACGACGTTTGGAACGTCGAAGATCTTCTTTGCCACGCGTGCCACGACCAGATTCATCTCATCGCTGGAAGTCAGTGCTGCTAACCCGTCTGCTGCCGCGATATCGGCACGCTGCAGCACGTCACGTTCCCGGCCATCTCCCTGGATTGTCTGGCCTGAGAAATCGGGGCTCAGGCGTTCAAAGGCAGTTGGTTCACGATCGATGACTGTGACAGTGTGTCCGGCAGCGCATACTTCGTCGGCCAGCTCGCAGCCGATGCGGCCACAGCCAATAATGATCAGTTTCATGCTAGCTCTCGCTCCTCGGCTTTTGATGCAAGGTGATACGGGACATCAATCACAATGTAGCCTTCTCGGAATAATAGCGCCAGACGCAGCGGCCAGGCGGTCTGATTGTGCAGCAGGTTTTCCCACCAGTTGACAGGGATAAATTGGGGCAGCACCACCGTGATCACATCACCCGGTTGTCGCTGGGCACCCAGTTCGTTCAGGTACTTGATCAACGGGGCCGTGATTGAGCGGTACGGAGACTTAAGAACTTCCAGGCGCACCCCGTCGCCCCAGCGCGACCAGCGCTGGCGAACCTTCTCACCTTCCTCGGCCGAAGTCTCAACATAGACCGCAGTCACATCCGGGGAGAGCGTACGGGCAAAGGCGAGCGCTTTAAGTACCCCGCGATGGACGCCTCCGATCGGGATGATTACCCGTGGGTTGTGCATCCGTGCTGGAGGCCCAAATGTATCCAGTGATAAGCTGCGGGCGACGCTCTGGTAGTGGTGATGGATCCGGGTGAGGACCAGGCTGAAGATCGTGATCAGCAGGATCACGATCCAGGCGCCGGTCAGGAAGCGGGTGATGAGGATGATCGTGAACACGATCAGGGTCGTTGTTCCACCGATGGCGTTGATCAGCGCGTTCCTCTGCCAACCCGCACTCCTCAGGCGGAACCAGCGCCGGACCATCCCCCACTGAGAGAGCGTGAACGAGATGAATACGCCTACGGCATACAACGGCAGCAAGCCGTGCGTGTCACCGTTGAAGACCAGGATCAGGATCGAGGCCAGCAGCCCGAGCAGCATGATCCCATTCGAATAGACAAGCCGGTCACCCAGGTTGCCCATCTGCCGCGGTAGGAAGCCGTCACGCGCCATGAAATAGGATAGGCGTGGAAAATCCGAGAAGGCTGTATTTGCAGCCAGGAGCAGGATCAATGCGGTGGCGATTTGGATAACAACATAAACAAGGCCGCGACCGAAGAGGGATCGACCGATTTGTGATAGTACGGTTTCAGCATGGCTGGGAGCAGCACCAACCTCATGCGCCAGCAGACTTATGCCCAAGAACATCGTTGTCAGGAGGATGATCATCACCAGGAGCGTCTTCCCGGCATTATCCGCTTGCGGGGCCTTGAAGGCTGGCACACCATCGCTGATGGCCTCGATTCCGGTCAGGGCTGTACACCCGGCGGAGAACGCACGCAGGATGAGGAATGCGGTCACGCCCGAAACAGCGATCTCGGCATGGATCGGTTCGATGACATCGACATCCGGCAGCCCGCCACCCGCCAGCCAGCGGAATAGCCCAAAGGCGATAAGGGCCAGCACACCAAGGATAAATATATAGGTCGGGATCGCAAAAATGCTGGCAGACTCACGTAAACCGCGCAGGTTGATCCAGGTGACGATCGCCACCGCCAGGATTGCCAGAACTGCTCTAAAGGGTAGCAGAACCGGCAGCCAGGACGTGATGGCCGCTGTGCCGGCCGAGACGCTGACTGCCACGGTTAGGGTGTAGTCGATCAGAAGGGCCGATCCGGCGATGAGTGAAAAGCCCGTGCCAAGATTATCCTTGGCGACAATGTATGCGCCACCGCCGTTCGGGTAGGCATGGATCGTTTGGTAGTATGAAAAACCGACGGCGAGCAGCAGTATGGCGATGGCAAACGCAATCGGGATCGAAAGGCCGAGCGCCGCCGTGCTGGCGGCGGCGAGGACGAAGAGGATCTCCTCCGTTGCGTAGGCGACAGAAGAGAGAGCGTCGGAGGAAAAGACGGCAAGCGCCTTTGCTTTTCCAATTTTCTCATGCAGGAGCTGCGAGCTGGCCAGCGGATCGCCGAACAGCAGCCGGCGGAGCGAAAATGCGCGTGTACCCATCGTTTATGAGGATTTCCCTGCTGGACCACCCGTTCACGGCGATTGTACACTACCCGGGGGTGATCGAGGTTCGGATTATCCCTCACCTGCCTCAGGTCTACCGGGGTTGTCCGGAACGAGCGCCGCTACCCGGGTGTCTGGCTCGACTTCCGGCATGTGAGGTGCGCCGGGTGTGGGCAGTGGCTCACCGCGGGATGCGGTTGAACGTGTCGCCTGTGCATCGCGTTTAACCTCGCTCGGCTGATAGCCGACCATGCGCAGAGCGATGAACCCGTACAGCAGCACGAGCCAGAAAGTCAACCCGCGGTACGTAAGCGCTATCCCGGCCGAGATGGCCGGGTTGATCCCCATCGCGGTTTGCGTGAGGGCCATCGCCCCTTCCACAAAACCCACACCGGAAGGTGTGATCGAGGCGATGGTGAATAGATAGCTGACGGCGAAGCTGGCAACCAGTGTGCCCAGGTCGAAGGGGGTATGGAAGGCGACAGAAACTAGGTACAGGATCGAGGCCATCACCGCCTTGCGCAGTAGCGCGTAGATGCCAGGGATGATTAGGCTGCGGGGTGAGCGCCGGATCTCCTTCAAGCCCTCGGTCATCTGCCGCCCTAGAGCAGAACTCTTACTACGATCGAGGAGAGGCCGCTTCGATATCGGGCGCAGGAGGCGGTTCCCCAGATCCGTCAACCCGACCAGCAAACGCTCCATCCGGTCGGCGGAAAGCACACCGGCCGTGGTGAGAATGATCAAGGTTACACCAATGCTGACGGCGAATATGGCCGCTCCGATTAGAACCGGTGTAAGCAAGTTGCGATCGATGAATACGATGAACCCGAGTGCGAGTACGACCATGAACCCGGCGTAGTCATATACGAGGTACAGGAAGGAAGCAGTCGACACTTTCCCGGGTGGCTTTCCTCGCCGCTGGCCATCGGTGATGAAGACCGCCATTGCGCCAATGCCGTAGCTGGGTGCGACGGCGTTGATGAAATTTGCCGCTGCCGTAAGTGGAACCAGGCGGGTGAGCGTCTCGTCGATCCCGATCAGCCGGTAGGTCGACTGCAGATTGGCGGCAATCAGAACCAGCCATAGAAACTGGACCACGACAGCTACCAGAAGCCAGCGGCCATCGCTGCGACCTACCGTCTCGACGATGAGCTTGAGTTCCTCAAAGTTGTGGATGACGAAATAGGCGGTGAGCACGAAGATGACGGCGTAGAAGATACGGCGGATCATGCAGCGCCTGCCTCAGGAAGTGCATCGAAATTCGCAGGTTCGTCGAGGTTATAGCTAGTGGCGTCGCGATTGATGCGGCGTACTAATCCACTGAGCACACTGCCGGGCCCCATCTCGATGTAGGTGTCCACGCCGGCAGTGATCATCCTCTCGATCGACTCGTTCCAGCGAACGCGCGAGGTAAGCTGTGCTGCAAGATCGGCGCGGATGTCATCCGGGTGGATTAATTCCGTGGCTTGAACATTGCCAATCACGGTGATCTGTGGAGTCCGAATGCTCGCTGATGCCAATGCAAAATCGAAGCGTGACTGCGCTGCTTCCATCAACGGTGAATGGGCCGCGATGCTCACCGCCAGCCGGATCACTTTTCGGGCACCAACCTCTTTCAGAAGTGATGAGACCAGGTCCAGACCCAATTCATGTCCTGAGATTACGATCTGTCCCGGGCAGTTGTCGTTGGCGATCCACACGCCATCCCCCGCCGCTGAAGCCTGCTGGCAGGCTTGCTCCACCTGGTCGAGGTCCAGGCCAAGCACGGCAGCCATTCCGCCCGGGCTGGCCTCGCCGGCGAACTGCATGGCTTCAGCCCGGGCGCGTACCAGGCGCAGCGCACCCTCAAAGCTGAGCGCACCGGCGGCTACCAGGGCCGTAAACTGGCCCAGCGAGTGACCGGCGACGAGCGCAGGCTGGAAACTGGGAAAGCGGGATCGGAATACCTCGAGGACAGCCACGCCATGCGTGAGCAGCGCCGGCTGCGTGTGCAGCGTCTCGTTCAGGGTTTCAGCTGGGCCTTGCCAGCAGAGCTCTGACAGCGGATAGCCAAGCAGCGCATCGGCTTGTTCGAAGACGTGCGCGGCTAGCGGTTCATCTTTCACGAGCAAGGAACCCATCCCTACGGCCTGGGATCCCTGTCCGGGAAAGATGAATGCGGTTTTTTGCGGCTGGATGGGCATGGGAATCGTCAGACCCCGCATGCGCGAGGTCTGCATTGTGAAGCCGGTGCTAGTTGTTTTCGATTTCCAAGACTTCCCGTCCTGCATAATGCCCACAGTTGGGGCACATGCGATGGGGAAGATGTTTCTCACCGCAGTTGGTGCACGCGATCAGATTCCGGGCGCGCAGCGAATCATGTGCGCGCCGACGATCTCGGCGACCTTTTGATATCTTTCTCTTAGGTAGAGGCGGCATGCTTGCACTCCGTCAGGTTTTCACAACAGTGCCTGCCATCAGGCAGGCAGGGACCATTATAGCCGAGCGTCGTGGGCTGTCAAGGAGAGGAAGTTGGTGTACATGTGTGCCGCCGGTATAATGGTTGGTATGGACGAAGCTGACCTTTCTCATCTTGATCCGCAGGGACGAGCACGCATGGTCGATGTGGGCGCGAAGCCGGATAGCGAACGCTGGGCGGCAGCTCGCGGCCATGTCATCATGTCGCTGGATGTTTTCGACACGGTAAGCGCAGGTGATCTGAAGAAAGGAGATCTGCGCGCTACGGCCGAACTGGCCGGAGTGATGGGCGCTAAGCGCACATCGGCGCTGATCCCCCTTTGCCATCCGCTGCCTTTGACCTCGATCCAGGTCGAAGTACAGCTGGTTCAAAACCTGCCGGGCGCGGTCATCACGGCCGTTGTGCGCACCCATGCAAAAACAGGGGTGGAGATGGAAGCGCTGACCGCAGTCAGCGTCGCGGCTCTCACGGTCTATGACATGGTCAAAGGATTGGACAAGTCAGTTCGGATCACCGATATTCGCCTGCTGGAGAAGCACGGTGGAACGAGCGGTGACGTGCTCCTGGAGGCATGGCAGGAATGAAGGTAAGCGTTAAGTATTTTGCGACCCTGCGCGAGCGGGCCGGCTGCAAGGAGGAAATTCTCGAGGTGGCCGAGGGGACGACCGTCCTTGAGCTGAAGGCGGCGATTGAAAGTGCGCACCCCGCTATCAAGCCCTCGCTTCCCACCTCCATCGTGGCCGTTAACCGGGAGTACGCCGCAGATGACCAGGTGCTCGAGCCAGAGGATGAAGTAGCGTTGTTTCCCCCGGTGAGCGGGGGCAGCGGCTCAGGGGTGGACCACTTCCAGATCACTGAGGATGAGATTGATCTCAACCGGCTTCTTGAGCCGATGATCCTGCCGACCACCGGCGCAGCCTGTGTCTTCACCGGGATGGTACGGGGTACCACCGAGCGTGGCGAAGCACGCCAAACCGAAAAGCTGCATTACGAAGCCTACCAACCCATGGCGCAGGAGAAGATGGCCCAGGTTGCGAGCGAAATCCGCGAACGCTGGCCACAGGTTGAGTCGATCGCCATCGTGCAGCGGGTCGGTGAACTTCAAGCAGGTACGCCGACGGTGATGATCGCCTGTACTGCAGCCCATCGTGATACGGGCGTCTTTGAAGCAGCTCGCTACGGCATCGACCGCCTGAAGGAGATCGTGCCGATCTGGAAGAAGGAGTCCGGCCCGGGGGGTGAGACCTGGGTCGAGGGGAGCTACCAGCCCACGAGCGAGGATCGGAGTCCCTCCGCAAAGTGAGCCCTCCCGATCACCCACACTGGCGCTGGCCCTTCATCTGCACAAACTGCCGCAAACCCTATCCCGATGCTGGGCTCCCTTACCGCTGCCCCCGATGCGGAGGTGTATTCGACTTTGCGGAAAGTCTGCATCTTGAAGCGAAGCAGTTTGAAGAAAAGCCGGCGGCCGGCATCGGCCGCTTTAAGGCTAGCTTCCCGCTACCCCCCTCCGCTGGTTTCATCTCGTTGGGTGAGGGCAACACCCCCCTTGTACATGAGCGCTTCAAGGACCGGGACCTGTATTTCAAGTTGGAGGGCTGCAACCCGACCGGTTCGTTCAAGGATCGCGGATCGTCGGTTCTCGTAAGCAGCCTGGCTGCAGCTCGTGTGCAAATCGCTATCGAAGATTCATCCGGCAATGCCGGTGCCTCCTTTGCCGCCTACGCCGCCCGAGCCGGGATCCGGGCTCGGATCTTTGTGCCGGACTACGCTTCGGGCCCCAAGCGGGCGCAGATGCAAGCCTATGGGGCAGAGGTGATCCGCATCATGGGTCCGCGCAGCGCTGTTACAGAAGCAGCCTTGCGTGCAGTGGATGAGGGGGTAGTCTACGCCAGTCATGCCAATTTGCCGCATGGCCTGGCAGGCATGGCGACGCTGGCCTACGAGCTTTATGAGGCCTTCGACGATCTGCCGGAAGCGGTCGTCGTGCCGGTAGGACAGGGCACGCTCCTGCTAGGTTTGAGCCGTGGTTTTCGTGCGCTGCGGGAAGCAGGCATGGTCGAGCGCCTCCCGAAATTGGTCGGCGTGCAAGCCAGGGCGTGTGCACCGATCTGGGCCGTATTCAACTCCGGTGCAGTAGGCTTGGGGTGGGTCTCGGAAGGGGTGACGCTGGCGGAGGGCATTCGCATCCTGCACCCATTACGCGGGGATGCAGTGCTGGTGGCGATCGAAGAGTCCGGGGGCTGGGTGGAGGCCGTGGATGAGGAGGCGATCAGCGAGGCCCGCAACGCACTGGGTGCCAAAGGGTTATATGTAGAGCCAACGTCGGCCGTTGTGTGGGCCGCGATTGAGCCGGTCCTATCGAACACGAGCGGATCGATCGCACTTGTGCTCACCGGTTCCGGGTTGAAATCCCCATAACGGGTATTGGATCGCTTCAGTACGTACTCTGGAAATAAGGGAGAACTATGCGATGACGCATCGGGTAGTCGTAACTGGCATGGGGACAATCAATCCTCTGGGGCATGACCTGGATCAAACCTGGAGTGCGCTCCTTGCCGGGACGTCAGGTGTTGGTCCGATTACACAGTTCGATGCGAGCGAATTGCTGGTCAAGATTGCGTGTGAGATCAAGGGCTTCGAGCCAGAAAAGTTCATGGAGGCGCGCGAAGCCCGCCGGCGTGACCGGTTTGAGCAGCTGGCGGCGGTGGTGGCCCATCAAACCCTGGCGCATTCGGGGTTTGAAGTCACCGAAGGAAATGCCGAGCGGATCGGCGTGATCGTCTCTTCGGCCGTGGGCGGGTTGGCGTCGATGGAGCAGGGCATCACCGTCATGCTGAATGATGGGCCGCGTAGGGTGAGCCCATTCATGATCCCGATGTTCATGCCAAATGGCGCCTCGGGGCTTATCGCTATTGATATCGGGGCAAAGGGACCTTGTTTCTCCGTCGCCTCAGCCTGCGCTACCGGTGAAGACAGCATCGGTCAGGCCTGGCATTTGATCCGCAATGGTACGATCGATACGGCGCTGGCCGGCTCTTCGGAGGCCACTGTTACCCAAATCGGCATCGCCTGCTTTGACCGCATGGGTGCCCTCTCGCGTCGCAACGAGGACTTCGAGCGCACGCCGGCCCCCTTCGATGCCGAACGGGATGGGTTCGTGATGGGTGAGGGCGCTGCCATCCTGATGTTGGAGAGCCTGGAGCATGCGCAGGCGCGTGGGGCGGAGATCCTGGCCGAGCTGGTTGGCTACGGCGCGAGCGTCGATGCGTACCATGTCACGGCTCCCTCCGAGAGCGGATCTGGTGGAGCGCAGGCGATGCGAACAGCACTGGCAACAGCCGGGGCGAATCCAGACGAGGTCGACTACATCAACGCGCATGGAACGGGAACCCAGTTAAACGACATCGCCGAAACCCGCGCCATCAAATCTGTCTTCGGTGACCACGCCTACCAAGTTGCAGTGTCATCGACCAAGTCGATGACCGGGCACATGATGGGTGCGACCGGCGCGTTGGAAGCAATCGTGTGCGTCCAGGCCATCCGCAACGGGCTGATCCCGCCCACGATCCATCTCAACACGCCCGACCCGGAATGTGACCTGGATTATGTCCCCAACACTGCCCGTGAGCGCAAGGTGGATCTGGCGATTACGAATGCCTTCGGCTTCGGGGGACATAACGCCGTGCTGGCATTTCGCCGCTACACACAGTAAAATCACCCAGGCAAAGTAGTTCGCTTACATCCGAACTGGTGGTACGCGGAGCACTCAGGCTGCCTGAGTCCTCGGCGTCCCCCAAGTTCCAGGAGAGGTAGCAGGTGACACCGGATGCATGGATCCGGAAGGCGGGGTTGTCCTTTACAGACCCCCGGCTTTTACGGCGCGCTCTGACGCACCGTTCCTATTTGAATGAACACGCCGAGGCGCTGGAGGACAACGAGCGTCTCGAGTACCTGGGTGACGCCACGCTGGATTTCATCACAGCCGCCTGGCTCTACAATCATTTCCCGGAGATGGACGAAGGCGCGCTGACCCGCTTGCGGTCGGCGCTCGTGCGGACGGAGCAGCTAGCTGCCTTCGCCAGAGAATTGAACCTGGGTGAAGCACTCCTGCTGGGGCGGGGTGAGATCGCCTCTGGTGGGCGAGAGCGCCTGGCGCTCCTCTGTGCCGCCTTTGAGGCGGTGATCGGCGCGCTGTACATCGATTCGGGCTTGGAGAGTGTGATTGAATTCATGGAACCGCGCCTGCATAAAGCAGCGGAAGCTGTCCTGGAGGATGAGCGCTTGATCGATGCCCGCTCGATCCTGCAGATGTGGGCTCAGGCCAAGATGGGGGAAACACCGCAGTATGAGACCACCGGTATGGAGGGGCCTGACCACGCCCGCAGTTTTACTGTGGAAGTGCGTGTTGGAAATCGAGTGATGGGACAGGGCAAGGGCAACAGCAAGCAGGAAGCAGCGCAGGAGGCGGCAGCTGCCGCGCTCGAGTCGCTGCGCCAGGCGGAATCAGAAGGCAGTCAGGACTGACATGTCAGAGCAACCACTGGGCCTGGCCCGGCTGAAAGCACTCGAACTCCAGGGTTATAAAACCTTCGCCAGCAAGAATATGTTCCTCTTCTCGCCCACGATCACAGCCATCGTTGGTCCAAACGGTTCGGGAAAATCCAACATCACCGATGCCATCCGCTGGGTGCTGGGAGAGCAGTCCTTCAGCCTGCTGCGCGGCAAGCGCACGGAGGACATGATCTTCTCCGGCTCCGATGCTCGCTCACGGGCTTCGATGGCTGCGGCGACGATCACCTTCGACAACAGTGATGGCTGGCTGCCGATCGAGTTCACCGAGGTCACAATCGGGCGCAGGGCTTACCGCGATGGGCAGAATGAGTACATGCTCAATGGGCAGCGAGTGCGGCTGCGGGATGTGACCGAACTGCTCTCCAAGTGCGGGCTGGCGCAGCGGACCTACACCATCATTGGGCAGGGCCTGGTGGACGCAGCCCTCTCGCTGCGGGCGGATGAACGTCGGCAGCTGTTCGAGGAAGCGGCCGGGATCGGCCTGTACCGCAGCCGGCGAGAGGAAGCGCTGCGACGCCTGGACACGACCCAGCGCAACCTGGAGCGGATCCAGGATATCCTGACCGAACTTCGTCCCCGCTTGCGCAGCTTGAAGCGCCAGGTTGAGCGTTCGCAGGGGTTTGAGCAGGTGCGGTCGGATCTGCAGGAATCGCTGCGCATCTGGTATGGCTATCACTGGTACAGACTGCTCGATACGCTGCGTGAGCAGGATCAACACGCGCGGGTCAGTTCCGAGGAACGCGACCGGCTGCGCGTAGGCCAGGCCGAGGCCGAGACCGAAGTGCGCGGCCTGCGTGCGCAAATGGACGCGCTGCGGGATCAACTTGCGCGTGCGCGTGGGAAGATCGATGAACAGTCCCGCGAGCGGGAGCGGATCGGGCGTGAGTTGGTGGTCGCCGAAGAACGCCTGCGCTGGTTGGATGAGGATGATGTGCGGTTGCGTTCTGAGCTGGATGACCTGCAGGCCTCGCTGGCGGAAATCAGCGGGCAAGCAGGGCTGGCCATGGGGCAAGTGAACGAAGCCCAGTCGCAGTTGGATGCGTTGATCCAGTCGCGCCAGACGCTGCTTGAGGCAGGGCATGTCGGATCCGATCAGCGCCAGCTCCTACGTGCGGAACTCACACAGGCGAAGGGCGAACTGGAAGCACTGGCCGGCGAGGAGGGCGCACTGCGCGCCCGGCGGGAAGGACTGCAGCGTCAGATTGAAACGCATGCTACGCGCCAGACCCCAGTCCAGGAAGAGATCGCAAAGCTTGCGGATGCGCTCGCTGCAAGCGAGCAGGCGAAGGGAACGGCGACTGCGCAAGTCGAGAAACTCGCGCAGCAGATCGAAGGGCACGAAGCGGACCTGGCTCGTTCGGCAGCGGTGAGCAGGGAAGCACGCGAACGGGCGCAGGCGCTGCAGGGTGAGCTGTCGGAGGCACTGCAGCAGTCGGCAACCCTCGAAGGCCGCTTGAACGGGCTGCACCCCAACATGGGCAAAGCCAGCCGGGATCGCCGACTGGTGCGTGCACATGAAGCCGGACGGATCGAGGGTATGCTCGGCCGGCTGGCAGAGCAGGTTCAGATTGAACCTGGTTATGAGACCGCAATCCTGGCCGCGCTTGGATCTGCATGGCGGGGGCTGGCCTTCAGCGACCTCGATCAAGCCCTGGCCGCGGCCGCATCAGAGGGGATAGAGGACGGCAGTGGATCGATCGTGCTGCTCGCGCTGGGCTCCGAACCCGACACTAACGATCCCCTTCAGACGGCACCCCAGCCGGCTCTCGGGTACGCTCTTGCGTTTGTCCGATCTCCAGGCGGGCTTGAGCCACTGCTCAGGGCTTTGCTGGGCCGGGTTCTGGTCGTTTCCACCCGTGACCAGGCGAGGCAGCTCCTTGCCCATGGATCAGGCAATACGACGATCGTTACCCTCGGTGGTGACCTGTTCGACGGGCGGGGTGCGATCGTGCTTGGTGCGGGTCAGGCGGAACGCGAGCTCGATCAGAACCAGGAGCAGCTCGAGAACTCGCTCAAAGAACTTCAGGCCAGGATTTCTGGGCTGGAGTCCGAGCGAGCGCGTTTGCTGAACGAGGCGGATGAAGCCGACGCAGCCGGCGTACAAGCGGAGGCTGCACGGGATCGTGTCCAGGCTGAGTTCAAGAACGCGCGCGAAGCGTTGGACCAGCAGGACCGTGAACTTGCCTCACTTCGCTCACGCTCCGATTTGCTGAAAGTTAGGCTGCAGGAATTCAAGGCGGAGGGGGAGCAGCTGAAGACGGCTCTGCGGCTGCTGGAAGCGGAGGACCAGGATCTGGAGGGCAGCCGGGCGCGGCTCGAGTCGGCCTACCGCTCGAGCATGAGCGGGTTGGAGTTGGCCGAGGGCAGCACCGAGATGCAGGTACTGGAGGGACGGCTTGAGCGGGCGCAGAACCTGTTTGAATCGGCAAGAGCACAGTTCAACGCGCTCAGTGATCGACAGGGGTTTATTGAGAGCGAGACCAGCACCCGTCAGGCCCGGCTCGATCGCCAGGAAAACGAGCACAACCAACTGCAGGAAACAATCAAAGGCTCTGGTGAGGAGCTGGCAAAGGTCGAAGCCATGATTGCAGCGTTGCAGGAGGATATGGCGCCGGCAGAGAGTGCGCTGGTCGAAGCGCAGGCCCGGCGGCGGGAGTTGGAAGTCGGGGACAGCGAATTACGTGCGGTCCTCCAAACCAGCGAGCAGGAGGTAGCTCAGGTCCAGATCGAGTTGGCCCGGCGTCAGGAGGAAATGGCCAGCATGCGGCGGCGGATCGAGGATGACTTCGGCCTGGTGGCTTTCGAGGAGGATGATCTAGGGACTACCCAGGAGCCGCTTCCGCTGGAAGGGATCGTGGAGCGGCTGCCGCGGGTGGCGGAGCTACCGCTCGACATTGAAAACCAGCTGAAGCAGCAGCGCATGCAGCTGCGGCGGATCGGACCAGTCAATCCCGAGGCGCGCCGTGAGTTCCGCGAGGTCAAAGAGCGCACCGAATTCCTCACGGAACAGGTGGATGATCTGCGGGAGGCCGAGAAACAGATCCATGAGGTCATAGCCGAACTGGATGTGCTCATGGAGCGCGAGTTCCGGGTAACTTTCGAAGCGGTGGCCGCCGCGTTCAAGGAGACATTCACCCGGCTTTTTGGCGGCGGCTCTGCCCGCCTGACGCTCACCGACCCGGACGATCTGACCCAGACCGGGATTGACATCGAGGCCCGCCTGCCGGGCCGGCGAACGCAGAGCCTGGCGATGCTCTCCGGGGGCGAGCGCAGCCTGACGGCCAGCGCGCTGGTCTTTGCGCTGCTCAAGGTTTCGCCGACACCGTTCTGCGTGTTGGATGAGGTCGATGCCATGCTGGATGAGGCGAATGTTGTCCGCTATACAGATATGCTGCGCGAGTTGAGCGCCGAGACGCAGTTCATCCTGATCACCCATAACCGGCAGACGGTGCAGGCGGCCCAGGTCGTTTATGGGGTGAGCATGGGTCCGGATACGGCCAGCAAAGTCATAAGTTTAAAGCTGGATGAGGTCGAGGAAGAGCTCGATGCATGAGGGTGCTGGGGGCATTCGTTGACAATCCGGCTCGTTCAGGTAGAATAGCGGAGCGCGCCGAAGTGGCGGAATTGGCAGACGCGCTACGTTCAGGGCGTAGTGAGCTTATGCTCATGAGGGTTCAAATCCCTCCTTCGGCACTCAAGCCCCGTGAGGGGCTTGTTTTTATTTTACGGCATGCTTCTGGCACGCTTGCTGGGCGTATGAGGCTCAGGTATGATGTCGGACGAAATGACGAGTGAACCGCAGGGCCAATCCCGCATTCCCTTGATCTGGATCCTGGCGATCGTTGTGCTGGGGATTCTCGTGCTCGGTGATCTGAACCGGCGCATGGCCGATGCCCGCCGCCTGGAGCAGGATACGCTCATTCTGCAAACCGAGGTGGCGGCGATGGCCACCGAGCGGGTGGATTTGATGACGCGCGTGGCCGGAGCAACGAGCGAAAATGCGATCGCAGCCTGGGCGCGTGAGGAAGCGAAAATGGTCAAGCCCGGTGAAGTTTTGGTCGTGCCGGTTGGCCCACCGGGCGCGACACCGGTGCCTGGAGAGGCTTCCGGGGGATCGAATGAAGAGCTGAGTAACCTCGAAATCTGGTTGGCGCTGCTCTTTGGAGGGTGACTGCTTGACCCTGCTTAAAGCGCTGTGTTATAATCCCCCTCGCGTTGCGGGGTGGAGCAGTGGCAGCTCGTCAGGCTCATAACCTGAAGGTCCTAGGTTCGAATCCTAGCCCCGCTACCTAAGCACCAACTTGGATCGTCAGGCTTCCGAAAAAGGGATGGCCTGACGATCTTAGGTAACAGGTACTTGGCTAACTAAGATCCTGATCTATAAGTAATAGACCGTCAGGCTAAAGCCCTTGTTAAGTTCCTTCATGCAAGCGCATTAGCAGGAAGGGTCACCAGTTCATCTTCAGGTCATTTCGATTATCCTCCGCTACTTCCCACATTCAGTTGAACACATAAGAGCCCGCGTGCGAGCACGATCACCTTGCATGGGATCTTATGTCTGGCGGTTTGAGTTCTGAGCATTCTTCATCAATTCCTAACATTCTCACTCTCGGATCATCCCCTCTTCGTGATCGTCCTGCGAATCACTTTCGTAAACACTCCTTGGCAGCCATTACAGTCATGCTAACGATTACGTATCTACTGTACTTGGATCCGCGATGGTTGTGTGTGAGGAGAGCGTGATTTCGTCGTTAGACGAGCATTAGGGTTTCGAACCACTGTTCTTCCTAGGTGCAATCACATCGACTGTGTTCGATTGAGTTAATAACACGGAGTTCACTGTCGTTTTACCCATCTTTCTGGCATAAGATGTTCAAAGAGATACCCAAAATGACAGCAAGAAGCGTCTCAGGACAGGCTGGCGGGCTCGGCCAGGGAATCCTAACCCCTTTTCTCTTCCATGCCCCCCTGTACAGGATTAGAACCAAGGATCTGGCGGTTATGAGCCCGTGTCTAAAGTGCCTGTTTTTGGGCGATTAAAAGAACCTGAGCTCGACAGGCTAGACGAAGATCTTCCTCCCAGACATCTATCTGCAAAACTTATCTGATAATGATGAAAATGTGATTAGAGATTCCATAATATGTGCAAAAACCTCGGAAAATGCGAAGAATCTGCACACATTAATGTAAGTGAGTTTCCAGTTGATCAGCAACGATAATCCGTTGCCCCATTGAAAAGTGAACTCACATAGTAAGAATGGATAGATGGTCTTCAATTACTGGACTTCGAACAATCTAACCCGTGAATCCAGGAAATCCGAATAACAATTTAACAATCCCCTTCCCAGATTCGGACAGAGTTCCACTAGGTCTGCAGGTTGAATGCCAGAATTAGCCACCCGATTGTTGACATGCTTCAATGATTGATTTATAGGTCGATAATTAGTCTTGCAAGAGTTCTATTAAATAAGGTTATCGAGGGTTATGACCTGTGAACCGAAGCATGTTTTCCCGTCAGAATCGATTTGCATCTTGATATCTACTGACGATGACTTGAGATCCTCGGACTTAATTTCTTGAAATCCCAATCAACTCGCTCTAGAATGTTTGTGTAGAGCAAAGCAATATTTAGTTATTAGTTCCTCGTGTTTCTTCAAATGACAGGGGGTTATAAATAGATCACAAACCCAGCAAACAACAAAGAAATTATCTCGCTACAATAGCTGGAACATAAGGGGAGTCTGATGCGTGATTTCACATATCGAGCTGCTGTAGTTCTTGTGGGACTGGTTTTTATCTTAATTGGTGCTGGATTCTGTTTTTCGACAGGACAGGCCCAAGCCCCTTCTCGGGAATCATTTTCTGCGGAAGCTCAGAGTGAGACACCTGAGGCTACATCTACTCCTATACCAACTCCCGAAGAACCCCAGATGATCCCGACTGCAGAATCGACTCAAGCGGTTTCCCCGGAATCGTTTCTTTTTGGATTCATTGAGGAAAGCAGTCCTGTCAATGAAGTCCTCATCGGAGGTGGACCAGAGGATCAGCATTCACCTGCTTTGGCGTATAACGCATCTGAGGAAAGTTACCTTGTCGTTTGGTTACAAACCGGAGAGCCAACATCCTTCTATGGCCGTTTCATT
>Ga0315553_10000139_pt1 | contig 61314 bp, 58 predicted proteins | sample SalMarSW160140MG_FD_203099 | JGI IMG/M metagenome (GOLD analysis project Ga0315553, IMG submission 203099) | Salt marsh sediment microbial communities from the Plum Island Ecosystem LTER, Massachusetts, United States - Salt Marsh Sediment SW1601-40 ...
CACTGGCCGGGGCCTTCATCGGCACGGGGGCCATCTTCGCCACTGTGGTCTCAACGGGGCTGGCGTCAGCAGGTGTCGGCTTCGGGATCATCAAGCTGCTTACCGGGTTGGTCTTCTGCCTGGGCCTGATCGCTGTTGTGGTAGCTGGTGCGGAGCTGTTCACCGGCAACAACCTCATCATCATGGCCTTCGCCAGTGGAAAAATCGGCGTTTCTGACCTTTTCCGGAACTGGGTGATCGTGTACGCTGGTAACTTCGTCGGCTCGATCCTGACAGCCGGAGTGATGCTCTTATCCGGGCAGTATACACTAGCAGGGGGTGGCATCGGGGCGACCGCTCTGGGCATAGCCGATGGCAAGTGTGATCTCGAGTTGGTCCAGGCCGCCGCTCTCGGCGTAATGTGTAACGCCCTGGTCTGCCTCGCCGTGTGGCTCTGCACGTCAGCCAGGACTACCACTGATAAGATCCTGGCTATCATCTTCCCCATCACTGCGTTTGTAGCATCCGGCTTTGAGCACAGCGTGGCCAACATGTACTTCATCCCCATTGGCCTGTTCATCAAGAGCTTCGCTGGCCCCGAGTTCTGGGATGCCATCGGGAAGACGGCAGCCGACTACGCAAGCCTGACCTGGGCAGCGTTCTTCATCAAGAACCTGCTGCCCGTGACCATCGGCAATATCATCGGCGGCGCCGGCTTCGTGGGGCTCGCCTACTGGTTCATCTATCTGAGGCCCGAGAAGAGGATCACCGTGCAGCCCGGGACTGCTCCCACAGTCCTGCTGGTGGACGACGACCCCGACTTCGTGGAGATCACCAGCCGCATCCTCTCCAAAGAGGGCTACGAGGTGACAACCGCTTCCAGTGGGCCGCAGGCTCTTGAAGCCATGCGACAGGCACGACCCGACCTGGTTCTGCTCGACGTGATGATGGCCGAGCCACTGGAAGGTGTCGCTGTGTCCCGTGAGATGGCGTCGGATCCGGACCTCAAGGATGTACCCGTTATCATGGTCTCCAGCATCGACAGCAGCGAGTACGTTGGCTTGCTCCCAGACGATCGCCACATCCCGATCGATGTATGGCTCAGCAAACCTGCCAGTGCGGACCATCTCTTGAAAACCATTCGTCGTTTCTTGGCTTGACGCATACAGCAGCGTTGTCGCCCGACCAGCGGAAACAACCTGACACGTGACACCAAGTCGCCCGTCACGACACAGAGAGAGCCACCCCTCCCGCTGGGGGGTGGCTCTCCGCTACCTCAACCAACCGCGATCGTACGACTAGGGCTCTCGCTCCGCGCCGTACACCGTGAGAAAGGCGTCCACCACAACTGGATCGAACTGCTTACCAGCTTCGTTCCGTATGTGCTCCAGCACAGCTTCGGCCTCCATCGCCCCACGGTACGGCCGTGGCGAACTCATAGCGTCGAAGACGTCGGCCACACTGATGATTCTTGCCCCCAACGGTATCTCGTCAGCCCTCAGTCCATCGGGGTAGCCACGGCCATCATACGATTCGTGCACGTGCTTGATGTAGGTTATCACTTCGCGAAGAGGCGTGATCGGTTCCAGGATGCTGACTGCAATCAGCGGATGCAACCGGATCTCATCGCCCTCCTCGTCAGTCAGCCTACCTGGCTTGTTCAGAATGCTATCCTTGGTGCCTACCTTGCCCAGGTCGTGAAGGAGGGCTGCACGACGTACGTTTTCCACTTCCTCCTCGGGCAAGGATAGCTCTCTGGCAATAGCACTGGCATGAGCTGCTACACGTCTGGAGTGGTCCTCCGTGTACTCGTCCTTCGCCTGTAACGTAAGCACGATGCTCTCTATGGCGCTTATGAACAGGCGCTGCAACTCTTCGTTCTTCTGCGCCAGCTCTCTGGTCCTCTCCTCTACCTTTCTCTCTAGATTACGCTGGTATTCCTTCCTCTCGAGTATCAACCGGCGGTTGTCCAAAGCCCTCTGGACGCTGATCAGCACCTCTTCGAGATGGAACGGCTTGATCACGTAGTCGTAGGCCCCTGCCCGCATGGCCTCCACAGCTACCTCTCTGTTGTCCACCGCGCTGACCATGATCACCGCAATCTCGTCGTCCCACTCCTTGATGCGTTTCAAGAGCTCTATGCCGTCCATGCCTGGCATCCTGATATCGCACAAGGCAAGGGCACAGTTCTGCTCGTCCAACTTCTCCAACGCCTCATGTCCGCTGCGGGCCGTGATGCAGGAATAGCCCATCTGGGACAAGTACCGTGCCAGGATGGCGTTGACGAGTCTCTCGTCGTCTACAACCAGTATGCTCTGCTGACTGATCTCTTCCGGATCGCACATCGTCTCTAACGCCCCATCGTGGTTCGAGAACGTGGGTTTGCTCTATGGTATGCCAGACCCCGAAGGTTGTCAATGCCGCAATCCAGGACGCCATGCAGCGACGAGAGGGCGGTGACTCGATCACTCCCTGGGTGCGCGGTTCTCCCCTCGGCCGCCTCACTGAGTCCCGGACCCGGCTCAGCACGTCTCTGTCGGCACCGAGAGCCTGAATCGCACCACATTCGCGTGTCGCGGCCACTCTCCACCTACAGTTGACGATGCAGGCGCGAGAGAGTAGAATTCCCTGGTTGAGGATCCGCCGTGGGGCGGCTGTGAGGTGTAGCAGAAGTGGGGGCACTCTTCTCGATCTGCCAGAACTACGGTCTTTTTCTCTGGCTAGTGGTCGTTCTAGTTCTGCTTCTATCACTCCTCTGGCTGATCGTGCTACAACGGACAGTGAGTCGGCTGCGGCGCACGTATGCGGCACTGCTGGCCACCCCTGAGGGAAAGGACATCGGTGAGCTGCTTAGCATGTACGTGGAGCAAATGCGCCTAGCGGCATCAAAGGCAGACCAACTGACCAAGACGTCGGAGCGCGTGGAAAGCCAAGTACGAAGCAGCATACAATGCGTGGGGCTCGTCCGCTTCAACGCCTACGAGGGCATCGGTGGCGAGCAGAGCTTCGCCGTCGCTCTCTTGGACAGCGATGGCGATGGTATCGTCCTCAGCTCCCTCCACGGACGTGCTGAGGGTCGGCTATACGCCAAGCCCGTCAGCAGATGGGACTCTACCTACACACTGTCGGTAGAAGAAAGGGAGGCCATAGCACAGGCCCATGGGGACAACGTTGACAATGGCTCCCAATTGTAGTATATTCCATCTGGTTGTCGTTGCCCCCACAGAACCCTCGAGGGGGCGATTCGGCCCCAGAAAGGAGTAGTTCCACCTTTGGGCGAGAATCTGATAGGAGGAGACAGTCCACAGTGACACGCAAGAGAGAGACACGATCCCTAACGCTGATGATCGTGCCTCATTCTGAGCGTCCCCCCTTGTCTTTGCGGATTCCCATGTGGGTTATTCCGACCTCGGTGGTCTTTCTGCTGCTGCTGGTATCGGGCTTCTTCTATCTTGCCGTGAGCAATCACAGACTCAGTGCCCAGATGAACGATCTGAGCAAGCAGCAAACCATACACGAAGCACGCGAAACAGACATGCGGCTCACCATCCTGGCGCAGCAGGAGGACGTGACCGCTCTGTCTCAGTCCGTTGAGCGATTCAGGGCAGGTATGCTGGAGCTGGAGAACCTCTCGTACCAGATTCGGGAGCTGATAGGTCTGGAGGACACGGCGGTCACCGTTACCGCCACCGCCACCATCGAGCCCACGTCCTTCGGCGCGCAAGGTGGCCAGGGAGGCTCCGAGCTCGGCGACTACAGCATGTCTCTGGCCGTGGAATCCAGCGCCGAACTGGCCGCACTGGAGTCCTCGCTCCCCGAGAACACTCAGGAACTGGGCTTGCTGCTCAATGCGCTGACGGCGAGGGTGGAAAGAGTAGCACCAGAGAAGCGAGACGACCCGGCAGAGTTGGAACGGCAGTTACGGCTTATTGCCGCAGCTCCCAAGATGTGGCCCCTGAGAGGGGAGATCACCTCCGGCTTCGGCTATCGGGTGCTCCCTTCGACGGGCTACCTGGAGTTTCACCAGGGCCTAGACATCGGTGCATGGTACGGCACACCGGTTCGGGCCACCAAGGCTGGAGAGGTCGTCTTTGCCGGATGGCGGCCTGGATTGGGTTGGACCGTCGTCGTGGAGCACGAGATGGGCTTCTCCACGGCGTATGGTCACAACTCCTGGTACCTCGTGGACCCGGGTGACGTGGTAGAGGAAGGGCAGCAGATTGCCCTTTCCGGCAACTCAGGCCGGAGTACAGGTCCTCACCTTCACTACGAGATCCGCCTCGACGACGTTCCGGTGGATCCCATGACCTACCTCAGCCTGAACCAAGAGTGAGTTCCGCAAACACGGCCCGGTCTTGAACGCGACTGGGGACTAAGGAGGGTTGAGCTTTGGCTGATGTGCTAGACAGTCCGGCCAGCGATAGGATCGAAAACGTCATAGGAGCCACTGCTACTTTCGTTGGCGAACTCAAGTGCGATGGGGGTGTGCGCATAGACGGCGTGTTCCAGGGAAGCGTGGAAACCATGAACAATGTCATCATCGGCGAGACAGCGAAAGTGGTGGCCGACATCGTGGGACGCAACATCTCCGTCTCAGGCGCTGTCAAGGGCAATATCAGTGCCTCCGGACGACTCGAGATACTATCTACGGGGATCGTCTGGGGTAACATAGACGTTGCCTCCTTCCTCATCGATGAGGGCGGAGTGTTCAGCGGGCGGAGCGAGATGCCCGTGGAGTTCGAGCCTTTGTTGATAGCCGGGGACAAGGAACCCGAGAGGCTGACGGACGGAAAAGGCGGGGCTGTAGAGGAGCAAGAAGAAAGCTAGGTCAACAGAGCAAGAAGACAAGGGCCAGCTCGTCTGCGCTGGCCCTTTTTGGTCGCCATGCACTAGCTGTTAGCCACACGCTGAAGACCCTCAACGTCCAGGATCTCTATGCGCTTCCGGCCGGTGTCGAGAAAGCCCTGTGCCTTGAACCTGGTCAGGGCCTGGGTCGTGGTCTCCCGATGAGTGCCGATGTCGTCCGCCAGATTCTGATGAGTGAATCCCCGAATGGTGGCCCCGTGTTCTCGCATTAGGCGCAGAAGCAGTGACGCCAATCTGCCAGCGACGGTCTTGAAGGCGATCTCCTCCAGTCGTGCCTCCACCTCCAGAAGTCGCCTGCCAATCACCTCCAGGATGCGAAGCGCCACCTGAGGCTTCTCCAGCAGCAACCGCTCCAGGTCGCCCCGATCCATCCTGCACACCATACAATCTTCCGTGGCTTCGGCGAAGCTGTCATACATGTGTTGGCCGATCAGCGTCATCTCCCCGAAGATCGTACCCGGCCCCAGGCTGTTGGTTACCAGCTTCCTCCCCTCGGGCGAGATTCGGTACAACTGGACCTTGCCTTCCTTCAAGATGAAGAGCGCCTCTCCGCTATCCTCGGGAGCGTAGAAGATCTTCCCAGCCGCGCACGGGGTCTTCTTGATCGAACTCTCAAGAGCCCCTAACTCGTCCTCAGTCAAGTCCTGAAAGATGTCCACAGTCTTCAGGTAGCCCACCTTGGTTGTCACATCCATACCCATCTTACGCACTCCACGCTCTCACTTCGGCTATGTGTGGTCGGGAGCCATTTCTCATTATACTAGATGCCCCAGTGTCGGGCAACACTTGCGCCATGTTCGGAAGTGAAAGGCAGGACGAGTAGCAGGGAATCTCCAGGGGCTTGCGGGACTGAGAGAGAAGGAAGAGACACCATCAGAAGATGGCGCCCCAAGATCAGTATCAAGCGTACGGGTCGTCCGCGTTGCCTGTAGACGGTGGTTCGGGCCCGCCGTCCGGGCGGTTTACCCCGACCACCTGGCTTCGTCGCTCCGTCAATACCGTGGTCTTCCATTGACCGTCCAACTGGCCGATCCGTTCCCTCGTGCCGACGACACGAAATCCACACGACTCCTGCGCGAGCAGGCTGGCCGTGTTGTCCTCAAACGTCGCGCCCTGTAGCGTCCAGAAGCCCGCTTCTTCTGAGACTTCCACGAGCGCGTAGTAAAGCAGGGCCGCTCCCACGCCTCGCCCCCGGGCAGACCGCGCCACGTAGACCGTGATCTCCGCGACTCCGCGGTAACATGCTCTCCTGGACACGGGGCTGAGGGCCGCCCAGCCCAGGAGCGTGCCCTCGCCTTCAGCAACCAGCCGGCACCCTTGTATATGGGCTTCGCGCCACTCTTCCCAACTGGGACATTGGGCCTCGAACGTGGCCAAACCATCCTCGATACCTTCCGCGTAGATGGCGAGGACAGCATTTGCATCCTCTTCGCGCATCGGGCGGATCTTCACCCTCCAACTCCCTGAGCCGAGGGACCAGAATAGAGAAGCCTTTGCGGCGCTCCACAGCCGTGGTGCGCGTTGTCCCGGCACACCCACCGATGGATGAGAAAGACGGCGCGCTCTGCTGTCGATGTACCCTCCAACGGATTGTTGGCCAGCTGCTACATATCGGCCACTGGGCTATTCGTCCGGTGTGAAGTACTCATGCGCCAGTTTCTTGTGATGCTCAATGCGGGCCGGGATGTAGCCAGTCATGTTGCAGTGATCCTGCTGCCAGTCGAAGTAGTCATCGAGCCGCGCAAGGAGTGCATCGCTGTCTACCGGCGGGTCGGCAGCTCGGAACCAGTCTAGCCAGATGAACCGGAAGGGATCATCACCATCAGGCGCAAACGCCCGCGCTGAGGAATGGGCAGCTATCCCAAACGGGGGGGCGCTCCCTTCGCCTTCCAGGGCCTGAACCACCGGGAGGCCCACCAGTATGCTGTCTCGCGTGGTCGTGTAGGAGGACAGTATGCGGCTCGTCTGCCTGTCAACGGTACATCCGTGGTAGACGGGACCGAAGGCCAGGGCACCGCGCGCGATGAATTGGTGGTAGCACTTCTCCTGTGCGAGGAACTCGGCAACAAGTCGGCAGAGGGCCTGGTTCAAGAGAGTCTGCAGGGGACCACGCCGCGAAGAGGATATGAACACTCCATCCATCACCGGGTAGAGACGCAAGCCAGACGGGGACTCAAGTTCGTCGTAGGCTTCTAACACTGCGCAGTGCAACTTGAAGATGAAAGTCGCGGCGATCGGCACTGATCGCTGCATTTGGTTCCTCGCACCCATGACGTCGAGCCAACAGACGTAGTCGAACCTCGGCTTCCCGAAGTATGCTGAGTTAAAGAAGATCCCGCGCGGGTCAACTCCTGGCATGTTCTTACTCTGCCCTGACATCTCAGGTCAGGTTACAGGCGCTAGATCGGCTGGCCCTCTCGTAGGGGGTCGACAGCTCGATCTGGGTCAGGCAAGCAACGTATCCTCAACGTGTTGTATGCCCATTGGCGATATGGTGACGATTCTGGTTGCTGGGTTGTACTCGACTAGCTTCTCCTTGTGGCTCTTGCGCAGAACGTCACGGCGGTACACTGAGGCATTTGAATGCTCGACCCACTCAACCAGGTCCGACTCCCCCACACTCTCAGCATGATAATAGAGCAGAATCAGCGTCTTGTCCTTCATCGTGAGGCTTGTGTCAAGCACTCGCAGTTTACCATCAACTTCCCAAACGATCGGCACAAGCCTCTCCACTATGCTTTCAATGGCATCTGATGCTGTCTCAGTGTCTACGTTGTAGAATAGCCGAACCAGTTCGCTCAGAATCCACTTGCTCATCTGTAGTACACAGGTCGCATCCATGTGATTGGGATTGACATCGCCGCCCACATGTCCAACGCCACGGTTGTTACGAATCTCATATAGCGCAACCAGCATCCGGGGAATCTGGACTCGAACTGAGCGTGGGTGTGTTGATGAGGCTTGCTCAAGGGCGCGGCAGGCATCGACCATGTTCCTGGGTTTTGTGGAGCTAGCGGGGAAACTACCGTCAACGTAGCCTCTGAGAACCGTATATACGACTTCGCAAAGCTTGCCACCGTTGAGCTCTGCCGGCTCCCAGCGTCTCTCGCGGTAGTTCTTGATTATGCGAGAGTATGCGGTCAAGAGTTCGCTACGGAGTCCATCTGGGAGGAGGCCAAGGATTGTCTCATCAGAGAGACCTGTTGTTTGTGTCATCATGAATCACTACTAGCAGATGTCCCCGGAAGATCATGCTCGACCAGAGTTTCTCCACGCGGAGTCAGCGCGATGTTCTCCATATCACTTGTATCGAGCCACCCGTGCCTGCTTGCCGTCTCCGCGAGGGTCTTGTGCAGACTAGAGGGCACTCTCCAGTTCACGTCTTTGAAGCAAGTGTACACATGATTCGCGTTGATTCCTGGGACGCTCAGGACTCGACTGAGATAGTAGACCGCCACTGTGCACTTCTTGAGGTTCGAGGTAGGCTTTTTCCCACGTGCGAAATCTCTGAAGCTTTGCGCGCCTTCAGCCCGCAGGTTCAGATCCTTCACAATGGATGGAGATGGCCGCGCGGCTTTCTTCTTCCCCGCAGAACGAGGTCGTCGCTTTCTTGAAGCCTCTGTGACCTGTCCGCCTGGGATTCGTAAGGGCTAGCGTGAGTGCTTGGCCCAGGCCCACTGAAGCACACGGTCTCGCGCACCTTGATCTTCTAGCTGTGCCAAGGCACGATCTACGGCCTTTATTGCATCAATCTCCGAAAGAGCGGCCATGCTTCACCTCCTTGGCTTCTAGGTAGTCCCTGCGTATTCACCATGGGCAGTCCTCTTAGCGACCCGAGGCAGATGCGTGCGCGGAACGTTTCCGCACAACAGCTCTATTACCGCCCTCTTCCGACTATGTGGGACTACATAACCATTATAGACCAGATGATACGAGAAGTCAACCCCTATTGGCACTCATCAGAGCAGGCTCAAGCGACAGGGAGCGCCTTGATCGATCCCAGCCAACCTCTATCCCGGCTCTCCAGCCCCATCCGGTTGCAGACCCCCGCGCAAACGAGCTATAATCCCCCTCGATATCTGCATCGAAAAGGAAGTGCCAACATGGACCCCATAGCCTTCAGACTGCCACTCCTGGGCATACCCATCTACTGGTATGGAATCATCGTCGTCGCGTGCATCCTCATCGGCTCCTACGTTGCCACCTTGGAGGCCAGGAGGAAAGGAGAGGATCCGGAGGACATCTGGAACGCCCTGATCCCGGTGGTCATCTCCGAATTGATCGGGGCCAGGCTGTATCACGTCATCTCCAGCCCGCAGACCCTCGTGTGAGCGTTCGACTGCTACCGCCACCACCCTGGGCAGCATGGGCAGGCCGGGCGATCACTCCACCAGATGAACCCATGTCAGAGATGATTGGACTGCGCGAGCAAGCTCCCCATCGGCAGTCCAGAACTCACCCTCCAGTAGTTCAGCCAGGGCGAGATAGTGAGCATCGTAGGCAGCAGGGAGAGAGAACCTGTTCGCCAGCTCCAAAGCACGCCAGTGCAAATCAGGCCCTCCATGGAGTTCGAGTGGAAGAGCCAGCGCGGCCTTGAAGGCCAATTCCACTGCGGATGTGCTTATGTAGCCAAGCTTCTGATACCGGTACAGCGCATTGGCCACTTCGTAGTAGAGCAATGTGGGCGCAGCGAGTTGCCGTCCCTCAGAGTCCCATTGCTCCCACCGGGCCAGATTCGCCTGGTCGGCTGGACTCGCGACCAGGCGAATGACCAGGCTGGCATCAACGCATAGCCAGGAGCTGTCCATCGCGACCCCCCCGAGCTTCCTCAAGTATCTCCTCTGGTCGTGGCAGAGTGCGCCCACCTAGATCAGCTTGAATCTGAACGCCTGCTGCCCGTACCAGTTCCTTCCATTCAGCCCGCTGCTGTCCCTTCAGTAGGCGCTCGTATTCCTCCACGGACAGAACCACCACATGCGACTTGCCCGCGCGTTCCACGACAATGGCCTCGTTACTCTCCACCGCCTCTCGCATCAACTCGCCGAAGCGGATGCGCGCCTCAGTAGCACTCACCACACGTCCCATGGTCTCCTCCCATTAATCAATCAAGCGATTAGCTAATCTCATTCTACACGATCCTGACGTGAAACTCAAGGCCATCGAGATCACAAGAAACTTGGTGTATTCAGTCTCACTCCCAACGTAGGTAGTCCAAGCTCCCCACATCCATTTGCTTGCAGCCCCCGGCGCAAAGGGACTATAATCCCCCTCGATATCTGCATCGAAAAGGAAGTGCCAACATGGACCCCATCGCTTTCAGACTGCCGCTTCTGGGCATACCCATCTACTGGTATGGAATCATCGTCGTCGCCTGCATCCTCATCGGCTCCTACATAGCCACCTTCGAGGCCAAGAGGAGGGGCGAGGACCCGGAGCACATCTGGAACGGCCTGATTCTGGTAGTCATCTTCGGTTTGATCGGGGCCAGGCTATATCACGTCATCTCCAGTCCTGCGGGCCTCGTGCGAGGCTATGACTACTACCTTCAGCACCCCGTGGAGATCCTCATGATCTGGCAAGGCGGCCTGGGCATCTTTGGCGCCGTAGCCGGAGGTGTTCTCGCCGTGTTCGTCTACGCCCGGTGGCAGAAGCTGGATTTCCTGACCTGGGTGGACATCGCAGCGCCGGCTCTCGCCCTCGGCCAGGCCATCGGGCGCTGGGGTAACTTCTTCAACCAGGAACTGTACGGCTATCCTACCACCGTACCGTGGGGCATACCTATCGACCTCCCCTATCGACTGCCCCGCTTCGCCAACCTTCCGGAGACTACGCGTTTTCACCCCACCTTCCTCTACGAATCCATCTGGAACTTCCTGGTCTTCCTCACCCTGATGTACGTGGCCCGTCGCTTCCAGGCGCGCCTGCGGAAAGGAGACCTTCTCCTGCTGTGGTGTATCCTCTACCCCGTGGGGCGGTTCCTCGTGGAATTCCAACGCCCCGATGCCTGGATGCTGGGTCCCCTGGCCGCGGCACAGGTGGTCTCCCTCGTAGCGGCCGCTGTAGCCCTGCTGATTCTGCTCTACCGTCATCGCGCGCGGCCCAGCACCGAGGGCCTCGAGGACACCGCCGACCAATCGTTCTGACACCACACCGACGATGCGGGTGGCTCGTTTCCCTTCCTCTGTAAGGCCGGTTACCCCTGTAGGAGGACTGAGTTGATTGTCAAGACGTTGAGGACGGTGCAAGGTCGAGTGTCGGGACTCAGGACCAGAGAGTACCTGGCCGACATCGCCAAGTACCATCGTATCCAAGCGACCCCTGGGTTTCGCGAAGCAGCACATTACTGTCGCGAGCGCTTCCAACAGTTTGGGCTTGAGGCCGAGGTCCTGGGCTTCCCCGCGCAAGAGGGCACCAGCGCCTGGGGATGGCCCATGTTCCAGGAGTGGGAGGCCACCGAAGGGGTCCTCTACCTGGTCGAGCCAGCAGAAGCGAGGAGAAAGCTCGCCGACTTTTGCGAAGAGAAGCTCAGCCTGGTCCAACGTAGTGCGCCCTTTGAGGGAGAGGCCGAGGTGGTACTCCTGGAGGATGGCGAGGAGTGGGCCGAATACGAAGGCCTGGACCTCAACGGGAAGGTGGTATTCACGAGGGGCGACAGAGACCGCGTTCACCACCTGGCCGTGGAGAAGCACGGAGCGGTGGGCATTCTCACCGACGTGATGAAGGAATTGCCCGGGCTCCGTCACCCGATGGACCTCCCCGACGCCCTTCAATACACTTCCTTCTGGTGGTATGGTGGTGAGAAGAAGTGCTTCGGGTTTGTCCTGTCGCCCAAAGAAGGGGCGCGGCTGCGCACCCTGATCAAGGAGCGACAGCGAGAGGGCAAGCCCCCAGTCAAAGTACGGGCCACCGTGAAGAGCAGGTTCTGGGATGGCGAAATCAACACCGTGTCGGCCCGTATCCCCGGCCAGATGGAAGAAGAAGTGGTGCTCCTGGCCCATCTCTGCCACCCCCAGGGAGCGGCCAATGACAACGCCTCGGGATCGGCAGCGGTGCTGGAGGTGGCTCGAACCCTCCAATCGCTAATCTCTGACGGGACTCTACCCCCGCCGCGCAGGGGGTTCAAATTCCTTCTAGTTCCGGAGATGCTGGGCTTTGCCGCCTATCTGGCTAACAACGAACCCCTTTTTCCGAACATGGTAGCCGCCCTCAATCTAGACATGGTGGGTGAGGACCAGGCCCTGTGCGGCAGCGTTATGACCATCGAACAGGCGCCGGGATCGTCCGCCAACTTCGCCGACGATCTCGTGGTGCGGCTGGTCGAAACGACATCTTCAGGAGCAGCTAGCTTCGCCGGGCTCGAGGGCCAGCCCGTCTCGAGGCACGCCGTCACCCCCTTCTCCGGAGGAAGTGATCACTGCTTGCTCGTCGATCCCACCGTTGGGGTGCCCTGTCCGATGATCAACCAGTGGCCTGACAAGTTCTACCACACCAACACCGACACCATGGACAAGGTCGACCCCGACATGCTGGCCCGCGTGGGGAGCGTGGCGGCCACCTACGCCTACTTCCTGGCCAACGCGGGCCCGGACGAGGCCGCGTGGCTCGCTGAGGAGGTCCTCTCCCGCTTCAAGACGCGCCTGTTGGGCACCATCCGCGACGATGTGACCACGGCTCGCGCGCCCGACGACGCCCCTCGCCACAGACTGCCCCTGGCAAGACGAGCACAGTTCCTCGTGGAGCGGAACGACATCGCTCTGGATTCTCTTCGCCGCCTGGCCCCGATCGACCCGGCCCCGTGGCAGAAAGAGGCCCATGAGTTCGCCCAGAGGGAACTAGTTAGGGTGGAGAAGCTGGTTCTTTACCCTCCTGAAGAGCGACCGAAGGACAAGTGGGAGGAGGAAGCTGCGCGGATCGTTCCCCGACGGCTGTACCCGGGGCCCATCGACCTGAAGAACTTCGTGAACAGGATGAGCGACGAGGAGCACGAGTCGTGGTGGCGCGTCTACAAGCAGAGCCCTGAGGGCACTTACGCCTACCCGGCGCTGTTGCTGTACTGGGCAGATGGAGAGAGGAACGTACAGGAGATTTGCGACCTCATCGAGTTGGAGACCGGCAAGAGGGTCACAGAGATGCTGGTCACCTGCTGCCATCTGTGGGATCGGCTGGGACTGGTGGAAATGTCGAAAGGATCCTAGGTGTTGTCTGGCGTCCCCACCGGAAGTGTGAAGGAGAAAGTCGCACCCTGACCCTCGATGCTCTCTGCCCAGACCCTCCCTCCGTGGGCCTCCACCAGTTGTCTGACGATGGAGAGACCAAGCCCCGCTCCGCCAGTCTTGCGAGACCTGGCCTTGTCGCCCCGGTAGAAACGTTCGAAGGCCAGGGAGAGTTCCTCGGGGCTCAGTCCAAGCCCCTCGTCCACTACATCTACCTGCACCGTCTGGCCGGCCTGTCTGGCCCTGACTGTGACCTTTCCACCCTCAGAGCTGTGCCGCAGTGCATTGTCTATCAGATTGGACAGCACCTGACCGATGCGCTGCGAGTCCACGGAGATCGACGGCAGGTCCGGCGCCAGGTCCTTCACCAGGGCAACCCCCTCCCTTTCCGTCCGTGCTACCACACCCGTCACCACGCGCTCCACCAGAGCGACGAGGTCCGTCGGTTCGGGTTCGATTCTTAACTGACCGGCCTCGGCCAGGGCCAACTCTTGCAAGTCGTCCACCAACCTGGACAGCAGCACACTCTCCTTGTGTATAGACGAGACGTTGTCCCTGCTCGGCTGGAACACTCCGTCCAGGATCGCCTCCAGGTTCGCGCGGATCACCGAGAGCGGCGTCCTCAATTCGTGGGCGATGTCCGCCGTCATGTTCCGGCGCAATGTCTCCGCTCGGGAAAGGCTCTCCGCCATGTCGTTGAAAGCTCGCCCCAGTTCGCCGATCTCGTCCTTGGACTTGATGTCCACGCGCTGGCTCAAGTCGCCGCCGGCGATGCCTCGCGCGGCAGTCGTAAGCTTGCGGAGGGGGCCTGTCATTTGCCAGGTCAGGAGAAGACCAAGCACGATGGCCACTGCGCAGGCCGCAGCGCCGACGGGTACGATGCTCTCGCGCATCCGTTCCAAGAAAGCCTGCTCTGGCTCCCGGAGGGCCATCCCTGCACCTTCAGGTACAAGGAATCCGACTTGTGCTCCGTTCACCTCAATGGGCATGCTCTCGCGCAACTGTGACTCGGAGAGTTGCCGTCCAATCTGGTCGGCTCGCGGAGCTGCAATCACCACGCCGTTCTGATCAGCGATCTCGAAAGGCCATCCGCGCACCATCCCTGGCGCCACCTCCGGGCCCATCCCGTAGCCGCCGCGCCCTCCGCCAGAGATGATCAGCAACTCCAGCCCCTCCCAGCTACCCCGATCGTGGTAGTAGATGGCAAGAGCTTGGACCACCCCTTCCCTTTCCGATGTCCGGCTGGTCCTGACGAAGCTCTCGAAATTTCTGGCCGTAATCACGCCAGGAATGACCAGTGACATTCCCACGCCCAGTAGGGTCATGATCACCAGGGCTGCCGTCAGTTTGAACCACAGGCTTCTCAACTGGATCAATCCTCGAATTTGTAGCCTATACCATACACGGTCTTGATACGCTGGGGGCTGCGAGGATTCTCCTCGATCTTCTGGCGAAGGTTCTTGACGTGGACATCAATGGTCCGCTCGTAACCGTCGTATGCGTATCCCTGGACCGACTCCAGCAGTTGCGAACGGGTGAAAGCCCGTCCTGGGTCCTGCATGAGGGCGGCCAGCAGGCTGAATTCAGTTGGGGTCAGATCGACTGGTTCACCCTGAATCACCACTACATGGCGCGACAGATCGATGGTCACGCCACGCAGCGACATCCTTTCCGGCTCCACGGGCATGCCTCCCGCCCGGCGAAGTACGCTCCGCACCCGAGCGGCCAACTCCCGAGGCGAGAAAGGCTTGGTCACGTAGTCGTCGGCACCCAGTTCCAGACCCACCAGCTTGTCCGTCTCCTCCACACGGGCAGTGAGCATGATGATGGGCACGTCCGACTCCTTTCGCAGAGCCCGGCACACGTCCCAGCCATCCATCTCAGGGAGCATCAGGTCCAAGACAACCAGGTCCGGCTTGTCGTGGCGCGCTATGTGTAACGCCTTCTTGCCGTCATAGGCCACCAAGACGTCAAAGCCCGCCTGTTCGAGATAGGCGCGCACGACTTTGACTATGCCAGGGTCATCGTCTACTACCAACACTCTGCTCATCTTGTCACCTCTAAGGTGGGTCGCTTTGTCTCCACTCACGACCACTGATAGCATACCGCAGAGCCACACCTGGTGTCAACAGGTCGCGATTCGTCATCCCCTGCCGTAAGTACGGACGGTCCAGGCCTACGGCCCCCACGAAATCACTCTCTCATACGCCCCAGTGTACTGGATATCCAGAGTTTCCGTGACCTCCTCCAGTATCTTCGTCCGATTGCTGCCATCAGCGTCCATCACGCAGAACTCCCACTCTCCGCCACGGTCCGATAGAAAGAGAATCTGCTCCCCATCGGGGCTCCAGGCGGGCGACACGTTGTTCGGCCGTGGGTCGACATACATGGAACTGCTCGTCAATGGATGGCGATCGCTGCCGTCGGCGTTCATGATGTAGATCTCCCAATGGTCATGCTGCCAGTGCATGAAGGCGATGCGCGTCCCATCGGGAGACACCACCGGGTAATGGTCATTCGTGTTGCCCGTCAACACACTGTTGTTCGGGCCTTCTACCGTAGTCAAACACAATCCGTGGAGCTCGGATGGGATGGCGCCCGAATCACCGCCGTCATAGACCAGCCACTCTCCGTCGGCAGACCAGGTGGGGGAGAAGGAGAAACGGTCAACGTAGGGCTGGTGCAGGTACCCGTCCCCAACGTCCGCCACACCGACGTGCCACTCAGTCTGTATGTGGCCGGGCGTCGTTCTGCACTCTTCACCCATACACATCTGATTGGGCGCGGTCAAACCCTCCGTCTCGAAGTAGAAGGCGATCTGGGTGTCATCGGGAGACCAGACGGGCGCCCGGGACACATTGGAACTGAACACCAACCTCTCGCCGCTCCCGTCTGCGTTCACGATGTAGATACCCCAAGGCTCGGTCCAGCTAGAGAAGGCTATCTGGCTGGCATCGGTCGACCAACTGGGGTCCATCCCATCGGTGATGTACGTCAGGTTGGTACCATCAGCGTTCACAGTATAGATGGCGCCGCCACTGGCTACCTGGAACACGAATCGGCCCTCCAGTCCCGTGGTGGAGGTTCCCTCAGTCGCCGCCGTTGACACAACCGTACTCTGAGCAGCAGCGGTCTCCGGTGTCACTGTCGGCGTGGCCGTGTCCGTCGGCAAGTCGGCCGTAGACGTTGGTTCAGGCGTGCTCGTCGGCTCCGGAGCCGTGGCCGTTGGTTCAGGCTCCATAGTAGCCGTCGCCGTCTCCTCCAAGGCCACCAACAGAAGCGTAGGAGCGGAGGCGTCCCCGGCTTCCGGCACCGCAGCCTCTCCACATCCGCACAACAGTAATACGAGCAAGATGAACAGCAGAGTCCTCTTCATAATCACCTGCATCCTCTATACTCCAATGCGCCGAGCCAACGCGCACTGGCCAGTAGTTCAACTGGCGGGAAGCTGATCGCGCCCACATGTCTATGCGGCGATAGAGTGTCCCCACCTTGCCGATCGATCACGCTTCAGCCGCTCGCGTCTCCAGAAGTTGGATCACTGCGTCCGTCAAACCAGTGCCAAAGCCCATTCCAGCTCCACCTCGCCCGGCCATGGCAGTGGCTTGCGCCTCTGGAGAGAGATTGCCGAAACCACCACGACCCATGCCAGGCCCACCCTCTCCTCCACCAGGACCTATGATGACAGGCCCACCCTCTCCACCTCCGGGCGGCATCATGCCCTCCGGTGCGCGAAAGCTGCCTCTCTCACTGCTGCCGGGACTACTGCCGGAGTCCTGCTGCTGCCGCCCCATACCAAGCTGCTCAAATAGTGCCCGCATGTCGTCCTGGCTCATGCCCTCGATGGCCGCCAGTTGCTCCGGTGTCATCGCTGCCTGGATCTGGTCAAGCACTGCTTGAGTCTCTACCTGAGAGGCGGTGCTGCTCCCCTGGAGGGCGCGGAGCATCTGCCACAAGGGCAGCAGTTCCTTCGCCTGTTCCGGCGTCACAGCGTTAGGGGTTCCTTCCAGCATCAGCGTCCCCGCCGGCAGTTTCATGGACTGTGGCATATCGGCACCACCGAAGAAGCCCCCAGGCGTGGCTTGGGCGGCGCCGCTAACCCCGGCCGTCGTATTGGCCTGGCCACCACCACAGGCTGCCAAGGCAACCATAAGCACTAGCAAGCCCAAGATTTCTGTTCTCCGTACCATGTTGCCCTCCACTTCCAACTCCTACCTGTCTATCGCTCACTCGTGTCGCAGCGCCTGGATGGGATCTAGTTGCGAGGCCCGGTTGGCGGGGAAGAAGCCGAAGAAAACCCCCACAGCGGCTGCCGAGCCAAAAGCCAGCAGGATCGATTGCAGCACGACCACCGTGCGCATGTCGCTGGTGCGACCGAAGAGCCACGAACCGCCCACGCCGGCCGCCACCCCGATCAGGCCACCCACCAGGCTGAGCACCAGGGCCTCGACCAGAAATTGCAGCCGGATGTCCGAGGGGGCGGCCCCCACCGCCTGGCGGATGCCGATCTCGCGGGTACGCTCCGTGACGCTGACCAGCATGATGTTCATGATGCCGATTCCGCCCACCAGCAGGGAGACGCCAGCCACCCAGGCCAGCAAGGAGCGGAAGGCTCCTGTCGTGGCCTCCTGGGTCTCGATGATGTCTTCCTGGGTATAGATGGTGAAGTCCGGATCCTCCGTCTCCGTGATGTCGTGACGACGCGTCAGCAGCGCGTCGATCTGCGTGATGGCCTTGTCCACAGTATCCTTGCTTTCAGCCTGGACGTAGATGGTCATCACCATGTCACCGAATCGGCGGTTGAAGCTGAAACGCTGGAAAGCGACAGTCAGAGGAACGTAGACCCGCTGGTCGTAATCGGTTTGACCCACCAACCCCTTCTCGGCCATGACGCCGACCACTGTCAGCCTGACGCTCCCGGCGGTGATACTCTGGCCGATGGGGTCAGCATCCCCAAAGAGGTCTTCCGCCGTGGTGTAGGCCAGCACCGCTACCTTGCCCTTGCGGTCCAAATCTTCCTGGGTGAAGAAACGGCCATCGGCCAGCTCCACACCGCGGACCTGCGGGAAGTCCGGCATGGCCCCAATGACATCCGTCTGGATGGTCGCCGAGTCGGCGCGGACGACCTGGCCGCTGGCCATCTGTTCCGCAACCACGCCGCTGATCCCACTCACTTGTTCGCGGATGGCCAGAGCATCCTCGTAGCTCAGTCCCTGGCTCATCGCCCTGGCGCCCTCAGGGCCCACGCCCATGCGCACCGTCCCACCAAAGCCACGCTGGACCATGATCAGGTTAGATCCCAGGCCCTGGATCCGTTCGGCGATGGTCGCCTCTGTGCCAGCACTAACAGCCATCATGATGATCACCGCCGAGACGCCGATGATAATGCCCAGCATGGTCAAGAATGAGCGCACCTTGTTGACAGCGATTCCCTCCCACGCGACTCTGACAGTCTGCCATAGGTTCATCTCACCCCTCCTCGCCGTCCACCATGCACCCGTCCCGAAGCAAGGTGATGCGCTGGGCCTGTTTGCCCAGATCCGGCTCGTGGGTGATCATCACGATCGTCCGCCCGCGTTGATGAAGTCCACGCAGGATATCGACGATCTCTTGACTGGAAGTCGTGTCCAGGTTGCCCGTGGGCTCATCGGCCAGTATCATCAGCGGCTCGTTGACCAGTGCCCTGGCGATGGCGACTCGCTGCTGCTCCCCACCCGACATCTCGTTCGGTCGATGATCGGTTCGATCCCCAAGCCCCACTACCTCCAGCGCTTCTCTGGCCAGCCTCTCCCGCTCCGAGGCGCTCCGGCGTTGATGACGACTGTACAGCAAGGGCAGCATCACGTTCCTCAGAGCGCTGCTGCGGGGCAGGAGGTTGTAAGACTGGAATACGAATCCGATCTGGCGGTTGCGAATGGCAGCCAGTTGCGTCCTGTTCAGACTGCTCACGTCCTCGCCGCCCAACCAGTACTCCCCGCTTGTGGGTCGGTCCAGGCAACCCAGAATATTCATCAACGTGCTCTTGCCCGAGCCTGAGGGGCCCATGATGGCCACGAACTCCCCTTCGTCGATGGTCAGGTTGACACCGTCCAGCGCGTTTACGGCCGCTGCCTCCCTCCCGTAGACCTTGGTCATGTCTCGCACTTTGATCAGATGCTCGTTCATGTGCCTACCCCGTCGCCACAGTCCCGGTGCTCACCTGTTCTCCCTGCTGCAAGCCACTGACGATCTCGGCATAGGAATAGTCCATGAGCCCCACTTCCACCTCTCGCATCTGGGGCTTGCCATCCACCACCACGAAGACCGCATACTGACCCGGTGACAGCTCCCGCAGCGCCTCCACCGGCACCAGCAGCACGTTGTCCGCGCGCCCGGCGATGACCTCCACAGTGGCATTCAGCCCCATGGGGAGTGTCTTAAGGACGTCCGACTGCTGTTCATCGGGTTCCAGCCTGGCCAGAGCCTGTACCGCCGGCGCTCCCTCCATGTCCACCAGGACTGGGTCTACGCGCACCACGTGCCCGCTGAAGACTGTGTCAGGCAAAGCGTCGAAGGTCGCCTCGACCTCGTAGCCTACGGCGATCAGCTCCAAGTCGGTCTCGTCCAGGTAGAACTCTACCAGAGGTTCAGACAGATCAGCCATGGTGACCATGGCGGACGTACCCACCATCTCGTGTGCCGAAGCTCCCACCGCGGTGATCGTACCCGAGATAGGCGCCGTGAGGGTCGTCTCGTCGAGCGCGAGTTGGGCGGACTCCAGATTGAGGCGCGCTTGCTCGACGTTCAATTCCGTGGTTTCGACCTCCTGGGCTGTCCCTCCGCTCCGCAGGGAGTCGACGTTCGACTGAGCCTGGGCTACGTTGGCCTGTGCGGCCGCGATCTCCTCCTGCGAGGCACCGGCCATCGCTATCTCGTAGTTGGCCTTGGCTTTGTCGTAGGCTGCCGTGGCCGACCATAGCTCCAGGGCCTGAGAGGACAAGGCAGCGTCCGGCCGCCAGGAGACACCATCGTAGGCGGATTGCGCCTGCTGGAGCGTCTTCTCAGCCGTGGCCATGTCCGCCTGGGCGATGATGATCTCCTCCGCGGAAGGGCCGTTGAGCAGATCCTTCAGGGCCTCTTGCGCGCTGGTCAACTGGTACTGGGCCGCCGCCAAGTCTGACGCATCCGGCGTTCCCGTCAATTCGGCCAACTGAAGCTCCGCCAGCCGCAGGTTGATCTGCGCCTGGGCCACCTGCGATTGCGCATCAGTGTCATCCAGGCGCGCCAGCACGTCCCCGGCCTGTACCTCGTCTCCCACCTCGACCAGGACCTCGTTCAGACGCCCACCGCTGCTGAAGCTCAGATCTAGCTGCCCACTGGGGACCAGCGTGCCTGTGCCACTGGCAGCGACGACCAGACTGCCCCGCCGCACCGTAGCTGTCTGGATCACCTCTTCGCCGTTTGCTGTCTGCGCCTGGAGATATTGAGTGTAGTAGTACACACCGCCGGCACCGACCGCGGTGAGCGCGACCAGGACGATGATCACGACCAATGCCACTCGCTTGTGTCGAGACCATACACCCAAGATACTCATTCCCTATCCTCCAATCCCCATCGCCGGGGAAACTCGATTCTCATTCCAACGGCCAATGATAGCAAACAACTATGAAGGAACTGTTAACCGTCTATGAAGATTGGGTATGGACCTCAGCCACCGCAGCCGGCCGCTGCCAAAATCGCGATACGTCGATTTGGTCCATGTCTTGCGCTTCGACCAGAGGCCCATGGATGGGCCTACTCCGTGGGCACCATGCCCGTGCTCACTACATCCCCCTCGTTCAAGCCACTGACGATATCGGCATAGGTATAGTCCATCACCCCGACCTCCACCTGCCGCATTTGCAGCTCCCCGTCAACCATCACGAAGACAGCGTACTGCCCTGGAGAGAGCTCCCTTAGCGCCTCAGTTGGCACCAGTAGCGCATTCTCGGCACGCGCGGCGATGATCTCCACGGAGGCGTTCGCTCCAATGAGGAGCACCGAAGAGACTCCTGGCTCCTCATCCAGACTTGCGTAGACCAGGACGGTCGGAGCATTCTGCATAGACTGCAATTCAGGCTCCACTCGAACTACGTGACCGATATATACATCGTCGGGCAGGGCGTCGAAAATGGCGTCCACCTCGTAGCCGGGCGCGACACTGCCCACATCCACCTCGTCCACCCACATCTCGAGCTGCGGCTGCGTCATATCGGCCAGCGTGATCACAGAGCCAGCAGCTACCGTCTCGCCCACCCGGGCCTCCACCGCGGTGATCACGCCAGCGAATGGCGCAACGATGGTGACCCCATCCACAGCGGCACGGGCATCGTCCAGGGCCGCCTCAGCGCTGCTCAGCTTGACCTGCGCCATCTCCACGTCCGTGGCATCGGGCCCCGACCGCATTTCGGCCAGAGCCTCCTGGGCCTTCTGCAGGTTGTACTCGCACTCGGCCACCTGTTCTTGGGCCTGGTTGACTTCGGAAGCAGCCTGACGGGCTGAACCGAGGCGTTCTTTCACCGCCTGCAACCGATCCCACAGCGCGAATAGCTGCTCCTGGCTTATCTCTCCTGCCCTGTACTTCCCTCCCATCTCGGCATACCTGCCCTGATACCAGGCGTAGTCATTCTCACACACGGCCACGTCCTCGGGCCCTGGGGGACAGGCCAGAGCCTCGTTGAGCCTCTCCTCCGCCCATTGCATGTTGTTCGAGGCCGCGTCCAATTCCTCGCGGCTGCTCTCGCCCGCCTCATACCGATCTGCCTCCTGATAGTAATTCTCCTCGTACCAACTGTACTCGTACTCCAGATCGACAACGCTCTCGTACAAACACACCGAGGGTTCCACCGCCGCCGAGAGATTGTCTCTGGCGGTCGCCAGAGCCGTGTTAGCCTCATCTGCGGCCAGGTACGCCTGATTGAGGTCCAACTGGCTGTAGGGGTTCTCCGCGCTCTCCACGTTGTCCTGGGCCACCGCGAGGTCCGTCTCTGCCTGGGTCACGGCCCGCTCCAGCTCTGTGGGGTCCATGCGTGCTAACTCCTGCCCACTCTCCACCCAGTCCCCCACCCCTACCAGGACCTCAGACACCACTCCGCCACTGCCGAAGCCCAGATCTACCTGGGAGGCCGGCATCAAGGTGCCGCTGCCGCCGACGGAGATGATCAGATTGCCCCGGCGTACCCGGGAGGTCTGGATGGTCTCGACTGCCGACGACCTTTGGGCCGGCAGATACCGTGTGTAGTAGTACCAGCCGCTTCCCAGGGTGCCAAGCCCCACTACAGCAAGGAGGAGAAGCAGAAGCAACAGTCGTCTTCTATTCACGGAAAACCGCATCGTGCCCCTCCGTCGCCCCGCATCAGCGCGGTGTCTTCCTTCGCCAGCTCGCACTTCACCACCAATAGTAGCACCCAATCATGAAGCAACTGTTAAGGAAACGTAAAGATCGGATGTGCATCACCGCTCCTCTCACCACATGTCGCCCCCAGGCAGTGGCCAACTGTCGCACGACACGGGGACCCGGTGCGCGGCCAGAGTCATGCAGGGCAACCTCCGACGCCGCCGAGCAGCCTGGACGACCTCCTGTGGACTCCGACAAAACAAGGAGGGCCAAACGCACGTCCGGCCCTCCTTGCTGCTCAGTGGGCGCCTCAAGTGCTCCATGGGTAGAGGATTGGCGCCCAACATGCCACTATCGCACAACTTCCTGCTCGGCTATCGGTCCCCTAAGACCCAGTTTTCCACCGTATCGCTACGTGCCGCCCCGTTGGATGAGGGGTGCTGTGGATGATCCAAGCGTGAACCGCCAGCACCCTCGGAGATTCTCCTGCCGTTGCCATAGCTGGGGGAGGACTTCAGTCCGTTTGGGAGCCACGGCCGGACCGCGGACCCCTCTCCAGCGACATCAGGCCCACGCCGCTCGACACGGACTGGTATCGCACGCCCAGGTGTACAACTTCGTCGCCCCCCTCATCAGTGTCAGTGCCGAGGGTCACCTCCAGTTCCATCAGTTCCGTGTCATCGCCATGTCGCACGATGGTCACAACCACCTCGTCTCCAGGATCGTAGCCGCTAATCAGGGCTCTGAGGTCTCGGTCCGCGTCCATGCCCTTGTTGTTCACGGCAATGACGATGTCTCCTGTCTCCATCCCCGCCTGATCGGCAGGTCCGCCCGATTCCACCTCAACGATCAGGGCTCCCCGTAGCTGCCCTGAGGACGGTCCAAGCATCGCCTCAGGCAGCGCCTGCCAAGGCTGCGGGAGCTGCGGGCTTTCCTCTGGCACTTCCTGCGACCGCGGAGCCTGTGACGGACCTTCCCGCCACGGCCCTGATAAGCCGAGGACCCGCCCTCGCTGCGCGGCCGCATACCCAGCCATGCCACCTGCCAGGCCCCCGGCCAGGAGCAGCAGGAAACATACCGCCAACCCCCCAACCGCAATGCCTGCGACAACGTACCACTTCTTCAGCTTGCCTGACATTCTATCAACTCCTTCCCAATGGCGTCCGTTCACGCCAGCCTACACGGGCCATATGCTGAGACTATTGAAGAGGTCGTCAGCGAACCAGGCCCACCTACTGAGGATCCTTATTCACCTCAACCGCACAGGCGGCTTGGCTATCCTCCGCACCGCTACCTGTCCTGCGGCCGATTCTACCACTCTGCTGCCACCGTCTGTGGCCAGCATGTTACTGTTGTTCCCCCAGAACCACTTGCACCACCTGTTCCTCACCATCCCTGACCACCGTCAATTCCACTGTGTCACCGACGGTCGTTTCGCTCTCCAGGTACACTGTGAGGTCCTGCGAGTCGGCCAGAGGTTGCCCATCAATAGCTACAATGACGTCGCCGCCCACTGGCACCTGGTAGTTCCCAATGCTCACCACGCGGCTGCCGCCGATTATCCCCGCCTTCTCCGCAGGTCCGCCTGCCACGGCCTCGAGTACCAGCACCCCGGCCTCCACGGACACGTTCACCCCAGCATCCTCAAGCGCGCTACGGTTGGCGGATGTTAGGCTCAGCAATTGCACTCCCAGCCAGGGGTGACTGTAGTGACCCTGGGAGATCAGCTCAGGCACCACGCGCTGTACCGTACTGGCCGAAACAGCAAAGCCCACACCGGACGACGTCCCGCTGGAACTGATGATCTGCGAGTTCACGCCGATCACGCGCCCCGACAGGTCGAGCAACGGGCCTCCAGAGTTCCCGGGGTTGATGGCCGCATCGGTCTGGATGGCCTCGCCGATGAACCTGTTGTCTGCTGGGCTTTGAATGACCCGGCCCAGCGCGCTCACCACGCCGGTGGTCAGTGTCTGCTCGAGTCCAAACGGGTTCCCGATAGCAAGCACAAACTGCCCTACCTGTAGACTGTCCGAATCGCCGATTGCCAGCGGCTCGGGCAGCCCGTTGGCCCCCACAACACGGAGCACCGCTAAGTCGTTGGTCGCATCGCTACCGACGACCTCTGCTCCGTACGTCTGACCGTCGGCCAGGGTGACCAGGAGCTCCTGCGCATTCTCGACGACGTGGTAGTTGGTGACGATGTGTCCCTCCGTGTCGTACACGAAGCCGGAACCGCTCCCCTGTTGCGGAATCGAACCCATGAACCTGTCATAGACATAGCCGCGGTTGGTGATGTTCACCACCGCAGGGGAGGCATCCTGGTAGACAGCGATGATCTGGCTTTCCAGCGCGTTCACCGCGGCTTCCACGCTGACGGTCGGCGCGACCTCCACCACCGCTCCCGTAGCAGTGGGCAATACCTCGGCTGTGCTGGATGCCGGAACCAGGGTCAGCACACCGAGGGGGCCGCACCCGGTGCCTGCCAGCACTAACGCCAGCACGGCCACCATCAGAATCAGATTCCTCATAGATCGTATGTTCATCGAAGTGTCCTCCAGATTTTCGAACTGACGCCGCCGATGGTTCAGCCAGCAAGACCGGAGTCTTGTCCGACATGGCCCGTCGGTCGGCCCAGCATTCCTATTCTCTATTCTCCTCCAACAGTATGAAGAGCTTGTTAAGGAAATGTGGAGATCCGGTGCAGTTCGAAGCAGCAGTCCGCCTCCCCCTGCTGACGCTATGCCAAATCCTGGTCAGGCTATCTGGACAGCCCGCGCAAAGACGGTGGGGAGGAGTGCCGGGGCACTCCTCCCCACATACGTTCATGACCCACCTCCTTCACCCACGCCGTCGGCGCAGGCTACAGAGAGACTGTCTCACGACCGACCTCTACTCGGCTGGATTCTCTGGCGGACGGCCGTTCGGTCCACCGAACCCGCCGCGTCCCATGCCCATGCCGCGCATACCACCAGTGAACCCCTCGTCCAGCCCCTCCAGGAGCCAGTCGGCCTGATCCTGGCTGAGGTTGCCATCCTCGACGGCTTGCTGGATACGTTCTCGCATGGTCTCGGCGCGGTTGGCATTCATGGCATCTTGCAGGGTGTCGGTGTCGACGCCCTGCTCCTCGGCGACCTCCGACAGCGTCTTGCCCTCATCGTGTAGTTCCACGAAGAGCTCGTTCGGGGTCAGGCCGAGGGCCTCGGCTGCCGTGTCGAACAACTCCCAGGAGCCACCATCCCAGCCAAACCCGCCCCAGCGCAAACCGTCACCGGGCGCGGGCGGCGTAGGCTCGGTGTCCTGAGCGAACACGAGCGAACCTCCAGCCAGGCCCACCAGCAGGAGCGCCACCAGCACCCCACCGGAGAGCACCATAAGCCTCTTCCTACTCATTTGGTTCACCTCCTTCCCGCTTGGATTTGGATTGGCTCTGTCCCAACCCACACCCAAGATAGCAGGGGGATGTGAACAGGTTATGAACGGCCTGTAAGGCTTCCATGTGGGTCACGCTGCCTCTGGTATCCTGAGATTGGACGTACCCTCACTCTCAATCATGGGTCCCGGTCCTACAAAAGAGTAGGGAGGAGTGCTCGAGCACTCCTCCCTACAGGTCAATCAGTCGATCTGATACAGTTGGTTGCGCTGACCCCTCGGTCAGACTAGGCTGGCCGACACCGACCTCAGAAGCTTCTGCCAAACCCGTGGCCTGAGCCGAAGCCTCTGCCAAGCCTGTCGCCTGGGCCGACGCCACCGGGTCCCTTGCCCATGCCGCGCCTACTGCCCATGAACCCCTTATCCAGCCCCTCCAGGAGCCAGTCGGCCTGATCCTGGCTGAGGTTGCCGTCCTCGACGGCTTGCTGGATGCGTTCTCGCATGGCCTCGGTGCGGTTGGCATTCATGGCATCCTGCAAGGTGTCGATGTCCACGCCCTGCTCCTCGGTGACCTCCGACAGCGTCTTGCCCTCATCGTGTAGTTCGACGAAGAGCTCGTTCGGGGTCAGGCCGAGGGCCTCGGCCGCTGCGTCGAACAGCGTCCAAGAGCCGCCCCAACCAAACCTGCCCCAGCTCCAGTCGGCAGAGGGCTCAGTTGTCGTGGACTCGGGCTCCTGAGCGGATGCGGAGGTCGCTCCGTAGTAGACGATCCCTCCGACGATCCCAGCCAGGATGAGCACGCTAGCCAAGGCGCCGGCCATTGCTGCAACCACGACCCACTTCTTCCGCGACTTCAAAGTTGATCACCTCCTTTTCTTCTCGGTGTTGTCACGAATTGGGAGTCCAATACTCCAGTTTGCATTATACAAGCAAGTTATGAAGAAGTCGTTAAAGGAGTATGTGAATTTCTAGAGGAAACCGATACCGGAGGGCTGTAGCGCGAGTAGACGCGGCGAGTAGTCAACCGACCGTTTCCGAGGATTGCGCCGTCAAGGTGCGCGCAACTTGCGCTGCTCGTCCAAGGTATTCAGAGTGAGATTGGCGATGCGGACCCCACAGCCTCACCGACGCAAGCCTCTCTGCGCACCGCCGGGCCGATCTCTGTCGCCTCGGTCTAGCCCTTCCTGCGCTTCTTCGTCCTTCGCTTGGGGAGGTCGGCGCTGTAGTAGCCAGACGCCACTATGCCGCAGATCGTGCAGAGAGAGACATCCAACATACGTGAGGCCAGCCGAGGGTCTATATCCTCGACCGCTTTGCGCATGGTGATCACCGTGGGCAGCCTGGCCGCGTTCCGGTAGTTGACGATCTGATGTAGCTTCTCCTGCGCCCAGGGAGTTGCGCTCTCCGTTCCCAGATCGTCGAGGATCAACAAAGGTGCACTGCGCATGGCCTCGAACAGTTGGTCGTAGCTGACGGGGCTTTCGGGCCGGTAGGTGGCCCTCAGGTGATCCAGGAGTTCCGGCACCTCCTGGAAGACGACCGGCTGTCCATTGCTCACGCACGCGTTGGCGATGGCGGCTGCCAGGTGCGTCTTGCCACAGGACTCCAGACCCACGAACACCAACCAGCCCTGGGGGTCCCTGGCGAACTCCCGGGCCGTAGCCAGCGCCTCCTTGAGATTCTGCTGCTCTTCCCTGGGCAGCTCGGGCCGAGGCTCGAAAGACTCGAAGGTCTTGTCTCCGTAGAGATGGAGACTACTGAGCTGGTCCGCGTGGCCGCCGCCACGGAAGTCCCTGGAGACCATCCTGTAGATCTGACACAGCTCAGGGTCGGCCATGCGGGACCGAAGCCTCGGGTCCGTCTCCTCCAGCATACGGTTGCTGGTGATGACGGTGGGCAGCCTGGCGTTGTACCGGTGGTTGAACAACTGGTACAGCTTCTCCTGGGCCCACGGCGTGGCCTGCTGGGTGCCCAGATCGTCGAGAATCAGCAAGGGGGCGGTGAGGATCGCCTCGAAGCGCTCATCGTAGCTCACCGTACTTCCAGGGCTGTAGGTCGCCCTCAGGTGGTCCAACAAGTCGGGGACCACCACAAACAGGCAGGGATGCCCACGCTCCAGGCAGTAGTTGGCGATGGCGGCTGCTAGATGCGTCTTCCCACAGCCATAGCCGCCCAACAGGATCAACCAGCCCTGTGGACTCTCGGCGAACTCTCGCGCCCTACGATACGCCTGCCCAAGAACTTGCTCTTCACGAGGCCGGAAACCCTGGAGGCGGAAGTTATCGAACCTCATACGCGAGAGCAGCCCCAGGTTGCTGACCTTCCTCAGATCCTCCAGCCGCTTCTCGGTGATCTCCTCGAGCTTGCAGCGGCACGGAACGGGGTGACCAAAGTCCGGGTGGCGCGGGGGCAAGTCCCTTCTCAGATAGCCCGCGCCGCCACAGATAGGGCAGACATCGCGGGACTCAGTGTTTGATGTAGTCCTTGTACTTGCCCTCGATAACCCTGTATCTGTCGTCTTCAGGACCTCGTCCAGCTTCTCCATCATCCTTGCCTTCGGTGGCCCACCTTTCGAGAATGGCTCGAACGTACCGCCACTTGCGCACGTTCTGCTCGGCCGCTATCTTGAAGGCTTCTTCAATCCACGCGGCGGGATAGCTTTGCTCCGCTTCCTGGAGTTCCTCGGCGATCATCGGCTGCAACATGCCGATGTTCTGCTCGTATAGCACGAAGATGTTCGGCCTCTCCACCTCCACCTGAGGCTCCTCGAGGACAGTGTATGGCGCCAGTTCTAGTTCTCCTCGTCGCACGCCATCTGCCGCCTCTCGCCCCTCCTCCGAGTTGATGAAGTACCAATCCTGCTCGTCTCCACTCTCCGTCCGGGTGCTGAGGTGCAGAAGTGTCCCGCGCGCCACCGCCTTGTCCAGGCCTTCGTCCACCATTGCCTCCGGCGAGCGCCCCGGCATCTTCAGCCCGCGGAGCAGCACTCCGTCGTGGACGAGTTCTTCCCTGCTCACGCAGCGCAGTGGCCCCTTCTTGCGGTGCACGAGCCAGAAGACATGCAGTGTAACCTTCAACTCCGCCATGCTGTCCATGTGAGGCAACAGCTCGCTGAAGAGGAGATCGGGTACCGGAGTGAAGCGTTTCCTCCCCGCCGGGAAGCCAGCGAAGCCATTCATGCTAGACAGCCACCTCTTCAGGAGCCGGCTCTTCGCGAGCCAGTTCGAGGTTGGCGAACTTGGCTAGTTCCTTCATGAAGCGTAGACTGATCTGCCCCGTAGGACCGTTGCGATGTTTGGCCACCATGATGTCCGCGATGTTGGGCCTGAAGGTGTCCTCGTCGTACATCTCCTCCCGGTAGATGAACATCACCACGTCGGCGTCCTGCTCGATAGAGCCGCTCTCTCTGAGGTCTGAGAGGAGCGGGTGCTTGTCTGGCCGCGACTCGACAGCCCTGGAGAGCTGCGAACAGGCCAGTACGGGTACGTGCAACTCGCTGGCCAGAGATTTCAATTGCCGTGAGATGTAGGATACCTCCTGCACCCGGTTCTCCATCCTCAGGCCAGCCTGCATCAGTTGTAGGTAGTCAACGATGAGCAGGTCAATGGGATGCTCCGCCTGAAGGCGCCGCGCCTTGGCCCGCAACTCCATGGGGGCGATGGCCGGTGTGTCATCGATGTACACAGAGGTCTCCGAGAGTTCGCCCATGGCCCTGGTTATCCTGGCCAATTCCTCCTGCGTGATGTCGCCGGTTCTCAGGCGCTGCGATTCGATACCCGTGGCCCCGGATACCAGACGCTGCACCACCTGCTGGGCCGGCATCTCCAGGCTGAAGATGGCGATACACAGCCCATGCTTGCGGGAGGCGAAGTCGGCGATGCTGAGAGCCAGGCTGGTCTTACCTGTGCCCGGACGTCCAGCCACGATGATCAGATCCGCTTGTTGAAAGCCACCTAGCAGACGATCGAGATCGATGAAGCCAGTGGGCACCCCTACCGTCTCACCACGATGCTCATAGAGGTACTCTATGCGATCGTAGTAGTCCGACAGTATCGTCCGCAGCGGCACCAGCTCCCGCTCTATGCTTCGCTGGGCCACCCCAAAGATGAGCTGCTCGGCCTGGTCCAGGATGCGGTCCTCATCCTCGGCCCTCTCGTAGGCCATGTTCGATATCTCAGCCGCGGCGCTGATCAGGCGACGGAGCGTGGCAGTGCGCTCAACGATGCGTCCGTAGTACTGAACGTGGACCGAGGTGGGGACGGCGTTGATCACAGAGGTGAGGTACCCTGGACCTCCAACCTGTTCCAACTCCTTTCGCCTCTCCAATTCGTCGCAGAGAGTTACGAAATCCGCCGGTTGGCGCCGCTCGTGGAGGTCAACAATGGCTTTGTAGATCAGTGCATGAGTCTCGCGGTAGAAGTCCTCGGGGCGTAGGGAAGAGGTGATTTTGAGGATGGCTTCCGGATCGATGAGCAGGCTACCCAGAACCGATTGCTCCGCCTCTATGTTCTGCGGTGGTAACCTGGCGGCAGCCACGGATCAGTCCTCCTCGAGGTCGTCGAGATCCAGGGAGTCCACGAAATCACGAAAGACCGCAAGCTTCTCCTCGTCTTCGCCAGTCAGTTCGTCCTGCTCCTCGCTAGGTACGATTCCTGCCCTGTCCATCACTTCCTGAGACACGTAGATAGGCACGTCCACGCGCACAGCCAGGGCGATAGCATCGCTCGGACGGGAGTCTATCTCCAGGGTCCTGCCATTCTGTTCTACGACGATCTCCGCGTAGAAGGTATCGTTTCTGAGATCGTTGACCCGGATGTGGGAAATGGAGGCATCCATGCGATCGATGACCGCCTTCAGGAGATCGTGCGTCAAGGGACGCGTCATCTGCACGTTCTGCAAACCGATGGTGATCGCATCCGCCTCGAAGGGCCCTATCCAGATGGGCAGATAGCGCTCCTGGTCCTCCTCCTTCAGCACCACGACGCGGTGCTGCGATAGCATGCTCACCTTCACACTATCAACGGTCACCTTGATCATAGTGCGAGCCTCCTTCCCGCCCTCGATCTCATTATACCACAACGCCCGACCCCGGACAAACGAAAAAGCGTCGCCGCGATCGTGCGGCGACGCTGACGGGTCATCGAACCATGGTGCAGACTGCCGCCGCCCCCTCGGTCCGCATCACCGGGCAACGATACTCACCAGACGCCCGGGAACATAGATCGTCTTCTTGACCTGCTTTTGATCCAAATGTCGCTGAATGCGCTCCCGGCCCAAGGCCAGGCGTATCGCTTCCTCCTCCCCGATTGTCACCGGTACCTCCACCTTATCTCTCATCTTGCCGTTGACCTGGATGATCAGGGTGAAGACTTCCTCGGCCGCCAGTTCCTCGTCCCACTCGGGCCAGGGCTGCCGGTGGATGCTGTCCCCGCCTCCCACCCTGGTCCACAACTCCTCAGTGATATGCGGTGCGATGGGCGCCAACAACAGGAGCAGTGTCCGCGTGCCCTCCTCCAGTGCTTGCGTGAGGCCGTGCGCCTCCTTGTGGGCAACGAGCGCGTTACACAGCTCCATGCACGCGCTCACGGCGGTGTTGAAGTGGAACCGCTCCACGTCGTCACTTACCTTCTTGATTGTCTGGTGGATCTTGCGACGTAGCTCCTTTTCCGCCTCCTCCGAAACCTGGCCTCTCGTCGCCTCGTCCATGACAAGACGCCACACCCGCTTCAGGAAGCGGTAAGAGCCCTCCACCCCCTGATCGTTCCACTCAGCATCCAGCTCAGGCGGTCCCACGAAGAGGATGAAGGTCCGAGCCGTGTCTGCCCCATAGGTATCCACCATCTCATCTATAGGCACCACGTTGCCCTTGGACTTGGACATCTTCTCCACTTTCTCCGTCCTGGGGTTCAACTTGGTGATCATGCCCTGCGTGAAAAGGCGAGCAAATGGTTCGTCGATGGCGGTCAGCCCCATGTCGCGGAAGACCTTGGTGAAGAAGCGCGAGTACATGAGGTGGAGTATGGCATGCTCCACGCCGCCGGTATACTGGTCCACCGGCAGCCACGCGTCAGCGCGCTCCTTCCTCCACGGAGCCTCTTCGTTGTGCGGGTCTGTGAACCGGAAGTAGTACCACGAAGAGCACACGAAGGTGTCCATGGTGTCCGTCTCGCGGCGAGCCGGGCCGCCGCACCGTGGACAGCTTGTGTTGACGAAGTCTGAGACAGTGGCCAGGGGCGACTCGCCCGTGCCTGTGGGGTGGAAATCCACGTCCATGGGAAGGAGAACTGGTAGGTCTTCCTCGGGAACGGGATTTGTCCCGCACTTCTCACAATAGACGATGGGAATGGGCGCACCCCAGTACCTCTGGCGAGAGATGAGCCAGTCCCGCAGGCGGTAGTAGACCTTACGCTCTCCTATGCCATGCTCCTCCATATAGTCGGCTATGCCCTCGATCCCCTCCGCCGAAGGAAGGCCGTCAAAGGGTCCCGAGTTGACCATGGTCCCTTCCTCGACGTAGGCCTCCTCGAGGTCCCTTCCGTCCCAATCAGGGGGAGCGATGACCACGGGGATGCCCAGTCCATGCCGTTTCGCGAAGGCAAAGTCCCTGGTGTCGTGAGCGGGTACACCCATGATCGCCCCGGTGCCATAGGTCATCAACACGTAGTCCGCTATGTAGATGGGCATCCTCTCCCTATTCATAGGGTTGATGGCATAGCTTCCGATGAACACCCCCTCCTTCTCATCTGCGGTGGATAGCCGGTCGATCTCCGATGCCTGACGTGCATTCTGTACGTAGGCCTCGACCTCCGCCCTGTGCTCGGCGGTGGTCAGCTTGCCCACCAGAGGATGTTCAGGTGCCAACACCACAAAGGTCATCCCGTAGACGGTGTCTATACGGGTGGTGAAGGCTCCGATCTCGTCAGCGTGGCCGTCGATAGGCAGGCGGAACTCGATGCCGTGGCTCTTACCGATCCAGTTCTCCTGCATCACCCGCACCCGCTCTGGCCAGTTGTCCAGCAGAGCGAGGTCTTCCAGCAACTCGTCGGCGTAGTCGGTGATCTTGAAGAACCACTGTTCCAGGTCTTTCTTGGTCACCACGGCCCCGCATCGCTCGCAGTGACCGTCATCTATGACCTGCTCGTTGGCCAGCACCGTCTTGCAGGAGGGACACCAATTGGCAGCCGCCTCTCGCTTGTAGGCCAGGTCCCGCTCGTACAACTGGAGGAAGATCCACTGGGTCCAGCGATAGTAGTCAGGCAGGCAGGACGTGACCTCTCGCCCCCAATCGTAGCAGATCCCCATCTTGTAGAGCTGGCTCTTCATAGCCGCGATGTTCTGCTCCGTCCAGACCTTGGGATGGACGTCAGCTTCGAGCGCCGCGTTCTCAGCCGGCAGCCCGAAGGCGTCCCATCCCATGGGGTTCATCACGTTGTAGCCGCGCATCTTCTTGTAGCGAGCGAAGAGATCGCCAATGGTGTAGTTGCGCATGTGTCCCATGTGCAGGTCGCCGGACGGGTAGGGGAACATCACCAGTGCGTACAGTTTGTCCCTATCGTCGTCCTCGCTGGCGTAGTATAGCTGTTCCTTTTCCCAGTACTCCTGCCATCTGGGCTCGATCTCCTGGGGCACGTACTTCTCGCTCACCTTGCACCTCCTCTGGCAGCTGCCGTAGCTGGGGAGTACAAAAACAAAACCCTTCGCCTCAGGGACGAAGGGCCTCTCCGCGGTACCACCCTGCTTGATAGCTCACCCTAACCCATGGGCCAGGATGTCAACAATGGAGCTGAGGGGATTCGAACCCCTGACCTTCTCAATGCCATTGAGACGCGCTCCCAAACTGCGCCACAGCCCCACGTTCTCTATCCGCTCTCGGGCCCGATAACGGCCGCCAACCGGCAGCGACTACAGTGCACGAGTCTATTTCGACCCCGCACTTCGCCACTGCGGCTCCCAGGCGAGTTCGGCCTTATGGCGCACCCCGAGGCGCCTTGCCAGGCTCCCACCCTTTTCTGTGCCCGGCTCTCTGCGGAGTACGGCCTACTACTCCTGTTCTCAGCCTCTACTCTATTCGGTCGCCAGTGGAGGCAGGGGGACTCGAACCCCCGACCTCATCAGTGCGATTGATGCGCTCTCCCAACTGAGCTATGCCCCCAAGGCTAAGCCACCCTTGTTAGCGGTTCTGCGAAACCAGTATAGCAGACTCGATATGAGAAGTCAAACTCAAGTTGCATCGTTGATCCCAACTCCAAGGCAGCACACCTCGTGAAGCGCGCGCTATACGAGCAGGTGCGAATCGATCCCGATGGCGCCAGCCAGGAGACCATCTCCAGCCGTGCGCGCCCTGCACCGCCGCTTCCTCTTCCCCCTTTTTCCCCAACCTTGACTTGACAGGCGCGGCCGCCCAGGCTATAATTGGGTAGTTATTCACAGTGTGAGTATTGAGAGTATGAATAAGGCCTCTCCATGACGGACAGAGAGTTGTCTCCCGAGTGGGTGCTCCTGGGCCTGCTGACGCGGAAGCCGATGCACGGGTACGAACTGCACCAGTTCTTCGCCCCTCCATCACCCCTGGCGCAGATCTGGTACCTGGGTATCAGCCAGATGTACAAGCTGTTGAGGGAGCTCGAGGAGCAGGGTCACGTGGAAGTCAGCGTAGAGCCACAGGAGGCTCGACCCGACAGGAAAGTGTACCACGTGACAGCGTCGGGTCGTCAGGCTTTCCTCCATTGGCTCCAGACGCCGGTCGATGGCATCCGGCTGATGCGTGTGGAGTTCTTGGGCAAGCTCTATCTCGCGCGAACCCTCGACCCAGAGATCGTGGAGCGGGTCATCGACCTCCAGGCGGAGGCCTGTCGCGCTTCCCTTCGCGACCTATGGGACGCTATGTCCAGACCCGGCTTCGAGGACCTGGTGCTGCGCTTCCGTGCGGGGCAGATCGAGGCCGCCCTGGAGTGGCTAGACTACTGTCGCCACGCCCTTCTGGCGGGCACACCGGAGAGTGACCAGTAAGTGATGATCGAGATCGAGGATCTGACTGTCCAATACCGCGGTCAGGAACCGGCTGTGGAGGGGGTATCCTTGAAGATCGAGGACGGCGAGTTCGTCCTCCTCACCGGCCCGTCGGGCTGTGGCAAGAGTACCCTGACCCGCTGCCTCAACGGCCTGATCCCCCACGCTTCAGACGCCTTCATGTCCGGTCGGGTGATCGTCAACGGAGCACCGACCGCCGAGCGCACAGTGGCTCAAGTGGCCACGGAGGTCGGGCTCGTCTTCCAGAACCCCGCCAGCCAGCTCTTCGGCTCCACAGTCGAGGAGGAGCTGAGCTTCGGACCCTCCAATCTGGGTCTGCCCGAAAACGAGGTCGCCGAGCGGTGCTTCTTCGCCCTGGACGCCACGGGGATCGAACACCTGCGTCACCGTGCCACCAGCACCCTCTCCGGCGGAGAGCAACAACGGGTAGCCATCGCCTCCGTCCTCGCTATGCGCCCCAGGGTGCTCGTGCTCGACGAGCCTACGTCCAACCTGGACCTGAAGGGCACCCGCGCGGTTTTGGACACCTTGGCCCAGCTGCACAGGGAATACGGCCTGACCATTCTCGTCGTGGAGCATAGGCTGGCCGATGTCGGCAAGCTGGCCAACAGGGTCCTGGTTATGGACCAGGGAGGAATCGTGCTCGATGGCTCCCCCGCGGAGGTGTTCAGCAGAAAGGAGTTCCTCTCTGAGCTGGGAATCCGCTATACGCGACGGTCTCCCAAGGGGGACTGCCTGGCGGCGCGCGAGCCAGGCTCCACAGCGTTTCACGCCGGTAGGAAGCCCCTGGTGCAACTTCAGGACGTAGAGATCGTTTACGACTCCCACGTCGTCTTGAAGGATCTCAACCTGGCGCTGTATCCTGGAGAGTTCGTCGCTCTCGTAGGAGACAATGGCGCAGGCAAGACGACCATCGCGCGCCTTCTTGCCGGCTCGCTGGAGTCCCAGCGGGGACGCGTGATCTGGGAAGAGGGATCGCGCCGGCTGCCCCTGGGCCGCAGGGTGGGCCTCCTCTTTCAGAACCCCCTTCACCAACTCTTCTGCGACAGCGTCGCGGAGGAGATAGCCTTCGGTCCTCGCAACTTCGCGATCCTCGAGGAGGGGAAACTGGCGGACCTCACCCTTGCCGCCGGGCTGTCCGGGGTGCGAGCGCGCAACCCCTATGCCCTGAGCGTAGGGCAGCAGCAGCGTGTGGCCCTGGCCTCTGTCCTGTCCCTGGAGCCAGCGCTCCTCGTGCTAGACGAGCCAACGATGGGTCAGGACTGGGGCAGTCTGAGCCGGATGATGGACTTCCTCAGCCGGCTGAATGGTCACGGGCAGGCCATCTTGCTCATCACCCACGACTACAAGCTCGTCTGCCACTATGCGCAGCGCATTCTGATGCTGGAGGGTGGAAAGCTGTCGAGCGTCGTGCCCGGTGCTGGGCCGTGGAAAGAATTCAATGAACAGAAGGAGAGTATACATGAGGTTCTCGGTACGTGAGCTAGTCTACATCGCCATCTTCGGCGCCATCTGGGGAGCCTTGGAGTTGACCCTGGGCTCCTATCTGCACGTCATCTTCCCTCCTTTGGCCGACACCTTCCTGGTAGGGCTGATCATGGCCTTTCTCGGCGTTATCGTGGCCCTCGTTGGCCGTCACTTCGTTCCCCGGACCGGGTCGGTGTTCATGATCGGCATCATTACCGCCATCCTCAAGATGATCAGCATCGGCGGGGTGCAAGCAGGCCCGCTGGTGGCGATCCTGGCCGAGAGTCTGTTGATGGAGTTGGGTCTCTGGGTGGCTCGGAAGCCCAGGCGCTGGGGCTTCGTCCTGGCAGGGGCACTGGCCATTGCGTGGAACTTCTTCCACAAGTTCATCATGATGTACATCCTCTATGGAAAAGGTGTCTACGACGTCTACGTGGGCATGGTCAAGCAGGGGGCCAGTCTGTTCCACATCGACGCCAGCTATGCCCTGGTCATCATCGTCATCCTGTTCCTGATACGCATCCTGGCCGGCGCCCTGGCAGGATGGATCGGCTGGGACCTGGGGAAGGTTGTACGTGGCCGTCTTGCGAGATAGTCGTCTCCTGTCTGGGACGCCGCGAGTCGCCTTCTCCGCGTACGGCTATCTGTTGTTCTTCGTGGGCACGGTGGCCACGGCCATCCTGGCCCGCGAGGCGGAGGTGGTCTGCGTGCTCCTGGCCACCATGGTCTTCGCCGGCCTGTTCTCCAGCAGGTCGCTGAGCCTCCTCCTCCGCTGGCAGCTCTGGGTGTTCGTCCTACCCACTCTCGCCCTCAGTCCGCTGCTCATCGGCAAGCGCGACGTCCTCTTGTGGGGTCTAATGCTGTCTCAGGAAGGCTTCTGGGCGGGGTTGTGGATGGTGACCAGGGCCCTCTCCATCGCCCTGGCGGCCACGGTCTTCGCCCGTACGGTCTCGGTAGCGCAGATGGCGCAGCTCTTCGAGGGCATGAGACTGAAAGGACTTGGGTTTGCGTTGGGAGTAGCCACCAACGTCTTGCCTACCATTCAGGAGAACATGGATACATCATATCAGGCCATGCGACTGAGGGGCGGCTTCCGCTCTCGCAGGCTTCACACCTTGAAGTTGCTGCTAGTAACCGTGATCGCGGGATCTCTGAGGCGCGGCGACGACATCGTGTGGGCCGCCGAGGCCAGAGCCTTCGATCCTGCCCAGTCGCAGGGGCAGCCCATCGCGGTAGCCCGCGCCGACGTGGCTCTGGCAGCGGCCATGGGGGCCTTGGCGCTGGTGCTGCTGATGCTGTGAATACGGGCCCCGTCCATCCAAACTGTAGCCGCACGACGTGTCGTGCGGCTAAAACCTTGTTGCTCGCTCCGTCAACGCCCCCCCCAGCATCCCGGATACCCAGAAGGCCGCATCGAACAGTGCGGTGTAACCGTCTCAGCCCTCCCCCTTCGGCAGGGGGAGGGTTTGGGTGGGGGTCAAGGCTTTCCACCCTCCCCTCGCCCCTCCCATCCAGGGAGGGAAATATGGGAGAATAGGCCACAACACCGGTTTCCTTCCCCTGAGAGAGGGAGTGTCGGCCGGGTAGACTCTAGCCCTCCAACAAGGCCTTCAAGCGCGCCAGGTTCCCCTCCATCTGCTTCTTCATCGTGCGGTCCATGAGAGGACCAGCCAGCTTGGCCAGGCCGCCCATTTCGCCCTCGGAGATCATGGTGAACTTAGTGCCGTCTCCCACTGGCTCGACGAGCCAGCTCATCGCCATCACCGCAGGGCCCATGTCTAGCTTCTGGGCGACCTTACGGTTGGGCTCGTATTCGGTGATCTCCGAGGTCCACTCCATCTTCCTGCCCATGAGGTCAGAGCTTCCGCGATACGTGGTTCCCACACCGAGCGGGCCCTCCGAAGTCTGCTCGCCGTGATCTACCTGCCCATGCCACTTGGCCAAGTTCTCGATGTCCTTCAAGTAGGCGAAGACCTCTTCCACTGGCCGACCGATCGTGATACTGTCTTCCATCACTCACCTCTCTCCTTTCATACGAACGCGATGTTCAACGACACCACGTCCCACGCCCGGGCCGATCACGCCCAGCGACAACCTAACCGCCACACGAGGGTGCCCGGCTCAGCGCGGCGGCGTCAGTCGCAGAATGAGCTCTTCCTGCTCGGGATACTCCTTCAGCAGATCACCTCTGGAACCTGTCTCGTAGTCGGCGTACTCGAACCCCGGGGCCACGGTGCAACCGAGGAGGGCGAACTCCCCGCCTGCATTGAGGAACGCCCCCTGCCAGGTCCCTCTGGGCACCACCACCTGAAGCCGCTGACCCCTTAGGATGTCCTGGCCCAGCGTCAGCACCTCCGACGACCCATCGGGGCGCATCTGGAGCATGCTCACGGGGTCCCCCAGGTAGAAGTGGAAGATCTCGTCCGACTCCAGACTGTGCAACTGGGAGAAGGTATCCGGCGTGAGTAGGTAGAAGATGGCCGTGCCGAAGGACCTCTTCCCGTGGTACCTCTCCGGCAGCGCCTTCCTGGGGATCGATTCCTCACACTTGTAGGTCTCGACGAAGTAGCCGCCTTCCTCGGGATGGGGCACCATCCCCAGCCTGTCGATGATCTCCTGCGCGTTCATCATGGCCTCCTCAGCTCACCGAGCGATGGCAGCGCTGCCCAGTGGTGGACGGTATCAGGCTAGGCTTCCCTGGTGAAGAGCCGGCCAAAGGGTATGGCGATGAGGTCGCCGACCACGTAGGTCACAAAGATCACCGAAAGCACCATCGCATGGATGGGGAACTGTCCACCTACCAAGCGGGGTACCAGCACCACGGGGAACCAGATGACCTTGTAGCAAAGCTGGAGAAAGAGCACGGGGACGAACTTGAGCGGGGATCTTAGGCCCAGTATGGAGAGGATCCCGAACGCCACGTAGACGCTGCCTATGATTCCCCTCAAGAATGGATCCTGAGCAGGGAGGCCAAAGAGAGATTCCGTCAGGCTTGGGGCGAAGAGGGCGACGAGGCCGAACCCTCCAGCGCCCACGATGGTCCACACGTACATGACTCTCAGCCAACCGAACCGCACTCCTGTCGTTTCCGGCATTGTGCTCCTCCTTCATTCGATGCCGCTACGTCCGGTCAGCAGAGCGAGTCCCGGCGTATCCGCCTTCTGCTGCGGGACAAGACCGTGTTGCCGGAGACGGCTGAGGGGATGTGCCCACCATCAGGACAGCGGCGGGCACATCGCCATCATCAGCCTGGAAGTCCAGCAAAGGTGCCTAGGAGGGCGTTACGTCGATCCCCCGGGACGCTTCGTTGTTGTCCTCGTTGCTCTCGTCTACGTCGCCGTCCGAGTCAACCTCAGCGTACGTTATGAAGTGCCCGTGCCCAATGTAGGTGTACGGCCACTCGGCCCAAGCCGAGGCACCGGGAGCCAGAGAGGTTATGGTCCACTCGAGAACGGTGCCTGGCTCCCCTGACCTCCAGATCACCTTGAAGCTGCCGGCCTCGGTGCCTCCCTGGTTGTGGACCTTGACCCCGACATGGTTCGAAGAGTCCTGCACAGGGGGATCTGGCGAGTATCTGATCTCGCTGATGTAGAGGTCAGGAGGCGCTGCGCCCACTGTGACCGCAAACTGCTCGCTGTTGTTGTCCTCGTTCTCCTCATCCACCTCGCCACCGAAATCCACCGTAGCCACCGTGTTGTACGACTCATAGATATGGTCAAGTGTCCAATTGACCGTTCCCCCGCTGCCGGCTGGCAGTGCAGGTTTGTAGTCATCGATGAAATCGGCGGCCCCAGGGCCGTATTGCCAGACGATCCTATACGGGCCGGAAGTTGCGTGGCCCACATTGCCGACGTCGAAGCGGACCTGGACCGCTCCGCCCCACTCGGGATCAGGCGGCGTGACCACCAATCCACTGAGCACCAGATCCGGCAATTCCGGCTCCGGCGTGTCGGTGGGTGGGGCCGCTGTCTCCTCCGGCGGAGGTTCCGGCGTGTCGGTCGCCTCGGGTGGAGGAGGTGGTGGCGTGTTCGTGGCCGCCGGTGGTGGGCCGGCCGACGTCGTGGGCGTGGGTGGGGTGACCACTCCACCTGCTGCCACAACCTCGATGGTCACCGCCCAGGGTTCGCTCGCCGTACCGTCCACGTTGTAGGCGATCACGGAGAGAGTGTGCATCCCCGGATCCGTGGCCACCCAGGTCTGGATCATGGCCAGTGAGGTCTCACCTTCGGCGCTCGGGGCGGAGTCCGTGCGGTAGAGGTCGCCGTCCACGTACAGTTCCACCCTGGTCACACCCTTGGCGTCGTTGGCCGAGGAGAGAACGTTGATCTCCTCCCCCTCCTCGAACTGGGCATCGCTGGTGGGAGCGGTGATGGTGATGGTGGGCTTCGAAGCCCCTCCGCCTATGTCGCAGGCCACCATGCCGCTCACCAAGAGCAGAACGACCAGCACCAGGCCCACGCTGCGCACCCTCGTGGCGTTCATTGTTCTTCTCCTCCTTGCTTCACGCCTATGGAAACGTTCCGACCTGGGTTATTGTAGCGCACGCCTTCGCTGGAGGCAACCCTGTGCCGCATCCTGAGGTTGACCAAGAATGGATCATGGGCAGCGCCCTTCCCCTCCCTCGAGGGGAGGGTGAAGTGATCGTGCCATCTCCAACCGACCCAGGCATCACTGTCTCCACCAGGAGGCTCGGCCCCCTACTTCACCTCGACCGTGAGCGAGACCTTGGTGGTGGCCGAGGAGTTGATCGCCTTTAACGTGTAGGTGGTAGTGCCCTCCGGAACCACGATGAAGGTGCAGGGCATAGTGGGGCAGACCATGGCCACGTTGCCTGGGTCCATGTACCCAGCCTCCACTTGATCCCATTCCCAGCTCAGGACCACCGTCTCGCCGGGAATGGCGGTATAGCTCTCGTCCTGGCCATTAGCCCTGAAGTACTTGATGACGGGAGCGTTAGGGTCTACGGTGGCTGTGGGCGGCGGCACAGTGGGCGTGGGAGGTGGGACCGTGGCCGTGTCGGCGGGTGGAGGCGGCTCGATGGTCGCGGTAACCGTGACGGGTAGTCCTCCCTCCAACGTGGGGGAGGGCGAAGGGCTGCCAGCGTCCCCCACCACCCTGATGGTCACCGCCCAGGAGTCGCTCTCCTCGCCGTCCACGTTCACAGCGATCACGGAGAGAGTGTGGGTGCCAGGCTCCTCGGCCAGCCAGGTCTGGAAGATGGACACTTCCGTGCTGCCGGTGGGATCGGGGCTGGGGTCGGTACGGTTGAGCTGGCCGTCCACGTACAGCTCCACCCTGCTCACACCCTTGGGGTCGCTGGCCGAGGAAAGGATATCGACCTCCTCCCCCACCTGGAACTGGGCGCCGCTGGTGGGAGCGGTCATGACGATGCTGGGCTTCGCTGCCTCTCCACCCATACCTATGTCGCAGGCCAGCACACCGCCCGCCAGGAGAAGCGCGACTAACACCAGGGCCAGATAGCCCACTCTCGTGGAGTTCATTCTTCCTCCCTCCTTCCCCACCTCAGCGTGCCGACAGTGACTTTTCAGGATTCTAGCCTACGAAGGTTGAAGGCGCAAACCGGCTGCGCGCTGCTTGCTCATCCTGAGTGCCCGAAGGTGTATCGAAGGATGAGCTCGCCGAGGGACATAGCGAAGGATACATCCTGAGTAGCTGCGAAGCAGCGTCATTCCCCTCCCTCGATGGGAGGGGATTAGGGGAGGGTGAAGGGATCGTCCCACCCCCACCTCCTGTCCTCCCCCATCCAGGGGGAGGAGGCCCCCTCCAACAGAGAATGTGCCCACCATCACAGAGTGGAGGGCACATCCCAGTGCTCACCCGAAACGTCCAGCAAACACCGCTAAGGGGCGGCTACCACGTCGATCTCCAGCCACGCCTCGTTGTTGTCTTCACTCTCCTCGAGAATGTCGCCATCCGCATCGACGATGGCATGGGTCGTGAAGTGCCCATGGCCGGTGTAGATGTATCCGATGTCCAGCCAATAGTCGAACCCTGCTGCCATATCCATATACCATTCTTCCTGCCCACCGGGCTCCCCTGAATACCAGACCGTCCTGAAGGTCCCTGCATCCGAGGGCCCTCCGTTATGAACGTGGATCCTGACCGTGAGCACGGACCCCTGCACACGTTCCGCCGGTTCTATCGTGATCGCGCTGATGTAGAGATCCGGAGGCCTGGCGACGACCACAAAGACGCCGAACCCGAGCTCCATGCTGTTGTTGTCCTCGTCGCTCTCGTCCACCTCGCCACGCCAGTCCACGGTGGCCACGGTAAGATGGGATCCCTGTACGTCTTCCACCGTGCACCGCAGCGTCCCGCCGCCCCCCGGAGGCAAAGACTCCAGTTCCCACTCGCAGACATCCCCAGCCATAGGCCCCCACTCCCACAGCGCGGCGAACGCCCCAGAGGGCCAATCTCCCTGGTTCCTCACATCGACGGCCACCTCCATCGACGCGCCGCGCTCGACCGACGCAGGGGTGATCACCAACCCCTCGACGACCAGATCAGGCTCCCCAACCGCCGCCTCGACCTGGACCGTGACCGAAGCCTCGGCGGTGCGCGCGGAGTTGACCGCCCTCAAGGTGTAGGTGGTGGTAGAGCCTGGCGCCACGTCATGGGTGCAGGGCATAGTGGGACAGGCCAGGCCCACGTTCCCTGGGTCCAGATACCCCTCCTCCACGCGCTCCCATTCCCAGCTCAAGGTCACCGTGGTCCCGGCGATTACAGTGATGCTCCCCTCCGCGCCGTTGGCCCGGAAGTAGGTGATGGCCGGAGTGCCAGCGGGTGCAGTGCGCTCCGTCGGAGTGGGAGAGGGCGGAGTAGCAGTGTCCGCCGATGGTGGTGGTCCCGTAGTCACCGTGGGGGGCCGCCCGCTCGCTGTCGTTGGGGAGGGAGAAGGCGAGATGCTTCCGCCAGCCTCCACGACAGTCACGGTCACTGCCCAGGGGTCGCTCTCCACAGCGTCGACGTTGACGGCGACCACGGATAGGGTGTGGCTGCCAGGGTCCTCGGCCAGCCAGGTCTGGAACATGGCCACCGACCGCTCTACGTCTGGGTCCGGGTTGGGGTCGGTCCGGTAGAGTTCGCCGTCCACGTGCAGCTCCACCCTGCTCACGCCCTTGGGGTCGTTGGCAGACGAGAGGATATTGACCTCTTCCCCCACCTCGAACTGGGCGCCGCTGGTGGGCGCGGTGATGACGATGGTGGGCCCGGATGGCCCGCCGCTGGCCCCGCAGGCCGGCAAACCACCCGCCAGGAGCAGCACGACCAACACCAGGGCCAGATAGCGCACTCTCGTGAAGTTCATTCTTCCTTCCTCCTTCCGCGGGCCAGCGCGCCGACAGTGATTGCACACGATTCTAGCCCACGAAGGTTGCAGCCGCAAGCCCGCGCTGCGCTGCTTGCTTTTCCTGAGTGCGCGAAGGGTATATCGAAGCCTGAGCCCAGTAGGACGGTCGGTAGCGCCGGCCGGTTGTGTCGCGCTCCAAAAGGGGCACCGCCTGAAACCGGCAGCAGTCGAGCCGCCGCTTCCTTGCCGGATGGACTGGTTCTATCAAGCCGAGGGACGTTCTCAAGCAGGTGGAGAGGGCGCTCGTGGAGAGCTGCTCGCTAGCCCGCCCTTGACGCGGAATAGCTCATCACTCGACCTGCCTCGTGGTGCTGGCGACGAGGGCGGGCCGATTGGGAACCTGCTCATAGTAGGTCAGGAAGCGGGCTGCCTCTAGCACATCGTGTTGGCTCAGGTTGTCGGCCCATCGAAAACCGATCGACTGGTACAGCAGCTCGGCTGTCACGGTGAACGGTCCTTCAGCGCCGTTCAGGGCCACGACAAAGCGCACGGTGTCGGTTTCCCCCAAGAAATCCTCATCGTCCATGGCCGTCCCGCGCACGGCAATGTCGGCCTCGACCGCGGTCTTATCGAAACCGGCGGGGAGTAGCCGGTTGTCCTTTAAGTATCCCGCGCCCCTCAGCAGGGTAGTCGTCGGCTGGCCCTCTGTGTCCCCCATGACCGCTTCATAGATCTGGACCTGTTCGGGGTTCTCGATGACCAGGTAATGGGGTTCGAAGGAGCCTGGATCCGCGTCGTTGTTGTTGCCAGCAATGGAGCCGTCACCATTCACGGCGCCAGACTCGAAGACGATGGCCCCGCTGGCGTCTTGCACCGCAAAGTGGATCCATACTCTGCGAGCAGGGAAGCCAGTCGGGAACTTGTGCCCGGCCATGCTCTCCACGACCACGTCTGCCGTCAACGTGGAATCGCCCACGACAAGTCCCTCCAGCGCCAAGGAAGCGCTGCCTTGCTCGAGCTGCTGCAGTGTCCGCGTCGCTTTGTCCTGGAACTGAGCATCCGAGGCTGTCACGGCCAGTTCATCGCCAAAGGTGCTCAGGACATTCAGCATGTAGGCGTTTCCCCCCACGAAGGTGTGCTGGTAGAAGGGGCTGCGGGGGCGACCGGCCCCCTGAGACGAGAGGAGGACGCTAGCCTCGGCGGTGGGCATGTGGCAGCCCTGGCAGGAGAGGGTCTCGCCAATGGAGCTGGCTTGCCATTCGAGATAGGGTACCTGCTCCGGGAGCTCGCCCGCGATCTGGCCCGAGGCATCGAGAAAGGGGGTATAGAGGGTATGACAGGTGGCACATAGTTCTGCCTGCTCTACGTGCAGTCCTTGCACGGGTACAAAGCCGGAGCTTGCCTGCATGGTTCGCGCCATGCCCATGCCGATTGGAAACTGACCGAACGCCACCCGCTGGTCAGGGGGGAGTTCGGTGGAGATGACAAAGCCGCCACTGAAGCTGTCGTCCTCGCCAAGACCGTCTGGCTGAATCTGGTGGCATACGGTGCACGATACGCCATCCATGGCCAAGGTGTGACTGGCGTGCTGGGGATCGAGGTAACCATCATCTAAGAGTCTGCCCTCTCCGCCTGCCGCAGCTTCACTGAAGCGTGCCATGGCTGTATGACAGGTTGCGCATTTGTCCTCAATGACGGCCTGATAGGGGGGATTGCTCAGGGTCTCGGCGCGGACCGCGCCCTGCCAGTACGGATCGCGCGCCGCATTGGCCATCATCGAGGAACGCCATGCGGTGTCCATCGACACGTCACTGCCCGCGCCGTCGATGAGCTGAGTGTGGCACGTGGCACAGATGCCGGAGGAGGCAAACAGGTCATCCCGAACGGTGGGCAGAGGTAGGCCAGCACCGCCCGCTGCAGGAGGCTCTACCGGCGTCGCGGTGAGCTCCACCGCCTGCTGGGCTGTGGGTGATGGGGTGCTGGTCGACGGAACGGCCGTGGGCTGTGGAGTGGGCTGGGTACCGCAGGCTACCAGGAGCATCACGAACGGCAGACCCAGGTGACGTAGTGGCCCGAATCTCATTCTTTCGTCCCCCTTCCCGGTTCGGCGTGCAGTGAAGGAGCTTGAACGGATTCTAGCCCACGGCTCTGGCAGAGGCAAACGTACGCGGGGCCACGTCCTCCCCCTCGAGGGGGGAGGACAGAGGAGGGGGTGAAGCCAGGACGCGCCTACGAACTCTCCGCCTCGGGCGTGTCCCCTTCTCCAGACTGGCGTCTCCCTCCTCCAACCGCAGCCGGGTTGGACAACTCTTCCAGTTGACCATCAGCCGCCAGGAAGAAGAACCTCACGCCAAAGACCAGGTTCCCGTAGCGCTCCAGCCACATCACCGGCACCTGCCGGTTGTTGCCGAAGACGAGGAAGGTCTCGGGAGCGCCGGTCTTCTCCAGCAGCCACACGCGCTCGGAGATTCTGGCACCCTTGGCTGGGGGCCAGCGCGTCCCCCGCAACCGCCTGAGATAGAGGGCATCGCCCACGATCCGTCCATAGGGTGCCACGAACGCGAACTCCTTGTGAACCTCGCCCACCCAACCGGACTCTAGCTCCGTTTCGAAGTGCTGGCTCATCCTCTGCCGGGCCAGGTCCAGGAAGGCGCGCCGGCCCATCCGGCGGCGGCGCCTGGGGGTCGGGATGGGTTCAGGGAGCGCCTTTGGCTCACCGATCCAGAACAACCATTCCCGGTCGCGCTTCACGCCGTGGATGCGCTCCTCTCCCAGCAATTCCTGCGTGAGCTCGTGGACCTCGCGGCGAGATTCGATGCCCGTGGCCTCCAGGATGTCGCGGTTGCTGGCCGCCCGGGGCGAGACGGAACGAAGATAGGTGAGAACGAGTTCTCTGTTGGTCATGGCGCTGCCCTCCTCCCAGCGATCACGGGGCCTCCGGTCTGCTGCTGCGGCTGGGTTCGCCGTCGTCCACAAGATCAAAGAGACCTCCAAAGAATTGAGGCGTGCCGGGTTCTGGCCCGTACAAGCATCGCATCAGCAGTTCCGCGTGCTGTAGATAGAGCCGTACCTTGTCTGCCTCCACTGTAATCGCATTGCCCTCGTGGTAGAGCTGGTTGCGAATCTGGTGGAACCACTCCACCTCAGCCAAGGGCACCGCGGAAACAGGAGCGCCGACCAGCTTCTTGACGGCCGTGAGCGCTGAAGGGAAATCCTTTGTGTGTTCCTCTCGCTGCTTGCGCGTCAGGAGCAGGCCGGTCACGCCGCTGGGAAGCCGCAGGTATGTCTTCAACATCAGTTCGACGGCGTTGTCCACACTGATCATGGCGAAGCGATTGTCTACGTCCGTGCCCTTCGCGAGATGGTCCTTGGCGTGTTCGAGGAGTTCACGTGGTCCGGATGTCCAGGGGCCTTGCTTCATGCCCGCCTCCTACTCGTGTGCCTCCGCCAGCGGCTCTTTCTCCGCGCGCTCCCGGTACCGGTCGAAAAGGAAATCGAACAGGTGCTTGGCGAACTCAGGATCGTCCGTGATCTGCTTGTAGAACTGGAAGTTGGTGTCGATCATGTCCTGGAGCTTGTCCTCGGCAACGTGATTGAAGGTCAGGCGGGCGTTGTCCGGCGTATTCACCTGCACGCTGGCCGACAGCGCAGGATCCTCATCCAGCTTGGCCTCCAGTTGCTCCAGGAAGACCCGATCTTCCTCGGCGAACTCGGTGCCGAAATGCTCGTTCAACTCCTTGATGATGGCAGACAGCAGGGCCTTCTCGTTGGGGGCAGGGGCAACAACCTCCTTGAGGCGGGCCGGCTCGAGCTTGCCCTCCCCGCGATCAAGGGTGATGCCGCCCCGGCTGGTCTCTTGCAGGCGGTAGGAGTCGATCTCGATCTGCTGCTGAACCTCCACCGGCAACCTCTCTCTCGAAACCGGGAGGCTACGAAGTAGCAAACGCCCGAACACGTACAGCTTCTCCAGGTCGGCATCGGCGAAGGGCAGGATTTGGGAGAGGAAGGCATACGTGCGGACGTACTGTCGGAGGGCGCCCCTGAACTCTGCCTGCTCCTCTTCGCTCGCCTCACGATAACGATCACCCACCGGCCGCAGGGCAGCGTGAAGCTTGAACTGGTCGGCTTTGGGGTCGAAGTAGAGAGCGGCGAAAGCGTCCAAGTCTGTCCGGGTGTAGAAACCGGAATCCTCCAGCTTCGTTTCCAGGTCGTAGAGTAAGTTGGGGTCGGTGGCTTCGCTGAGGATAGTACGATCGTAGTAGGGCTCGAAGGCCTCCTGGATGTCGCCGATGTCGTTGACGAAATCCAGCACCATGGTCTCTTCCTTACCCTGCCGCCTACGGTTCAGTCGCGAGAGGGTCTGCACGGCACGGATCCCGTTGAGTTTCTGGTCCACGTACATGGTGTGCAGCAGCGGCTGGTCGAACCCCGTCTGGAACTTGTAGGCCACGATGAGCAGGCGGTTCTCGTCCAGCCCGAAGGCCTTCGCGGTTTGCTTCTCAGGGATACCGTTCATGCCCGCTTCGGTGTATCGCTGGCCGTCCCTGGGGTCGGTCACGTCCCCGGAAAAGGCCACCAGCGCTTTGTAAGGATATCCTCTCTCCTTGAGGTGCTGGTCCGCGGCCAACTTGTAGCGAACCGCGTGGAGACGGGACCTGGTCACGATCATGGCCTTCGCCTTGCCCCCGATACGAGGGCTGACCCAGCCGGCGAAGTGTTCCACCATGACCCTCACCTTCTCGTCGATAGCGTGCTCGTGCAGGTCTACGAAGGACCTCAGGAGTCGGGTGGCTTTCCGCCGCTCGTAGTGGGGGTCGTCCTCTATCTTCTTGAGCAGGCTCCAGTAGGTCTTGTATGTGGTGTAGTTGTCCAGCACATCCAGGATGAACTTCTCCTCGATGGCCTGGCGCATCGAATAGAGACTGAAGGGGGCGAAGCTGCCGTCGGGCTGCTTGTTCCCGAAAAGCTCCATCGTCTCTGGCTTGGGTGTGGCGGTGAAGGCGAAATAGCTCACATTGGGAAGCTGCCCGCGCTTCTTCATCTCCAGAATGATGCGGTCTTCCAGGTCGTAGCCCCTCTCCTCGTCTTGATCCTCTGCGTCCTCGAGGCTCCCCACGGCGAGGACCGATTTGACGCTCTTGGTGGCCTCGCCCGTCTGCGAGGAGTGGGCCTCGTCCACGATGACGGCGAAGCGCTGGCCCGCCAGTTGACCCATCTCCTCGGCGATGACGGGGAACTTCTGGAGGGTGGTCACGATGATGGTCTTGCCGGTCTCCAAAGCCTGCTTGAGCTGCCGCGAGGTCTGATCGATGTTCTCCACCACCCCGGCCACCTGCTCGAACTGCTTCACGGTGCGCTGGAGTTGGCGGTCCAACACTACGCGGTCCGTGATGACAATGATGGACTCGAAGACGCGCCGATCCGCGTCGTCGTGCAAGACCGACAGCCTGTGGGCCAACCAGGCGATGGAGAAGCTCTTGCCGGAGCCTGCGCTGTGCTGGATCAGATACCGGTGTCCCGGTCCTCTCTCCCGGGCGTCCTGCACAAGGCGGCGGACCGCATCGAGCTGGTGGTAGCGGGGGAAGATGAGGGTACGCTTCCCCGTCTTGCGGCCTCTGTCGTCCTCGTCCTCCACGATGTGGATGAACTGCTGCAAGAGGTCCAGCACGCTATCTCTGGCCCAGATCTGCTTCCAGAGGTATGCGGTGGCGTAGTCCTGCCAGGAGGGCGGATTGCCCGCACCGCCGTTTCTGCCTTGATTGAAGGGCAGGAAAAGGGTATCGCGACCCTGAAGATGAGTGGTGACGTAGACCAGATCGGGATCGACGGCAAAGTGGGCCAAACAACGCTCGAAGGCGAAGAGAGGCTCCCTGGGATCGCGGTCGAAGCGGTACTGGCGAATGGCGTCCTGTACGTTCTGGGCGGTGAGGGGGTCCTTGAGCTCGGCCGTGAAGATGGGCAGGCCATTCAGGAAGGTGGCCAGATCCAGGCTGCTCTCGGTTTTCTCGCTGTAGTGCAACTGACGCACGACGGAGAAGATGTTGGCCTCGTAGAGCCGCTGGAGTTCTTCGTTGAGCCCGCTGGATGGCCGGAAGTAGGCCAGAAGGAAGCGGCACCCGTCGCACTTGATGCCCTTGCGCAGCACGGCCAGGGTGCCCCGCCGCTTCACCTCCGATGCCAGGCGCTTCAGCACGCGATCCCTCGCCTGATCGCCGTGCATCTTCTTGAATCGCCCCCACTCTTTGGGTTGCGTCGCGTAGAGGAAGGACAGGACATCGCGAGGGATGAGGCATAGGTCTCGATTGTAGTCCCGTGACTCGCGCCCGTGATACCCGCCGGGAAGCATCTCGCCAAACTCAGCAGGTCGCTCGCGCAGTACGCCTGCGTCCAGTTCTGCGTCTGGCCCCCCTGTGAGAAGCGCCTCTTCGATGCTGGCCTCGAAGCCCTTTTCGGAGTAGTCGATCACGAGGCTGCCTCCCTGACGTCGATCTTGCCCGTCACCGCCGCCGAGATGAGGGCAGTGCGGTATTCTTTCAGTTTCTCAATAGCTTCGCCGACCCCAGCTATTAGACCATCTATCTTCGCCGTTTGGCGGTCAAGAAGAGCGGCGATCGCATGCTGCTCTTCGGGAGAGATGTGCGGCACCCATTGATCATGTGCGTACTGTCGGCTGAGCCCGGGCACCGCAGCGTCCTGTGACAGCGAGTCAAGTCCGAGCAGCGACAAGGCGTAGTAGAGCCAACGCATTTCGGCTGTTGAAGTCGACGGGTCGATGAAGAAGGTCGTGTCTATAGCGAAGCACGGCGTGTTGCAGTAGTTAATCTTTCCAAACGATCCCTTTCTCCCAATGACCATACAAGGGGCAAGGGTATTTGCTCGAGCGTGTGTGCCAACGGGTCCATTGGAGCCGTAGACGGGTACCTCACCCTCTTCTCGGGAATCCGCACCGAGTGAGTCCCCATAGTTGAACCAGGCCAGAAACTTCACCCTAGTAGTATCCCAGTGGACCGGAATCTCCCCCAGCCAATCAATGCCCGAGTCCTTCATGGGGACGTTGCGGTCCAGACCCTTGGTCACGGCCTGGCTGATGAGGGCGGTGCGCTTTTCCTGCAATAGCTCTATGAGGCGCTCTTTCTTGGCCATCAGCGCGTCGATCTTGGCGGTCTCCCGGTCGAGGAAGTCGGCGATGGCGCTCTGCTCGCCTACCGGTGGACGTCCCAACAGCACCGCTTCGAGTCTGCTACCGCTCAACTCCTGGAATGTGGAGCCCTCTCCCAATGACTCAAGCTCCGGCCGAGCCGCCGCCAGTTGGTGGTAGAAGTACCCCACGTGCTGTGCTTGGCGCGGCAGTAAGCACTTGCACCCCTGGTTAGTACACAACTCGACACCCGCTAGCGCCAGATGCCCGATGGGTGCCCTGGTAGACAGCACTAGGCTTCCCGGCGGCACAAGCGGCGTCGCGCAGCTCGCATGCCCGACCTTAGAGATATTGCGGCTACCTTGGACTATGGTATCTGAAGTGAGTCGGCCAAGATCGTCTGGAGTGACCCACACAATGTCGCCGTCCCAGTACTCAGGCACGCTGCTGACCGGAGTGGAGCCGTTCACAACGTGGAACAAACGCTTGACTCTCATCACGTCCCAATGCGCCGGGATCTCCCCCAGCCACTCAATACCCGAGTGCTTGTACTCGGGATAGGGCTTGCAGCGACCCGGCAGACCCTCGCCGTGGGTGATTCCCTCTTCACTCACCCAACTACCTCTCGCAGCATGGCTACGATTTCGTCTTGCAGCACGCGGATGTCCGCCTCGATCTCCTCCAGCGGCCTCGGCGGCTGGTATTGATAGAAATAGCGGTTGAAGTTGATCTCGTACCCTACCTTGCCGACCTCCCCATCCTTGTGATCGCGCGCGGTGGCGTTGATCGAGGCATCGGGCACGTAGGGCTCTACCTCGCGCGCGAAGTAGCCCGCCACGTCCTCGCCCAGGGGCACATTCTCATAGTCGCGCAGACCGGTATCGGGCTCGGCGCTGCCGTCCTTGTCTCGGCAGATCTCGGCGGTCTCGTCTCGCTCCGACAGGGCTTGCAGGATCGCCTTCTTCATGGCCGCTGTGAGTTTCACACCGTGTTCTCTCGCCGCCTGTGACAGCACCCCTGTGAAGGATGGACGCTCCTTCAACAGAGTGTCCGGCATGGCCTCCAAGGTTGCCAGGATGGACTGCTGGTATTCTCGCCCGAGCGCTTCTTCCTCAGCCCTGGCCTGCAGGTCCTTCTTCTTGCTAGTGGCCAGATTCTGAAAGACCGGCTCCTCCTTGAGACGTTCGATGCGCTCCGAGGTGGCCTCGAAGTTGAGGCGCAGGGGCCGATCAACGGTCACCTTGCGGTAGCCAAAGTCCGCGGTGTTGAAAACCTTGGACCGCTCCCCGTCTTCAAACGCCTCGAAGAGCTGGGTGATCTGATTGATGTCCTCTGACGACATTTCGCGACGTTTGGCGCCCAGGCTCTTGCGCATGGGCACCCAGAAGGTCGTGGCGTCGATGAGTTGGACCTTGCCTTTGCGGCGCGGTTCCTTGCGATTGGAGAGCACCCAGACGTAGGTGGCGATGCCGGTGTTGTAGAATAGTTGCTCCGGGAGAGCGACGATGGCCTCCAGCCAATCGTTCTCCAGGATCCAGCGGCGAATCTCGCTCTCACCGCTTGCCGCGTCGCCGGTGAAGAGCGGAGACCCGTTCATCACGATGGCTACGCGAGAACCGCCTTGCCTGGGGTCCTTCATACGCCCCAGCATGTGCTGAAGGAACAGCAGTTGTCCATCTGAGATGCGGGGCGTGCCCGCCCCGAAGCGGCCCGCGTAGCCGCGCTCGGCTTCGGCATCTACCGCCGCCTTGTCCATCTTCCAGTCTTTTCCATAGGGAGGATTGGTCAACAGGTAGTCGAAGGGCTGGCCAGCATGCTTATCAGCCGAGAGAGTGCTGCCGAAGGCGATGTTGTCGGCGTCGCGCCCTTGGGGGCTTGTCATCAGCATATCCGACTTGCACAGAGCCCACGTTTCAGGATTGACCTCCTGGCCGTACAAGTAGATCTCCGCCTGACGGTTGGTCTCCAGGATGCGCTCCTTGGCGATAGTCAGCATGCCGCCCGACCCACAACAAGGGTCATAGACCGTGCGCACGACGTGGTTGTGGGTGAGCGCTTCCGTGTCTTGGCTGAGCAGCAAATTGACCATCAGGCGGATAACCTCGCGAGGGGTGAAGTGCTCGCCGGGGTTCTCCTTGAGCGCCTCGTTGAACCTGCGGATCAGCTCTTCGAAGATGTAGCCCATGTCGTGGTTGGAAATGCGGTCGGGGTGGAGGTCTATGGTCTTGAACCGCTCCACTACCAGGAACAGCAAGCCTGCCTCGTTCAGCTTCGAGATGGTGTTCTGGAAGTCGAACTTCTCCAGCACCTCCCGCATGTTGGGCGAGAAGCAGTTGATGTAGGCATTCAGGTTGCTGGCGAGGTTGGGCGCGTCCGCAAGAAGCCTCTCGAAGTGGTAGCGTGAGGTGTTGTAGAAGGCGTAGCCCGACGCCTTGCGTAGTTGGGGATCGAGGTTGTCCAGGCTGTTTTTGTACTTGGCATTGGTCTCCCGCACCCGCTGTCTGGTGGGAGCGAGCACGCAATCGATACGGCGGAGCACGGTCAGCGGCAGGATCACGTCCTGGTACTTGCCGCGTTTGAAGCTGTCGCGGATGAGGTCAGCCACCGACCAGATGAAGTTGACTATCTCGCTGTGGTTTTCCACTAGGCTTCCTCTCTAAGGCTGTCACCACGCGCAGCAGCTGTCAGGCTGGGCCGGCACATACTCAACGTTGTCACGCCTCGCCCCCTTGTCTGTCCGAAATCCACGTAGCCGACTCGTAGATCGACCGGAATCGTTCGACCTCGGACTCCATGCTCTTCCGTCCCAACGTATCCAGCGCCCAACCGATGTGCTGGCCTCGCTCACTTCCCAAGCAATTCCCGTAGAAGCTAGCCATCTCCCCAGCTAGACCTTGCTCGGCCAGCTTGCCCATCTCATTGTAGAGCCACTGGGCTGAACCTTGGATCTGTTTCGCCGTCACGATCCCACCTAGGCCAGCGCTCTTCACGTCTTGCTCGCCTACGGTTCTGGCCGCCGCCAGAATCTCTTCGATCACAGAAAGCAGCATTCCAGCCAGTTCATGATTGACCTTGGACGGGCCAATGGGAGGCGTGGCTGTCTGTAGTGTCGCGTTCCGGCCACCGATGGAGCGCAGGTCATCTATCAACTGGTCGAAGTCCCGCTCATGGTATCGTTGCAGGTAGAAGAGCGCGTCGATGGCGAAGGGGTCCTCATGCTTCAGCAGGAGTCCCATGACGAGGGGCGTCAACACGACGTCCACTCGAGCTCCGAGTTTGCCCACCGCGTCATCCACCCAGTACTCCTGGGTGATGGGCCAGACAACCGACAGTGGGAAGCAGCCCGGTCCGACATTGCCTACACCAATCTCCCGTAGGAGGTATTTGACCAGCTTGGCGCCAATTGTGTCCCCTATGCCGTGTACGGTCGTGAGGTTCTTGTAGATAGAGGCAACATCCTCGGCGGTTTCTGCCTTGGCCAACCGCGCACGCAGCCCACTCTCCACAACACTGGCGCACTCGACCAAGGTCCTTGCGTACTCAACCTTTGCCCCGTCTGTTGCGAGAGACTCACCATGGTAAGTCTCCCCTCGCAACCGCTCCGCCAGTTCTTCCCTACTCTTCGCAAGTACTGCCTCTGGGGTGAACAACCCGAGCCTCTCCAGTGCGTCCGGGATGGAACCCCTTCTTGTGCGAATACCCCAGATCACCTCGTAGCCACCAGCCGCTCCACTGAAGGGGCGGCGATCGTAGGCGGCGACCACCAGCATCTGGAACAGCTTGTCCTCGTCCCGAACCAGCTGAGCCCGCGTGAACCCGGCTGAGGTGAAGTTCTCCACCATGAGCGGGACCTGCTCCTCCCGGTAGGTGGCGATGAGCTTGTCTGCGAGCAACTCAGCGATCAGTGCAACTTCCCTTCTCGTATACTTCGGCACGTCCCCTCCAGGGCCAACCCGTCTTCAAGCTGCGCTAGGTCATACCTTACCCGCTGCTACGATCTCGAAGGTCTTGAAGACCTCCGAGGTCTGGGAAGCACTACAAACTCACAACACTCGTCCCCCCTGCCCATGGCCTGCACCAGCTCCACCTCCACCTCCTGCCCCAGGGCCTCGGTGAACACCGCCTTCACCCAGCCCCGGGAGCGCGCACAGGCGGCGACGCTTGTACTCCAAGTATCCTGTTCCAAAGCTCAGGATACTTCACGGCGATGTCCATCGCCCCTATCTTGCCAAAGCGGTAGAGCAATCTGTCGAGCAGCGCCAAGGAGACGCCTTGCTCGCCGCAGAACGCTCGCAATGCTGCCTCAAGTGAAAGATAGCGTCGTCGGTGGCCTTGGATCTGTGGCTGGGTCAGGTTGTAGCCCAGGTATTCCTGGAAAATGCCCACAAGGCGGGTATCCAGCGCAATAACGTCGTGAGAGAGGCCAACTTCAATCATGAAATCCGAAGCACTCTTGAGGCCGAACATCGGAGCGCGCTTGATCAGTTCATCTCGTGTTTCGATGGCAGAGTCTCCAGGCGAAAAGCCCTCGACGAGGACGAGGGCGCGGTCAAGGAAAACGCCTGGCGCGTTTAGGAGGGAGACAAGGCGCTTCGCCGCCGCGTTGTGGAAACGTGTTGCAGAGTGCCTCCTCAGGGTCTGCGCCAGATACTCTGTCGGATACTGCTGGCTGCCTAGCACCTGACGAGAAACGGCCTCCGCAAAGCGATTGGCCGAAGCGGGGCTGGCTTGCAGGCGGCCCCAGGGGCCTGAGCCCCCCGCAACGCACACTTCACCTACCAGTGACAGCCAAAGGTCGTCGGCCGCCAGGGTACGGTAATGTCCAAGTGGCGGGATCTCAACATATCTGCTGAATAGCGTGATCACCCGGGCTAGAATCTGGCGGTCAGCTTCTGTGAGCAGCGTTTGAACATCTCGCCGGCTATGAAGTGTCTCCACGGACTGTGTCCCCTCCTTACGCTAGAAACAGCGACAGGCTGCAATCCGATCGGCCCGAGAGCCTCCGAGAACACCGCCTTCACCCACCGGCGGGAGCACAGACAGAACGTGGATCATCATACTATGCCGAGGCATCTGGGATTCCCTCTGCCAGGTCTGGATGGTGCTTCTTCAACCAGGCCAGTACTTCTTCTCCAAAGCCTCTGACCTGCTCAAGCAGCGATTCCACCTCTGTGTCTGAGATCTCTCCGGCCCTGTCGTAGGAAGTTGTGGCGCGCTTGCTGCGACACGTGTCGAAGTAATCCGAGTAGTCTCGTCCCGTCGTGCCCATCGTTTCCCTGAGGGCCTGGAAGGTGTTGAAGTGATGTCCGGTGCCATGGGTCTCGTAGCCGCTGGCGTAGACGGTAATGGTGGCCAGTTGCAGCGCTGCTTCGTAAGCGATGGCGAACCGTCGATCCGGCGAGACCGCGTGCACCGATGCGTCGGCGAGATCGCGATCGATCACACCCAGAAGGTCCGCGATCTCCCGGGCCGAGGTCCTATGCCCTCTCAGCTTCCCTTCGGCCAGCAAGCGCTTCAAGATCTTCGGCATTTCCCACCAGGAAGGTCTTCGGCTCCTCCAGAAGAGAGAGCACGAAATGGTTCCCCGAAGCCACCTTCGCCGCGAACTCTTGCGGCGTCATCACGACCGGGTTGATCTCACGAGCCAGCTCCGACCTGACTGCGGCGAGAGCGCCAGAGAGTTCCCTGGCGCTGATGGTGCCCACGACAAAGAGATCGATGTCGCTGTCAAGCCTCTCCTCGCCCCTGGCGTAGGAGCCGTAGATGAAAGCCACCTCGATCTTCCCCTCTGACCGACCCAGGTGCTCCGTCAGGGCATCGCCCATACCGACCGTCTTCAGGAAGATAGACTTCAGCTCCGGGAAGATGGGACAGTCTCTGTTGACCCTATAGTACTTGCGGTTGCCATCGACCTCATGGCTGACCAGGCCGATACGCTCCAGCTTGGGCAGCTCTCGCTGGACCGCCCGCACCGGCTGCTCCGTCAGCGAGGCGATCTCTCGCAGGTAGAAGCGCCTCCCCGCATTCAGGAGAAGAAGCTTCAAGATGGCCACCCGCGCCTGCGACGAGAACAACTCTTCCAAGAGCGAAACCTCCCTGCTGTATACATTTCGTATACGATTGCATACAAATTGTATACGGTTCCTGGTCGGCTGTCAAGTATGAGACCTGCGAGGTCTGGGAGACACCACAAACTCACAGCAGTCGTCCCCTCTGCCGATGGCCTGCACCAGCTCCACCTCCACCTCTTCCCCCAGCGCCTCGGTGAACACCGCCTTCACCCAGCCCCGGGAGCAGAGGCAGAAGGTGGGGCTCTTGTCCAGGTACCCCTCCACCACCAGCGGACACCCGCAGGCGGCGCACACGGAATGGATCTTGCCGTCGACCCACTCCCAGTCGCCGCACCACTTGATGCGCTCGTTGATCAACTGGAGCAGGTGCTCCTCGTCCCGGGCCTCCTCCTTGATCCTGCGCACCTCTTCCAGGTCGGGCTCCCCGCAGCCGCGCCCGCAGACCTCCATGATCCTGATCCGCTGCTCCTCGGTGATGCACTCGTCGAGGGCCTCGATCAGAGCGGGCAGCCACCGGCTGGCGATGTTCCGGGCGGCCTCCGACAGGTCGTCTGCCACTCTTCCTCCTCTGGGGACAACCACTCAAGGACTACGCGACAAGGAGATGTGTGTGCACGAGCACGGAGAAGACAAACTCGACCTCTTTCGTCGATCGAACATCGACAACCCCAGATGCTGAGGAAAGCCAGCCCCGGGTGCAAGGCAGCACTTGCGAAGTGGGGTCGAAGTAGTGGCGCCGCCTCGCAGCCCGGGGCGGGTATTATAGCATACTTGCGAACGGTTGTCGACAACAGGTACAAGGGTGTGTACCGGTGACGTCGCACCCGCCGCTGGACCGGCCCTTCGATACGACCTTCGGTCTACTCAGGGTGCGTCCAGCGGCGGCGAAGAAAAGAGGACCCGGGGAACCTCCCCGAGAGCCCCAACTCAACGCGTGTCCCCGTGACACTGCCTCAGACCGGCTCTTGCCACGCCGCCAGCAAGTCGGGCAGGTCCTCGGGGTGCGCCTCCAGACCCTCTGCCTGCGCCGTGGCCCACAGCCGCCGATCGAAGGTGGAGAGCACCACCCGCTCGCCCATCATCTCCTGCCACAATGACGCGGCGGCCAACTGCACGGCCTCGTAGCCGCGCAGGCCGTTCTCCCAGGCCAGTGCGTCCGCTCGGGAGCTGAGAAGCTCGGTGATCTGTAACTGCACCAGGTCGGGCCACTCCCCCCTGAACGCCCGCAGCGTCTTCCAGGCCTCCTCTCGCGTCAGCACCTCTAGCCGCACCGCCTTGCTCAGGGCTGCCGCCACCTCTACCCGGCTGATAGCCACTGTGCCCACGAGGTCTGCCCTCTCCACGGCTTCCGCCACCTCTTGCCAACCCGGCTCCTCTACATACCGTTTCACGAGCGAGCTGGAATCCAGATAGAGGATCATTCTCGATCCTCCAGCAAGAGATCAGACACCGTCTTGCCTCCCCGGGTCGCCGCTGCCGGCTTGCGGGGCTCCAGTGAGCGCCCACTCCAGGACACCACGCCTGCCGCGGCCAGATCCTCCATTCGCCCCTCCAGCGAAGGCCGAAGGGGCACGATGCGGCCGATGGGTTGGCCACGATCGGTGATGACCAATGTGGCGCCTCTCTTGACCTGGCGGAGGTAGGCGCTGAGCTGGGCCTTCAACTCCCGGATACCCACCGACATCTCTCCCACATCAATCACCTCCTTCTCTGTAGTTACATTATATCGTAAGTGACCACAAAAGTCGAGGTGCGCAGCGCTGGCTGAGGGCGGTGGAGGAAAACTGTGCGCGCGTGTGCGTGTTGGAGCATCGAAGGTCCGCCTGGCCCCCATCCGCTCCATCAGGGGGACAAAGAAAAGAGCCCCGGGGCAAAACCCTGAGGCTCTTTCGTTGTTGCGCGCTTGCTAGCGCCCTAGTCTCGGCCTAGTACCGGCCGAAACTCTGGCGCTCCGCGGCTTCCGTCACCACCACGTCGGTGGCCCTGGGCCCACGCTGGTCTTGCTCGATGGCAAACTCCACCTTGTCGCCCTCGTTCAGCGAACGAGGTCCACCAGCGCGAATCCCCGAGAAATGCACGAACAGGTCCTTGCCCTCATCACGTGTGATGAAGCCGAAGCCCTTGCCCGCGTTGAACCACTTGACGGTGCCTTCGCCTCTGTCCTCTGACATAGCTGCTCTCCTTTCCCAGATTTAGAAGGTGCGGCTGTGCGTCCGGAGGCCTCGGCCTCCATCCAAATCAGCACTTACACAACGCCGCGCAGTCCAGAATAGGAAAACAGCTACTAATGAGCTTCTTCCACGTCCGACAGGCAGGGTCAGTGTGTACCTTCTACAACAATCATACAGCAGAATCGCACAAATGTCAAATGCACCGCCCGGCGGTTCCTGAACGGTCTCAGCGTCTGGCCTGGGCAAAGAAAAGAGCCTCGAAGCGAAAACTCCGAGGCTCTCTCGTTGTTGCGCGCTTGCTAGCGCCCTAGTCTCGGCCTAGTACCGGCCGAAACTCTGGCTCTGGCGCTCCGCGGCATGCGTCACCACCACGTCGGTGGCCCTGGGCCCACGCTGGTCTTGCTCGATGGCAAACTCCACCTTGTCGTCCTCGTTCAATGAACGGGGTCCACCAAAGCGGATCCCAGAGAAGTGCACGAACAGGTCCTTGCCCTCATCACGCGTGATGAAGCCGTAGCCCTTGCCCGCGTTGAACCACTTGACGGTGCCTTCGCCTCTGCTCTCTGACATAGCTGTTCTCCTTTCCTAGATTTAGAAGGTGCGGCTGTGCGTCCGGAGGCCTCGGCCTCCTACCAGATCAGCACTTACACAACGCCGCGCAGTCCAGAATAGGAAAACAGCTACAGATGAGCTTCTTCCACCTCCGACAAGCAGGGTCAGTGTGTACCTTCTACAACAAGCATACAGTAGAATCGCACGAATGTCAAATGCACTGTCCGGCGGTTCCTGAACGGTCTCAGCGTCTGGCCTGGGCAAAGAAAGGAGCCTCGAAGCGAAAACTCCGAGGCTCCCTGGTTTTCGTGTGCGCGATCTCGCGCCGCTCAGACCCGGCCTAGTAGCGGCCGAAGCTCTGACGCGGAGCGGATTCGGTTACGGTCAGGTCCACCGCCCTGGGCCCACGCTGGTCGGTCTCGATGGAGAACTCCACTTTGTCGCCCTCGTTGAGAGAACGAGGCCCACCAGGTCGGATGCCCGAGAAGTGCACGAACACGTCCTTGCCTTCCTCGCGGGTGATGAAGCCGTAACCCTTGCGCTCACTGAACCACTTGACGGTTCCTGTGGTTCTTTCCTCTGCCATAGCTGTTTTTCCTCCTTTCGTTGAGTTTGAAGGTGCGGCTGTGCCTCTGGAAGCCCTTCCTCCCACGACGGATCAGCACTTACACAACGCGCCGCGCAGTCCAGGATGAGAAAACAGCTATGGGTCAGCGTATTCCACCTGCGACAGGCAGGGCCAATGTGTACCTTCTGGGCCAGAATGTATCACTAATCTTCACATTTGTCAAGTAAGGTGAGCGGGGTGCGAAAAGGGCTTTCAGCCGCACAGACGAAAAGACCCCGCGCGAGCGCTGGTGGACCAGTCCCTTGCCGCGTGGGCGAAGTACCTAGTCAGAGTCGAAGTCCGGTGACTCCACCATGGCCCGGATCCCCTTCTTCACCGAGTCCACGAGTTGTTTGTACAGCGAGGGATCGCTTGTCTCGAGGGAGGAGAGTACGGCTTTGACCTCGTCCACCCGTCCCTCTCGAGCGAGGACCAGTGCTTCGTTGGCGGACCAGTGGAGCTTGTCCGGGCGAAACCGCAGTTCCTCCTTCTCCGCGAGCAGATAGCCCTGCTCCGCCAGTCCCATCTTGGCCAGTTCCACGATGCCCCGCCAGGGGTTGGGGCGTTCTCCCCCCAGGATCCTGCTGATGATCTCTCGCACCCGATCCTGCCGGGGGTCCCCGCTGAGGTTGTCCCATATCGCCGCATCCACGCCGTACAGGGCTTCCCCGGGCCCACCGAGGCGCGTGACCTGCACGTCGCGCGTGGTGAAGAGTCCCAGCTTCTTCTCCTGGATCGCCTCCAGTCCCAGGTGTCCTCTACCCGCCAGGTCAGCGAAGGCGGAGACCAGGAGCTTCTCGGCCAGATCGCTGATCTTGACCTTCGCGCCCCCGTAGACCAGTTGCTCTCCCCCCACGCGAGCCTTCTTGACGAAGCGGTCTCCAAAGAGATAGACGATGTCGCTAGCCGAGGGTCCCCCCTCCGTTCCCATCAAGCAGTTCTCCTTCCAGGCATCTCTCAGGACGCTGTTCTCTCGGCACGATGACGGTCGCTGCCCACGCTCAGCCGCCCACACTGACCAGGAACATGTGGTAGTAGGTCCCGGCGGGATAGATATCTGTGCCGTCGTCGATCTCCGTCTCGAAGGTGATCTCGGTGGTCAGCAGATACTCCCCCAGGGGCCAGTCGGTAACCAGAGCGTAGTACAGGCGGCACTCGTTGATCCCGCTGCCCTCCTCCGTCATCAC
>Ga0315553_10000141_pt1 | contig 60996 bp, 54 predicted proteins | sample SalMarSW160140MG_FD_203099 | JGI IMG/M metagenome (GOLD analysis project Ga0315553, IMG submission 203099) | Salt marsh sediment microbial communities from the Plum Island Ecosystem LTER, Massachusetts, United States - Salt Marsh Sediment SW1601-40 ...
ACTTCCACGCTTGAATCCATGTTTGGACTCCATGGCCTGGAACTTGCAGCAAGAGCACGTGGCGATGATGATCGGCCGGTTCACGAGGATTACGAACCGAAATCGATGTCCGCCGAAAGAACATTTGTAGTTGATATCGAGGATGAAGCCCAGCTCATGAAGATTATCCTCAGGCTCAGTGAGGAGGTCGGGCATCGATTGCGCACGGCAGGAGTTGCGGGGTGGACGGTAAAGGTGAAAATCCGCTGGCCGGATTTCACCACAATCACCCGCCAGGCACGCCTGGAACAAAATACAGACGCGGATGGGGAAATCTATGAGCATGCACGAGAACTATTCAAGGGTGTATGGAAATCAGGACGAGCCGTCCGCTTACTCGGCGTGGGTGTCTCGGACCTCGGACTACCCATCCGTCAGCTCTCGCTCTTTGACGGGAGCGGGCAGGAGCAGGAAAAACTGCGCGCCGCAATCGATGATATCCGTAACCGGTTCGGGCGTGATGCCGTGCGGAGGGCAGGCGGGATACGGCCAGATCGTGAACAAGACTCTGAATAGCGGTACTTTGATTCAGGATATTATCGCAGGGGCTAGATCGATGGGTGCGCGGGAGTCACAGATATGAGCCTGCTGGGCAAAGGATACTTCATTTGGAAGATCCCTTATTGTGATCGAGGCGATCCGGCCACGATTGCTGCCCGCGCAAAAGCTGCGAATTTGACCCATGTCCTGATCAAGATTGCCGACGGATCCACCTGGCCCTACAACTTCGATTTCGATCGCAACCTCGATTTAATCCCACCTGTCAAGGAAGCATTGGAAGGAGAGAGTATTGAGGTTTGGGGCTGGCATTATGTGCGCGGAGATGACCCGGTTAGCGAAGCGCGACTTGCTGTCGAACGAACCCTTACGCTTGGGATGTCGGGGTATGTAATCGATGCAGAGGGCGAGTATAGGACGAAGAGCAAATGGACCGCCGCCACCCGCTTTATGCAGGAATTGCGAGCGGGCCTTCCAAACCTTCCTGTGGCGCTCAGCACCTATCGCTTCCCACGCATGCATGCCGATTTCCCCTTCAAGCCGTTTCTGGAATACTGCGATCTCAGCATGCCACAGGTTTACTTCGAACAGATGCATGATCCGGAGGCGCAGCTAGAATCGACAGTGGAGCAGTACATGGCACTCCAACCCGCCAGACCGGTCGTACCCACTGCACCGACCTATGCACGCGGTGGATGGTCACCCACGGGCGACGAGATCAAGCGTTTCTTTGGTAAGGCGCGAGATCTTGGTTTGAGCGGAGCGAATGCATGGAGTTGGGATTTTGCTGCCAGACCGGAGTATATGCATCTCTGGAATGCTGTCGCTGATTATGAGTGGCCGGTCGTGTCCCCGATTGCTGATATGCCGGAACGATTAATCGGGCGCATGAACGAGCATGATCCAGTCTTTGTCTCGAAGCTCTACGCACAAAACGCTGCGCATGTCACCGGTGAGCGCACGATCGTTGGCCAGGATTCGGTGCGGCAGTGGTACCAAACCCTGCTTACGGAGCAGCTACCGGGCGCGAAATTCAAAGTCCTGGGAAAAAGCGGGGAGGGGCGCAGCCGTCACTTCCTCTGGCAAGCAGAGGGGCCGCAAGGTCGTGTACTGGATGGGAACGATACGCTTGGTTTGGTGGATGGTCGCATCCAGTATCACTACACCTATTTCACTGTACGCTGAGCACTGGCTTCTCCCCCAAATAACCCGTTCTCCACGAACCGGAGTGAACAGCTAGGATTTCCGCAGCGCGTGGGCGGCACGGAACAAAGTGCTCCCGATATACCAGGTTCCGGCTCCGAACAAGGATGCCCATTCCACCAGGCTAGCGCTAAGTCCATCCTTGGATCGTGTAAGCAGGATGATCGCAGTGGTGATCATGATGAGCTGTGCGAACCGCACCCGAGCAGGATCGAGACGGATATTCGCATAGTCACCGCGGCTCACGATCTGATTGGAGCCCAGGATCAATGGGATTATCAACAACGTGGCCGCGATCGCTACCCAGTAAGTCTCCACCGGAAAATCACGAACTGGGATCTGATGACCTACATCCATGAAGTAAAAAATTACGCTTAGAAGCAGCAGCAGCCCACCGAGAACCCGATGCCTGGTCACGGGATGATCATGACTGCTGTCAAGAACGAACGTCAGCCCTGCCATTGCTCCCAGCGCCCAGTCATAGCTCCATGCAAGCCACAAACTCGCCACCAGGAGAACAGTTGTATCGAGTTGTGTTGCCATCTGTCCGGTGGTCCGGTTTACCCAGGCGCAGGATGCCAATCATCCAGAAACCGACAAGAAGTGCTGGCTGATCAACGAACGCAAGCCCGGCCAGCCCGAAGAGGATGGAGCCAAAAGCCGATTCCTCATGATCTGGGTCGATCTCCCGCGTCAGAGCCCAGCAGAGAAACAGGTAGAGCCCGATACGGCCGCCGCTGACGAAACTGTCAAGGAAGGCGCCGCCATTGAGAATAGTTATGACCGCCGTTACTGCACCAGCGACCAGCGTGAGCAGGATGACCGCCAGATTGGTCGGGTATGCGGGATTAAGTGCACGTCCCAGGCTGCTTGAGGTCCATACCCGCTGGCTGTTATCGTGGTTGTCCATTGACCACTTTTCCGGTTGATTGATGTATTTCATAGCTAAGCTCAATGGGGAGAATATCGCGGAACATCGCTTGAGCTGGACAGTACTTTGTCTCCGACAGGTCGATCGCACGTGCAACCGCATTTTCATCTATGTTCTCACCGCTTATCAAGTAGCGGATCTGAAGCTTTGTAAAGACTCTGGGGTGCTCCTGTGCTTGATCACCGCTGATCTTAACTTCAAACGCAGATACATCCTGACGTTTCTTCTCCAGAATTGAGATCACATCCATCGCAGTGCAGCCGGCTATCCCCAGCGCGATCAATTGCATTGGACGGAATCCATCATCGTCTCCGCCCACATCGGGATGGGCTCCAAGCGGAACTTCGAAACCTGCCGCATGCCCGGTAAATGACAGCCTATGGTTCCATACGACTTTCGCCTGCATGCCTGCCTCCTGAACCTGCTACGGGATAAGCGCGGACACCATGCTCTCCAACGTCGACAAACAAGTAGCACCGCTCCACGCTAAACGAACCACACCCTCCGGGTCGATAACGATCGATGTAGGCAGTGAAATCGTCTTCAAAGCTCGCAAGGTTTCTTCTCCCGGATCCAACCAGATCGGGAAAGACAACCCTGATCGCCCAACGAAATCTTCGACCACTTCAACCCTCTCGCCGATATTGACACCGAGCAGTATGAAGGGCTCATTATGGTGAAGTTCGTAATACTGTTGCAGATCAGGCATCTCTGCCAGGCAAGGGGGGCACCAGGTTGCCCACGCGTTTAGCAGGACGACCTTACCGCGTGTGTCAGCTAATTGCACGGGGTTTCCTGTCAGATCTACCAATTCCAGATCTGGGGCAGGGTAGTTAACCGACGCGGGCTGGACACATGAATCATCCAATGCCTTGCCAGCCTGGGAAGGGGGCTCCGTTGTAACAAGTATGCGCCAGAGAAATCCCAGCCCGATGGAGAATAGGCCAAGACCGAGCAGCAGGAAGGGGAGAGCGCGCCTCATATGTTCAGCCCCTGGGCTTGAGGGAGTCCAGAATTCGAGTCCTTAACCAAAAGTTTGCGGGGTGTTGTGACACCAGACCGGTGGGGAAGGTCCTCATCAGGTAAATCCACCTCCGGCTGAGAAACCGCATTCCAAGCAAACAAGGTTCAGGCATCCGTCGAAGTCGAGCTTCCCCTGCTGGCATCGAGGACAATCCCCCCCAGCTCTAGGCTCTTTATCAACCTTGCTTGCCTTGAATCCCTCTTGATGTGGGCAAGGTGCGGCTTGCTCATGGGGCAGTTCCGGGAGATTTTTTTGGAATTGCATGGTTCTCGTAATTAGCCTACCCAATCCTGAAGATCGAGTGTGATCAACAATCGCTTCCGTACGTCATCCGGCATTCCGAGCTGCGATTCTTGCTCACGATAAAGGTGAATTGTCTTACGCAAGGTATCGACCATAATGCGGCAGTCAGGGCAATCCAGCATATGTGCTTCGATTGCTGCGCACACTTCTTCCCTGGCCTGGCCATCAAGATATTCCGAGAGTTCATCGAGCAAATCGCCACATTGGATGTGCTCACCCATTGTCTAAAGCCTCCAGACGTTCCCCGAAGTAATCGCTCAATCGCTCTCGCAGCTCAAGCCGGGCGCGCAGCAATCGCGTTTTCACAGCCGATTCGCTGATTTCAAGGATTTCCGCTGTCTCTCGTGTGGAAAGATCTTGTAGGTCGCGAAGCACGAAAGTAGCTTTGAGCGCAGGTGAAAGGTCATTAATGGCATGGTCCAGGCGCTGTGCGGCTTCGCTTGACATGAACTCCGCCTCCGGCAGGCAGCACCAGTCACGAAGCTGGCGAGGCAGCAGGCCTCCTTCCGTGGTATCGACAGGTTCATCCACTGAGATGAAAACCGGTTCTCGCTTTCGCAACCGCATCAAGGCCTGATTGGCGGCAATCCGGTAGAGCCAGGTACTGATCCTGGATCGACCTTCGAACTGGTGGATCTTACGGAAAGCCTGGATAAAGGTCTCCTGTAAGGCATCTTCCGCTTCCTGCGAGTCGCCCAGCATACGCAGGACCAATCTGTAAAGCGGAGGTGAGTACATCTCCACCATGACCGAGAACGCTTGCTTATCACCCTCGCGCAAGGCTTCAATCGTGAACGTTTTTTCCGTATCATTTGGATGCATAAATAACTCGAATGGTTGCTTCCCTGGAATGATCCGGGCTAAAGTATACCGCACGGGTGCCTCGCCACGTGTGAGCGCGACACTACGCGCTGGGGTACGTCAAGCGGTGGGAGCAACTTCGGCGATGGTCAGGTCAACCATGGGATCGAGCGTGAAGGGTTGAACAGTCAGGGGTGAAGGACCGCATCAGAAGGAGCTTGTTTGGTGGATCGACGGTTGGATGATATCCAGAGCGGTTTAGGCTTGGTCTGGAAGGATCTCTCGTATGAAGTTCAAGGGAGGACTCCGGATGGCGAATTGAAAGAATGTGGGCGCTTTGAAGATCTAAACATCACAGGATCAGGTGTGCTGCAAGACATGATCGGAAGCACTGGATCAACTCCGGGTTACCAACTGGTCCTGAGGCTGCAGACAAAGAAGCCTGCGCCCGCCCAGGCAATGTGCTGGCGCCTGATCCTCGTAAATCATCTCCTCGAATCCATTCGTCTCGAATGGATTGCCCTTGCTGGTCTGATTAAAATGCCACCTCGGGGAGATGCTGGTAGGATTGGTCCAACTCCCGATTCACAGGGTTCCGGATCCCAAGAGCAGCCAATAAAAACGATCGAGTTTCTGCACAATGGCTGGCAGAGCTGGAGCTACGCCGGGTGGAAGCGATTGGGAGCGCCTATTCCGCGCACGAAATTGGGTCGTTTCACCCGCCCGATGCAGGAAGCACAAGGATTCCCCAGTAGCGCAGAGTGGGATGAGCAAGCCTATTCAGAGATGTACACGATCCTGCGAGACCGTAGCATCGGAAATGGGGTTGTCGCAGGCTATCTCTCGCAGCGACAGGCATTCGGTAGGATCTATATGCAAGAGCGTGGCGCTGATATTTCATTGACTTTCGTCAGCGCGCTGGATAGGATCGAGCTTGCTCCCGATCAATCCTTCACGACTGATTGGGTCTGGTTGGAACGGATCAGCAGCGTCTATCCGGGAGGAGGGGACGCGTACTTCAAGGCAGTGGGGGAAGATAACCAGGCGCGTTACAGCCAGGAGGTGCCTGTCGGCTGGTGCTCTTGGTACACACTTTTTACAGGAGTTACCCAGTCGGATATTGACCAGCATGTAGCCTGGAGTGAAGAGTACAATCATTTGCTCCCGCTTGACCTGATCCAGATTGACGATGGCTTTCAGGTAAAGGTCGGGGATTGGTATACACGCACCGCCGGGTTCCCGGATCCCTTGAGATTGCTTGCCGACCGCATTCGGCAGTCAGGGAAACAACCCGGATTATGGCTGGCCCCCTTTCTGGCCGATCGCCGCTCAAGGCTTGTTCAGGGGCATCCAGAATGGGTCCTGAGGCATACGAATGACACTCCTGTGAATCCCGGTTGGGGATGGGACGCGTTTCCCAGGGTGCTCGATATCACACACCCCGAAGTTCTCGACTTTCTAGCTGATTTGGTAAGCAGGGTCACAGGTGAGTGGGGGTACACATATCTCAAGCTCGACTTCCTCTACGCCGGAGCGCTCCCCGGGAATTTCTTTAACCCGGCACTCACCCGTGCCCAGGCAATGACTGCAGTCCTAGGAAGGATTCGGGAGGCTGTGGGTGATCAGGTAAAGCTGATCGGGTGTGGCTGCCCAATTGGGTCGGGGATTGGTATATTCGATGGTATGCGAATTGGACCCGATGTAGCCCCGCATTGGAAACCACGGCTCGGGCTGCTCTCCCATTGGGTAAGGGAGGATCCGGGTCTTCCAGCTGCCAGGAACGCGATCCGGAACACAGTCCTGCGGACTGGCATAAACCGGCGTTGGTGGATTAATGATCCAGATTGCGTGCTGCTGCGTGCTGCGTATTCCGCACTGTCTGAATCTGAGGTGAAGAGTCTAATCTCGGCTGTCGCGCTCTCGGGTGGCTCGGCGATATTCTCCGACAGGATGATGGATCTCCCGGAAGTGCGTTTGCATTGGGGAGGCCGCATCCTACCCCCGCTGGATATCCAGCATGAAACAGCCTGGTCAGATCAGGATGGCTCGCTCTATACACTAGCAGTTCCTCTCGAGGGTGCCGTAGGACGATGGATATTGCTCGGTGTATTCAATCTGGGTGATCGGCCTGAGTTCTGGGATCCGGAACGTTTCATGAATGCCACTGGCTGGCAGGGTGAGGTTCATTGCCTTGATTTTTGGGCAGAGGAGTACCATTCACTTGTATTGCCAAAACCACAAGCCTGGACCATCCCCGCTCGATCCGTTCGCTGTGTGGCGCTCAGGCCCTCTCAACCCAGTCCCGAGTGGTTAGGCAGCACACTGCATTTCTCCCAGGGACAGGAGATCCAATCATGGAACAAGCATACGCAGGAAGTTGTAGCCCACATCGGGTTTGAGGCTCGAGATCTGCTAGGAAAGTTCTGGGTGGCTTTCCCAGGTCAGCTTATGCAGGCTACAATGGCGGGCAAGGAGCTGTTCTGGGCGATGATCCAGCCTGGTTTGTACCGGTTTGAGGCCAAAATTCAAGGCGTTCAAGAAGCACGATTTTTTTGGAGTGAAGGATGAACATGACGATCGACCAGATTGTAACCTGGATTATCGTCGGTTTTCTCCTGCTAGGGGTGGGTGGCGTCCTCGCAGGTAGCCTGCAGATCCGTTCTGCAAACAGGTTGCGCTACTTTCTGCTTCGCCGGAGACGGATTGCGAAAGGGTGGCGTTGGTTGCTGGTTGGTGCCATCGCTCTCCTGTGCGGGTTTGTCTCGACGCGCGTTGGACGCCAGGTAGCGTACCGGATCATTCCACCCACAGCTTCGGTCACGCCATCGCCCACGATTACATTGACCCCGTCGATCACTCCAACCCCGACGATCACGCAAACCCCGACGATCACGCCCACCGGGACAATCACGCCAACAGCGACCATTACCCCCACGCCTGGGCTCCCGCCGGAGATATTACTGCTCATTCGCGAGACCAAGCTGCCACCTGACCAAGCTGCTTTCAGCCCACCCGTATTTGCGAGGCAAATCGACCGGGAAAACCAACCGGTCAACCCGCAAGAAGACTTTCAGAACTCCACCGGCCGCATCTATGGGGCATTTACGTACAACAACCTTCAGGATAGCATGCGTTGGACGGCTATCTGGTACCTCGGGGCCGAGGTGATCTGCCTGGAAACCCAGCTCTGGGATGGGGGAACAGGGGGTTATGGCTATACAGAGTGCGAGCGCCCGATCTGGCAGCCAGGAGAGTATGAGGTCCAGATCTTCTTCGGGGAGCGCTGGATGACGTCTTCACGATTCGAAGTGCTCCCCTCAACGCCTAGCGCGCCTCCAACGCCTTAATCGAAGGATCCGGCATCACGCATCAAGTTGTCAATCAATTCTCGCAAGGCCGAAAAACCATTCGGGATGGGACCAATGTCGATAAACTCATCAAGGCTGTGGGCATGCCCGCCGAGGGTAATCCCTACGCAGATTGCCGGAAGACCCAGGCTCAGTGGGAGGCTCGCATCAGTGGATGCGATGCCCAGCTCTGGTTCAATCCGGCAGGATTTTCGGGTGGCCCTAATCGCGGCCTGAACCAGTGGGTGATCCGAATCAATGGCCCCACCGGGCCTGCTGCCGATGCGCTCGATACCGATCTCAATCTCCTCTGGTAAGCGCTTGATATTGCAGCAGCGCCGGATGCCAAGTTCGATTTTATCGAGGGTCGCCGTGTCTTCCGAGCGAAGATCGATCTCAAGCTCAGCCAAACCGGCGATCGAGTTAATGCTGGAACCACCTTTAATCAACCCGATGTTCAAACTCGTCCTCGGATACTTAGGGAGCCGGATCTTCGTAATGCTTGCCCCAATCTGGAGTAATAGATGCAGAGCTGAGCGCCGACCGGCGTGGACCCAGGCGTGACCCCCTTCACCATGAACAGATATCCGGAATCTCCGGACTGGAAGTGCGCAGTGGTAGATGTGCCCGAGCGCCATCCCTTCCAGCACCAAATAAGCACGCGGCAAGTTGCTAAAACGATCGACGATCGCTCTCATGCCTGCTAAATTACCCAGCCCTTCTTCAGCCGTATTTGCAATCAGCCACAGATCGGATGAAAAATGGCCTGGTTGTATGATGTGCCCGAGCTCCACCAACGTGGCCAAGGCGAGGGCGTTGTCGCCAATACCCGGTCCAAAGATGCGATCCCCTTGAATTCGGTGTTCGAGCGAGGTTTCAAGAGGGAACACCGTATCCAGGTGAGCGCTGATGATGAGTGGTTGGCCCGACGCACCGGCGATCCTTGCCAGCACATTTCCTGTTTGATCCTGACTGACATCCAGGCCGGGAATGTCTCTAAATAGCTTTTCGATGGCCGCTGCGCGCGCTACTTCATGGAAGGTTGGTGCAGGGATTGACTGCAGCCCTACGGCGTTTTCAAGGAGGCGTTCGAGATTGAGGGTCATGCTGGTTTCACTGCGCTGCGTAGGGCTTCCAGCCGGGCTTGTGCCAACCCAGGTGCAGCCTGGAGCGCAAATAATGCTCCCGAGCCCTCGATGACCAGCGAGGCCGAGATTGTACCGTACAGTGCCGCCTCAATCGCATCGCCGGTATTTGCCAAACCAACAAGAAAACCCCCGCAGTAGGCATCACCAGCACCGGTAACATCGCGTACTTTGGCAGGATAAGCCGGTATCCGCCAGCGCATGTTGTTCTCCCGATCATATAGAATTTGACCAGCAGCGCCGAGTTTGAGGACGACCACCTTTGGCCCCATCGAGGCAAACGCATCTGCTTGATCCCAATAATCAATACCTGACGAGGGGAAGAAGGACCGTGCCTCTCTCTCACTGGGAAGAAAGGCATCCAGCCCATGGAGCAAGCGGGGGAGATCGTCTCGAAATGTAGGGGTCATATAACGTTCCGAAGGATCCAGGGTAACGAGTGCGGAAGACTGATCCTGGAATTTGAAGGAAACCGCGGAGTGCGAGAGATAATCTGCAGGACTCAGGTGGAGTCCGAGAGCTTTGAAATACCGCTCAGGTATGTCATCGGGGCGCACGGCGGCAGGCGAGTACTTCTCACGTTGATCCTGCCCGCGGGTTGAGGATACATAGTCAGTCAATGCTTTTGGTAGTGCTTGACCGACTCGTTGGTAATGAAGCGCGGGTTGTGTGTCCGTTCGCTCATCGGGGGATAAATAGGCGTAAAAAGTGCGTATATCCAGCGCTTCGGGCAAGGTCCTGATCCCACACAGATCAACCCCGGCCCCCGCAATGGCTTCTAACCATTGGCTTGGAAAATTCGAGCCAACCCGGCCAAGCAAGCCCACCGAGTCTGTCCACAACCTGGCTCCCACGGCAGCGTAGATGGCATTGCCTCCAAGCGCACCATCGATCGTTCGCCCGTCATGGGTGATACAATAATCCTCCCGTAGTCCCCCAAGGAAAATGAATTTTGGTGGTGCACTCATCATGATGGCGATTATACCTTCCACTCTGAGAGGTCCCAATGACAACTGGACTGGTCGATCAATTCGAGCCCTGGCTTGATTTTGTGCATCAGGCTTGGGAGCGCTCGGTAATTGAAGTATCGGATTTGGATCTGATCAGGACACTCCCGGGGATGATCATGATCTTCGGTTGTGGTGATTCGCATTGCGCTGCGTTGGGGATGGAGATGTTGCTCGGAAAGGCTACTGGAGCGAAGGTGATGGCCTTGCACTCCATGCAAGCAGGCCGCTATCTGCTCCCTGGTTTGATACTCGACCCGGCTCCGATTCTCGCTATTGGAATATCGGCTTCAGGGGAGGTCGCCCGCACGATCGAGGCGATGGAAATCGCCAAGGAGCTCGGGGCGAATACCCTTGCCCTCACATGTAACCCATCCAGCGCACTCGCCAGAACTGCGGAGAGGACGCTGAGTCTGGAGATTCCACAGCTCGAGTTGGGGCCAGGAATGCCAAGTTATTCGGCGGCATTAATCATGCTTGCTGCGCTAGCCTTTGCTTTTCTTCCCTCCCCCGAACAAGACAACTTAGCGGCGGCGATGCATGCATTTGAACCAGCATTCTTGGACTGGGCTCCGCCGCAGGTGCAGCTTGCGGAACAAGCAGCGCATGAGTCTAGAGGCACTGGAACCGTCTTCGTCGGGAGCGGGCCAGCATTCGGCTCGGCAGCATTTGGGGCTGCGAAACTCATCGAGGCGGCGGGAGAGCCCGCCTGGCGCCAGGATGTAGAGGAATGGTGTCATCTCGAATACTTTTGCGGGAAAAGCGAGATGCCTACTTGGCTCCTGAGCTCCGGTGGAAGGTCGGGCACGCGTGAGGAAGAGATGATGGCAGCCGCAAGGGTGATCGGTCGCCAGCTCATTCTTAGCCGCTGGCAGGGTTGGTCTCAACCAGGCACGGAATTGGCTGAGATGCTATCACCGCTCGCACTCTGGGTTGGCCCGGCTGCATTTGCGTTGACACGCGCGCAGATTATTGGCGAGACGCCTTTCCGGGCCTTCGGTGGAGGGCGCTCCCGACAGGAAGGTGGCGGTGTCAGCAAGATCCGTTCAAGCACCCGGCTTGGGTTAGCGGACATCCAGCGCGAATCTTAAATCGTCCTGTCAAGTTAATTTAATTGTCCCAAAGGTCCCAGTTGCAGAGAACTCGAAAGACGGTATAATGATTAACCGGCAGCGCTTATAATAGTGCTGCTAGATGGTTCTAGCCCCAGGGCTTTACATGCCTAAATCAGAAATTGTCATATTAGAAAGCAGCCGCGCAAACGCTCCCTCATTCTCGCCTGCCCTTGAAAGAAAAGGGTTTGGTGTTCAGATTCATCACTCTCTGGAAAAGGCGCTTAACGAGGCAAAGCGCAATTCTCCAGACGTCCTGATCCTGGACGCGGCCTCGATGCGTACCAGCGGGACGCGTATGTCACGAAAAGCGCGAGCGGCGCTTGATGGGACACCAATCATCCTTGTGTCACCGGAAGGATCCCTGCCAGATCCGGGGAATGGGGCCAGCATAACACTCGTCCATCCGTTCACACCACGCAAGCTTCTGAACAGGATCGAGCGCCTACTGCCCGGGGATGAGCGCCAGGTTCTTGTAGCCGGACCCATCAAGCTCGACCTCGCAAAGTGCCGGGTGCGATGCCAGAAGAAGGAATCCCGCCTCACGCCAAAGCTGACCAGACTACTTGAACTTTTCATGCAAAACCCAGGGCGGCTTATGATGCGCAAGACGCTGATCCGGAAGGTTTGGCACACGGATTACACGGGAGACACCCGCACCCTCGACGTGCACATGAGCTGGCTCCGATCGGCGATTGAGGCAGATCCAAACCAACCCAAGTTTATAAAAACGATCCGAGGAATGGGATATCGGCTTGATCTGCCAGAAGGCAGCAGCTAACGCCTGCTTGATGTCTTAAAGCGGGGAGCGTCCCATGGGGCGCTCTCTTTTATTACAAGGCTATATGATTGTGTATTCAACTGGGCGCCAGCGTGTAATCACCTGACCGACCATAACAATCATAGGCCCGGACTCGTAGTGGCAGGCTCTTGTTCTGTATCCCTTCGAGCAGAATTTCCAGTTTCAGGTCTCCTGAGCGCCAATCACGCACGCTCCAAGCAAGTGAGTTGAACCCTGTGCCCTCGGATCCCTCTCCGATCTCCCATAAAACGATCTCTGCCGGGAATTCGAGAGTGCTCCTATCGGCACTGTGCACATTGAGGAGACGAACGATCAATCCATTGTCCCCGGTGTGCGCATCAACATCCAGGTGCAAGCCGGGAGCATGGTCGAGTTCCCGGGCGCGCAACCACTCGAAACCGGGATTTGTCTTTTGCATCAGCAGTCGGCGATAGGATGTCAGAGCAGCCAGCGGGGCCGGGTCACAGGCGATCCACCTTCGCCCCAGGCGAGAGGCGACAACGGCTGTGGTGCCTGACCCAGAGAAGAAGTCAGCCACAAGGTCACCAGGATCGCTGGAGGCTAGGATCATCCGCTCGACCAGGGCCTCTGGTTTCTGGGTCGGGTAACCGGTTCGTTCAGCATGCAGGCGGGCGACAACCGGGAAATACCACCAATCTTCGGGAACCTTGCCCCTTTCAAGATCGGGTTGCTTGCCAAAGCCAGCTTTCGTGGATGAGGCAAAGGTCTTGATCGTGCTCTCGTTGTAGGGGATGCGGACTGCGTCTGCGTTAAAGGTGTATTTATCGCTCTTGGTGTAGAGCAAAATTGTATCGTGCTTGCGCTTGAAGGCAGAACGGATAGGCGACGGCCCATGGTAGACCCAGACGATCTCGTTCAAGAACCGATCTGGACCAAAGATCTCGTCCAGCAACACGCGGGCGTACGCAGTCGCATGCCAATCCAGGTGCAGGTATAAACTCCCCCGAGATGATAGAAGTTGGTGCATGAGTTTCAGGCGTGGATAGAGCATGTTCAGGTACTCAGCTCCATCTCGCCATGTATCCGGGTAGCCGGCCGTGGTTTTCCAATCATCTGGCTGCCGCGAGTCTTCACCTTGACCGATGCGCGAGCGATACGAATTTCCGGTCAGGAAAGGTGGATCGACGTAGATCAGGTCGATCTTGCCCTCGTACTCTTTCAAGAGGGAATCCATTACTCCCAGGTTTTCGCCTTCGATCAGGAGACCAGGCTGTGCTGGCTGGCTGGCATCAGCGCCCGCTGAACGCGACCATGACTCGAGGTCGATGTGAGCTGGGGGATTAACATCATCGCGCCCCTCCCAGGATAATCTAGCGAAAGGGGCGCGAGTCTGCTTATGAGACATCGAATACCTTTTATCTTCGACCGAACTTCTCCTCCAGAACAGCTGCCAGCGTTGGCTGGCCGATCACCTGGAGTTCATAGCGAATACGAACTGACGGTTTGTCTATCTTAAGGATCTTTCCCAAGTCAATGGGTGTGCCGATGATGACAAGATCTACGTCAGCGGCATTAATTGTCGTCTCGAGTTCCTTGATTTGCTTATCACCATAACCCATGGCGGGGAGGACAGTTCCGGTGGTCGGGTACTTGCGGTAAGTTGCAGCGATCGTACCCACCGCATGCTCTCTTGGATCGACAATCTCTGCTGCCCCGAAGCGTTGTGCGGCAACCCAGCCGGCACCATACGCCATCTCCCCGTGGGTGAGGGTCGGTCCATCCTCTACAACGAGCACACGTTTTCCACGAATAACAGAAGGATCATCAACAAAGATCGGTGAAGCAGCATCGACAATGATTGCTCCAGGGTTGACGGTGCTGACATTTTGCCGTACCTGGAGAACTGCTTCAGGTGAGGCGCTGTCGATCTTATTTATAACGACTACATCTGCCGCGAGTACATTCGCTTCGCCTGGATGGTAACGCAGCTCATGCCCGGGCCGAAGCGGGTCGACTACAACGACATGCAGATCGCTCTCGTAGAAAGGCAGATCGTTGTTCCCGCCATCCCACAGGATGATGTCGACCTCCTGCTGCGCTTGATCCAGGATCTTTCCGTAGTCAACACCTGCATAAACAATTACACCATTGTCGATGTGGGGTTCATACTCCTCACGTTCCTCGATCGTGCACTCATGCTTGTCGAGATCCTCGTAGGTAGCAAAACGCTGAACAACCTGCTTCTCCAGATCGCCATAGGGCATCGGATGACGGATGGCAGCAACACTGTATCCCATCCCGATGAGCAGATCGGCGATGTAACGGCTCGTTTGACTTTTACCACTGCCCGTTCTGGCGGCACAGACCGACACGACCGGTTTCTTTGCTTTTATCCGAGTTGTCCCCATGCCCATCAAGCGGAAGTCCGGTCCGTAGACGAGCACGCGCTCGGCGATGTGCATGACGTACTCATGTGGAACATCACTGTAAGCGAAGATAACCTGGTCGATCTTATGCTTGGCAATAAGCGATGGGAGATCGCTTTCTGGGAAGATCGGTATCCCTTTCGGATACTGTGCACCGGTAAGAGCGGGTGGATAGACACGGCCCTCGATGTTTGGGATCTGGGTCGCCGTGAAGGCAACCACCTCATAATCGGGATTATCCCGAAAGTAAACATTGAAATTATGGAAATCGCGTCCTGCGGCTCCCATGATGATCACGCGTTGCGGTTTCATAGGTTGGATGTGGTCCTCTCTGATGATAGGTTTGAATTTGCCCGGAAGGTGATTTTACTCGACCTACATGACTTCCGGAAGTTGGATTCCGAGCAGATCGAGCGCGTTCGCTAGCGTTTGCCTGGCGGCCGCGGTGAGACGCAGGCGGGATCCACGCACAACTTCATCTTCGGCCTGCAGGACTCGCACGGCATGATAGAACAGATGGAAGGCTTTTGCCAGATCGTACGCATAGCTGGCCATAATCAGTGGTTTAAATTCCTTCGCCGAGCGCTGCACGACCTCCGGAAAATGGGAAATGCTTTCGATCAGATCGATCTCGGTTGGATCAAGCTCATACTCGAAGCTGCTCGGGCTAATAAGATCGCCGCCCCGTTTGAGGATGCTCCCCGCACGTACATAGGCGTTTTGGATGTAGGGTGCAGATTGCCCTTCAAAACTCAAGGCTTGATCCCAATCGAAGACGATATCGCGGATGTTATCCACGCCAAGCATGCTGTAGGTCAGCGCGCCCAACCCAATCTGTCGAGCGATCTGAGGGTGCAGTTCAACAGGGAGATCGGGGTTCTTCTCTGCAATGATCTCCAGCACCCTGCGCTCGGCTTCGGCGAGCACATCCATAAATAGGATCACGTTCCCTTTACGGGACGACATCGCCCCTTCTGGTAGGGTAACGAACCCATAAGCGAGGTGATGACATTTTTCAGCCTGAGGGAAACCCCACAGCTCCAGGATCTTGAAGGCTTGCTGGAAGTGCAGGCTCTGGCGGGTATCAACAACGTAAATAGAGCGGTCGACATGATATTGCTCGAACTTCTGCTTGGCGAGGGCAAGATCCTTCGTCAGGTATAGTGTTGTCCCATCGCTGCGAAGGATGATCGCCGTGCGATATTTCTCTTTGGTCAAACCGAGCTTCTCGTCGATGTTAATAATGACGGGCCCTTCCGGGCGTTCATCTTCGGCCAAACCTAGTTGGATGAGCTCGTCAACGATCAACTTGGAGGGTTCATCGACCTCTGACTCAAAGAAGAAGACATCCATTTCGATTCCCAGCAGGCTCAGGATGGAATCGAGTTCATCCAGGCTCCACTGGCGGGTACGCTGCCAGAGTTCGCGTACCGTAGGATCGCCTTCGTCCCAGTGGCGCAGCATGTCGCGTCGTTCCGCATCATACGCTTCCCGCTGGAGACGTTCCGATTCACTCTCGCCTTCCTTGGGGGTGAGCAGGGCATTGGCCTCGGTGTATATCTGTGCAAGCCATTGGCCACGCTCATGGATCCCGTTTGGTTCCTGGCCCGCATAAAACTTCTGATAGGCCCAGATGCAGGTAATCACGCCTAGCCCGATGTCTCCGGGATAGGAGGCGCGCAGGGTCTCGTAGCCGGCGAAACTCGCCAGGCGGGCGAGCGCCTCACCAAGCATGGCGTTGCGAGCATGACCTATGTGGAAAGAATGATGCGTGTTGGGTTGGGCGTATTCGACCATCCAGCGTTCGGGCTTTGGCTCGCCACGGCCGAACGAGGTTCCCTGTTGGAGAACGACATCCACAACTCGATTCGCAAACTCGCCGCTTTCGAAATAGAGATTGATATAGCCGCGTTCAGCTTCGGGACGAGTCACGCCATGTATACCTTCCAGCGCTGTTGCCAGGCTTTCGGCTAATTCCTGCGCCCGGGCTGGAATATTGATTTTTACACCCTGGCGTGCTTCCTGTGCAGCGATCTGGAAGCAGACGGCAGTGCCGAATCCCCAACTCCCGCTGAAGGGGATTGGCTGCCATTCCAGGTTTTCCGGAATGGGAAGTCCTTCGGCATGGGCTGCTTCGATGATGCTTGCGGTGGCTTCTTTCAGTTCATTTTTAAACATAGGCGGCTTCAAAGTAATGGGCGATTATAGCACGGCCTTGTGGGCAAAAACCAAACCACGACGCATGTTTGTGCGTCGTGGTTTGAATAGGTCCTGATTTGGGCAAGTGTTCTAGGCGAGCTTGGAGAGCTGCTTCATCAACCGGCTTTTTCGTCTTGAGGCATTCCTTGGATGAAGAACGCCTTTCGCAGTTGCACGATCAAGTTCTCGGATCGCGTCATGAACCGCCGCGGCAGCTGTCTCCTGCTCAGCGGAGTCGATCGCTGTCCGGGCACGCTTGACATAGGTCCGAGCCCGGGTTCGAAAAATTTTGTTATGCAGCCGGCGTTTTTCATTCTGCCGGATTCGCTTCTTTGCGGATGCCGTGTTTGCCAATTTAGTCTCCCTGGTCAATCTGTTTACACGAAGGTGTATTTTATCCCACCTGGCTCAGGCTGTCCAGTTCATTTTACTTGCTTGTCATTTGAAATTCAAAAGTGGACTCTATGCAATTGAAAACTGGACTCATTTTCATTTTAAAAGTGGACTCGCATACTGGTGCCCTCATCAACTTCCAGGAGGGTGCCATGACCCAGCTCCACCAACACTTTTCCGATGAACAGGTTGCTTTTTACCTCCAGGCCTACGAGCAGGGGCTTCTTCCCCTGGAAGAGGTGCTGGACGGATTGAAAATCAGGCGGTCACGCTTCTATGCCTTGTTGAAAGAATACCGGGCCGATTCAAAGTCCTTCAGCATTGCTTACCAGCGGCAGAGTGGATCGCGTCTCTCGCTTCAGGTGGAAGCGGCGATTGAGGCGGAGCTCCTGCGCGACAAAGCGCTGATCGAAAACCCCGAGATTCCTATCACAACGTACAACTACACTGCCTTACGAGACCGCCTGCTAAAGCAGGGGATCACGGTCTCTGTGAACACGATCATCGACCGGGCTAAGAAGCTGGGCTGCCACCAGCCCCGGAAGAAGCGCAAAGCCCATGACCGTGAAGTGCTCACCAGCTCCATCGGCGCCTTGATCCAGCACGACGGCTCCACCCATCTCTGGTCGCCCTTCGCCACCGAGAAGTGGACCCTGACACCTGCCCCGAACGCAGGTGCGGGGTCACATCCATCGATGACTATAGCCGGATGCTGCTCTTCGCCGATTTTGTGCCCGCGGAAACGACCTGGGGCCACATTCAGGCGGTGCGATCCGTGATTGAGACCTACGGCGTGCCCCTGCGCTACTACGTCGACTCGCTCCGGGTCTTCCGCTTCGTGCAAGGCCGAGACAGCTTCTGGCGTAAACATGTCCTACAGACCGACGACGTTGAGACTCAATGGGGCAAAATGATGGGCGTGCTGGGAGTCGACGTCAGCTATGCACTCTCCCCAGAAGCGAAAGGCAAGGTTGAACGACCCTATCGCTGGCTTCAGGACCGGATTGTGCGTACCTGTGCCCTGGAGCGGATCGACAGCGTCGACGACGCCCGCACAGTGCTCTTCGACGAGCTTGACCGTTATTGCCACCACCAGGTGCACTCTACCACCGGCGAGATCCCTGCGCTGCGCTTTGATCGGGCGGTGAGCCAAGGCAATTCGTTGTTCCGGCCCTTCTCCGTGCCCAGTCCCTACACCTCAGCCGAGGATGTCTTCTGCCTGCGCGAAACTCGCACCACCAACGGCTATGGCCGGATCTCGCTCTTCAACCACCAGATCCGAGTTGCCAATGTCCCCCTCCGCCGTGAAGTCGAAGTCCACCTCTTGCCCAACGAAAAGAAGAACGTTATGCAGGTCCGGATTTGGTTCGAAGAGACGCTCGCTCACTCTGTGGACTTGCCCCTGGAGGAATTCAGAGTCCACCTTTGATGTGCATTGAGTCCAGTTTTCAGCTGCTCCTAACAGTTCATTTTACTTGCTGAGCCTGCTCGAGAAGCTTGCCGTAGATTGAGCTTGGCCATTTGGACTGGCTGTGTTTACAATCCATGGATCAAGTGAACTTTCCATACTGATTTATGATGGACTTTATCGAGATGGGGCAGCGCAAGCAGTGACTTTCCAGGGTGAACATCGAGGAGAGAGCGGCAACCACGATGGGTGGATTGCCCCGGGCCGCCTCCGTCCGCTGCAGAGGGAGGTGGCCGAGGGATACCGGGAAGGATCGCTGTTCCTGCAGGGTCCTGCTGGATCAGGAAAAACTACTGCTGCAGTCTATTGGGCCAAGTCGGTAATTGATCGGGCACGCAGCAGTGATCATTTGTTAATCCTTGTTCCCCAGCTTTCTCTCGCGCAACCCTACGCCGATATTCCTCTCCGATTCCCGGGTATCGATGGGGGCCGCATGACAGTCCTGACGCTCGGCGGCCTGGCCCGCCGGATGACCGAGCTCTTCTGGCCGATGATTGCAGAGCAGGCTGGGTTCGGGCTCCCTTCCGCCCAACCGAAGTTCTTGACACTGGAGACCGCCACCTATTTCCTTGCGAGCACGATTGAACCCTTTCTTGAGCAGGGATTATTCCAGGAAATAACGCTGGAGCGGAACCAGCTCTACCGCCAGATTCTGGACAATCTTAATAAAGCGGTTTTGGTGGGTTTCCCGCTGGATGAAATCGGGCCACGCCTGGCAGAATCCTGGGTTGGACCCGCAGGGCGCGCAAGCGTCTTTGATGATGCAATGCGTTGTGCGCAAGCCTTTAGAGCGCTCTGCCTGCGCGAAAACTTGCTTGACTTTTCGCTGCAGGTAGAGCTGTTCTTCGAATACATCCTCCCCCTTGAAGAGTTCAATGCGTATAGACAACGGCTAGCAACCCATTTATTGGTCGATAACGTTGAAGAGGACACACCCCGATCTCATGACCTTATAGCCCTTCTGATCCCGGAGATGCAGGCAAGCATGCTCTTGTACGACACACAGGCAGGCTTCAGGCGGTTCCTGGGGGCTGATCCTGATCATGCACTCCGCTTGAAAGATAGCTGCGAGCGGGTGATCGAATTCACGACCGCACCTTCGACCGCCTCCGATGTGCGTGCGCTAGGCGTCATGCTGGCCCAGGAGTTTAATATTGATCTACCCAAGGTGGGTGGTGAACCACTGGCTGCACTACAGGTGGAAGTCCATCGCCATCTCGCAGACGCCGCCCGTTGGGTCGCGGAAGAAATCGATCGTCTGATCAGTGTTGAATCTATCCCTCCGAATGAGATCGCCGTTGTCGCGCCCTATTTATCGGACTCGCTGCGCTTTATGATCGGCCACAGCCTGGAGCAGGTTAAGATTCCCTGGTTTGCCTTTCGTCCTTCGCATAAAATCCGAGATGAGCCGTCATCGAGGAGCATCTTAACACTGGCTGCGATTGCTCATCCTGGTTGGGGTATTATGCCAGGCACAGAGGAAGTCGCCAGGATGCTGGGTATTTGCATTGCAGATCTTGATCCTGTTCGGGCTGATCTTCTTGCAAGAATCCTGTATCATCCAAGCGGTGAACCTTCCTGGCTAGCGCCTTTCAGTCAATTACGGGAAGAGATGCAACTACGCTTGACCGCTCATGTGGGTGAGAGGTACGAAGTTCTTCGTAGTTGGTTGGAAACCTATTCCGCAGGGGGGATCCTGCCGCTGGACCATTTTCTACGGCGAGTATTTGGCGAGATCCTTGCCCAGCCGGGTTTTGGTTTCGCGAATGATCTCACAGCCGGGAGTGTGATCTCGACCCTGGTTGATTCCGTCCATAAGTTCAGGTTGGTTCTTGAAGGGCAGAAGGCACTAGCAGGTGTTGATCCCGGGGAGCGCTACCTGAGGTTGGTCGAGGAAGGAGTCGTCACGGCGCAGGATCTTCGGCTGCAGCCACCTGGGCTCGAGGATGGCGTTTTAATTGCACCCGCATATACATTCCTTATGGCCAATCGGATAGTCTCATATCAGTTCTGGTTGGATGTTGGCAGTGATGGATGGGGTGAGCGGATCTACCAGCCACTTACCCATCCTTACGTCCTCAGCCGGCAATGGGAGCGCGGGCGCCAATGGACAGATCAGGAAGAATCCGCTATCCAGGCTTCCATCGCGGGGACTCTCGCTCTCGGACTTACCCGACGCTGCGCAAATCGGATTTATGCACTCTGGAACGAAGTCAATGAAAGCGGCTACGAACAGCGAGGCCCAATGCTACGAGCCCTCCAGCAGCTATTACGGCGCTCCCAGGGGAATACTCTGTGAGCAGCAACCTTTTCACCCCGCGCCCGAAGCAGAGAGATGTTCTTGAGTACCGCCGGGGATGGATGGGTATCTCTGCCGTTCCTGGAAGCGGGAAAACAACGACGCTTTCCTACCTGGCAGCCCAGATCATCGCAGATGGACAACTTTCCACCGACCAGGAAGTTCTGATCGTAACGCTGGTCAATTCAGCGGTGGATAATTTCTCACACCGCATCGCAGGATTTGTGCGGGAGCTTGGCCTGCTTCCATATCTTGGTTATCGCGTTCGGACCTTGCACGGTTTAGCCCATGATATTGTCAGAGAACGGCCCGATCTGGCGGGTATTTCGGAGCAGTTCGTCATCATCGATGAAGATGATTCGAGACGGATCCTTGCCGCAATTTGCGAGAGTTGGGCGTACGATCATCAAGACTGGATCAGGACCCGTCTGCGGCGGGAATTGAACAGCGGACAAGAGCGCCGCATCCTTAGTCGTGACTGGCCGGAGCTGGTAGGAACAATCGCCGCAGCAATCATCAGAACGGCTAAAGACCGGGGTATTTCACCGGCCATGCTCAGGGATTGGCTGGATGCCGGGGAAGACGAGTACACGCTCCTTGAACTTGGGTGGCGGGCGTATAGGGATTATCAAGAAGCGCTGCGCTTTCGTGGCGCTCTCGATTTTGACGATCTCATCACACGTGCACTTGATATCATCAATACCGATGAACAATACCTGGCCCGGCTTCAAGCGCGGTGGCCATACATCCTGGAGGACGAAGCGCAGGACAGCAGCCGGCTGCAGGAATCCATTCTGCGAAAAATCGTGGGACAGGAAGGCAACTGGGTTAGAGTCGGGGATCCAAATCAGGCCATCTTTGAGACCTTTACCACCGCCAGTCCTGATTACTTGCGCTCCTTCCTCGACGAGAGCGGTGTTCAGAAGCGGGTCCTTCCGAACTCGGGAAGATCAACAAAAGCCATCATCCAACTAGCCAACTACCTTACGACCTGGGTCAGGACCAGCCATCCGGTCCCGGAATTACGTGAAGCGTTAACCACCCCATTAATCGAGCCATCACCTGCTGGTGATCCCCAGCCGAATCCCGCCCAGGATGATGGAGACATCGCGCTTGTCTACTTGCCGTTCACCCCTGAAGAGGAGATAGTGAAAGTCGTTAAGTCGATGGCGAAATTTGTCGCCGACAACCCGGAAAAAACTGTTGCAGCTCTGGTCCCTCGCAACTACCGGGGGTTTGAGCTGGCTGAGGCGCTCAAAGCAGGCGGTGTCCCACACCTTGAAATCCTGCAAAGTTCACAAGAAACACGCCAGCTTGCATCAGCTCTTTCTGACCTTTTTTACCATCTCGCCCGGCCTTCCGATCTGAAGTATCTCCCTGCAGCGTACGCGGTTTGGCGCTTTGGGCCAGCACATACAGATAAACCTGAACTAGACGACCCGCTGCTCGAAGTGCTACGGACTTGTCCTCGATCGGAAGCTTTTTTCTGGCCAGAACCAGGCTCCGATTGGATTGAGGACCTTTCAAGTACGGGCATGCCCCTCGAACAGACTGAACAGCTTCGGGCATTACGTAAAAGCGTAAGAAGGTGGCAGCAGGCAGCTCAGCTGCCTCCCGATCAGTTGCTGCTCACCATAGCCGCCGATTTGCTCGATCAGGGGGATCAATTGGCGCTGGCCCATAGGTTCGCAGGTTTCGTAAAACAGCTCCGTTCAAATAACCCGAGCCTCAGCCTGGAAGAGGTGGCTCAAGAGCTGGTACGGATCTCGGAGAATGATCGTCGGATGATTAACAGCGCTGGTGGTGATGCAGCCTTTGATCCAGACCTGCACCCCGGTGAAGTCGTGATCGCCACCATTCATAAGGCCAAGGGTCTGGAATGGGATCGGGTTTATGTACTTTCGGTGAATGACTACAATTTCCCTGCGTCAGTGGGAAACGAGACCTATATCTCCGAAAAGTGGTTCCTCGAAGAACGTGTCAACTACAATGCCGAGGCATTGGCCCAACTTGATCTGCTCTTAGAAGGCCAAATGAAAGAGGGTTATAGGCAAGGTGAGGCGACAACCAGAGCACGAACGGAGTATGCTGCAGAGCGACTACGATTGCTTTACGTGGCAATCACCCGTGCCAGGCGTGATTTGCTTGTGACCTGGAACACAGGCCGTAGAGGTGATCGAGCCGAGGCGATAGCACTCACCGCATTGCGGGAATTTCCGGGGAAATTGCGTGAATAACCTAACATTCTCTCAAGCAAACCTGGAAGACTATCGTGCCTGCCCTCGCAAGTTTCAACTCCGCTACCTCGAAGGCCAACGCTGGCCCGCCCTGGTTGCTGAGCCCCCTGATGCTTTTGAAGAGCACCTTCGCCAGGGAACTCTTCTCCACCGGATGATTCAACAGCACCTTCTCGGGTTTCCAGAAGGATTGATCACTGCATATTCTTGGGATGAGCCGCTTGCAACTTGGTGGCAGCGATACCGCAGCTTCCCGCCACCTGATCTACCGCGGCAGAAGATCCCTGAATTTGAAACCTCAACCTGGGTAGATGGATTTCACCTGGTTGGAAAATTCGATTTGCTCGCCTTTGACCCGGTCCGCAAATTTGTCATCGTAGATTGGAAGACCGACCGGCGGCCTCCCTCCTTCGCCCAGGCAGCCGAACGGCTGCAGACCCGTATTTATCCTTTCCTGCTCGTCGAGTCAGGCGGTTTCTTGAACAACGAAATGCCCATCGATCCCCGGCAGGTTGAGATGCTGTACTGGTACGCAGAAGCACCAACGGAGTTGCAACGCTTCAAATACACCGAAGACCAGCACGAAGCCAATCGTGCATACCTGATTTCATTAATTGATGAAATTCAGCAGGAGACCAGCAAGATCTTCCCCTTGACAGAAGATGTTAGCAAATGCGCTTTCTGCAGCTTTCGGTCTCTGTGCGCCAGGGGATCTCTACCTGGTCCTTTCGATCAACTCTATGGGGATGTGGAGGACGAGGAAGCCGGGATTGTATCTCCTAGTGATAATACGATCGACCCTGCCCCCTGGATGGCTTGAGGAACGGTTCTGCAAGCGATGTGCTTGAATATCGCTCAAGTTCAATTGCTGTCCGGGCTTGGAACAGCGCGTGTGTGGTGGATCGGGATTCGAATGATGAAGGCGCTCCCTCCATCAGAATCATCGTCTACCCATATCCGCCCCCCGTGGGCTTCGACCGTCAACTTGCAGAACGCCAGTCCAATACCAGTTCCCCGGCGCCGGCCGCTTACGCCGGGTACTTGAGCATATCGATCGAAGATTTTATCGCGATACTCCATCGGTACCCCAGGCCCCGTGTCAGAGACTTTCAGTGCAAGGAACCCCTGTACTAGTTTCAGTTCAAGACCAATCTGACCACCGGCAGGTGTGAACTTTAAAGCATTGTCGATGAGGTTTCCGACGACCCGGGCGATCTTCTCCCGATCAAGTTCGAGATCGGGAATTTGCTCAAGATCCAGCCTCATGACGATGCCAGCTTTGTTCGCTTCCGGTACGTATATCTCTGCAATCTCGCGCACGATGAGTGTCGGATCCGTTAACTCGAGACGCAAATTGGCGCTTCCGCCTTCAAGCTTGCTTATGGTGAGCAGCGAGTCGACAAGGCCCAGCATCTGTTGAACACTACGCTCGGAAATGGTCAAGGCCTGGGCAACAATCGGTGAATCGGTGCCCTCATCGATATGGGTTTTCAGCAGGGTTAGACCACTCAAGATGGCGGTTAGTGGACCGCGCAGGTCATGGACGATCATCTCGGTCAAGTGGTGGCGTGATTGCTCGAGCTCGCGCTGTTCGGAAACGTCGCGCAGGACTATCAACCAACCGATAAGATCACCATCCGAATCGAAGACAGGCGATTCATTGCGCTGGAGGAAATTGTGATCCCGGCCGGTCGGTTCGAACACCTTGCTGCGCGCATAGTAGGTTGTGTGCTGTCCCAGAGCCCCCAATAGGCGTTGGATGTCGCCTACCTCATAGCCAAGATGGCTTTCCAGCTCGAGCGCTGGATCATCAAGAGTGTGATTTTCAAGCTGCTTACGGTCGATACCGATCATTTCCCCGGCGAGCTTATTGACCATCAGCAAGTGTCCGGCCAGGTCTATCATCATGATCCCTTCACGGGAGGAATTCAAGATGGCCATCAGTCGATCGTGACCTGCACGGGTCCATTGGAAGAGTTCTGTGTTTTCAAGCGCGATTGCCGTTTGGATGGCGATGGATTGTGCTGTCCAATCAGCTGATGCGGTAAAGCCGGATGGGTTGAGTGTAGTAGCCTCGAGTATGCCCAGCGTGCGCTCCCCCAAGGTCAGCGGCACGACGAGTAAACAAGCAGCCTGCCGGTCTACAAGCAGATACTGGCGGTCCCGCTCGCTGGGGGCGTCCTCGGTACACCAGCGCTGGACTTTTCGCTCGGTTAGGCAGGTCTGCAGGAAGGGGATTTCTACCGGATTCAGCGTCCGGGCTGAAAGTTTTGTTTGAGGTCTTCCGCCCGCGATCGAGGCAATGCAGACCAGACGCTCGCGGTCTGGATCCCAACGATAGACTGCTGCCCAGTCAGCCTTAAGTGCCACACAGGTGCTGTCTGCGGCTGCAAGCGCAACAGCTTCGGGCTCGAGGGTCTCGGCAATCTGCATGCTCGCCTGGTAGAGTAACGATTGTTCGGTAAGCCGCTGCTCGAGTTGCTTATAAAGCAACGCATTGCGGAGTGAAGCCGCCGATTGGGAAGCGAGACGAACGAGGGAATCCTGCTGTTTTTGTGAGAACTGTCCTTTATCTCCACGTTCGACTGTTAGGACCCCCAAAATACCAGTGCGATCCATGAGCGGGATCCCTAATGCAAAGCGGGGTTCTCCGTTCGAAAGGGGACCTTCGGCCTGAAGGTCATGGCGACGAGGATGACCCAATTCAGCCACACTTGCGGAAAATGAGGAGATAGAATCAAAGATGGCTTCCCCTTGATCGTCAAGATTGGTTGGATGCTGGGCAACGATCATCAGGCCGTAAGGGTCATCCTTATAGATAGCCAGGTGCCCTGACTCAGCTCCCACGATTTGAATTGCCCGATCGAGGATTTCCGAATAAAGACCAGTGGGCGATATTGAAGCATCGGCATCTCCGATCTGGTCTGAAAGCACAGCCTGAACTGGTTGTGGTAAGTAGTCGGCCGAGTTTGCCTTTGAAGCAAGCCACACAGGCTGGATGAGAGTCAGGAGGAGCAGTGAGTAGATCGAGTAACCAGCCAGGCCTGCGGTGGAGTACGCAAGGACACCAATAACAGCAAGGCCAATAGGCAGTGAGATCAGCACTACGAGATTTCGGACTTGTCGAGCTGTAGCTGTGATCTTTGCATAGCCCCGACCTTCAAGTAAGGCTGCACCGAGTTCTGTCAGGAATAAGATTCCCGCTGATGTTGCTAAGGGGATGCCCCTATGTAAAAGATTCCCGGTCAGGTTTCCGTTCCCACCAAGATACTTGTATACGATCATTGCTGCCGTCAGGCTGATCATCGAGCGGCCAAGACGGGATAGAGAGGCAGTAAGCCCAGTGTTTCCGGACTGGTTCGAATCAACCGGTCGACGAACCGTGTGGATCAATCGGAGGATGATCACGATACTCATCCCAACGCCGCTGACCAGCACTGCATACCCAGGTTCGAAGCTCACGCCATAGAGAAAGGAGGCAGCCGATATGGCTGTCGTGCCGACACCCCCGTGCTCGAATACGAAAAACCCAAGGGTTGTCGTGCATATTAAAAGGATCAAGCAGGCAGGTGGGGATTGGATGCCTTGACCAGCGGGTATCAATATAAATAGAGAACCCACGATACTTAGGCCAATAAGGAGGCTGGACCAGCGGTATCCTCGCATGTTATCCATTGTCTGGGTCAAATTCTTATCGGGATGAAGTATGCAGGAATTGCGCCATACTGGCGAAAAATGCTACGGCGTTGGTGTCGTCGATGGGGTGCCGATAATCACGCCTGATTGGGTTGGTGTACGACTGGGTGTTACGGTCCGGGTTGGGCCGACGCCAGACAGTTCATCGACATGCTGCTGCGCCAGAGCTTTTGTCTCAGGCCGGGCATTCTCCAAGCTCAAAACCCAGTTCCACTGGATGATTGCGTCGCTCTTATTCTCGGGATTCGCTTCGTAGATTGTTCCCCTTAACGCGTAGAGCTCACCCAGCTCTCGCTCCTTGACAAGAAGGTTCTCGATATTTTTCGCGTCTGAGATGGCAGGGGTTAGATAATCGTTCAAGGCGACCTGAAATTCACGTGTGTTGACTAGGATTCTCGCTGTTGTAAGCCTCAAGTCGAAGGTTGTCGGACCATATCGCTGGGCTTCAAAAGCATCGGTGCGGGCTTCATTAAACTGACCGCGCTGGGCATAAAGGATAGCACGCGCCAGGTAAGCTGGAGCATAGCGCGGATTCAACTCGAGGGCGATGTTCAACACCTCCAGGGCTTGATCAAGCTGACCTGTGCCGACGAGAGCCCGGCCAAGCGCTCCCCAACCGCGCTCATCCTGCGGGGCATATGCTGTATACGTCTGAAGTGGCCAGATAGCGGTCGAGAAGTACGATGGATCGAGGATGTTCACGCCGAAAGCAACGTAGGACCTTCCTACAGCGAGGTACCCCTCTAGCATGGTTGGATCGTCAGCGCTGCCTTCCAGCGCGTAATTTAAGGCGAATTGATAACGGGCCAGATTGAGATAGGCTTCGCTCAAGTAGATCAAGATTCGTGGAGTGCTTGCTCCTTGAGTAAGAGCATCTTCGAGAATTATTGCCTGTCGCTGCCAGAGCTTGTTGGCCTGGTTATAAGACGCCAATTCGAGGTATACCTCGATAAAGCCGGGATCGAGCTCTAAGGCGCGATTGAAATCCTGGAGTGCGGCGCTCTCGTTCCTCTCGAGTAATGCCCGACCTCTCCCGAGGTACAGTGGTGCGTAATCACGATCAAGGTTGGCCGCTTTATCGTATGTCCCTATAGCGGTACCGATATCGCCCTTCAATCGTTGCGCTTCACCCTTGAAATAATATACATCCGGTAATTGTGTGGTGAGTGAGAGCACTTGGTCGAAGAATTCAATCGCTGTTTCGTATTCGCCACGCACGAGCGCATTGATACCAGCCTGGTAGGCCTCATAGCTGGGGTGGGGCATATACCCGGCGATGGGGGTGGGTGTGGGACTGGCTGCAATGAAAAGGGCGAGCGGGGTTTGAACGAGCTCAGTAGGAATGGGCGTGCGAATAATCCGGGTTGCAGCTGGGATGGGCGTTGCGGTTGGTGTCCCGGGCAAAGGGGTATCAGTCGCAGTCGGGCTTGGTGGAGGGAGGGTTGAAGCCGACCCCAAGTACCGGGGTTGGAAGCCCGGAAGTAAATAGTAAGCCCCCACTGCGACGATACCCACTGCAAAAGCAGCAAAAATAATCGTACCCAGCAGTCGCGAAACCTGGCTTCCCTTTCGCGCCTTGAAAGGCGAGGCTGTGGGTTTGGGCGGGAGGAGGGCTGGTCCTGGGTCGGTTTTCTTCTCAAGCTCCACTTGAGGTTCAACTGGTGCGCTTGGGAGATCGAAAACGCGCTTCGGCATACGGACAGCTTGCGGGATCTCTTTATCGGAAGGCCGGCGAGCGCCCAGAATTGCAAGCCCACGCATGGCAGCCCGGTTGGTTGGATCGATCTTCAAGGCTGATTCTAGGCAGTAAATACGCTCGCGTGGTAGATCAACCACTGCGCTCATCCAGATCCAGTACTCGGCGTTCTGGGTCTCGGCCCGCAGCAAGCGCGAGAGTAACTCCCGGGCACGAGCTCGATCCCCGGTGCGGACAGCAGCAATCGCTTCAGTCAGGGTGCTGGAAGTTTCATTAGCCACGGGATGTTCCCATCATTCATCGGGAGTCTAGCATACCGGCAGACATGTGGCTACTCCCCCATTGGTATAATCACGTCTGATGGTGCATTCACGATATCGCCTGCTCCTGATTGTCCTCGGCACTCTACTTGCCGCTTGTCATCCGGCGGAGATAGCCACCGAATCATTACCCACATCAACGCTGCTCCCCTTTCGTGTTGCATCATCGACACCACAACCAACCCCCGCCCAGGATGTGGGCCCAGGTTCTACTCCACTCGGTCCTACTCCAACACCCTTTGTTCACATCGTCCAACAGGGGGAAACCTTGCTGGGAATTGCACTTCGCTACGGGGTGGCCTTAGATGATCTGATACTGGTGAACCCGGGTGTGGACCCCGGTTTCCTTACGATCGGACAGCAGCTGCGCATCCCGGGGGAGGAAGGTGAAGCGGTGGATACTTTGCTGCCAACCCCAACACCAGTCCCGGTTGAGATGAGTCCTGTTGAATGCTATGAATCTCCCTCGGGTGCCCTGGCTTGCCTTCTGGAGGCTCAAAACAATGACGCTGAGTATGTCCGGGGTTTGACGGTTGTCGTCCGGTTGTATGATGGTGGAGGGGAAGAGATCGGGGTGCAGCTTGCCAATTCCCCGCTTGAATTTCTTAGTCCGGGCAAGTCACTCCCTTTATTGGTGCAATTCCCACAGACTCTACCGGATTTCTCCTATGCTACCGCATCAGTCCAATCTGCGATCCGAATCCCTTCTTCGGATATAACTGGTTACAGCGTCGGGCTCGAGATCCAGTCGTCCACGCAGATCTTCGATGCACGCATGTCGAGGGTAGTTGGCACGATCGACCTTAGGCAATTATCCACCAGCCCGGATGGCTCGATTCGCATCCTTGGCATCGTGCGCAGTCCTAATGGCCATGCTGCCGGCTATCGAATCCTCGATCTCGTGATTGCCGAAGCTACGGGTGATTCCATCCCTTTCTCTTTGGACATCTTTAGCCTTGGCCCTTCCATCGACTCGGTTGAGGTCATCGCTCAGGCTAGACCCTTACAGTAAAACCTGCAGCCTGCTTGCAGAGATTTTATCGCCCGATATAATCGGCCAAGCCTGAAGAGGCATCCGGTGGCAAATATTGAATTGATCCCCTGTGAAAATCGAGATACCCTCAGAGGCCTGATCGATGTTCGATCGGCTGCGGATGCGCTGGCCAGCTACTACGGCCTGGTGCATGAATGCGAACGTGTCAAACTATATGGGTACTATTCGAATAACCACAGCCTGAGTGGATTTATGGCCGTTGCCCAGACAGGGATGGATCTCTTCCGTTCACTGGCGCTCCCCTTTGTCGGGACCCGGCAGGGTCTGCACGAATTAGTCCTGGGTGCTTTGCAGCCAGGTAGGCATTACTTGGTTTACCTACCGATAGAACAACAGGAGTACTTGATCGGTACGGCTGAGCTCACTTCACATATGGTGAGCAACCTCCTTAGGCTTGATGCGCGCGGGTTCGAACCTGTGCTAAATGTCCTCATCGAGCGCCGGCATACCCCGGATGGGCTGCCGCGCTACGAGATCAAGTCATCCAATGGCTCTGCAGCGGCTGGTATCAATTGGCGTACAGAACATGCTGCAGAGATCTACGCAGAAGGTGACGTCCCCGGATACCGGCGTGGCTTCACCAAGGCAGTCCTGGGAGGGTTGATCAGCCAGTTGGTCCACGATCGGCTTACGGTATTCTTGCGTATCCCTGATGATGATTATCGCTCCTTCGAGGATGCTTTCGACCTCGGTTTCAAACCCACTGGGGTCAGGCATCTCTTTGCTGACCTCTTTCTAGCGAAGGACTCACCGACGCCAGAAGGAAATTCAGGTTGATTAAGGCAAGCTACAGCTTCCCATCAACTTTCCTCTGGGGAACGGCGACCTCCTCTCACCAGGTGGAGGGTGGAAACACCCTTAACGACTGGTATCAATGGGAGCAGGAGCCTGGCCGCATCCTTCATGGCCATGTTTCCGGAGATGCGTGCGAATGGTGGCGCGGTCGCTGGGAGGAGGATTTCGACCGGGCTGCGAAGACCCATCAGAATGCCCACCGCATGTCCATCGAGTGGAGCAGGGTGGAACCTTCACCAGCGCTATGGGATGACCAGGCGCTCGATCAATACCGGCAGATGATCCAGGGGGCTCTCGAACGGGGTATGACGCCGATGGTAACCCTCTATCATTTCACGCTCCCACAATGGGTCTCAGAGCGGGGTGGTTGGCTGGCGGACGAATCGGCGGCCTGGTTTGAACGGTATGTACGAAAGGTCGTTGGTGCATTCAAGGATTTGGTTAAGCTGTGGATTACGATCAATGAACCAAATGTGCTGGTTTATGGGGGATACATGAGTCACGAGTTCCCACCTGGATTGAAGGATTTGCGCGCAGCGCCGATCGCAATCCTGAACCTTGTTCGAGCTCATGCGGCAGCCTATCATGCCATCCACGAAATTGACCCGACAGCACAGGTTGGCATAGCGCACCACTTCCGTGGATTCCAATGTCCAGAGCAAGTAAACCGTCTGGACCGTATGGCTGCAAGATTCAAGCATCGAAATTTCAATTTGCTCTTCCCTAGGGCAGTCCTGGATGGGAGGATCCGTTTCTTGGCATGGCGGAGCCAGGTATCACAAGCCCGAGGCACACAGGATTTTCTTGGATTGAATTACTACACGACTGAGGAGGTCAAGTATGATCTTCTACACATCACGGCTTTGCTAGCCCCGGGAGACTTTCCAGAACAAGCGCAGGTAAGTCCTGGTGGGTTTATCGCCGATATCCCTCGAGGTTTCTGGGAAGCGCTTACTTGGGCGCATTCCTTCAAAATGCCTATCTACATCACTGAAAACGGGGTTGAAGATCCGGATGATGGATTTCGGACTCGCTATTTGGCCCATCACTTGCACCAGGTATGGAGAGCGGTTAACTTCAATTGGCGGATCAAAGGGTATTTCCATTGGTCTTTGGTCGATAACTTCGAGTGGGAGCGTGGGTGGACTCAGCGTTTTGGTTTGTGGTCTCTCGATGAAGATACCCAGGCACGGCGAAAACGGCCCAGTGCCGATTTCTACGCTGAGGTCTGCCGTTCCGGGCAGCTTTCGTCTGAGCTCGTCGATCAGTATGCGAGTGAGGTCTTCGATGATCTTTTCCCGCCGCGAGGTTCTTCTGAACTCCTGGTCTGACAATAAGAGTAGGCTTTGGTTTAGGCTGCCAACAGTGGTTGGGTTCTTGTGTGCTTTTGTCGCGCTAATCACTCTTGTTGGTATCGCACGGGCAGATCCGGGTGATGAACTGGATGGGCGGCCATTCATCATGCCATTCGCTGGTAACCCCGGACCTAATACGTGGCTCTTTATCCAACCTTACGGCAACACAACCTTCGCCTACGAGTACCGCTACAGTGTTTACTATGGGGGGCAGGGGCTCCACTTCGGGATCGATCTTGAAGCGCCTTGCGGTACCCCTATTCTGGCGATCGGTGATGGTATCGTCGAATCGGTAGACAGCTGGCATGGTGCTGGACCGCATAATCTCATGATCAACCACGCCAATGGCTATGCCTCGTTTTACGGTCACCTACTGGTGCGAGCACGCTTGAGTATCGGCCAGCGCGTGAAGGCCGGTGAGGTTGTAGCTTTGAGCGGAGACCCGGATCGAACCTGCACCTCCCGACCCCATTTGCACCTTGAAATTCGCGATGTTGAAACCCAAGCCATCGCCTACAACCCAATGGACCTTATTGATGCTGATTGGGAAAGGATCGTGATGAGTGGTGACTCACCAGTTCGCTTTGAACAAGATCTGGCCAATCCCGGGCAGTGGGTTGGTCTTTATGATCAGCCAATTACCCATTTTGGTCATGGCCTCCTGAATGACTACGCTTCGCCCTGGCCGTATGACTGGTAGCCTGCGTTTGCGTTCTCACCTTGTAGAAATTGGCATACTCATTTGCCTGTTTTTTGGTGTGGTTCTTGGAGCAAGCGCAGCCTCGGTCCAGCAAGGGGTTATCGACGTGTTCAGCTATGAAACCCCGGAGGTACGTATCCCGCCAACTTCAACACCGGGAGCTGCCAACCTACCACTTATACCAGGAGTCCCGCCGGAACCTAACCTTGTAACGCAAGCGGGCTGCTGCAATTATCCCCAGTGGAGCCGTGACTCGGAGTGGTTGTTATTCATCGATGCCCCGGATGGCCCGGCTTCGGCGGGGTTGTATGGCGTACCGCGCGCCGGTGGCCCACTTACCCTGATTACTTCTCGTGTGGGTGTCTTTTCCGAAGATTGGTCTCTGGTAGCCTATCTTGAAGGTGGGACGGTATATGTCGAACGCTGGGTCGACGGGACACGTTGGACGATACCGAGTTCAGGGCGAAGAATTTACTTCTCTCCTTCCAATGAAAAGATCGCCTGGGAGATTGGCTCAAGCTCAATCCAGAACCAGGATGTCCAGGTCCGCACGATCTGGATCGCAGATATTGATGGAACAGGTGTCAGAGAGTTGGTAACCGTTCATGGGGGTGGATTCCAGGGATGGTCAGAGGGAGGTAAGGCGATAATTGTGAGCGGGCGCCTGACCCCGACGGGGCCTGCAGGCTTGTGGCGGATCCGGCTCGAGGATGGCGCTGGTAGATTGTTGTTCGCAATCGATTCTCCCAAGGATGTGCTCCTTTCCCCCGACGGAACATGGATCGCGTTCACGATCGCTTTCGAAAAGGAAATGGATCGCAATGGCTTGTGGGTATTGCCCACCACCGGGGATCCGGCTACTAAGCTCTCTCAATATGGAGCTTATCGTTGGCGGGAGGAGGGGCGCTTGGTCGTGATCCCACTGGACCTTGACGCCCCGGGTGCCTATCTGACGCAATTTGATATTCCTGGTAATGCGTCTTGGACATTGACCTCGCCGCTCTTCAGCTCATTACCCATTGCAAATAACGATTGGGAAATCTCACCAGATGGCAGGTGGATGGTCTTTCTCTCAAGCGAGGACGCCGGTTTGTATCTGCTTGAGCTCCCGATTGTGAAAAATCTGCCGTGATATAATCGGCGCGCTTCATTCAGTTTCATTGGAAAGTACGGAGAGGTAGCGTAGTCTGGCCTAACGCGCGCGCCTGGAGAGCGCGTGAGCCGCAAGGCTCCGTGGGTTCGAATCCCACCCTCTCCGCCTGCAGGACACCGCACTGGCGGTGTCTTTTTTAAAGAGGCACAACTATCGCTTTTCCTATATAGAAAAGCCGACGTCTTGACGTTCACTGTGCCAAGCGTTATCCTCTGCTCGTCCGGGTGGGTCCGGCGCGGCGAAGTCCTCCCAACCCCGTCAGGTCCGAGAGGAAGCAGCGGTACGGAGGTGCCTTCGGGTGCCGCCGGGGTTCCGACCCGGACATTTTCATTTTCTAGGGTGTTCCGCCTTGCTGAATGCTGAACAGATCATCCCCGGCTGGTGAGGATCCAAGGGTCGACCGGCACCCGGCCGGTCTTAACGTCGGACACCTCAAGTGCTCGTTGTACATGCGCTGATCCGTCTTCCAGATGAAGAGTCCGACCTTGTCACACCCAGCCTTGAGACTTTCTTGAGTACCTTCGTGCTCGCGCACTGTGGGCATTCTATGTGCTCAGCTGTTCTTGATGGGAAGATGAGCTCCTCAAATGGATGGCCGCACTCGGAGCATTGGAATTCGTAAATCGGCATTCAGTATGCCTCCAGTAAGTCTTGTCCTTGGCTCTTTCGATGCGAAATCAGGGGTTTTGTTACATGGAAATATCGAAATCTTAGCAGGAAGGCCGTCATAGTTCGGATCTGGTATACTCGGCGCTCTATATGGATCGAGCCGTTAAAATGCTTGACGCAGTCTCAAAGCAGTGGAAATCCATTGCAGCAATCCTGGCTGTAGCCGGTTCAATATTCCTCTACCAGGCGACAGGTCGAAATGTCCAAGTGCTCGCTGATGGGAAGAGTATCCAGGGTTTTTCTCACGGACGCGATGTTGGCGCTGTTCTAGATGACCTGGGGATAGAACACACGCTTGACGACCTGATCAACCCTCCGCCCGAGCAGCAGATGAGGGGCGTTCACCAGATCCAGGTCGTCCATGCCATGCCTGTAATCCTGGACGATGCCAGCGGGTTGCAGTGGATCCGTGCGACATCCAAAACTCCGGCCAACATCATCGCCGACGCAGGGCTCCGCATATATCCTGGCGATCGACTCTGGATCGATGGTCAACCAGAAGATATGTGGGTAAAGGTGGGTCGCGCCGTATCCCGCATCAGGCTTGTCCGAGGGCATCAATTAACCGTTATGGATGCCAATCATGTCACGCGGTTTCGTTCTGGCGCGGTCACCATCGATCAAGCGCTATTTGAGGTGGGATTCATGTTGTATGAGGGGGACTCAATCGATCCCCCGCTGACGACATTACTTACGGACGATCAAACGATTTCAATCCGGCGGGCAAGCGACTTGCTGATCAGCGTTGATGGTCGAACGATGCAGGTGAAGGCTGTCGGAGATACGGTGGGGGAAGCCCTTGCAAGCGCGGGGATCGGCCTAGGTGGCCTAGATTACACAATTCCCGCCGTTACTGACCCTATCCCGCTATGTAGGGAGATGCAGGTCATCCGGGTTGCTGAGCAAATTCTGGTCGAGCTTGAACCTGTCCCCTTTGAAACAAGCTACCAGCCATTAGAAACCCTCGAGTTGGATAGCATCCAGGTCGTAGATTCAGGCACCTATGGAGTACTGGAAAACAGGGTGCGGATCCGCGTCGAGGATGGCGTCGAAGTCTCCCGCCAGGTTGATGAAGCCCGGGTGGTGATCGAACCCAAGCCGCGCATCCTGGGGTATGGCACGAAAGTCGTTGTTCGAACCTTGAGCACCTCCTATGGAACAATCGAGTACTGGCGGGCTATCCCGATTTATGCGACCTCCTACTCACCCTGCAACCTGGGTGTGCCTTATTGTGGAAGTCGAACAGCGTCAGGGAAGGAAGTCACACGCGGGACCACCGGTGTAATCCGCTCCTGGTACAACTTAATGTGGGGCTGGCCAGTCTTTGTCCCGGACTATGGCCCAGGCACCATCGAGGATATCGGTGCGGGGATTGCCGGGCGCGATTGGATCGATCTTGGATTTACGGATGGTGACTTTGAACCATGGCATCAGTGGACTACACTCTACTTTCTGACCCCAGTACCTGCATTGGACAGCATACCCTGGATACTCCCGTGAATACCATGGATCATGGCAACAGGTTTCTCTAGCACTGGCGGTGGATAGGAGATCGTACATGTCACGAATCTTGAAACTTACGATAACTATGTTCCTAAGCAGCCTGGCGCTGTTTAGCTGCTCCACCAACAGCACTCCCAAGGTAGCTGTTGAAAACTATCTACGAGCACTGGAGGCGAAGGATGATATTGGTGCGGTTAACGCCTCCTGTCTTGCCTGGGAAGAAGGAGCATTTGCTGAGGCCTCCTCCTTTGAGGCGGTGGGGGTCGTCCTCGAAGGGCTGTCCTGCTCCGGCGAGAACACTAGCGGCGACGAAGCACTTGTCCGATGCGTGGGTGAATTTATCGCAGACTACGGGGGTGAACTTCAGAATATCGATATCTCACTAAGCACATTCTACGTGGCCCGGGAAGATGGTCTGTGGAAGATGTGCGGGTATCGGTGAGTGAGGCCTGATGCGGCGTCTTCTATGTCGTGAAAACCGTCTCGCACTTGGTCTGTGCCTGCTCCTGATCATCATCCTGATCATGACCTCAGACAGCAGTCCACAATGGATCTATCAGGGATTCTAAATGACCCTGGTCGAGATCGCTATCGTTACCGCTCTCGCCACCGGAATCGCCTTCATCCCTAATAGGATCTGGCGTGGGTGGCTGATACTCATCACCAGCACGATCACAATCTACGTACTTCAACCAGCGGTACCACTTCGGAATTTCGGTTTCTGGTATCCGACGATGGTCATGGCCCTGATCCTGGGGACATGGCTTATCGTCAGACCGCGTGAGAGTTCGATTTCCCGGCAGGATCGGGCTGCCCTGCTGGTAACCGTCATCCTCATGATCCTCATCGACCTTTCACGGCGTTTCCCACAATCCTTGCAGATCGTGGCCGGCGGTTCACCACCACTGACTACGTTTATCGCTGCGATGCTCATCCTCATGGCTTTGGCGTGGTTTTTATCGTTTTGGTCTTGGGTTAGGCGAGCCGCGCCCTGGCTTATCGCAGGAATCATTCTGGCATTCTTCCTCACCCAGAAGTCCTTAACCATCGGATTATCTTTCAGCAAGGGGATGCGCCTAGTCTCGGGACAATCGGTAGAACTGGCATCACCCTTGGATCTTACGTGGCTGGGGTACTCCTACATCGCTTTTCGCCTGCTGCATGTGATCCAAGATTGGAAATCCGGTCGACTGCCCAGCCTGGAGTATCGTAATTTCATCAGTTATGTTCTCTTTTTCCCTGCACTGGTGGCTGGACCTATTGATCGTGTTGAACGATTCCAGGGCGACATCGAGTCAACGATTCGACCCAGCGTACAGAATCTACTGGAAGGCGGACGGCGGATCATTCTGGGCTGTTTCAAGAAATTTGTTCTTGCCGACGCGCTAGCATTACTCGCAATGAATGAAGTCAACGCGCCACTGGTGCAGTCTACCGGTTGGGCATGGATCCTGCTCTATGCCTATAGTTTCCGGCTCCTGCTCGATTTTAGCGGGTATACCGATATCGCAATCGGGCTTGGGAATGTTATGGGTTTTACACTGCCGGAGAATTTCCAGCGTCCCTACCTCAAGGCGGACCTAACCTCCTTCTGGAACAGCTGGCACATCACGCTCGCCCAGTGGTTTCGCTCCTACGTTTTCAATCCTTTAACCCGGGGCTTGCGGGGTGTCATCTCAAGAGAATACACATGGTTTGTCATCCTTAGCGGTCAGATGGTCACGATGACGTTAATCGGCCTCTGGCACGGTTTCACCTGGAATTTTGCCATTTGGGGAATCTGGCACGGGCTTGGTCTCTTTGTCCATAATCGCTGGGTCTCGTATAGACGACAAACTATTACAAATGCACGGAGCGGTCGTTTCGCCTCTATGCAGCGGGTGGTCGGCATACTCATGACATTCAATTTTGTCTCACTGGGTTGGGTTTGGTTTGCACTTCCAACCCTGAGCATGTCACTTCAGACGCTGCACAGGTTATTCGGGCTATGAACGCGCAGGACACCAGACATAAATCATCCGTGGGCACTGAGCCAAGCTATCGCTTTCTTGGCCGTGTGCTCTTGAAGGCTGCGCTGTTCTTTCTATTATTCAACCTGGCCTACATGATTCTGGATCCATTACCACACCTTGGCCGACTCTCTCTCTACAATCATCTCCTGCCCGGGCGATTGCGTTTGCCCTACAGTGACGACCCTTCCCGTTCCTTCAACATGAGCATCCCGCAACTAGAAGCGATGTTTGCCTCGCACGTTATCGATGACACCAGGAAGACTCCTGACGAATATCGAGTAATCCTGATCGGTGATTCATCAATCTGGGGTTTCTTGCTCAGTCCTGGCGAGACACTCGCAGCTAGTTTGAACGCGCTCAATCTCAAGAGCGCTGACGGCAGACTGATAAAGGCATATAACCTGGGTTACCCAACCATGTCGGTCACGAAGGATTTACTTCTTTTAGAGCGTGGTCTGGCCTACGACGCCGATCTCATTCTATGGTTTGTAACGCTAGAATCGATGCCATGGGGGAAACAACTTCAATCTCCATTGTTGGAACTTAACCCTCAAGCGACAAATGATCTTATCGAACAAGCGAACCTTCCCCTGGTCATCGAACAAGGGCAGGTAGCTGCCAACGACTGGTGGGGGAAAACCATTCTCGGACAGCGAAGGGAGCTTGCAGACTGGGTCCGGTTCCAGTTGTACGGATTTGCATGGGCGGCGACTTCCGTTGACCAGGTCATACCCGAAACTTATAATCAACGGATGGAGGACCTACCCGCTGACCCAGAGTTCCAAAGCTACCAAGAAGGAGAACTGGGCAGGGAAGAGCTAGCATTTGACGTGCTCAGAGCAGGGGTTACGAGGGCGGGAGATGTTCCTCTAGTCTTTATCAATGAACCAATCTTCATCAGCCAGGGTGAGAACAGCGAGTTTCGCTATAACTTCTACTATCCACGCTGGGCTTATGACACTTACCGTGCTCTGCTGAGTGATGTTGCTAAAGAAGAAGGCTGGCACGTTCTCGATTTGTGGGACGCGGTGCCCAATGCTGAGTTCACGGACAGCGCCATCCATTACACCCCACTTGGTGTGGAGCTACTGTCTGAATCTCTAGCAAAGCGTCTTGCACACCCATAAGCGAGAACCCATTCCGCGATGTAGATGATTCGAATACTGCTTTCCCGAGTTGTTAACATAGGAGGTAAAAGCTTGCGGTTATACTACGTCCGTTTCTTTGTGCTGGTAAGCTTGATCAGTGGATTGGCCAGCGGTTGTGCCGGTGCTGCGGCAGGCAGCGCACGCCCAAGCATATCACCTACTATCTCACCCACTGGTGCGGCCGAGGATAACCTACCTCCCGCAGTGGTGGATCCGGGAAAAGTAACCCCATCCCTGCCGGCTTCTACGGTTGAAGTAGCAAGCGAAACACCAGCGGTTATGTCACCAACTCCTGCTCCCAGGTCGACGCTGGCGCCCGGGGATTGGATGATCATGCCAGTAATCCCATCCGTAAGCGAAAGAGCACGGGAGATATACCAGGCAGGGCTGGCGAAGGGGAACGATCCACACGCCTTTGCCAAGGTTGGAGATTGCCAGAACGTCCCATCGATGTTCTTGTCGATATTTGAATATGGGAACTACTATTCGTTGGGGAGTGAATACGAGGATCTACAGGGGACGATTGATTGGTTCGCCGGTTCGTTCTCACGTGAAAGTGAGGCTGTCCGTCGGGGGTTTAACGCTGCTTCGGTCGTCTCGCCAGTGTGGGCAGATCCCGATGCCTGTGACCCCGGGGAAACCCCACTCGATTGTGAACTACGTTTGCAGCGACCCAGCATTGCAATCGTCAGCCTTGAGACGTGGTGGGCTGGGAAGCCTGAGAATTACGAGCGCTATGTTAGGCAAATCCTTGAATCGCTGATCGACCAGGGTGTATTGCCCATACTCGCGACCAAGGCCGATAACCAGGAGGGTAACCATCGCATCAACGAAATCCTCGCCGGGTTGGCCCACGAGTATGATATTCCCCTTTGGAACTTCTGGCGCGCCATACAGCCACTGTCTGGCCACGGCCTGATGGAGGACGGATTTCACCTCACCTTCGCCCCGAACCTGTTTGATGACCCACAGATGATGAAATCAGCGTGGCCGTGGCGCAACCTGACCGCTCTACAAGCGCTCACAGCAGTCCTGCAAGGGGTTTCCCAGAACTTAGCTGCAGATAGCTAAGCTGAGATCAATCAAGGAAGGATCTGATCCTAGATGGAACAAATCGAAACCATCGCGTCCTTTATCAGTCGGGAGATTCTAAAGGATCCTGCCCGCAAATTGGGCATGGATGAACTATTAATCTCAAGTGGGTTGATCGATTCCTTTAGCCTTGTGGATCTGGCTCTATTCATTGAAGATCAGTTCGGCGTTCGGATCGAGGACACCGACTTAAATGTGGACACCTTTGATTCGCTGACAGAACTCTCTGCATTGGTTGAGCGAAGGTCGGGTTCTGATTCGTGAATAGGAACCTAGCACAGGTACTCGTCCGATCCGCGCAGGAGGTTCCTAATCGGGAAGCAGTCATCCTCCAGCAACGCGAAGGGGATCTGCCGATCCAATTCGGGGAGCTTGTTCAAGGCGCATTACGGTACGCACAAGCCTTTCAACGGGCAGGGATCAAACCCGACGAGCCAGTGATCCTTATTCTCCAACATGGGCGGGAGTTGATCGAATCATTCCTAGGTGCGCTTCTTCACGGCTCGATCCCGGCCATCATGCCATTCCTGACGGAAAAACTCTCTCCCGATCGCTACCGGGAATCCCTACAAGCCTTGATCACGATCAGCGAACCAGGAGCGTTGGTTACCTATACCGAATTCCTTGGGGAAGCAAAGGCCGCAGCAGATGCGGGATCTTCTGTAAGGTCAATACTGCTATCCTCAGAGATCCCGCAAGAGGGAAGTCTCGAGACAACCGAGCTTCCCGGGCTTCAGCGTTCACCAGAGGATCTCGCGCTGCTCCAGCATTCCTCTGGGACAACTGGCTTACAGAAAGGCGTTGCACTATCGAATAGGTCAGTCTTGAACCAAATCGATAGTTATAAGGCGGCGATCGGGATGACTTCTGAAGACGTCGTCGTTAGCTGGCTTCCTCTCTATCACGATATGGGTCTTATTGCCGGGTTCATCATGCCGATCATGCTCCGCAGCAAGCTTGTCCTGATGTCCCCGTTTGATTGGGTCAGGGCGCCCTATCGGATGCTGAGGGCAGTATCAGATTACCAGGGAACCCTATCCTGGCTGCCCAATTTTGCGTATAACTTTTGCAGCCAGAAAATCCGTGACCGGGATCTAGAAGGCGTGGATCTTTCTTCCTGGCGCGCGGTGATCAACTGTTCGGAGCCGATGCGCAATGATAGCCATGAACGGTTCTATCAACGCTTCAAGGAATATGGTTTAGACAAGCAAGCGCTCGCCACCTGCTATGCCATGGCTGAAAATGTCTTTGCTGTCACCCAGGGAGGGTTTGGTACTCCCTTGCTCATCGACTCGATCGATCGTGAGCAGTTGAGCCGTGAGGGTCGAGCTGTCCCGTGCTCGGAGGGGAAGCAGCTCCTGAGGCTGGTCTCAGCAGGGAAACCGATTCAAAACACCCAGGTGCGGATTGTCGACGAACAGGGTAACCAGGTTACTGATCGAATCGTGGGCGAGATTGCGTTGCAGGGAGATTGCTTGCTCAGCGGTTATTACCACCGTGAGGATCTCACTCGGAAAGCCTTCCTCGATGGCTGGTATCTCACCGGGGATCTTGGATACCAAGTTTCGGGCGAACTATTTGTAACCGGACGTCGCAAGGAAATCATTATCGTTGGTGGGAAGAATGTCTATCCTCAGGATCTGGAATACCTTGTGGCAGATGTCCCTGGTGTTCACCCGGGCCGGGTCGTCGTTTTTGGTCTGTTCAATGAGGAGTTGGGTACAGAGGAGATTGTGCTCGTCGCAGAGGTAGATGATGATGACCAGGAGGTCCGAGTCGGGATTGCACGTGAGATTCGCTCGGTCGTAGCACAAGGGACAGATGTTGCGGTTCGTTATGTTGAAACAGTTGATCCCGGATGGCTTATCAAGACGAGCAGCGGAAAGATTGCACGAGGCGCTAACCGTGATCAGTACCTGCAAATAAAAGCCGGCAACCAATGATCCACTGCAAGCATGAACCCGGGATCCTCTCCTCCCCTGCCGATATCACGTCAAATCACTTACCTCGGTTATTAAGATGAAAATACCGGAGCCACGCGACGAACAGTTGAGGCGGGATCCACGTGCACTACTCAAGGCGTTTGGTCTAAAACCAAAAAAGCGCTTGGGACAGAATTTCCTCGTTTCAACCTCTGCCCTGGATCAAATCATTCAGGCCGCAGAACTTACAGGCAAGGAAGATATCCTCGAAATCGGAGCGGGACTGGGAACCCTGAGCTTGCTCCTCGCCGAAGGCGAGGGCAAGTTGGTTGCGGTTGAGATCGATCGTGATCTGCTGCCAGTACTTACCTGGGTGCTGGCTGGCCTGCCGGATGTTGAATTACGGGAAGGGGATATCCTTTCGCTGGATCTGGGCGACCTGGGGCTGCGGAGTGGATATATCGTTGTGGCCAATATTCCCTACCAGATCACGTCCAGGCTCATTCGCCGGCTTCTTGAACACGAGTTCACCGCGACTCGACTCATACTGACGATCCAGAAAGAAGTAGCAGAGCGGATCATCGCTGGCCCGGGCGACATGAGTCTGCTCGCACTCAGTGTCGCTGTCTTTGGCCAAGCCAGGATTGAGGCTGTGATCGGTGCCGACGCTTTCTACCCACGCCCGGGGGTCGATTCAGCCATCCTGCGGATTGACCGCTATCCTGAGCCACAGGTCGTCAGAGAATATCTGCCTCAGTTCTTCAAGCTTGCCCGTGCCGGTTTTGGCCAGCGGCGCAAGCAGCTTCAGAATGCCATCTCATCTGGGCTTGGCGTGCCGAAAGAGCAGATACAGCATGCGCTTGAGATCTCACGCATCGACCCTTCACTGCGAGCTCAGGAGCTTGACCTTGAGGATTGGTCGAGGTTGCTGACCGTCCTGATGGAGTCGGGTTTGTTGGGGAGGGTTTAGCGGGGGCTAGTGGATTTCCAAACGGTTGGAAGGATTCAAACTGCGGTGAAGCCATAGTACCTGCCACACTCGTAGCGCGGCTTCGACTTGAATGCGGAAGGACATCTTTGATTGACCAATCCGTCGGTCTTCAAAATGGATTGGACTCTCTATGATCTTATACCCGAGCCGCTGGGCAACAAACGCCATCTCAACCTGAAAGATGTAGCCATTAGACCTGATCTGCTCTAGCGGCATGCCTAGCAAGGTCTCACGGCGCCAGATCCGAAAACCACCGGTGACATCATGGACACTTATCCCCAAGATAGCGCGGGCATAGGCGTTACCAAATCCGGATAGCAGCACGCGCCAATACCCCCAGCGTTCATCCAGGCTACCACCAGCAATGTAGCGCGAACCAAATACCGCATCATGGTCTTTGAGCAGTTCGACAAATCCAGGAATGTAGTAGGGGGAGTGTGAGAAATCTGCATCCATCTGCCCAATGATCTGAGCACCATCCGTAAGCGCTTGCTTGAAACCGGTGATATACGCCGTACCAAGCCCAAGTTTCCCTGTGCGATGAAGCACATGAATTTGGCCCTGGGATGATCCTGCAAGCCGGTCCGCTATCTGTCCGGTCCCGTCCGGTGAGTCATCGTCTACGATAAGCAATCTGAGATCTTCCAGGGGCAGTTCGAGCAGCGCACGGCTGATCGCCTCGAGATTTTCTACTTCGTTATAGGTAGGGATAACGATCGTCAATTGCGACATAGTTCTCTCACAGCGAGCATCCCTAATACCATGGATGTGTCAGTATGTTGTCCAATGTTTCTCGGATGGCGTGTGGCTCACTCTTCGGGTTCTGGGATAATCTTAAACAAACAGCGATCATGTCCAACCCCCATGCATTCTACCTCTCGAACCTGTATAGGATCCTCAGGATTGATGATCGATAATGCCCCCTCAAGAAAACCCAGTATGCCTGCACAGGCTGGATCCTCAGTGTGGAGATCGATGCAATCCGGGCAGTGTGATAGTTGTACGCTGGGAACCTGACCATCCTCGATGGGGGAAAAATCGAGGTCGCTTATCTCTGAGAAGGCTCGGCTAAACGCTTTTAGACCCGTGCTGACGCGTTCTTTCAATGTCAGAGCTTGGAAATCAGGGTCACAGAAGGCAGCCAGCACGCCGTGCTTACTCCACGTATTTACGAACGCGTCGTGGTTTGCCTGCCGGACCAGGCCTCGCGCGCTGCGGTCTCCGTAGAGCTCCTCGAGCGCACGATAGATCGCCGTAAGTTGGTTGAACCGGACCCCTTTTTCTAGGTCATCTGCTGGAGGTATTTCTTTCCATTCGGATAATCCTGCCATCTTTAGGACAGCCCCGAGGCCGTTTTTTCCAAGGAGATGCTCGAGTTCTGAGAGGATCGCTCGAGCGCCTCGGTTAGGCATCATCCATTCTGGGTCGGGTTGGGTTGTCACGTTTGATCGATTACCAATCTCAGAGGAGTTCAGTGAGATCTTCGGTAGCCCGGCGCATGTCGAGGAAGAGGAGCCCCAGCTTGGCCTGTTCGCGGGCGAGGACGGTGAGCACTGCTCCGCTGCCTACAGCCATGAGAATAACGAAGCCCTGCGCTCCCCGGATATAAACTTGATCCAACTCACCCCGGCCCAGTTCGGTCGCGATACGTTCACCAAGGGAGAGCATCGCTGCGGACATTGCCGCAACGCGATCTTCTTCAACATCAGCAGGTAGTGCAGAAGCCATCGTGAGCCCATCTACGCTCACCACGGCCGAAGCCTCCACATCTGGGGATGAGGCCTGTAGTGCTCGGAGTCTGTCGACCATCTGCTCGGTTCGTGACATGCTTGGCGCCACGCTCCAGTCTCGCATGAGGCAGGTGCTGTTCCAATAGAGCGGCGGTACTGTAGCATAGCGGTAGGGGAGTGTCAAGAATCCTACCTACTGCTGGACCAATCATTGGTAATTTGGTCGAGTTCTAGGCTATAATCCGCATATCTGGCCGGGCACATGCCCGACTTTTTTTTGCAAGGAGGACACATGCCGCTATCGCTAGAGCATGCGATCATCGAGTTCCTCACGAACCTATTCCAGAATATTGGCTGGGGTGGTGTCGTAGGGATCATGGCACTCGAGAGTGCGAATATTCCCATTCCAAGCGAGGTAACGATGCCTCTCGCGGGTTGGTTGCTGATAGAAGCGCGCGGTGGAAGCGCTCTGGAAGCCATATACCATGGCGCACTCTGGGGTGGTGTGGGCTGCACGGTTGGTTCTTTATTTTCCTACGCGCTTGGGGCTTGGGGTGGCAGACCTTTCCTCGCACGCTATGGCCGTTACTTGATGATCAACACTCAAGATCTTGTACGCGCTGATCATTGGTTTGCGCGCTGGGGGGATTGGACCGCTTTCATCTCCCGCCTGCTGCCAATCGTGCGAACATTCATCTCATTCCCTGCCGGTGTCACCCGCACCCGGCTGATCCCGTTTACGCTCTACACTTTAATTGGGTCGGCCATCTGGTGCGGGGGATTAGCGTATGGGGGTTTCGTTTTCGGGTCGCGCTGGGAGGAATTGCGGGCAATCATGAGACCCTTTGATATTCCTATCGCTATCGTGATCATCGCCGGCCTCGTTTACTATTTGTATCATCACATCCGGCGCGGTATGCATCCGGGTGCAGCTGATCAGCTCGGATCGACGACTCCGCCCTCCGATTCGCCCTGATCCCGCCAGAGTCGGCGTGGGATCTTCCACAACCCGAAGGCCGCACCTGAGGTCATGATCAGCAGGAACCCCGATGAAATCAAGGCGATCACCCTGGATAGGTCAGGATCGACGATCGGGTTGGCTACGATCTGAGCAAGATCCTCTAGGCCGATCCCGAGAGCGGCAACGTTCCAGACACCGTGGAGCGTGATTGCTGCAGTATAGAATAGGGCTGCTTTCCCCCACCGTCGCTCTTTTACGCCGTAGTAGATGCCCATTCCAGTAAGGCCCGCAGTGAACATGTGCATCATTGTGGCCCCGGCCCGGGCGATCATCAAGGCCATCCATTCCTCGCCCGGTTGGGCCAGGAAGAATGCCTCAAACAACCCGTAGGCAGCTCCGGAGAGCGTTCCGCCGACAAAGGCTAGGGAGGGGGTTAGTTTCCGCCGGATCAGGAACCACGTCCCAAGCGACTTAGCGATTTCTTCAATGATTGGAACAGCTACCGACAGGTAACCCAGGATTCCGGCAACGACCAGCGGTTGGTTGAGCAGCGTGTTCAATTGCTCCAATAGTAGGGTTTCAGGATTTCCCGGGGACTGAGCCAGCCCTTCGAGCAGGCGGGGGGTATTGAGAGCATTCGATGTTCCGAGGAAGAGCACGATTAGAAGTGGAATTGCCAGTGTGATCTCGAGAATAAGCGCCGCGAGTGGAGCGAGCCAGAGCCCGCTCAAGAACGAGCCCCAGGATCGAGTAAGTGAAATTCGCTCGCCTCGCCGGATGACAACAAAGGTGGCGATGAGTACCGGGATGCCAGCGGCCAGGACGTGCAGAAACGGGGACAGCCAGGTAAGGAGGCCCTGGATACGGAGGATCCATGAGCCGCTGATGAGCACGAGCGCAAAGATGAGCACCAGCACCCCAGCCTGAACTGGAGGTCCCACTTTGGCGTACACGCTATCTGCCCGGCGGTACTTGAATCCGAAATATACCCCGGGTACAGACAATGCTGTCAGGCTTAGCAGGAGCGCGATCAAGGTCCAACTCGATTGGGCTGCAGAACTATTGCCAGTGAGCAGCGTGAATGCGGTAATCAGGATGATGATTCCCACCCCGAGCAGCGTCAGCACTGCCATGGTTAAACTCCCCACTCCCAGGGCGATTGCCAGTGGATCTCTATTTTCTTCGGGGTTAGTCATCGTGGTTCAACCTCGACTCTCTCGATGCTGAGCTGGGGCGGCTCGAGCAGGTCAGTGATGGGCTCGCGCGCCGCAAGTCCTTGAAGGAATTCCAGGCCTGTGATCACGCGCCCGAAAATCGTACGTGTTCCGGTCAGATCGGGGAGCGGAGCCAGGCTAATAAAGAATTGACTGCCGTTTGTATCGGGTGCGATGGACGACATGGCGACCAGCCCGGGCACATCGAAGGTTAATCTGGGCGATATTTCATCGGCGAATGTATACCCAGGGCCGCCGAATCCAGTGCCTGACGGATCGCCGGTCTCAACCAGTCGACCGGGGATTACCTCGAAGAATGGATTCCCATCGAACCAACCGGCTGCAGCCAGGCCAAGGAAATTTTCAACTGCTTTCGGGGACTCTCCAGGCAAAAGCTGAATTTCGATTATCCCGAGGTTCGTAATTAATTTGGCAATGTACACCGCCTCCGGGTCAAGCGGATAAGTTGCAGGGGAGCTCATTTGTTGCTGTGCGACGAGTTCAAGGCGTATCGCCGCTTCAAGGTTGCTGAGGGATGGGTCGAGCCGAAACCAATAGCCATTAAAGAAGATGAATGGCGTTCCCAGGATTCCGGATTCGCGTGCAAATTGGTAGGCCTCGTTGATTTTCTGCGCATAGGCACCGGCAGCCAGTTCATTCTCCATCTGAACTGTATTAAGTCCAAGCAGTTCAGCTTGCTCCAACGCCCATGTAAGGAAATCCGAAGGAGAGAGCTGAACCCACTCCCCCGTCTTTCTGTAGAGCAGATCGTGCATTGGCCAGAAGGCACCTTGTGCCCCAGCAGCTTCGGATATCTGTGCTGCAAGCGTGGCCTTATCATGCACACTTACGAGTGGGAAATGGCGGTAGATCACCTGGATTTCGTTCGGGTGAAGTAATTCCGCTTCGGCAAGTACTTCGGCGAACGCTATGCAGTAGGGGCACTGGAAATCTGAATACAACAGGATCTGGATCGGTGCATCAGCTGGCCCACGGATCCAGTCTGACTCCGAGATCGGTGCGATTGGCCTTAGTGTAGCAGTAGGTGTAACTGGCACCCGTGTCGCTGTGAGAGTTGTATAGGTACTTGTTGGGCCGAGCTGTGCTGGTGTAATCGTTTCAACCGGGAGGGTGGAACTGGGTTCCGCCGGCGCGGTCGAACAGGACGCAAGGCACAGCGCGCAAAAGGCAACCGTGATTGGAAGTACTCGAGTGATCTCTACCAACCGGTGCCATGAAGATGAGAGTCGAGAGAGGGGAAGCAGCCCGGTCATCCTGACGTTCTCTCAGGGCCGTACCACTCGAGTGGAATAACCTGCCCCGTAATGTATCGGGATTCATCTGATGCGAGGAACACACAGACTCCTACATGGTCTTCGGCGGAGAGCATCCTGTCCTTGTCTTCGTTGATTTGTGCCCTGAATGCTGTATCGGCTTTTCCCGGGGCAATCGCATTCACCCGGATATTGACGGCTTTGCCCTCCTCAGCGCATGCCTTAGTAAATCCGATCTGCCCCCATTTGCTGGCGCAGTAGGCCGCGAGCAGTGGATAGCCGCGCAGACCTCCAATGGAGGATACGTTGATGATGACACCACCACCCTGATCACGCATCGGTCTCCATACATGCTTCGTGCATAGAAATGTACCAATCAGATTAACAGCCAGGACACTTTCAAAGGATTGTTTCGGGATGGCATATACCGGTCGTAAATTCCCAACCCCGGCATTGTTTACCAGGACATCAACCTTCCCAAAACGATCGACTGTCGTTGAGACCAATGCTTTGACTTGCTCCTCATCCGAGACATCGCAAGTTACAGGAAGAGCCTCGCCGCCCGAAGATGTGATCAGACCGGCAGTCTCCTCGAGTTCGGGCCAGGTTCTCGCAGCCACAATCAGCTTGGCGCCTTGATCTGCGAATGCGAGTGCGATGGCTTTTCCAATCCCGCGCCCACCACCCGTGATAATGGCGACACGCTCAGATAAACGCATAGGAGCCTCCCGTGATGTTTTGGATTGTAGCAGGAATCCGAAGGGGTAAAGAAAGATCCTGCGACGGAGGATCCACAGGCCAGCCAGATGGACTGCGTGGGAAGCACCAACCTTGTCGCCGCCCATCCGATGCGGTATGCTAGCGCAATCCATGGGGGTGGTTGGGTCCCGGTGGGCTCCCCGGTCTTCAAAATCGGTGGCGGGCCGCACAGCGGGCCGCGGTGGGTTCGACTCCCATCCACTCCCGCCTTTCTTTCCCGAGGGTATTCCGGTATGGCTGATCAGGGGTCGGTGGTAATGGGGTTGAACGATCGATTGATGCCAGCGATTAGGCAGGTGATGGCCGTCGAAGAGCTTACGACGGGTGATCAGCGCCTGGGTTTCCTTTTAAAAGTGCGAGGACGGCTGCTGGTTGACTCGATGGAGGCCTTCGACCGGCTCGACTCGGTATTTCTTTGGGAAGATGTCACCCTCAATTTACGCCAGGAAGATGGATTGGATACGATCTTGGCGCTGCCTGGAGTTGTACACCCTCAGCCTTCCAACCACTGGATCAATGCTGTATTGTTTTCCTTGACAGTCCTCAGCGTTCTCGTCGCTGGTGCTTTATATGGGTTGGAAGGACCGGTCGACCCCTCGCTGCGCGGACTGCTGCTAGCGGTTTTGAGGAATATACCCAATGGCCTAAGTTTTGCCCTTAGCTTGCTGGCAATCCTGATCGCCCACGAATTTGGACATTACTTCGCTGCCCGTTATCACAAGACTGCGGTTACGCTCCCCTATTTCTTGCCATTTCCAGGGAGCTTGTTTGGCACCATGGGTGCCTTCATCCGGCTAAAGGAACCACCAAAAAATCGGAGGGTACTGCTTGATATTGGCCTGGCTGGACCACTTGCAGGAATGGTTGTGGCCTTACCCATTTTGATCGTAGGTTTATCGCTCTCCGAACTAGGCCGCTTACCTCTCCTTCCAACAGCGGCGGCCGGACAGGTTCTGGAGGGGAACTCGATCCTGTATCTACTCGCTAAATACATGACAACGGGGGAATGGCTACCCGCGCCCCTTCATTTTGCCGGGCTCTCCCCGATCGTATACTGGGTTCGATATTTCTTCGTGGGGCTTCCCATGCCCTACGGGGGATTGGATGTGATGCTGCATCCGATGGCCTGGGCTGGTTGGGCTGGTTTGCTGGTGACGGCGTTAAACATGATCCCGGCTGGCCAGCTCGATGGAGGGCATACGCTCTATGTCCTGGTTGGACGCTCTGCTAGCCGTATTTGGCCGCTGATCGTGGGTGCGCTCTTTCTGCTGGGAATAGTCTGGTCAGGCTGGTATATCTGGGCGGTCATGATCTTCCTGCTCGGACGATCCAACGCCCGCCCACGTGATGAACTGACCCGCCTTGACCCACGACGGCGGTATCTTGCAATTTTCGGTTTGATCCTTTTCGTGCTGGTCTTTACACCCGTCCCACTCCGGCTCTTCTAAATCGCACTCTACGACCTCGAGGATGCCTCGTTTCCGCGCCTGCTCCTTAAACCAGTGCAACTGGAGATAGCCGGCAGCCACATAGCTAATCCCGAAGATTGAAATTGCCATTTCAATACTGTTATCGCCCAAAACATAGAATGCCAGGAATGTGCTGATGAGAGGCTAGGCGAATACGAATGGATCCGTCGCAGATTGCTTGAGGGTGACCTCAATAACGACAAGCGTCACTTGCAGTGTTTTCTGAACCAGGATTCTCCCCATACCTAATGTTCTAAGCGCCGTGGTTCATCAAACCGAGTCTTTTCTCTACCTGGTTGTACCTATAAGGTGGATTTAGAAATCTTCCAGAGTCCCACGTCGTTTGGCCTGGATCTCAAACCAGCGGAAAAGGAAATAACCGAGAGTGGCATACATCAACCCGACCCCAAATTCACCGATCAGGTACCCGCGAACCTGACCTACCCCGGCACCGGTCACGATCTCACGGGCGGCGGCGATACCTCGGGTCAGTGGCAGTGCTTGTGCGAATGTGTGCATTGCCTTGGGCAGTAGATCCAGGGGGATGTTAGCCCCGCTGAAAACAAGCAGCAGGAAATACACGGTATTGTTCACAAACATAATATTGCGAGTAATCAAACTCAAACTGCCCATGAGCAACCCGAGCCCTGAAGTGCTCAGGGTTGTGATGAGGATTGTCAACGCAAGCGCACCAAAATCTGTCTTGGAAAGGTCGAGCCCAAACAGGAGGACACCCCAAAGAAATCCCAGCACGACACCCAAGATCCCATCCAGGATGTGGAACAAGGCTCGACCGAGGAAGATCGACATCCTATTCGCGGGTGTACCGAAAAGGTAGGGCAGTGTACCTGACCAGCGTTCCCCGCCCACGCTGAATGTCACCCCGTAAATGCCGCTCACGGCCGTGATCTGAACAGCGTTCCCGATGATGTAAAAGCTCGCGCTGTCTTTCCCGGTAGCAGAGATACCGAGGAAGGTAAAGAACAAGAGCTGGTTAAGTGGCATGATGACTTTTGAAGCAAGGTAGGTAATGGGGCGCAGCCAGGCGAAGAGCGCAATGTAGGAGAGCATTGCGCCCTGAAAAAAGATCCGCAGGTTGTTAACAATGCGGGTCATCGCATGGCCTCCGTCTGCATGACTTACTGAAACCCAAGGGTGGCGTCTTCACGGGTTTTGTAAAGCATTTTTCGGAACAGGAAGTTTGAGATGATGATGTAAATCGAACTAAATATGATCAGCATGAGAAGTGAGAACCCAATTTCGGCCAGAGGAGTTCCCATACTCGTCGTCCCATGCAGCGCTCTCGCTGCCCAGTATGGAGCAAGGAGGTAGCTGAAAGGTGTTGTCCAATCCGGGAGCAGCGCAATCGGGAATAAGAAACCGCTCAGGATGTAAACCGGGAACTCCATCGCATTCTGCCACCCCTGGACACCCGGGTTCATAATGAAAATCGGGGCGATGATCAATCCAAAAGTGACGAAGGCGATCACGGTTAAGAAAATAGAAAGAATGAAAAGGATCGGTTGTTGCACATTGAGGTGGAAACCAAAGAGGATACTGGAGACCAGGTATGCGACGATCATCGAGCCAAGTGATTGTGATACGTGCGCCAAGTTCTTCCCGAAGATGATGACCTGAATTGGCGTCGGTTGGCCTACGAGGACTTCCAATGTGCCGCTCCAACGTTCGGCCGTGATGCTGTTCCCGCTGATGAAAAGCAGGCTGCTCCATAACCCAGTCATCCCGCTACCGACAATGACATAGATCGCCTGCTCGCCGCTCTTGGCTTGCAGCATCCACAACGCAAGGAGCGCGATCAGGAGTGGCTGGATGAGCACTGTGAAAACAATGAACCCATCCAACACATTCTGGCGCAGGGTCATTTCGAACGTGGAGAGGATGACGCGCAGGTAGCTCCGGAATTTCCTTACTGTCAAGAGCTTCCCCCCACTAGGCGCACGTACGCATCCTCAAGCGTAGGTTCACGTATAGAGACCCCACCCACGCGTACAGCTTGAAGCGTGTTCATCAAGGTTGGGACAGCCTCCGAACCATGAGCGGTGTGGATATGCAGCGATTGCTTCTGTCCCTGGTCTTCTACAGAAACCGTGTCGACCCCTGGTAGTTGGCGCAGTTGGTCAAGGATTTCCTCCGATACGCCAAACACTTCGACTTCGACGACGGATAAATCGCTAACCAAATTCTTTAGGGCTTTAGGTGTGTCAAGGGCAACAACCTTGCCATGATTGATAACGGCGATGCGTTCGCAGAGTGCATCAGCCTCAAACATATAGTGGGTGGTCAGTAGGATCGTCTTTTCTTCGGCCTGTAGGTTGCGGATAACCTCTCGCAACTCGCGGGCTCCCACCGGATCCAAACCCATCGTGGGCTCATCGAGGAATAAGACTTCAGGGTTATGGAGGAGCGTGCGGGCAATATGCAGACGCTGCTTCATCCCGCGCGAGTATCCTTCGACTTTTTCCTGTCCGCGATCTGTAAGCCCAACGAGATCGAGCAGGTAAGGGATCCGTTTGCGGGAATCATCTGGATTGACATGATAGAGGCTGGCGAAATAACGCAGATTGTCCTGGCCCGAGAGGCGCCAATAGAGGCCGCGTTCGCCGCCGAATATGAACCCGATCCTGGCCCGGATTAAATCTGCCTCTGAGACGACATCAGCGCCCAGGACGTGCGCGCTACCTGAAGTGGGGATGAGCAACGTGGTGAGCATTTTAACCGTGGTCGTTTTGCCCGCACCGTTTGGTCCCAGGACCCCGAACAGCTCACCTCTACGCACACTGAAGCTGATGCCATCCACGGCGACGACTTCTTTGATCTTGCGCCGGATGACACCGATCGTCGTCTTGTATACACGACGTAAATCCTGGACTTCAATCGCGTTCACCAGACCTCCAGGGAATTCATACGCACTTAATGACTATTGGTGGAAAGCACCAAATCCATCTGCTTCTCGAGAGAGTCCTTGACACCCCTCGGTCCCATGGAACCTGTCTTAGCAACAGGAAAGCCTAGAATAGCACATATCTTGTCCTTATTTGAACCTCTTTTATTTCCTAGAAAAATTGTGTAGGCCAGCCGATAAACCTGGTAGATGGTGTCCAGAACACATCTATACTTTATCAGTCAGCAGTACCCGTATCTTAGGTTTTTGCAGTTACAGGCGCAGCATGTCTTCTCGGGGATCTGCTTCAAATACCAGATTGTCAGTAACCGGGGATGTTGGAACTGTAGACGTGAAGCATGGAGGGCGACGCGCTTGAATGAATTCGTCAAGCCTTCCGGGTGGCGTACATAAAGCCAATCGCCGAGCACAGGATGACCCAGCGCTGCACAGTGCGCTCGAATCTGGTGCGTCCTTCCCGTGTAGAGTTGCGCTAAGAGCCATGAGTGCGACATAGATGAGGACAGGCGCACAAAATCAGTTCGTGCAGGTTTTCCTCGCGTCATGTCTGGCCGAGTTCTGTGATATCGGTCTCCGTCCGGGAGGAGGGGGAGTTCGAGGCGAAGGGATGACCAAGCAGGTTTACCGTATACCACCGCCAGATACGCCTTATTTACTATACCCTGCTCAAATTGCTGGTTTAGAGCCTTATGAGCCTCACGTGATCTCGCAAGAACCATGAGACCACTCGTCTCACGGTCAAGCCGGTGCACGATCCAGAGGCGGCTAAATTGCGGTTCAAGCACGGTCCTCAGATGTGGTTTATCTGGATTATATCCGTCAGGGATGCTGAGCAAACCTGATGGCTTATTGACGATGAGGATTGATTCGTCAAACCAATGGACGAATTGCTCGAGATCCAACATAGGATCACCCTCATCTCCGGTGGTAATAGAGCGACAAGATTCAATACCAATATAGGGCCAAGGATGAGTCCTTTTATGCCAGCATAATACGGAGCTTATCAATTAGGCCTGCAAGATATTCCCGAAGCAAAGCTCAATGGAGATTGTAAAGCTTAATTTGGTTACAAATAGGTATATTGTGGAGGGTGAAAATAATAACCATTACTCAATCGAGTGCGGCAGCGTGAGGCCAACAGGATGATGAATTTGCCATATCGGATGTGCTAAATTGCGAAGCTTCTTGAAATATCCTGGTTGGGGAAACACAGTAAATATACTAGTAGTTGATCGTACGTCTGGTATGGTCTAGAATCGACTTGTAATTTCATAGTCTCAGCTTGCAGATCTGCGGATCCAGGAGTTGGTGAGATGGTTCTAAAGAAGCCGGTCGATATCGACCTATTTACCGCCACGCATTGGATTCAGGGCCAGATCACGCCAGGCTCGCAGGGATTATTCAGCCATTTGAACATGCCAACCGAGTCCACCCTTGAGGTTGAAAATGGCGAGATGAGCCCATTGCATCTTGTCGGTCAAAAATCGGAAGCCTTCAATACACTCTGGCTTGTGAAGCATGAGGTGCTTGGCGTTCTCGTTCACAACCGAGCTGGACTGGGGCCATCCAGCGTTGTAAAAGCCGGATACACCAAGCCTTTCCCCCACTGGGTGCGCATCTTGATTTCCGGGTTCGAGTTGATCGGCCAGATCCAGGCGGGAGGGCGATTTGATTTCAGGGCAATCATCTTTGAGGGATCAAACACATTCGTTCCCCTGTATGATGCGCGCATTGCTGCTCTACTCTTTCCCCGTGTGCATGCTGATTCTCCGGCTCTGGTTTTTAATCGAAAGCGGATCGAAGGTATTTCTGTGATTGGAAGCGATCTGGGCACATAGCGATCAGCTGGCCTGGGTTGCGATTTTGTCGATTTGACAGGGATCGAGAAATCACTACAATACGGGCCATCAGTCAGGGCTTTCAAGGTTTGCACCGCCTGTAGCTCTGACCAAGACGCCGGCTTCCATTCCTCATGGAGCCGGCGTCATCACGTTATAAGCTTCCTATCTAGGGCGTAAATCCGTGCAAGTATCGCGGATTGAGATGTGCCTTCTTTCGGCGCATCCCTCGATCAATATTCTAGGCTGCTGCCTCCGATAAATTCACGTAGTACCGAATCAGTCGGGATGGATGATTCATCCGTCACAGGTTCGATCGAGCTGAGCACTTTGTGGACACGAGTTGCACGTTTCAACGCGTCCTCGCGCAGTGGGTCGTCCACGTAGAGAGTCTCCCAACGCGCGAACTCATCGAGAAGTTTAGCTCGGTACAAGCAGAGTTCATACGGCATGGCGCTGTTGATGATGAAGTCAGCAGTGCTCTGATAGGGGATGATATTGCGTAGTTCACTTGAGCGGACATAGTGCCAATGCTCGAGAGTTCGTTGGGGGTCGTACGCTCGATGAACAGCATCGCGCAACATGCGTCGAATCAGCCGCAGATCAGTCCAGCGGATGAACTCGCCTTCCGGATCACGCATCTGAAGTAGCGTTTCCAGATATAGGCTTGCTTTTACGGCTGGATCGATGCCTTCTGTCATCGGTGGGTAGAGACCGTGCAGGCTGTCGATCAGGAGGATTTCGTTTTTTTCGAGCTTCATCGGCGTCTGGTCAGCTTTACGTTGCCCGCTCTTGAAATCGTAAAAAGGGATCATGACCTGCCTGCCGGCAATCAGCTCTCTCAAATGTTTGTTGATTAGAGGCAGGTCCAATGCCTGGGGGGTTTCAAAGTCGTAATCCCCGAATTCGTCCTTGGGGTGGAGTTGGAGATCGAAAAAGTAGTTATCGATGTTCAATGCGCGAAATTTCATCCCGCGTTTGCTCAAGCGTTGATCGAGCTTGATCGTGGTGGTTGTCTTACCTGAAGAGGAAGGTCCGGTGATGAGGACGATCCTGAGCGAATCCCCGCGTTCGGCCAGGATCTCAGATGCGGTATCAAGGTCGTCCTCATAAGTCGCTTCCGATTCATGGACAATGTGCGGAAACTCGCCAGCCCGGACCCGCTGATTCAAGGCCTGGACAGTATCCAGCTTATGCTGAACAGCCCAATTGAGGACATACCAGATCTTGCGCCAAGGCACGTTTTCCGACGGCCTCATAGCCCGGCGCGATTGTTCCCTCCGTTCCCGGTCACGTTCGTCCCGGTACAGGATAAACGCTTTGGCTACCTGTGCATGCCCCTGTTCGATCAGTGTCTTCTCAACCGCATCCTGGATCTCCTCAATCTGCGGAGAGCTGGGGTCGGGTAAGGTTTCCATCAGGTAATCGACGACCTGATCTGCAAGCCAATCAGAGCGCGCTCGATCGCGCCCGCCAACCGCGACGGCTGCCCTGTAAATTGCATTGGAGATGCGTTCGCGGTTGAAGGGTACAATTGCCCCACTGCGCTTGACAACGGTCTCGGGTTGACTCATCATTCATTCCCCGCTTCTTATTAATATCTGATCTTACGTCTGGTTCTACCGGGAAAAAGTATACCATCGCCAATTTCGTTAGTTTGTCGTGCGTGTAGACGAGAAGCCGAACTTGCGAATCTGGAGGGGATCCGCGCGGGTTAGAATAAAGCAAGCAAAAAGTCTTACCAAACGTCGAAAAACCGGGTGGCCAGGCCAGATGCGCTGCCTTCCGAATGGGTGAGCATGGCGGCTGTTGTCGATGTAATCCTGTTCCTGCTTTCCAGCCAGGCCCGCGCGGTTCATGCTGCAGCGATTATTGTCGACGGACCAGAGACGGTCAAACACGTATAGGGAGGACGACCTGAGATGATAGTTAAAGGGTACACATCCGAGATCGAGGGGCGTTTACAAGCATTTGATGACCTCTCTGCTGTGGAGAGAATCTGGAATCGCGATTTCACGTTGTGGAAGCCTGTTCCAGAAGAGATCAGCAACCGCCTTGGTTGGTTGGATTTGCCCCAAAAGATGCCTTCCGAATTGCACCGATTAGTTGAACTGGCGAATATAACTCGCCAGGAAGGGATCCGACATCTTGTGCTGCTCGGGATGGGCGGATCCAGCCTGGCGCCTGAAGTCTTCGCTCGAACCTTCGGTTCCAAGCCGGGCTTCCCCAAGCTCTTGGTGCTGGATAGCACCCATCCGGAACGCATCCGGGCTATCCTCGATCAAATCGAAATCAAGCGGAGCATCTTCCTCGTCTCCTCCAAGTCCGGCTCAACAGTGGAGACTCAGTCCTTTTTCAAATTCATGTACTCCCGGGTAATGGATGCCGTCGGCAAGGCAAGTGCGGGAGCCCATTTCATCGCGATCACGGATCCAGGATCTTCGCTGGTGACGACCGCAAGCAACTTCGGTTTCCGTGAACTTTTTCAGAACGATCCCGCTATCGGCGGCCGGTACTCGGCCCTATCCTTTTTCGGGTTGGTGCCGGCGGCGTTGGTCGGGGTCGACACCGCGGAAATTCTTCTCCGGGCCCAGAGTGCTTCCGACCAATGTCGTCCATCGATCGCTCTAGCGAATAATCCTTCCGCAGTGCTCGGCGCGGCAATAGGGGAGATGGCTCTCAAAGGGCGGGACAAGCTAACCATCATCATCGATGAACCAGTCATAAGCTTCGGGAATTGGATCGAACAGCTTGTCGCCGAGAGCATGGGCAAGGAGGGGAAGGGGATACTTCCGATTGTAAACGAGCCCACCGCTGCACCTGATTCCTATGGGGAAGATAGGTTCTTCGTTTGGCTTCACATGGCCGGCTCACATGAAAACGAGTCGGCGATGTCTGCAATCCAGGCGGCAGGCCAACCTGTCTTGGAGCTACCCTTGCAGGATAAGTACGATCTCGGCTCACAAATCTTCTTCTGGGAGATGGCGATCGCGTTGAGCGGACAAGTCTTGGGTATTAACCCCTTTGACCAACCAAATGTTGAGTCGGCCAAAATCCGAGCACGTGAGATGCTCGAGTCCTACCAGGAAACGGGGTCTCTTCCAGCGCTGTCGCCTGATCTTCAACTGGGCGATATCGAAGTCTTTCTGGATGGGCGAAGCAATCTGGAACCTCCTCCTGGAACGATTCATGACCTGCTCAGTGCATTCATCAACGGGATCGCAAAGGATGGCTATCTTGCGGTCCAGGCGTACCTGGATCCGTCACCCGAGAACGAGTCAGCCTTGCGTACGTTCCGAGACCGGTTGCAGCACTTGACCTCTCGACCCATCACGCTCGGGTTCGGGCCCAGGTTTCTGCACTCGACGGGTCAGCTTCATAAAGGTGACGGGGGCAAGGGCCGCTTTCTTCAGATCACCGATGTGAAATTGGAAGACTTCGAGATCCCGGATCAAGCTGGTGAAGAAAACGGTCGAATGACCTTCGGAGTAATGATTGATGCCCAGGCTCAAGGAGACCGGCAGGCATTGCTCGACGCTGGCAGAGTCGTCATCCGCCTACATCTTCCCGTGCCAATCGATTTGCAGCTGTCCCAACTCATAGCAGGCAGCTAGATAATACTGAATGTCCTCGTTCTATTGTCGATGAGAATTCATCATGGAGCCGACCGAAGACAGGCTGAAAGGTGTTCACTTTGATCGAGGCGATGATCTTCGATCTGGATGGTACGCTTGTCCAGACTGAGAAGCTAAAGGCGATCTCATATGCACGTGCAGTTGCTGAATTGTGCCCAAACCCAGTTCCGGAGTCTGAAATTATCGAAGCCTACAAGCAGGTAGTCGGACTCTCGCGTGCTGAAGTTGCCCGGTATCTGATTTCGCGCTTTCGTTTAGAATTCCGATCGCAAAGGGAGAGAGCAGAATTCGATGGGTTCGAGGATTGGCAGATCTTGGTCCAGGTGCGCCTTGCAAGATATGGCGAGATGCTTTCCGACCCCGAGGTTTTGCTGACGCACCGGTGGCCTTACAATGTGCAGGTCTTGGAAACCGCCCGAAGTCAGGGTTGCAAGACGGCATTGGCGACAATGTCGACTGCGGATCAGACAAGACAGGTCCTTAAAGTCCTCGGGTTGGAAAGGGAGTTTAACTTCATCGCGACACATGATGATGTAGAAATTGGTAAACCAGATCCAGAGATCTACCAACTTCTCATGTTCGAGCTCGATGTTGAACCCGCTCGAACTCTGGTGCTGGAAGACTCTCCTGCTGGGATATCTGCTGCGCAGGCGGCGGGTGCCTGGGTTATCGCGGTCACAACCCCTTTCACCCTTGAACGGGTACATCAAATGAGTGGTCTTGACCAGCGCCGGATTGTCGATGAACCTGAGCGGGTCCCGGCTGTTGTGCATGATCTGCTCTCCGAACTGCGGGCGGAGGAATGAGCAAAGATGACCCGTGAAATGGATCCTATGGAACTTGATAATTGGAAAAGATTGGCCGGGGAATACGCCGTACAGTTTATCGAGGATGGCATGATTGTAGGCCTCGGATTTGGGAGCACAGCAGTTCACGCACTGCGTCTCCTGGGCCGTCGTATTTCATCTGGCGATCTCACCGGCATCAAGGTAATCCCAACATCCAACTCAGTAGCTGAGGATGCTCGATCCGCAGGCATCCCTCTCACGGGTTTTTCCGAGCATCCCGTTATCGATATAACGATCGATGGCGCCGACGAGGTAGATCCAGGGATGAATCTGATCAAGGGTGGTGGTGGGGCGTTGCTGATGGAAAAGATCGTCGCCCAGGTGACACAGCGTGAGATCATCGTGGTTGATGGGACGAAGCTGTCCCCGCTCCTCGGCACGCGCTTCGCACTTCCAGTTGAAGTGCTCCCATTCGGATGGGAACTCCAGCAGGCGTACTTGAAGTCGCTCGGTGCGATGGTTGAGCGGCGCCGAGCACCAAATGGGGAAGTCTTCACCACCGATTCCGGGAATTTCATCCTCGACTGCGATTTCGGACCCATCCAGAAACCTGAAGACCTGGCGCGGGAATTGGAATCGCAGGCTGGAATCATCGAGCATGGCCTCTTCCTGGGTCTAGCCGACGACCTGGTTGTCGGAGATGAAAATGGTGTCCGGCATCAAACCCGGACCGCATAAAGAGAGGGAGCTCATTGATGGAAATCGGTATGATCGGACTGGGTAAGATGGGCGGCAACATGACCTTACGGTTGCTCGCCGGAGGGCACAAGGTTGTCGTCTTTGACCGCAATCCAGCGCTGGGGGAGAAAGCACAGGAGCGCGGGGCAGTCCTTGCCGAATCATTGGAACAGATGGTGAGGGAGCTCGAACCCCCTCGCGCGATCTGGATTATGCTGCCAGCAGGTGAGGCAACTGAAACAACTGTGAATAAACTGGGTAACATGCTCGCAAAAGGCGATATCATCATCGATGGTGGAAACAGCAACTATAAGCAAACACTGGCTAGAGGGAAAGCGCTGGCTAATAAGGGTATTGCGTACGTAG
>Ga0315553_10000142_pt1 | contig 60769 bp, 68 predicted proteins | sample SalMarSW160140MG_FD_203099 | JGI IMG/M metagenome (GOLD analysis project Ga0315553, IMG submission 203099) | Salt marsh sediment microbial communities from the Plum Island Ecosystem LTER, Massachusetts, United States - Salt Marsh Sediment SW1601-40 ...
AACCCTCAATAAGCCAGGTTTGCCTCAGGGTTCTAACCGCTGAGGGGTTTGAGGTGGATATCGCGGAAAACGGGGTCAAAGCTCAGGAGAAGCTGAAGGCGAAGGACTACGACATTTGCCTTATCGATATTATAACCCCGGTGATGGACGGTAAGCGGCTCTATCGCTGGATAGTGGAAAAACACCCCCAGCTGGTAAAAGGGGTGCTATTCACTACCGGAGATTCGGTAAACCCGGATACCAGAATTTTCCTGGAGCGAGTCGATAGACCCTTTCTCCCCAAGCCGTTTACCCTGGACGAGCTGAAAACCGTGGTCAAGGAGACCTTGGGTCAGGTAGGAAAATGACCAGAAAAAAAGGGGTAATACTCCTCGTTGACGATGAGGAGATGATAAGACGGCTGCTTTACAAGAAGCTGTCGGCTGAAGGCTACCGCTGCCAGCAGGCGGCTAGCGCCGAGCAGGCGCTGGAGAAGCTCAAAGAGGACTCGATTGAGCTGGTGATTCTGGATATAAAGATGCCGGGGAAGTCGGGGGTGGAGTTGCTGCCTGAAATAAAAGCCAAATACCCCGATACGGCGGTGGTTATGGCTACCGCTGTAGATGATGCCAACACCGCTATCAACTGCATGAAGGCGGGCGCCTATAATTATATAAACAAGCCCTTCAACCTGGAAGAGGTTAGTTTTAGCGTGAGGCGGGCGCTGGAGAAGAGGCGGCTGGAGCTGGAGAACCGCGACTACCAGCAGCACCTGGAACAGAAGGTGGAGGAACAGGCCCAGAAAATCCGCGCCTCGTTTTTCAACGCGGTAACCGCTTTAGCCTACGCCCTGGAAGCCAAGGATGTCTATACCAGCGGCCATTCACAGCGGGTCACGGAAATATCGGTAGCCATAGCCAAGGAGTTGGGCCTGCCCAAGGAGAGTATCGAGAAGATACGGCTGGCGGGGCTGGTTCACGATATCGGCAAGATCGGGGTGAGGGAATCGGTGCTGAATAAGCCGGGCAGCCTGAGCGAGGAAGAATACGAGCATGTTAGGTTGCACAGCCAGACCGGGGAGCACATCCTGAAGCCTCTTGTGGGAGATAAAGAAATCTTAAAGGCGGTCCGCCATCACCATGAGCGCTATGACGGCGCTGGTTATCCCGACGGCTTGAAGGGTGAGCGGATACCTTTGCTGGCCCGAATTATCGCGGTGGCCGATACCTTTGATGCCATGACCTCGGAACGCCCTTACCGTAAGGCATTGACTAAAGAAGCGGCTTGCGCCGAGGTGGAGCGTTGTCGGGGCACCCAATTCGACCCCGAGGCGGCCGACGCTTTTCTGAAAGTCTGGCGTCTTGCCAGTAAGAGCGGTTAGCCTTGAGGCCGGCTAAAGAGGCTGGCAGGAGTGGCAGGATTCGAACCCGCGACCTGCGGTTTTGGAGACCGCTGCTCTTCCAGCTGAGCTACACTCCTAAAGCACTGACTATATTAGCACAAATCGGGAAAGAAATTAAGTGGTACCCCTGGCGCGACTCGAACGCGCGACACGCGGTTTAGGAAACCGCTGCTCTATCCACCTGAGCTACAGGGGCACGTCCGTCCTTGAAGCCTTTTAAATTATAGCAGCTTTGGCGGACAATACAAGCTGCCCCTGAAGCTCGAAGTCTGTTTACACGGTGCCTCCGTGCCGCGGCGGCATGAATTTCAGGATAACGATAGCCCCGATGATGCTCATGCCGCAGGTGATAAGGGCCATCACCTGCCAGCCGTCCATGAAGCTTTCCCTGGCCGCCTGAGCCAGCAAGTCGCTTAGGGGGGTGGGGAGTTGCTGGGCGATGGTTACCGCCGCCCCTACCGAATCGCTGGCGGCTTCGACTATTTCGGCGGGGAGGTCGGGGATGGCGGCTACCGCCTTGCCGAAGCTGGATGAATAGACCGTGCTCAGCGCCGAGCCGGTGACGGCCACGCCGATAGCGCCGGCCACCATACGGCTCACCGTGTTCATCGCCGAGCCGATGCCGGCTTTGGCCTCGGTAAGAGCGCCCATGACGGCGTCGGTGGCGGGGGCGGCGATGTAACCCAGGAAGAAGCCCAGACCGAAGAAGACAGCGCCCAGCTGCCAGTAAGCCGTTTCTACCTGCCAGAACGCGGCCAGGGCGCCGGCGATGGCGGTGCCGGCAAAGCCCATAATGATGACCCGGGTCGTCCCCAGGCGGGCCACTATTCTATCGGCGGTGGATGCCCCGATTAAGATGCCGAGGGCGAAGGGCACGAAGCGTAAGCCCGTTTCCAGTGCCGTGTAGCCCTGCACGAACTGCATGTAAAGGGTCAGGCCGAAGGTGACGCCGATCATGGCCAGCGCCATCAGGGAGACGGCGCCGACGCCGGCCGAGAAGCGGCGGTTCTTAAAGAACTCTATCTCCAGCATGGGGTGGTCGGTGTGTCGTTCCCACAAAATGAAAGAGAAGATTAAGACGGCGGCCCCGGCCAGGGAGGCGATAACGGTGGGGTCGCCCCAGCCTTCCTGCCCCCCCTGAATGAGTCCGAAGACGAGGCTGCCCAGGGCGGCGATGGAGAGCACCGTCCCCGGTATATCGAGTCGCTTGGGTTTGGGGTCGCGGCTGTCGGGCACCAGAAACCAGCCGGCAATCAGGGCCACGGCGGCTATGGGCAGGTTGATGAGGAATATCCAGTTCCACTTGAGGCTATCAATGATTAAGCCGCCGATTATGGGGCCCAGGGCGATGCCGATGCCGTTTAAGCCCGCCCAGACGCCGATGGCCTTGCCCCGCTCTTCGCGGGGGAAGACGTTGGTGATAATGGCCAGGGTGGCGGGCAGGATCATGGCCCCGCCCACGCCCATGATGGCGCGCCACATAATCAACTGCCAGGCGCTGCTGGCGAAGGCGGCGGCCAGGCTGCCGCCGGCGAAGACGATAATGCCGAGCTGGAGCAGACGGGCCCGCCCCCAGCGGTCGGCCAGCGAACCCGTGGTCAGCATTAAAGCGCCGAAGACCATAATATAGGCGGTGATAATCCACTGCAGCTCGGCGATGGTGGTGCCCAGCTCGCGCTGCAGGGTGGGCAGGGCGATGTTTACTATCGTAGAATCGAGGACGACGATGAGGACGCTTATGGCGATGACCACCAGCGTCAGCCAGCGCATCCGGTATTCTCGCGTGTTTTTCAGTGCCTCCATGGCTTGCCTCCTTGCAGTGCAGTTATTGAAATCAATTCATGAATGTATTACACTAATTTTAAGGTTAATAGTTGACTTTGTCAACACTTTTTATATAATTGGTAAAAAGATTTCAGTAAATCCTGCTGGAGTTCTATCCTATGGACGGCTTTGAGCGCAAGAAGGAGCGGAGCAAGAAGGTCATCATAGAAGCGGCGATGGAGCTTTTTAAGCTTCACGGCTTCAAAAAGGTGCCTATCAGCGAAATCGCCCGCGCCGCCGGCGTCTCCCAGGTAACGATATACAACCACTTCGGCAGCAAGGACGGGCTGGTGCGGGAGGTGGTTAAAGCCCTGCTGATTAGGATACTGGAAAGGGCGCGGGAAATTATCCGCGAAGATGTATCCTTCCCCGAGAAGCTGGAGACGATAATCTTCGACAAGGCAAAGATAGCCAGCGACTATCACGGGGAGTTAATGCAGGCGGCGGCGCGCAACGACCCCGAGTTGAGGGACTGGATTGAGGCTTTCTGGCGAGAGGATGTCACTAAGGCCACGCTGGAATTACTGGAGGAGGGGAAAAGGGAGGGCTTTATCAACCCCGGGCTCTCGGACGAGTTGCTTTTCTTATACCTGGAGTTAATCCGCCGGGGCGTCTTCGCCAACCCCGAACTGCTAGCCGGAATAGAGCCGGATTTAGAAATCTATCGCCAGCTTAACTACCTCTTCATCTACGGGCTAATCGGCAAGAGAGACTAGCCCCCCTCTCACCTGTTTCGCGGTTTTCAACTCACCTTTGGTGGGCGTATAATATGGGCGATATTATCCAGAGTTGGGTCTATGGCCGAAGAGCAGGAATGGTATAGACGGGAAGCCGAAGATGCCCTGAGCGCCTTTAAGTCCGGGCGCGATGGCTTAGCGCCGCCCGAGGCTCAAAAGAGATTCGGGCGCTACGGCGCCAACGAGCTGGCTGAGAAAAAGGGGGTTTCCCCCTGGTCCCTCTTTTTACAGCAATTCAAGAGCTTTCTCATTATCATACTGCTTATCGCCGTGGTGCTTTCGGCGATACTGGGCGAGGTTGCCGACGCCGTTATTATCGGCATCATCGTTCTCTTTGCCAGCGGCCTGGGTTTCGTTCAGGAGTATCGAGCCGAGCGTGCCATGGAAGCCCTGAAGCGAATGGCGGCGCCGACGGCGTCGGTGCGCCGGGGAGGCAAAGAGGCCGAAATACCGGCCCGCGAACTGGTCCCGGGCGACATCATCATCCTCAGGACGGGCGACAAGATAGCCGCCGACGCCCGCCTCATCGAGGCGGTCAACCTGAAGACCAGCGAAGCCGCCCTTACCGGAGAATCGACGCCCGTGGAGAAAAAGGATAGCGTTATCGGGGGCGAAGCCCCCGTCGGCGACCGCGGCAATATGGTCTATATGGGGACGGCGGTTATCGATGGGAGGGGCAGCGCTATTGTCACCGCCACTGGCATGACCACCGAGTTCGGCAAGATTGCCGGGCTGCTGCAGGCGGTCAATGCGGAAAGGACACCGCTGGAGATTAACCTCGACCGCACCGGCAAGTGGATTGCCATCGGCGCCCTGGCTCTTTGTTTCGTCCTGGCCGGACTGGGGGTGCTGCGTGAGCACGAAATACTGGAGATGGTTATCTGGGGAATCGCCCTGGCGGTGGCGGCGGTGCCCGAAGCCCTGCCCGCGGTGGTGGCCATCAGCCTGTCGCTGGGCGTGCGCCGCATGGCTAAGCGCCACGCCTTAATCCGCAGGTTGCCCGCCGTGGAGACGCTGGGCAGTACCACCTTCATCTGCTCCGATAAAACAGGAACGCTCACCCAGGGCAAGATGACGGTGCGACGCCTCTACGCCGACGGCGGCGCTATCGATGTCAGCGGCGTCGGCTATGAGCCTGAGGGCGGGTTCTCCGTCGGCGGCAAGCCGCTTGAGGTTGAGTCCGAATCGGCTCTGGAAAGACTGCTGCTTATCGGCGCTCTCTGCAACGACACGGCGCTCAACGCCAGCGGACGGGTCTGGGAAGTCAGCGGCGACCCCACCGAAGGCTCGCTGCTGGTAAGCGCGGCCAAGGCGGGCTTGTGGCCCGAAGAGCTTAACCGCCGGTTCCCCCGCATCGGCGAGATACCCTTCTCTTCGGAGAGGAAGCGAATGACCACCGTCCACCGTGCATCGGAGGGTAGCGTCGCCTATTCCAAGGGGGCGCCCGAGCTGGTTTTAGACTCCTGCCGCTATATCTACGCCGATGGGCGGGAGAGGGAGCTGACCGATAAAGATAGAGAAAAAATCATCGCGGCGGGGAGGGGGATGTTGGCCGAAGCCCTGCGCGTGCTGGGGTTGGCCTATAAGCGGCTGGACGATGGCGAGATAAGCGAGTCTATCGAGCGGGACATGGTCTTTACCGGGCTGGCGGGCATGATTGACCCGCCGCGCCCGGAGGTCAAAAAGGCGATAGAGCGCTGCCGGCAGGCGGGGGTAAGGTCGGTGATGATAACCGGCGACCATAAGACGACAGCGGTGGCCATTGCCCGCGAGCTGGGCTTACTCAAAGAGGGGCTGGCGCTGACCGGCGTCGAGCTCGACGCCTTGAGCCAGGCAGAACTGGAAGAGATGGCGGAGAGGATAGAGGTCTACGCCCGCGTTTCACCGGCGCATAAGCTGCGCGTGGTGGAAGCCCTGGCTAAGAAAGGGCACGTGGTGGCTATGACCGGGGACGGTATCAACGACGCGCCGGCTCTCAAAAAAGCCGATATCGGTATCGCCATGGGCATCACCGGCACCGATGTCACCACCGAGGCGGCCGATATGGTGCTGACCGACGACAACTTCGCCTCCATCGTGGCCGCTATCGAGGAGGGGCGGGGCATCTTCAGCAACATCAAGAAGTACCTGATGTACCTGCTTTCTTCCAATATCGGGGAGATACTGCTCATGGCGGGGGCTATCCTCTTCGGGCCCTGGCTGGGGCTGCCGGTGGGGGCTATTCCCCTGGTGGCGATACAGATACTCTGGGTGAACCTGGCCACCGACGGCCTGCCCGCCATCGCTCTTTCCGTGGACCCGCCCGACCCCGACCTGATGAAGCAGAAGCCGCGCCCGCGGGGGCAGGGCATCTTTACCCGCGAGGTGGTAACGCTGATGGTGGTGGGTGGGGTCTGGTCGTTCCTGGTCAACCTGGGGGTCTTCAAGTGGGCGCTGGATGCGGGGCGGGGGATGCTGGAGGCGCAGGCGCTGTGTTTCCTCACCCTGGTCGTGATACAGTTTTTTAAAGCCTACAACTTCCGCTCCGATAAGCAGTCGCTCTTCAAGATAGGCGTTTTCAAGAACAAGTGGCTGAATATCGCCATACCCTGGGAAATCGCCCTGCTGGTGGTGATAGTCTATGTGCCGGCTTTGCAGCCATCGTTCCATACCTTCCCCTTGAGCGGCTTCGACTGGCTGATAGTCGTCCTGCTGGCGGCGACGGTCTTCCCCGTCCTGGAGCTGACCAAGGCTATCTTCCGCTGGCGGGACAAGAAGAAAATATAGTTGGCTTTTCCCGTTTTTATTGCTAAAATACGCCTAAAGCGAAAGGAAAAAGATGACAGCGGCACAGATAATCGGGTTTATCGGCATCCTGGTGGCCATTGGTTTCCTGGCGGACTATCTTTTCCGGAAGACAAGCTTTCCCGATATATTGATATTATTAGCGCTGGGCTATTTGATAGGGCCTGTTCTCGGGATAATCGACCCGGTTGAGATAGCTCCCGCTTCGCAGATAATCGCCAGCCTGGCTTTAGTCGTCATCCTCTTCAACGGCGGGCTGGACCTCCATTTCTCCGCCGTTCTGTCCAGCGCCCACCGGGCGCTGATTCTGGTTATAGTGGGTATCGCCGCCAGCGGGGCGGCGGTAGCTTTCCTCGCCTATCACCTCTTGGGCTGGGACCTGATGAGCAGCCTGTTGCTCGGCGCTATCCTGAGCGGCACCAGCCCTTCCATAGTGATGCCTCTGGTCAGCCGAGCCAAGGTTCCGGGCCGGGTATCCTCGGTATTAAGCCTGGAGTCGGCTTTTGACGGCGCTCTGGTTATTATCATCGCCCTGGTTATCCTGCAGGTTATGACTGGCGGGAGTACCGGCAACGAGGCTTCGATAGTCGGTTGGACTATCGCCAAAAAGTTTGCCATCGGGATAGGGATAGGCGCCGCCGCTGGCATCGCCTGGCTCTGGATATTGACCCTTATTGAGGGAGAAATCTTTGACGATATACTAACGCTGGCCATTGTTTTTATGCTCTACTTCGCGGTGGAAAGTATAGGCGGCAGCGGGGTAATTTTCGCTCTTGTCTTCGGCATAATCCTGGGTAACGGCGTTGAGGTCGCCCGCTTCCTGCGGATTAAGCGGACGGTTGAGATACACGATATGATGAAGAAATTCCACTCCCAGATGTCTTTCCTGATAAAGACCTTCTTCTTCGTCTATCTGGGACTGATGCTGACCTTCGATAAACCGGATGTGATTGTGGTCGGTGTGGTGCTGTCTTTTGCCCTTCTCTTTGTGAGGTACATCGTAGCGCTGCTCTCCTCTATAGGCAGCCGCACCATGTTCAAGAGTAGCGGCTTCTTAGCCACCATGCTGCCGCGGGGGCTGTCGGCGGCGGTGGTGGCGGAAATAGTGGTCGTGGCCGGCATTGCCAACGCCGACGCCTATCCCGACATAATAATGGTGGTCATTGTCGCCACCGTCGTCATCGCCGCTATCGGTATTCCTATATTCGCCCGGAAACCACCGGAGGAGGCGCCGAAGCTGGAGCTGCCGGTGGACAAGGGGAATAAAGAGAAGAAGAAGTCTTCAGAAAAGTAGATGGTGGAGATAGGGGGCATAAGCTCTCGTGAAGGAGACCGGCGTCAATGAATGCCATTTTTTTAGTGGATAAGGACTCGAAAACAGAACTTTCAGAGGCATTAAAAACCAGAATTCTTGAAATTGTGAATGAAAAAGGACATAACATTGAAATGGTCGAGCTGGGGAGAGGTGATTCATCCCCTTGTCTTGGCTGCTTCTCCTGCTTGACAAAACACCCCGGAGAATGTGTCAACAAGGATATGTTGAATGAGGTAAAGAAGAACGCTCAAAAATACGGGATGACCATTTATATGACCCCGGTTATATTCGGTCATTTCTCTTCAACAATAAAAAATGCCATCGATAAAGGCACCGGCAGCCATAATCTACAGGTCATTATCGGATACGGCGGCGATATTGACGATGAAGAGGAAAGTACCTTCATTGACCTTGCCGTAAAGCACAGAGGTAGCGCCGACATTGTTCATCCCGGGATGGATAAGCAGGTAGATGTCTATATAACGAGGTCTATAGAGGACAATACTGCAATTTGCGAAGCATTTAAAAGCTACCTCTGAAAATTGGGAAAGCTATGAAAAATATCTGTTTGATTAACGGAAGCCTCAGAGGGAAGGAAGCTTCATCTCTGGCATTTTTAGAGGATGTAAACCGCAAACTCTCCGATACGGAATATAATAAGACGTTTCTAACCGTCAGAGCCAGGTTGAAAGGCGGTTATCCCGAAGATATGTTACAAAGCATGGCCGGTGCCGACTCGATTATAATGGTCTTCCCGCTCTTTAGCTATGGGCTGCCCGGAGCGCTTATGCGGTTTCTTGAAGATTATTACCGATACATACAGGCTGGTAACGGGTATAATAAAGATGCCGGAGTCTATATCATCGTGAACTGTGGCTTTCCCAGGCCGAGAACCATTGCCGAAGCCGTCAGGGTAATCAAAAACTTCTGCCGGAGGCTCTCTCTCAACTGGAGGTTTGCCGTATGCATCGGAAGTGGACCGGTGGTTGTGGCGGTCAAAAAAGTCCCGTTTCTGCATATGAAGCTGAAAAAGGCCTATGCCGAGATAGCTTCGGATATTAAGAGTGGTGACAGAGGGACAAGGGGTGATTATTTCATAAAACCCATCCTACCCGAACCCATCATTCTGATGATTAAGAATCGATACGAGAAAAAAATGCGTTTGGCTGATGAGAAAAGTGAACGTTGAGGGCCGTACTGTGCCGGGCAACTTAGAAGAGTGAGAAAAAGTCTTCAGAAAAATAGATGGTGGAGATAGGGGTACAATAGGCAGAACTTTTGAACTGACTTTTAGTCTGACTATTTGGTCCCTTGGCTCACAACAGAAGTAATTGTAGCGATAAGCACGGGGATATGCAATCGGTAGCTAACAATCCGCCCTTTTGTTAGCTTAGAGGTAACATAACAAGCGTTGTAGTTGCTGCCCCTGGGTGATGCTGTCATAAGGCTCCCTCATCGATAGGCGGCTTTAGCGTTTGCTGCCCAACGCCGCTGGACCCAGTTGAACGTAGAGCCGAGGCTGCCTTCAGTAGGTTCCTGGTATAGCCTTGCTTCGGTGCTGTTATGATTTCATTTGAAGGACCTTCTTCGATAACCCTCCCGTCAAGCATTATCGCTATTCTGTCGCTTACCTTTCTGGCAGCAGCTATATCATGGGTAATGTAGAGCATACTCAACCCTCGCTGCTCCTGTAGGTTGAGTAATAGCTTTAAGATCTTAGCCTGTATACTCGCGTCCAAGAATGCAGTGGGTTCGTCAGCAATAAGTAGTACCGGGTCTAGCGCCAGCGCCCGAGCTATGGCCACGCGCTGCATCTCACCGCCACTCAATTGGTGAGGATATTTGTTTAGAAAGTCCCCAGTCTGGGGTAGCTCCACTTCGCCCAAAACCTGTATCGCTTTGTTCTCCCGTTCCTCCTTAGTTCCTATTCCTTGAATATCAAGTGGCTCCATTACTGTTTCCAGTACTGACAGGCGGTGGCTCAGAGATTCTCCGGGATTCTGGAACACCATCTGTACCCTCTTATAGAAGTCCCTCCCCCGATTACCAACCTTGGCGCCCTCAAAGTACACATCACCCTCGGTAGGCTGGTAAAGACCCATAATCGTTTTTGCCAGTGTCGTCTTTCCTGAGCCAGTTTGCCCCACTAACGCCAGGGTTTCTCCTGCCTCAATATGCAGATCTACTGAGTCAACGGCTTTAAGTGAGCCGAAGGATTTAGTCAAGTTCTTGGTTGACAGCAGGGTAATAATGCCACCCCTGTGGCAGGCAATGTGACGCCCTTGATTACACACAAGCTTTGGTATCTTGGTTCGACAAATATCTATTGCCTGTGTACAGCGGGGGTGAAATGGGCAACCACTGACAGGGCGAGCCATCCGGCCCTTAATACCCTGGAGGTCTTTCACTGTGGTCATGTTAGGATAGGCTCGGATTAGAGCTCTGGTATACGGGTGTCTGGGCCGGGAGAGCACATCTCGGGTCGGCCCCACTTCAATAATTTTCCCGCCATAAAGCACAGCTATCCGGTCGGCCAGCTTGCTGGCGGTATCCAAATCGTGGGTTGCTACCAATTTGGTACCGTGCTTGTCTATTTCCTTAAGCAGCTCTCCCACTTGAACTCTGGCAGCAGCATCAAGTGAAGACAACGGTTCATCTAATATCAATAGCTCCGGGTCGTTAGCCATTGCCATAGCTAAGAGGACTTTCTGTTGCTCGCCACCGCTAAGCTGGTGAGGATAGGCAGAAAAGCGATCTCCGGGGAAGCCAAAATATCTCAGTAGTTCCGCAGCCCTATCTCGGGCTTCCTTCTTGCTCTTTAGCCCATGCTCTACCATGGGCTCCATGATTTGATTCAGGACGGTATAGACAGGGTTGAGCACATTGTTGGCATTCTGGAAAGCCATGGCAATCTGGCTCCATCTTATCTGCTGCATCTCGTTGTCGGATAGCGCTAGCAGGTCTTTCCCATTAAAGCGTATAGTTCCTCGGACGGTACCCTCTACCAGGCGCATGATGCTCAAGCCAAGGGTGGTCTTTCCGGTACCCGACTCACCAACAATAGCCAGGGTTTCTCCTGACCCTAGCTCCAGGTCTATCCCATTAAGAATCACGTCCTGACCGTAACTGACCCTAAGATTTTTAATCTCAAGCAATTCCAACACCTCTCAATCTGGGCTCGATAACCGGTTCGGCAGCATGGCCGACGAAGGTCAAGCCAATTATGATTAGCGATAAGGCTACGCCGGTAGGGACCAGCCACCACTGCCAGACATTCAGGTAGCTGAAGCTGAGGGCATCACGCATCATCATCCCCCAGCTAACCACAGTGGGGTCGCTTATCCCCAGAAAAGCAAGCCCGGCCTCCATGAAAACAGCTCTACGAACGCCATAGATGAACTCAACCAGCAGTATCGGTCCTAGGTCGGGCACTATATGCCGCCAGGCAAGGTAAAAGTGATTAGCCCCGAATGATTTAGCTGCGGCCACATGTCCTCTCTCTTTTAAGGAAAGGGCTTGTGCCCGCATAATTCTGGCCCCACCCTGCCAGCTCAGCAGTGATAAGAGGAGTATAAGAGTTAGGATACCAGGTCTAATATAGGCTGATATCAGGATAACGATAATTACCATTGGAATCACGATAAAGGCATCGACTATCCTCATTACGACCTTTTCGTAAAGCCCACCGAGCAGGGCTGCCGATACTCCGAACACAGTGCTCAAGAGCGTGGAGAGAATGCCCACCCCGAATCCAACCAGGAGGGAAGTTCTGGCACCGAAGACCAGACGGCTCCAGATATCCTGACCAACTTGGTTCGTGCCCAGCCAATGGCTCCAGGACGGCGAAAGCAGGGATGCGGTTGACTGCTGGTAAGGGTCGTAAGGAGCTAGGATGGGTGCCGCCAGAGCTACCGTTATCATTAGCAGCAGAATAATGAGTCCGGTTTTGCCGGGACCGCTCTCCCTTATCTCTCTTTTTAAGTCAATATGCATAGCTCACTCGCGGGTCTAGCTTTTGGTAGGAAAGGTCAATCAGAAAGTTGGCAACCAATACCGATATAGCTACCATCAGAAATACTCCCTGAATGATAGGGTAATCACGGGCTAACAGGGCTTCGTAGGTGAGGTAACCCACTCCTGGGTAAGCGAACACTATCTCAACAAAGAGAGCCCCGGTAACCACCCTGCCCATCCAGATACCTGCCTGGGTGACCACCGGCAGCATAGAGTTTCTGCCGGCATGCCGGTATTTGAGTACTCGCTGCGATAAGCCCTTGGCTTTGGCGGTAAGCATGAAAGGCTCTTTGAGTACCGTAATCATGGTATTTCGAGTGAGCAGATAGCTGCCCCCTAGATGAGCTAGAGTCAGGGCAGCTACCGGCAGGAGTAGATGTCTCAAGATATCCAGCAGCAAGGCTAACCCTGATAGACCAGAGTAGGGAGTTAGTGCTCCGGCCAGGGGGAAGATCCCCAATACCACACCAAAAGCGATAAGCAATAACATCCCTAGAAAGAAGTCAGGGAAGCCATTCAGACTCATCAGCCCGGCTAACAAGGTACGGTCAGTTTTGGAACCTCGCCGCCACCCCGATTCGATTCCAAGTACTATCCCCAGTATGGTAGAAAGTAGCAGTGAAGTGCCTACCAGAAGCAGAGTCCACGGCAAGTGCCCCAGAATTACTGATAAGACAGTCGCATTATAGTAGTAAGAGTAGCCCAGTTCTCCCTGAAAGAGCGCCACAAAGTAAGCGCCGAGCTGTTGCCATAGCGGCTGGTCTAGGGCGAACCGCTCCACGAGCTCAGCCTCGAGCTCCGGCGTCATGGCAATCAGTGCTTCATCACCATAGATTGCCATAAGCGGGTCTCCCGGCATCATTCTCGGCAACAAGAAATTGAGCAATAGAATAAATACGAAAGCTATGACATAGGTGATAATGCCCCGTTTACTGAACACTTTCCCTGGTAATCTCCCTATGAATCTGTGCCATCCAGTCGGCCATCTTTAGTGGGCTGCCGTCATTCCCCACTCACCTCACGTCTCCTTTTCCCAGAAGGGCGTCCACTTCTTTCCGGATGGTTTTGTAGACCTTAACTTCAAGCTCTTTTGAAGGCAGTCGCTTTACCTTTCTGATACCGAGTGCCGAGGTGAGCTCAATGTAACAGTCTACCGACATTCCCTCTCTTTTAATTAGCTTGGCACCGCATTGGACACCACAAGCATCAATTAAGATGCGCTTCTCCGATTTTTTCATAATTTCATTAAGCTTCCATGGCACTATTACCGCAGGAAGGCATCCTATCTTGACATCATCTGGGTTCTCTTCCCATATCCTGATACAAGCTCTGGAAGCGGCAACACCTGTTGCGCAGCCACCGTAGCAGGTGAAAATTAAGACCTTGTGAGGTGAGGCTTCTACGCTTTGTAATTCCTCTTGCTTACTATCCCCTTGCACTTGGTAATTCGCTCCTCTCCTTATTTTTGTTATTCCACAAAAGCCATCCTGTTCAAAGGAATGGGGATACCAATAGCCATACCATCCTTAGTGTAGAAAAGATTCACCGTACCGTCATGCGCCCAGTACCATTTGGGATAGTAGAGAGTTAACGCCGGCAGGTCTTCAGCGTAAGTCTCTTGAATCTGGAATACCAAGTCTTTTCTCTTGTTGGCGTCCATCTCCGTAAGCTGTGCCTCAAGAAGCTGGTTCAGTGTTTCGTTTGACGTATACCGGGCACTCTTGAAGTCCTCGTCCATAATCACCTTTTTCAAAAAAGACGGCTCGTAGAGACCACCATGGCCGTAAATTGAGAGGTCAAAGTCCCAGGCTCCTACCTTGGCATCAACCGTCTTTGATTCCAGCGTTATGAAGTCTATCTTTATGCCCACTGCTTCCAGCTGCTGCTTGATGAATTGCCCCACCTCTTTGAAATCAGCCGTAGCCAGGAGTTCCAGTTCCAGCACCTCGCCATCTTTATTGAAATAGCCATCCTCCAGCTCGTAGCCGAGCTCTTCTAAAAGCTCTCCTGCTTTGGCTGGGTCATACTCGTATTGTGGGGTGTCGGGGTTATACCAGGCACTGGTGGGCGGTATCATACCGGGGCTACCAGCTAGGGCGTGGCCTCTTTGAGTAATCTGGACCAAGGCTTCCCGGTCTATGGTATAGGCCAGCGCCTGACGTAACTGCTCAGAAGACAGAGGTTCTTTCTGATGGTTTATGGTCAGCTTGGCATTCCAGGCAACCGGTGCCGTAATTACAGTAAGCCCTGCCTCTTCCATTTCAGAGACGACTTCGGGAGGTATGTCACCGGTATCTACTGAGCCTTTCTTCAGTGCTGCCGGAATCATCTCCTCACTTATCTTAACGAACTTGATTTCATCTACAATCGGGGTCCCAAGGTAGTAATCGTCGTAGGCTTGGTAAAGATAGCTACCATGTTCCTGGCTGTAATCCGCCAATAGGTAGGGGCCAGTCCCAATTACGGCTTCGGGAGCGGCAAATTTCTCGGGCTCTTCGATGCCTTCCCAGATATGCCTGGGCAATATGGGCTGAGTGCCAGCGACATCTTGGAAAAAAGGAGCATAAGGCTTGCTTAGATACAGTTTTACCGTGTATTCATCAATTGCTTCAGCCGCTTCGACAATACTATTATCAACCCACTGATACGGGTGCTGCTGGGTATAGTCGAAGGTGAAAACCACGTCATCAGCGGTGAACTTGGTGCCATCGTGCCAGGTAACGTCGTTACGCAGCTTAAATATATAGGCCTTTTCTTCGGCAATATATTCCCATTCCTCGGCTAGCTGTGGGATGAAGCTGGAAGCGTCCTTCCAGACGAGGGTTTCAAAGATAAAACTCATCCGAATATATCCAGGGCCCCGGGAATAGTGGGCGTATGGAGAGGGATAGCCCCAGTCTCCAGTGCTATCGGCAATGGTGTATGAACTAATTTCTGGTGTCCCGGCAGTGCATGATGGGAGAATTAGTAGCGCGACTATCACGGCCGGGATAAGTAACTTTGGTACTAAGTTCAGCACTTTTTTACTCATTAGCTTCCTTCCATTGTCGATATGCCGTCACCGGACAGCTGGTAGTATTCCTGACCTGAGCATGGGATGCAGACGGGCTTGCCGTCTTTCATATGGGCTCGGGGTTCCATAATATTTTCGCCGCACACGGAGCACTTAACGTTGGCGAAAATTCGAGCGTAGGCAGGAACCTCAACAGTCATCCTCTTGATGTGAAAAACCTCTTCATCGGGAATATCTAGAATCTTAAAAGATAACGCTTTCCACAGTTCACTTAGCCGTTCTCGGTCGGTCTCAGTACCACTACGCTCTACGACCACCCTTTCAAATAGCTGCGTAGCCTCAGGAGTACGCTCCTCCATCACCCGGTCAGCTCTCACTGATATTCTGACGGCCTCTCCACTCCTTCGGGCCAGGGTAAACGCAGTTTTGCCATAATCCCGATAAATAAGGGCGTTGTTACCAAAACTGCAGCCAGTGACAAACTGAACGCCATCGCTAAAGCAGTTGTTCGTCTCTACAATGGCAACTACTTCCTCCATACCCGTAGACTTGACGCCCAGTCCCCTTACAACTCGAACCGCCGCCTTAACACCCATGGCCGAAAATGGGCAAAAATGGCCGTGCAGCATACCGGTTAATGTGAGCAGCTTTGGTAAGTTTCCCATGGCTATGGCCTCTTCTATTTCTTGTCTTGGATTGTCAAGATTGACATCGCTCACCTTCTCCTCCTTCTTGCTTGGGTTATTACGACAGTTAGCAATTGCAACTTGTTGCATCAACGCTTCAAAAAAAGTCTACTTCGCAGCAGATGATTTGCAAATGAAAGTAATTGCAACTAGTTGCAGTTAGCCTTTGACTTTATGCTAACACACATTTTTTTTAGTGTCAACGGGTTGTTCAGCACGGAAGAAAACTGAACTTTTCGCTATACTGTTGTGTCACGAGATAATCAATAATCCAACCAATGTAAAGGCAGCGATAGGTGGCAGAGCCGCTATTGGCTTCCCCTTTAAAAATATCGCTTGAATCGTATAGACGCTAACCAATCCCAGTAATCCGAGTACTGCAATAATAACCCCTGAAGCTAGACCTTGGGCAAAATAAACGGAGGCCGTAAGCAGACAAGGGAAAGCAATATCGCCAGCGCCTAGTATGGAGTATTTCCTATCGGCGGGATTCACCTCTATTATCTGCTCTCCGTGTTTTTTCAAGTTTAAGCTCCACTCGGAATATTTTTTTGGAATGATTAGTGCCGGTAAGGCATTTATTTTCGATAGCCTATCTACCATCCAGAGCATAAATTTGAAACGAACCGCTATAAGGTCATAGATGGCGAGTGACAAAATAATAGCCATCGCGGTCCACGGCGTAATAAAGCGACCGAAAACTGCTCCTAAACTACTAACTGCCAGAATCAATACGAGGTCATGTAACCAGACAAGGGGTATCAAGAACCAAAATGTTCCAAACACGACAGCGATGGCGATAGCTAGTGGAAGGGGCAAGTAGAAGACAGTTACGATGAATGCGCCCCAACTGAACAGAAGGGCAAACAAGAGTCTAATAACAAGCTTTAAAGCTGTAAGTGGAATCAGGGAGAGAGTGAGTCCAAACATGGCCGCTGCCGCAAGAATATAGATTAAAACTGGTCCTAACGATGAATGGGCTGGTACTTCGATAACCTCCCCAGAGGGTAATGTCACTTCCCCAGGCCACCAGGATATCGTCTCGGATGGCTGGCTCGGCACATATATATTCGTTTCATCCAGGAATGGATCTATGCGGGAAGTAACAAGAAAGATGAGTATGTGAGCAACGACAAAAAAAAGAAGGCCCCAATAGACCGTATTCAGCTTTACCGGCTTCTTTGGGCTCATATAGGGGGTATTATATATCGAAGAAGGTACAATGTCGAAGTATCACGGTGACTAGCAACCTAGGTAAATTGAACGATTTGAGTGATCGTGCAACGGATGGGAGTTGCACAATTGTCTGCCTATTGATGCCCTTGGTAGAGATAGGGGGATTCGCATCCTCCCACCTCTGCCCGTGCCCCGCGGCTCAATATTTGACCAGTAGCGCTTTGGCCAGCGCGCCATGCATTCTGCCCAGAACCTTGGCCAGGTGCATGGTGAGAATTATGAGCAGGATTCCACCGATGACAGTCAGGGGCATCACCCAGACGGGTGTGTAGTACTGGACACCGTTGATGAGCATAGGGTGAGTATCAAAACCCTGTTCCAGGATGGGCAGGGCAATACCCCACAGAGAAGAGGCGATGAGAGTGATGAGCACGGTAAAGTAGATAATGCCGAGCGGAAGCTGTAGTATCATATACGAAATTGAGAACCAGGTGTGCTTTTCCGATATTAGTGTCTTGAACCGCCCCCACCAGCCCTGTCTCTTATCAGGGAATATCGGCCGGCGCGGCATGCGGACTCCGAGTAGGGCTTCGACGACACGTCCCTCGATCAGGGCGATACCCTGCACGGAGAGAATGAACAGGCCGAGAAAGGGCAGACCGATGATTAGGACTATCAACCCCGCCGATAGCGATATGCCAGTGACTGCCCAGGTAAAATAGACTACCCCGGAAAACAGGGCGAAGAACAATAAATAGAAAAGCGCCCCCCATGCCTTGGGGTCGGCGAAGACGCCGAAGAAGCGGGAAACGAATGATTTTCCGTCCGAGTGTCTGGTCGGAGCCAGGGTCGTGGGTACGCGCGATTCAATCTCCCGGTAGGCGGCGGCGACCTCATCGGGCGTGCCGTATTTCTTAATGATAGGCGGCAGGGCGTCGGCCTCGGCTAAATCGGGTCGGGTCCCCAGCGTATTTCTCAGGTATTCCTCGGCATCGGAGAGGGCATCCTGAATGGTGGCCCGGTCGCACCCAGCCATTTCTTTCTTAAGCTGGCGGAGATATTCCTCGACACTTTTTATCATCTCAGTCCTCCTCTAAGTGGGTATCAACAAAGGTCCTGGTCAGGCTCCATAGTTCTGTCCGCCGTTTAAGCGCCTGACGCCCCGCTTCGGTTATTTTATAGTAACGCCGGGGAGGCCCGGATACGGATGGTTCTACCCGGCTTTCCAACAGCCCGCTTCTTTCCAGGGAGCGTAAAATCGGGTACAGCGTTCCCAGCTTTATGATGGGTTCGTTCTCTCTGCCCTCATCGATTAGCTTGGCGATTTGATAGCCGTACATTGGTTCAGCCGCCCGGCTCACGGCGCTGAGAAGAACAAGCTCGGTTATGCCGGCATTCAGTTCCTTCTGGAATTTCTTATCGGCGGCGCTTGACTCTTGTCGATTCATACCTTCCCCCTGAGATAGGGCAGCTTCCGTATTACATGCTTTATACTATTGTGAAGTATATAATACCATAAAGTCAATAGTATGTCAAGGGGTTTAGGTGGAAGTTTCGAGCCCTGTTGATATATACTATTAGCGCAGTTATTCTTTGGTAGTAGCCTGTACTGCACGAAAGATTCGCCTTCAGTTTCCTCCGCTTTCAGCTTCAGGGATTGTTCTCAAAGTCCAGGTTGAAGGATAAGGGCGCGTCGGCGTACGCATTTTACAGAAAGGATGCACTGTGGGTTTAAATTGCGGCCTGGTAGGCCTCCCCTCTTCCGGGAAGACGGTTATCTTTAACGCCATCACGGCGGCCGGGGTATCCAGTTATAACGGTTCCGAGATGAACCGGGCGGTGGTCTACGTGCCCGACCAGCGCCTTAACCGGCTCGCCGAAATGTACCGGCCGCAAAAGGTGGTACCGGCCACACTGGAGGTCGTCGACATCCCCGGGCTAAGGGCCGGCCCCCAAGGAGACGGACACGGCTTAAGGCTGCTCGGTCATATTAAGGACGCCGAAGCCCTGTTGCACGTGGTACGTTGCTTTGAAGACGATGGTATTCCCTTCGAGCATAAGACGATAGACCCGGTACGGGATATCGAGACGGTTGACCTGGAGCTGATGGTGGCCGATAGTAACACGCTGGAGAATAAGATTAAACACCTGGCCAAGAAGGTGCGTGCCGGAGACAAGGAGGCTGTTCGGGATAGCGCCAACTGCGAGAAGGTGTACGCCGCTATTCAGCAGGGCACCCCGGCGCGCCGGCAAAAGCTGAGCGTTCAGGAAATAGCCAGTATCCGTGAATGTAACCTTGCCTCGTTAAAACCGGTATTGTATATCGCTAATATCAAATCCATGGAGGACGCCGATAACCGCCATGTAAAGGCGCTGCAACGAATGGCTGATGACGAAGGGACGGAAGCCATCGTTGTCTGCGGCAAAGATGAAGCCGATATCAGCCAGTTGGGCCCGGACGAACGACAGGAGTTTCTAAGGGAACTGGGGTTAAAAGAGTCATCGATGGAGCGCCTGCTTAGCGCCGCCTATAAGATGCTGGGACTGATAAACTTCTTCACCACCGGGGAGGATGAGGTGCGTGCCTGGACCTGCCGGAAGGAGGACAAGGCTCCGGTAGCCGCCGGGAAGATTCACACCGATATGGAAAAAGGTTTTATCCGCATGGAGGTTATCCGCTATGAAGACCTTATGGAGCTGGGCAGCGAGGCGGCTATAGCCAAAGCCGGCCGCCAGCGTCTTGAGGGTCGTGACTACGAGGTACAGGACGGCGATATTGTCGCCGTGCGCTTCAGCCGCGGGGGATAAAGCGGAAAGTGGAATGGTGGAGATAGGGGGATTCGCATCCTCGGTTGGGTTGGGGGAATAGGTGGCAGAGGACGAATGGTGGAATGGTGGAGATAGGGGGATTCGAACCCCCAACCTCTGCCATGCGAAGGCAGCGCTCTCCCAACTGAGCTATATCCCCACCTGTAGGGGAGATTATAACATATTTTAACCCCCCGCCCCAGGTTTTCTTCCCACCCAATACCCACCCTACAGAGGTGTAACCTCTATATACTTCTCGCCCTGCCCACCTTGTTTAGCGTAGGTTATGTTGTCCCACCCAATACTCACCCTATAAGGGTTAGACCCCTTTAAGCCTCTCTTTTGCCCCACCCCCCAAGCAGTTTTACCCACACCAGCCCACCCACAAACGTCTTTCAAAGGGGGGCGAAGCCCCCCTTAAAACCCCCCCCGAATATGTGGTTCATGTCCTTTCTGGGGGTTTGAAAGGGGTGAAACCCCTTTCTACCTTAAAGGGTGGTGGGTGGGAATAGATAAAATCGGGGTGGGGTTGTGCCCCCCTTAAATCCCTTTTTCCTTGTCAGTCATTACTATTGTTGCTATACTAACATTTGCTATGGAATACGAGACCGTCATCGGGCTGGAGGTTCACGCCCAGCTTTTGACCAAGAGCAAGATGTTCTGTCGCTGCAGCACCGATTATACCGGCACTGCGCCCAACAGCCATGTCTGCCCGGTGTGCCTGGGTATGCCCGGTGTGCTGCCCACCATCAATCAGCAGGCGGTGGAATTTACCGTGATGACGGCTATAGCCCTGCATTGCACCATAGCCGATTACACCAAGTTCGACCGCAAGAACTATCCCTACCCCGACCTGATGAAGGGCTACCAGATTTCCCAGTACGACGCCCCCTTCGGTCTTAACGGCTGGCTGCTCATCGATGTCGACGGCAAGGAGAAGAAGGCGGGTATAACCCGCGTTCACCTCGAGGAGGACGTGGCCAAGCTGTTGCACCGCGCCATCCCGGGGGAGGAGCATTACAGCCTGGTGGATGTCAACCGCTCGGGAGTGCCTTTGATGGAGGTTGTCGGCGAGCCCGACCTGTGCTCTCCAGAGGAAGCCCGGCAGTACCTGATAAAGCTGCGCAGCATACTGCGCTACCTGGGCGTTTCCACGGGGAATATGGAGGAGGGGAGCTTCCGCTGCGACGCCAACATCAGCATTCGCCCTGAGGGTAGCCCCGATACCCTGGCCAAGGCCGAGGTCAAGAATATGAACAGCTTTAAGGCGGTCTATCGCGCCCTGAGCTATGAAGATGAGAGACAGAGAAAGGTGGCGGCGGCGGGCAAAAAGCTGTTCCAGGAGACGAGGGGCTGGGTGGAGGACAGGGGGGTGACCGTTTCCCAGCGCTCCAAAGAATATGCCCATGACTACCGCTACTTCCCCGAACCCGACCTGGCGCCGCTGGTGCTAGACCGGGCCTGGGTTGAAGAAATAAAGGCGAAATTGCCCGAGCTGCCCGAAGACAGGCGCGACCGCTTTGTCGCCGAATACGGGCTGCCCCTCTATGACGCTAACCTGCTCACCGCCTCCCGGGATATGGCCGACTACTTCGAAGACTGTCTGAAAGCCGGTCATGAGATAACGCCCAAGGAGATAAGCAACTGGCTTTCGGGCGAGGTGAGCCGTATAATAAACGAGGGCGGCGTGGACATCGCCGAATTCAGAAAGATGGTCGCCCCCGAGCGGCTGACCCGGTTAGCCAAGCTGAACTCGGAGGAAGCGGTTAGCGCCGCATCGGCCAAGTCGGTGCTGGAGCAGATGTACCAGAAAGGCGAGAGCGCCGACGATATTATTAAGGCGCAGGAGCTGGGACAGATAAGCGATGCCGACGCCATCGAAGAGGAGATTGCCCGCGTCATCGAAGAAAACGCTCCGGCCGTCGCCGACTATAAGGCGGGCAAGAAACAGTCCCTTAAATTCCTGGTGGGACAGGTAATGAAAGCCACCAGGGGTCGTGCTAACCCCGCCGTGGTCAACCAGTTAATGGAGAAGAAGTTAGAGGAAGGATAAGCATGGAGACTTATTTTAGTATAGCTCAGATTATACTATCCACAGCCTTGATATTAGCCATTCTGCTCCAGGTCAAGGGTGGGGGGTTGGGAGGTATCTTCGGCCAGGCCGACACCGTCTACCGCACCAAGCGGGGCGTGGAGAAAACGCTTTTTCAGCTTACCATCGTACTGGTGGTCATGTTCGTCATTATCTCTATAGTAGCCCTGAAGGTAGTCTGATAGAGGGGTGGAGGATGAAGCTGAAGGTATGGTTTGCCGAGACCAGACCCCAGTTCCTGCTGCTTTCCGTAGTGCTGGCTTTCCTGGGCAATGCCGTCGCTTGGTATGACGGCTATTTCCACCTGGGGCACGCCCTGCTGGCTTTCCTGGGACTGCTGCTCTGCCACATCGGCGTCAACGTGCTTAACGACTACTTCGACTACAGGAGCGGCATCGACCTCAAGACCCAGCGCACCCCTTTCAGCGGGGGCAGCGGCATCCTGCCCGCCGCCCAAATGAAGCCGCGGCAGGTCTTCTGGCTGGGGATGGGCTCCTTCCTGCTGGCCATTCCCATAGGCGTCTATTTCGTTATTGTCACCGGCTGGGCTTTGCTGCCGCTGCTGCTGGTGGCGGCGCTCTGCACCCTGCTCTATACCCCACTTTTGACCCGCATGGGCTGGCCGGAGTGGGCGCCCGGGGTGGGGATGGGGTTTCTGCCCGTGCTGGGGACATACTTTATCCAGACCGCCGCCTATAACTTCCCCGCCGTTATCGCCGCCATACCCTCGGGCATACTGGTGCATAACCTGCTGCTCTTGAACGAGTTCCCCGATATCCCCGCCGACCGGGAAGCGGGCCGCCGGACGCTGCCCATCACCATCGGCAAGCAGGGCGCCTGGATTGTATATTCCGTCCTGACCATAGTGGTCTACGCCTGGATAGCCTACTGGGTGATAGTCGGCGATATGCCCGCCTTCTCTTTAATCGCCCTGCTCACCCTGCCTTTCGCCCTCAAGGCGATTTGGGGCGGGCGAAAATATAACGACATGAGCCAGCTGGTGCCGGCCATGACTAACAACGTCATGGTCGTCCTGCTCACCCAACTACTGCTGGGGGTGGGCTATATCCTGGCAGGGGTCTTCTAGGTTAATGTCCGTCGACCTGGTTCTACTTCACCCTCCCAGCGTCTATGACTTCCGTGAGAAGGCGATTCTCTACGGGCCGGTCAGCGACCTGATTCCCTCATCTTCCATGTTCGAGATGTACCCCATCGGCTTTACCAGCATCGCCGAGTACCTGGAGAACGCGGGCTACCGGGTGCGCATCGTCAACCTGGCAGTGCGCATGCTGAGCGACAGCCAGTTCGACGCCGGGGCGATGATAAAGAAGCTAAAAGCGCCCGTCTTCGGCATCGATTTGCACTGGCTGGTAAGCTCTCACGGCGCCATCGAGGTCGCCCGCATCGTCAAGAAATATCACCCCGAATCTAAAGTAGTCTTCGGCGGTTTTTCCTCGACCTATTTCTACCAGGAATTAATCCAATACCCCGAGGTCGACTATGTGATGAGGGGCGATTCCACCGAGGAGCCGCTGCGCCAGCTTATGGACTGCATCAAGCACAGCTTCGAGCCCGATAGAGTGCCCAACCTGGCCTGGAAGGACGATAAGGGCCGGGTGCGGGAAAACCCCTTTACCCACATCCCCACCGACCTGAGCCATCTCATGGTGAGCAACTACGCCGATACCGTGCGCTCGGTGATAAGATACCGCGACCTGGCCAGCTACGCCCCCTTCAAGGGCTGGAAGGACTATCCCATTACCGCCGTGCTTACCTGCAAGGGCTGTAAGGAAAACTGCGTCATCTGCGGCGGCTCCGCCGCCGCCTTCCGCAAGTGCTACGGGCGGGAAAGGCCCGTCTTTCGCTCTCCTCAAGACGTGATTCGGAGCGTGCAGCAGATTGAGAAATTCAGCACGGGACCTATCTTTATCCTGGGCGACCTGCTCCAGCCGGGGGAGGACTACGCTGAGGAGGTGCTGCGCGGGATGGAGGGGGTCAAAAACCAGCTCATCCTGGAGCTTTTCAACCCCGCCCCGCCCGGCTTTCTGAAGCGGGTGGGTCAAGCCTGCCCCAACTTTTGCCTGGAGATTTCCCCCGAATCCCACGACCCCGTAGTCCGAAAAGCCTCGGGGCGCAACTATTCCAACGAAGACCTGGAGCGGACGATTGCCGAGGCGCTGGATGCCGGCTGCGGGCGGATGGACGTCTTCTATATGATTGGGCTGCCCAAGCAGACGCCGCAGTCGGTGACGGAGACCGTCGACTACTGCGACCACCTCTTCCAGAGGTTTAAGGGCGACAAGCGGCTTTTCCTCTTTATCGCCCCCATCTCCCCCTTCCTCGACCCGGGGAGCCTGGGCTTCGAGCAGCCCAAACGCTACGGATATAATGTCCTCTTTAAGACGCTGGAAGAGCATCGCCAGGCGCTGGTGACGCCCAACTGGAGGGACTCCCTGAACTACGAGACGCGGTGGATGAGCCGCCAGCAGGTCCTGGAAAGCGCCTACGAGGCGATAGCGGGCTTGAACAACCTGAAGGCGAAATACGGCATTATCCCCGCCGAGATGGCCGAGCTCGGCGAGAAACGGATTAAAGCGGCCCGGGCGATGGCGCAGCGCATCGACGAGGTGATGGCCGGGGAAAACGCCGAAGCGGAGCTGGCTAAATTAAAGCCGGCGATAGACGAGATTAACGCTTTTCCCATTGTGGAGAGGCAGCAGTTGGAGCTGATGAGGGGCAGGGTGGGGATAAGGTTCTGGCGCACCTTCTGGGCCTGGCTGACGGGGAAATAATTATTTTCAAAGATTTTTAAGGGCTTCTTCAGAGGGAACGCTTTTATAGGTGACGTCTGTACCCGCCTTGGTATCTTCCATGATGACCCCAAGTTCAGCCAGCTTTTTTCGTATTTCATCCGCACGCTGCCAGTTCTTCTCTTTCCGGCAGTTCAAGCGCTCCTCAATCAGCTGATTTACACGGGCAATGACCGTATCAGGTATTTCTTTTGTGCCAAGCCTTCCTGAAGCCTTGACTGCACCCCCTCCTACGGAGACTTTTTGCACTGTTCGCGTTTCCGGAAGCGTCAAGCCCAGTATTCCCGCCAACTCTTTAAGCGTTTCACGCGCCTTGCTGGCGTCGGCGCCCGCCTCGTCGGCGCGGTTAATCTCCCTGGCTAAATCAAACAGTGCGGCCAGCGCCTGCGCGGTATTGAAATCATCGTCCATAGAATCAATAAAGCGCTGGCGGTAGGGCTGGGCGTCCAGCTTACCCTTTTTAGCCTCCCCACCCCCCTGGGCGGCCTGGGTAAGCCTCTCCACCCCCTTCTCCGCCGCCTCAAAGCCTTCCTCGGAGTAGGTGAGGGGGCTGCGGTAGTGTGAGCTTAAGATAAAAATGCGGATGGCGTCGGCGCTGTACTTTTCCAGAGCCTGCTTGATGGTCACCAGGTTGCCCAGCGATTTGCTCATCTTGTCTTCGCCGAACTGCAAGAGGCCGTTGTGCAGCCAGTATTTGGCGAAGGGCTTCTTGCCGGTAAAGCTCTCCGACTGGGCGATTTCGTTTTCGTGGTGGGGGAAAATCAGGTCCTGCCCGCCGCCGTGAATATCGATTTGCTCGCCGAGATACTTTAAGGACATGGCGCTGCACTCGATATGCCAGCCCGGCCGGCCCTGGCCCCAGGGGGACTCCCAGAAAGGCTCGCCCGGCTTGGACGCCTTCCAGAGGGCAAAGTCCATGGGGTCTTCCTTTTCCCCGCCGCCGATGGCGCACTCGCCGGCCATCATGTCGTCCAGGCTGCGGTGGGAGAGCTTGCCGTAGTCGGGGTCTTTTCTCACCCGGAAATAGACGCTGCCGCCGGCGGGGTAGGCAAAACCCTTGTCAATTAAGCCCTGAATTACCTCAATGATTTTTTCTATCTCCTCGGTGGCTTTGGGGTAAACATCGGTTTCTGCCTTGATAATATTCAGAGCTTTCATATCCTCGTCGTAGCTTTGAGTATACTTCTCGGCCAGCTCGGCGGGGGGGATGTCGCGCTGGTTGGCGCGGTCGATGATTTTATCGTCGATATCGGTGACGTTCTGCACGTATTTGACCTTGTAGTCGCGGAATCTGAGGTAGCGCCGAATGACATCGAAGATGACGTAGCTCATGGCGTGGCCGATATGGGCGTCGTCGTAGGGGGTTACGCCACAGACGTATATCCTGACCTCGTCGCCCCGGGGTAAAAACTCCTCCTTTTTGCCGGAGAGGGTGTTGTATAGCTTCATTCTCTATTTCTTTCTAGGCGCTTAAGCGTTTTTTCTAGCTCGGCGATTCTATTTTCCAGAGCTTCCAGCCTTTCGCCCACGGGGTCGGGCAGCCTTTCCACGGTATCGGTGTCGGGGTTGCGCATCGCCACCACCCGCCCCGGCACACCGACCACGGTGGCGTTAGCCGGCACCGAGCTCACCACCACCGAGCCGGCGCCGACCTTGGAGTTTTCGCCGATGGTGATGTCGCCGATGAGCTGTGCCCCCACCCCCACCACCACATTGTCGCCCAGGGTGGGGTGGCGCTTGGCTCGCAGGTGGCTGGTGCCGCCCAGGGTTACCCCCTGATAGATAGTGACGTTGTCGCCAATCACTGAGGTCTCGCCGATGACCACGCCCATGCCGTGGTCGATGAAAAAGCCTTCCCCGATGGTGGCCCCGGGGTGGATTTCGATGCCGGTTAAAAAGCGGCTGATGTGGGAGATAAAGCGGGGCAGGAAGGGGATGTGCCAGCGAAAGAGGGTATGGGCAATGCGGTGGCACTGGCGGGCGTGAAAGCCGGGGTAGGCCAGCAATATCTCAAAAGTGTTGACCGCCGCCGGGTCGTGTTCGAAGACGGCTTTGATATCCTTTCTTACACCGCAAAATCCCATTAAAGCTGGTCTCCTGAAATTAAAGCTACGGCCTGGGCTTCCATCCATTTGCCTTTGCCGAGGCAGCCCACGCCGTTGGCGGTGCTGGCTTTAACGCTCACCTTGGCTAGCTCGATAGCCAGCGCTTGGCTCAAGTTTTGCCTCATCTGGTCGATAAAGCCGGCCAGTTTGGGCGCCTCGGCGATGACGGTGGCGTCGATATTTACGATATGCCAGCCTTCGCTGGCAAGCTTCTCGCCGGTCGTTTTGAGCAGGATTAAGCTGGAGATGTCTTTATACTGCGTCTCACCCGACGGGAAATGGGTGCCGATATCGCCCAGGGCGGCGGCGCCGAGCAGGGCGTCGATGATAGCGTGGGTGAGGGCATCGGCGTCGCTCCAGCCGTCGAGCCCCTTGCGGAAGGGTATCTCCACCCCCCCGAGAACGAGCTTCCTTTTCTTGACCAGAGGGTGGACATCGTAGCCGATGCCGATTCGCATATTATTTTCCATGTTTTTGCCGTAGAACCTCTGCCGAGGTGAGATAGATACAATATAGCACAAAAATTCCCATTCCGTATAGCTATGGAGAGGGCTGGTTTATGAGGCTTGACAGTTTCAGCATCAGCACCTAAGATTGAGCCTGTCACGGCGAAAAGGGAGGTTAGCTCTATGAAAAAAGTACTGGGAGTCCTGTTAGTCTTCTGCCTGCTGGCAGCCGTGCCCTTCACGCTCACCGCTTGCCAGGAGGATGGTGGCACACCATCAGGAGGGCAATTACCCAACTTCGAGTCGGGGGACACATGGGTCTGGAGTTATGTGATGCAGGGAGAGAACACAACCCTCACCGAGGAGATAATCGGGGAGGAGAACGTGGAGGGCCGGGATTGTTATATTCTGGATATGTCTTTCGACCCGGTTCTCAGCTTTCCCCAGGATGAAGGGGTCAGCACCATTACCGGCATGACGTACTGGGGGGATAGAGCCACCGCTTTTTATGAGGTTAAGAGGGAGATGGTGGGCAGCTATGACGGAACAGACTTCACTATGACCATGATGTCCTCCTATGACCCCTGGGTGTCGCTTTTCCCGCTGGAACCCGGCAAGGAAGTAGAGACGGAACAGACCGTCACCCAGTACTTTGACGGTACCCAAACCGGAGAGCCTACGGTGAGCACTCAAAAATACAGGGTGGATAGCCAGGAGGACATCACCGTTAGCGCCGGGACTTTTAGCTGCTGGAAGCTAATTATTTACGATGGCGAGGGCAATATTATCCAAACCTTGTGGTGGTCAGACGAGGTCAAAAGCATGGTTAAAAGCGTAGACGGTAATGGCAACACCGTGATGGAGCTTCTGTCCTACTCGGTTAACTAGTTGACTTATTTTACGTGTTTGCCTAGAGCCTCCGCGATGAGCAGGTCTTGGGGAGCGGTTATCTTTATATTATCATATGAGCCCATGTAGAGTTTAACCCTATAGCCCGCTTGCTCCACCAGCGCGGCGTCGTCGGTAACCTCGCCCTTTGCCTCCTGGTAGGCTCTGGTTATTATATCAAGGCGAAACACCTGCGGCGTCTGTACCGCCCACAGATTTTGACGTGGTGGCGTCTGGCGCACTATTCTGTCGTCTCCGGCGACCTTGATGGTGTCGGTGACGGGAACGGCGGCTATGGCAGCGCCGGTTTCTTTGGCCGCTTTAAGCCCCGCCTCGATTAGCTTTCTAGTGACCAGAGGACGGGCGCCGTCGTGAATGATTACCCAATCGCAGTCTTTAAGTGCTTTAAGCCCCGCCGCCACCGAGTCCTGCCGCCTTTCGCCCCCGACGCAAACGTCTATCGGGGTCGATAGTCCTGCCGTAAGCTTCTGGCACTGCTCAAGGCTTTTCTCGTTCACCACCAGCACGATTTGGTCAACTGACTTACAGCTATCAAAGGCGGCGAGCACATAAGAAAGGACGGACCTGCCTCCAAGAGGAGCTAAGACCTTATCGATTCCCTTCATGCGCCGACTTTCGCCGGCGGCGACTATGATGGCGGTTACTTTGGGTTGATTACTCATTTTTTGCTTTATTCCCAGCTTGGGGGTCGCTGTAAAACGAATCCGTCGGGCTTTTTCACTTTGTCGGGGAAAAGACTTCGAGCGAAATTTTTACGACCAATGCGTAAACAGGCATGAGCTATATTCCTAAGTTCCACCGATTCGCGTTTAGGAGGAAATGCGACAACAATTCGTTTATGTGTGAACGTGTTCTTAATAGCCCTGACAAGCGGTACTAGGTCACTGTCGGCTGACAACAGCAGTGCAGTGTCAAATCTGTCTTGAGCGGCATCCGAAAAAATTTCTACGGCTATATTTACATCTGTCATTTTTTCATTTGGAACCCGGTCCTTAAACCCACAATGCGGGCACTCACGTGGATTCAGCTGGTATTTCCCATAAAGTATCTCGAGATTGGGTAGGGTTTCAAGCGCTTCAATAAATATGGATTGACGCTTTTCCTTGTCTGGCGCCCCAATGACTCTTGCTGTGAAATATTTGGTCATGTTTAATTCTTGATTGAACTTAAGGAGATTCTGTGATAGAAGTTGAACGTTGAGCCAGTAGAATCGGCGCCAGCCTTTTTCCCTTAGACCAAAATACAGATTGAATCCATCTATGTAGCTAATGACCCTATTCATTTTCATCGTGTTTACGGAGCATTAGGTGTAATAGAAGTGTTGACAAAAGGCAACACTTTATGTTACTATAACACCATTACAGCGCCAGTGTAAGTAGCACTGGTCCGACGGTTCTCTGTATTCACAGAGAACCGTTTCTTATATCTAACTATTTCCCCCCCAGCCTCTTGCTTATCGGCTCACCCGGTGTGCTTTTGCACAAACTCACCAATGCGGTCGATTGCCTGCTGTCCCTCCGGCAGCATATGTGCAAAGGCAGGCCACATGTGTATCATATCCTCCCAAGGCTCAAGAACCACCTCCACGCCGGCCGACTCCGCCCTTTCGGCGAGTCGCGTTGCATCATCATATAGCACCTCAGCCGTGCCGACTTGAATCAGCAGCGGCGGTAGCCCCGCAAGGTCAGCGTGGATTGGTGAGGCCAGCGGTGTGCGCGGGTCAGTATCTCCAAGGTAAGTCCTGGCCATTTTCAGAAGATTATCGCGCTGCAAAAGCGGGTCTACAGCAGCCTTGGTGACCATGGATTCCCCAAGTGCCTCCATATCCGCCCACGGCGAGATGGCAACAGCTGCTGCCGGTAACGGCTCTAATGCGTCCCGTAGCGCCACCAGATTCGCCACCGACAGTCCTCCCCCCGCCGATTCCCCGGCGATAGCCACCTGGCCAGGTTTTACACCACTGGACAGTAGCCAGCGATAGCCGGTCATTGCATCTTCCACTGCCGCCGGGAACGGGTGCTCTGGTGCCAGCCGGTAGCCGATGAGAAGAACCCGTGCCTTCGCCGCCCGCGCCAGCCGCGAAGCCAGCTCGCGGTGGGTAGTTATTGAGCCACCTACATAGGCGCCACCGTGTAGATAATAAATGACCCTCTCCTCGACTGACTCGGGAGTGGTGACCCACTCAGCAGGGACACCCCCGGCATCTACCGGTTGGCACCGCACGTCTGTTGCCAGGGGCAATTGTGTGAAATCGGCTTCCATTTGGGCACGCATCTCCTCGATGGTGAGTTCACCCAGCGCCGGCTGGGAGCGGAAAGCGTCTATTATTTTCTGAAGTTCCTTACTGGCCACAACTTACTCCTTTGCCCTGTTTTTAACCAGCCCCAGCCTTATCGCCTCCCTCAGCGTGCTGGCTGCCAGGAGCTTTATACCTGCGGGGGCTTTAATTTGAGCGCCTGTTTTAGGCACCAGGCAGCGCTTAAATCCCAGGCGGGCGGCTTCAGCCACCCGGCGCTCTAGCTGCGAAACGGCTCGGAGCTCGCCGCTTAAGCCCACCTCGCCCGCCGCTACTAAAGCGGGGTCGACGCTTATGTCGCGGGCGCTGGAGGCTATAGCCAGAGCGATACCTAAATCGGCGGCGGGCTCGCCTACTTTTAGCCCTCCGGTGACATTAACGATAATATCCTGGTTGCCCAGCCTCAAGCCCACCCGCTTGGTCAGCACCGCCGTAATCAAAAGCAATCGGTTGAAATCGACGCCGTTGGCGGTGCGGCGGGGCAGGCCAAAAGAAGTGGGGGTGGTCAGGGCTTGAATCTCAACGAGCAGGGGGCGGCTGCCTTCCAGTGTCGGTACCACCGCCGAGCCGACGGCCTCCTCCAATCTCTGGGCGAGGAAGGCCTTGGAGGGGTTGTCCACCTCCAGAAGTCCCTCCTGCTTCATCTCGAAGACGCCGACCTCGTTGGTGGAGCCGAAGCGGTTTTTCACCCCCCGCAGCAGACGGTAGGCGCTGAAAGGCTCCCCCTCCAGGTAGAGCACCACATCGACGATATGTTCTAAGACCCTGGGGCCGGCGATAGCGCCGTCCTTGGTCACGTGCCCGGCCACAAAAACGGGCACGGCGCCGGGCTTGGCCCAGTGCATCAGCCTCAGGGTGCACTCCCTGACCTGGCTTATGCTGCCCGCCGCCGATTCCACCTCAGGGAGGGAGACTGCCTGTATAGAATCTATAACCACCAGCGATGGCTCCAGTTGTTCCAGCTGGCCCAGGATAGCGTTGAGGTCGGTCTCGGCCAGGAGGTAGAGCCCCTCTCCGCTTATCCCCAGCCGTTCCGCCCGCAGCCGTATCTGGGAAAGCGTCTCCTCGCCGGAGACATAGGCTACTTTGCCCCCGGCTTGAGCCACCAGCGCCGAGACCTGGAGCAGCAGGGTGGACTTGCCGATGCCGGGCTCGCCGCCCATGAGCACCAGCGAGCCTGAGACCAGCCCCCCGCCCAGCACCCGGTTGAGCTCAGCGAGGGGGAGGGGGAGGCGGTCGGAGTTATCCATAGCCACCTGTGATAGCTCGCGGGGCGGATTGGACAGGTCGGCGATGGGGGCGGGGGCGGCGGCAGATACTACGGTTTCCTCAAAGCAGTTCCATTCCTGGCAGTTGGGGCAACGCCCCAGCCATTTCAGGCTCTCTTTGCCGCAGTTCTTACAGACAAAGATAGTCCGGCCGCTGGATTTGGGTTTGACCATAGCTTGACTTTAGCCCATTTTGGGGGCTAATGCAAGGGGAAATAGAGGGTGCTGTTAGCGTACGTAAGATTGGCCCACCCAGCCCGCCCTAATGAGTAAACTCCTTAATCTGGGGGTAACACCCCGCCTCCCCGCAGGATAAAAAATCGGCATCCACAAAGCGCGGATGCCGATAACTTCAGAATCTTGATGGGCTAGAGCAGCATACCCAATAGTATTCCAGCCACCACCGAAGTAGCGATAGCCCCCGCCATATTGGGCCCCATGGCGTGCATCAACAGGAAGTTCTTGGGGTTGGCCTGCTGCCCCATCTTTTGCACCACCCGCGCCGACATCGGGATAGCCGACACGCCCGCGGCGCCTATCATCGGGTTTATCTTTTCCTTGAGGAAGAGGTTGACCAGCTTGGCCGTCCATATCCCCCCCGCCGTGCCGAAGGCAAAGGCGACTACCGCCAGCCCGACGATAGCCAGGGTCTGGCCGGTGAGGAATACCGAGGCTGGCATCAGCGCCCCGACGGTTAAGCCGAGGAGGAAGGTGAGCACATCGATAAACACCCCGCCCGCGGCTTGGGCTAATCTATCGGTAACGCCGCTGACCCGCAACAGGTTGCCGAACATAAACATGCCGATAAGGGGCACAGACTTGGGCACCAGAAGGGCGGCGACGACAAATATCATAATGGGGAAGATTATCTCTTCCAGCTTGGAGACCTGGCGCAGTTGGGGTTTCATAAATATGGCCCGCTCTTTTTTGGAGGTCAGCGCCTTTATTATCGGGGGCTGGAGAATAGGCACCAGCGCCATATAGGAGTAGGCGACTAACGTAATCGGTCCCAGGAGCTTGGGGGCTAGGGCGGCGGTGAGATAGACCGTGGGCGGGCCGTCGGAGCCGCCGATGATGCCGACACAGGCCGCCTCGTTTACCGAGAAAAGCCCTGAAGTGTAGGCGATGATAAAGACGACGAAGACGCCCAGCTGGGCGGTGGCGCCGAAGAGAAAAGATACGGGGCGGGCGATGGTGGGCCTGAAGTCGGTCATAGCGCCCACGCCGAGAAAGATGAGCAACGGTATGACCTCGGACTCGATGCCGTAGGTGTAGAGCACGTTGAGCAAGCCTATTTCGCCGTTACCGATGGCGTGTATAAGTTCGCTCAGGCTGCCTACTTCGGCGGGGAAGCCCTCGGGGCTGTAGACCATCATGCCGCCGAGGGGGAGGTTGACCAGCAGGATACCGAAGCCGATGGGGACTAATAAGATGGGCTCCATCTTCTTGGCGATGCCCAGATAGATGAGGAGCCCGGCGATGAGGAACATTATGATGTTGCCGTAGGTTAGCGAACCGAAGGCGGTTTCGTAGAGACCAAACACCTATTTTTCCTTTTCCGGAGTCTCTTTAGTCTCGGCCTTGGGCTTGGGCACTATCAGCCCCACTATCCAGGCCACCACGTAGAGGATGGTTAGGGCTAAGATGGTAACACCAAAGCCGCCCCCGGCAATCTTGGCTACTAGACTCCAGTCTGTCATCTTAAACGTTCCTTAGGTTATTGAAACCGACTTTAGTATTCAATAGCGGCTACTAAATCCCCCGCCTCGACCACCTGCCCTACGGAAAGCTCTATCTTGGCTACGGTACCCGCCACCGGAGCCAGTATCGGATTTTCCATCTTCATTGATTCTAGCATGCATAAGACATCCCCCTCCGCCACCTTATCCCCCTGTTTGACGTTAACGGTGGTTATCTTACCCGTGATCGGGATTTCGACGTTCTCCTGTGACAATTCTGGTCTCCTTTCTACTTCTCCATCCTAATTTGGGCGAACTAAAAGGGCGGTGGTGGTAGCCGTAGAGTTTCCCGCCCTTTGAGTGTCAAAGGTTTTTATTAGCTTGATTAATTTAGGCTTTATCATCTCCGGCTAATGCTTCCACGGCGGCGGGATGGACTACAATCTCCCCGTTCTCCAGGTCGACTATAGCCGTATCTTCAGCGCGGAACTTGCCGCGGAGCAGACTCTCCGAGAGTTTGTCTTCAACCATGTCCTGAATTACGCGCCGCAGGGGCCTGGCGCCGAAGACTTCGTCGTAGCCTTTTTCGCCGAGGAAGTTCTTGGCGGCTTCGGTTACCTCTAGCTTTATCCCCTTCTCCTCGAGCTGCTTGGATACCTGAGCCAGCATCAGGTCGACTATCTTCCTGATGTCTTCCTTGGTCAGGGAGTGGAAGACGACCACGCCGTCGATGCGGTTTAAGAACTCGGGGCGGAAGGACTTCTTGAGCTCTTCGAGCAGCTTTTCCTTCATCTTGTCGTAGTCCATCTGCTTGGTCTTGGTTTCGTCGCTGCGCGAGGTAAAGCCGATGGTGCTGCCTTTGCGGATAAGCTCGGCGCCGATGTTGCTGGTCATAACGATTATGCTGTTGCGGAAGTCCACCCGCCGACCCTTGGCGTCGGTGAGGTGGCCGTCGTCGAATATCTGTAAGAGTATATTAAAGACATCGGGGTGAGCCTTTTCAATCTCGTCTAAGAGAATGCAGCAGTATGATTTGCGCCTCACCGCTTCGGTGAGCTGTCCGCCTTCCTCAAAGCCGACGTAGCCGGGGGGCGCGCCCACTAAGCGGGATACGGTGTGCTTTTCCATAAACTCGGACATATCGAGCCTGATGAGCGTATCTTCGCTGCCGAACATGAACTCGGCTAGGGCTCTGACCAGCTCGGTCTTGCCGACGCCGGTGGGGCCCAGGAAAATAAAGTTGCCGATGGGGTGGCGGGGGTCTTTGATGCCCGCCCGCGCCCTTCTCACTGCCTTGGCCACGATGTTAATCGCCTCGTCCTGGCCGACGATGCGCTTATGCAGCTCATCTTCCATCTCGAGCAGGCGGCTGGTCTCGTCGGAAGCCAGCTGCACCACGGGGATGCCGGTCCACATGCTGACCACTTCGGCGATATCTTCTTCGCCCACTTCGGGATTATCCTCCCCCTGCTCCGCCTCCCATTCCTCTTCCATCTTCTTGATTTTCTCTTCTATCTGGAGCTCACGCTGGCGCAGCTCGGCGGCATACTCGTACTGCTGGGTGGCCAGGGCGGCTTCTTTGTCTTTGCGCATGCTGTCCTCGGCGCGCCGGGCTTCCTTAAGGGTGATGGGGATGGTGCGGTGCCTGATTCTTACCCGTGACGACGCCTCGTCGATGAGGTCGATTGCCTTGTCGGGCATGAAGCGGTCGGGGATATATCTTGCCGAGAGCGTGGCGGCGGCGCCGAGCGCCTTTTCGGTTATGATTAGATGGTGGTGCTCTTCGTAGCGTTCTTTAACGCCCTTAAGGATTTCCAGCGTCTCCTCTACGGAGGGCTCTTCCACCAGCACGGGCTGGAAGCGCCGCTCCAGGGCGGCGTCCCTCTCAATATACTTGCGGTAGTCGTCCAGGGTGGTGGCGCCGATGCACTGCAGTTCGCCGCGCGATAGCGACGGCTTGAGGATATTGGCGGCGTCAACCGCCCCCTCCGCCGCCCCGGCACCCACCATAGTATGAAACTCGTCGATAAAGAGCACGCAGTTGCCCGCCGTCTTTATCTCGTCGATGACCTTCTTTAAGCGCTCTTCGAACTCGCCGCGGTATTTCGTGCCGGCCACTACCGCCCCCATATCCAGGGTGATTATTCTTTTTCTTTCCAGCGTTTCGGGGACGTCGCCGGCGATGATGCGGTGGGCCAGTCCCTCAACAATGGCCGTTTTGCCCACGCCGGGCTCGCCGATGAGGGCGGGGTTGTTCTTGGTGCGGCGGCTGAGTATCTGAATTACCCGCTCGATTTCCTTGTGCCGGCCGATAACGGGGTCGAGTTTGCCCGCGGTGGCGGCGGCGGTGAGGTCGATACCGAGCTGGTCTAAAGCGGGAGTGCGGCTGGTGGAGCGGGCGGGTCTGGCCCGGGCGACGCCTTCGCCGAGCACGCGGTTGGTCTCACTGCGCGCTCGCTCCAGGTTTATGCCGAAGCTGTCCAGGACGTCGGCGGCGACCCCCCTCCCCTCGGTGGCTTCGCCTTCTCCTTCACGCAAAAGCCCCAAGAGAAGGTGCTCCGTGCCGATATAATTATGGCCGAGGTGACGGGCTTCGTCTATGGCCAGTTCGATGACCCTCTTGGCCCTGGGGGTAAGTCCGATTTCGCCGGTGGTGGGTTTTTCGCCGCGCCCGATGATGAATTCTACCGCCGAGCGCGCCTTGGTCAGGCTCACGCCGAGGTTAGCCAGCACCTTGGCGCCGACCCCTTCCTCTTCCCTTACCAGGCCGAGGAGGATGTGTTCGGTGCCGATGTAGTTGTGGTTAAAGTGCTTGGCTTCTTCTTGGGCCAGGGTGAGGACCCGACGGGCTCTTTCTGAGAATTTCTCAAATCGGCTAGCCATCTTTCAAGCTCGCTCCTGTTTGTTAACCTAATTATAAGTCAAGCAGTACCAAAGGTCAAAAGCCTTCTGGCAGTGGCATATTTTCCACAAAGGGTCGCCCCCTCAGTATCGTCTGCGCTAGGGCGTTTCACTTCCGTGTTCGGGATGGGAACGGGTGGTTCCACCCCGCTCTAACCACCAGAAGGCAATTTATATTCTAACACATTGAAATTATTTTGCAACCTGAATGGGGGAGTACTTTTGTAATATACACAGGTAACCAAAGATGCCCTCACCATCATTTAGGTCTTTTTTAAGGGGTGGGGATATTGAAAATGGGATGTATTTGAGGCTGTTTGGCTATAGTTGAACATCGCCTCCCAGAATCGGCGTCTTACCCCTGACCCATTGTGTCGCTATCTTCCCGCTCTTCTTAATGTATTCGTCCAGGCCGAGCCTCTTCAACATGAGGAGGTTGTATATCTTGGTGTTATGCCTCCGCACCTCGGCCCTGTCGCTGACAGGCGCCAGTTTCAGGCAGGGGAAGTCCTCGCACTGGTAGCAGAAGTCCAGCCCCTTTTGGTTGACGCAGCAGTCATATGTTTGACAGAGAATATCTCCGTGCGGCCGTCCTTGCTTCGGCCGGCAGCCGCTGCATATTTTGAGCAGCTTTTCAACGGGGAGGTTGGCTCGCGCCGCCTCTTTTTGAATAGCAATATCGTCGGTGCAAAGGCTCTTTTCATAGGCGGGGCAACTGAGGCAACAATAGCCGCAGGGGGATACCATTTGCAGCTTTTCTTCGTTTTCCATTTTTTACCTTCCGGCTGCTGATATAGAATAATACCATATTTGGGCTGATGGCAATAGCGCCCCACCCCATTTTAGGTCTTTTTCCCCACCCGGGGTTTTGGGGGGGGAAATAAAAAAGAGGGGCGGAGGCCCCTCTTGGGTACCCCTCTTTTGATTATTGAAAATCTTGACGAACCCTATACTCTAGTTTATCCTTTACACTGGGAACGACTGATAGGTTAGAAAATGACTACGAAGAAACCAGACTATGACCACATCTATAAACTTGTCAGAGAATACTATGTACAACAGTTATTGCTTACTAAAGAATTGTATGAGCATCAATACAACGAACTGGAAAGAATAGATAATCCACGCGTTTCATCGCTGTATCACTTAATGCTCAGCATTTACCTAACAGGTAGTGCAATTAACTTGCTGGCTCTCAACAATTACCTCGGTGAAAGCTACATGCTGGCACGAGCCTTACTCGAAAAATTAATTAACTACATGTATCTTCTTGTTTGCGAAGAAGGTGAATACAAGAAATACTTGGATTACACTAAGCAGAGGGGTTATAGAGTACTCAACAGAAGCTTTATAGCGGGAAATCAAAAGGTTGAGTTAAAGTGGGGAGGTTCCGTTAATTTGGATGACTACCCGGAGCTAAAAGAGGCGATAAGCCAATTTACCAGTTCAAAGGGTAAGGCAGTTACTAGATGGACTTCGCTTTCGCTTGCAGACAGGCTAAACGTGATTGGAGAAAAAGCCACTATTAATATAACAGGATTGATGTTTTCTATGCTTGGAATCTACGAAGACGCATCAGAAGCCTTACACGGAAGCCTTTATGGCGCTACTTTTAACTATGGCTTTTTTGGGGGCAAAAAACCTTCTAATACAAAGGAATTTGCTGAGACGTACAGAAATCAGCTGCTTACGCTATTCTTTGCGCTTGGAACAAGCATTGCCTCTCTCTTTAAAGTAATTTCTAGAGTGTACCCTACTAAGAAGGTCAAAGAATTTGCACAACAGTCTGGAAATAACTTTGGAGCATTGGGGAAATATATAGACAATAATATCCCCGAGGGAAGGGAGTCAGGGGGATAGGTCACCACAAAAAAAGAGACACCATTCGGTGCCCCTCTTTATCTTTGGCAAATAACGGCTAGTCCCGCCCGAAAAGCATTACCGCAGCGTAGGCGGCAAAGCCCACGCCCAGCCCGATAAAAAGCCCCGCCACCATATAGTCCACCAGCCAGCCAATCCCCATGCCGATAAAAAGGCCGGCGGGGATAAAGATTCCCCCGAATGTTTTTCTCCTATCCTTAGTTTCCTTTTCAGCCATTTTGCCCCCCGTCTCTTTTGGTCTTATTATATATGATATCCTCCAGTCAAGGAAGGGGAAAAGAAAAACCCGCCTTCATCAAGCGGGTCTTTTTATAGTTTTGACTAATACCGAATCTGAAACAGGTCAAGCCCTCGACCATTAGTACGGCTAAGCTAAATACATTACTGCACTTACACCTGCCGCCTATCAAACAAGTAGTCTACTTGCGGTCTTACTCCTCAACCCGAAGGAAGAGGATGGGAGATATAATCTTGGGGCGAGCTTCGCACTTAGATGCTTTCAGCGCTTATCCCAACCAGACTTAGCTACCCAGCGATGCCCCTGGCGGAACAGCTGGCACACCATAGGTCTGTCCCTCTCAATCCTCTCGTACTAGAGAGAGCCCCCCTCAAATCTCCGGACGCCCACGACGGATAGAGACCGACCTGTCTCACGACGGTCTGAACCCAGCTCGCGTGCCGCTTTAACCGGCGAACAGCCGGACCCTTGGGACCTGCTTCAGCCCCAGGATGCGACGAGCCGACATCGAGGTGCCAAACCTTGCCGTCGATGTGAACTCTTGGGCAAGATAAGCCTGTTATCCCCGGGGTAGCTTTTATCCGTTAAGCCACGGCCCTTCCACACGGAACCGTGGGATCACTTTGCCCTGCTTTCGCACCTGCTCGACTTGTAGGTCTCGCAGTCAAGCCCCCTTATGCCAATGCGCTCTATGGGTGATTTCCATCCACCCTGAGGGGACCTTTGGGCGCCTCCGTTACCTTTTGGGAGGCGACCGCCCCAGTCAAACTACCCACCAGACACTGTCCCCCTGCTTGATCAGGGGTTAGAGGCTAAACTCACCAAGAGTGGTATTTCAACGTTGGCTCCACCGAGGCTGGCGCCCCGGCTTCAAAGCCTCCCACCTATCCTACACATGATGAGTCCAGACCCAGTGCCAAGCTGTAGTAAAGCTCCACGGGGTCTTTTTGTCCTGTCGCGGGTAACCCGCATCTTCACGGGTATTTCAATTTCACCGAGTCCCTCGTTGAGACAGCGCCCAAGTCGTTACACCTTTCGTGCGGGTCGGAACTTACCCGACAAGGGATTTCGCTACCTTAGGACCGTTATAGTTACGGCCGCCGTTCACTGGGGCTTCAGTTCGCTGCTTCGTCCTTCCGAAAAAAGACTAACACCTCTCCTTAACCTTCCAGCACTGGGCAGGTATCAGCCCCTATACTTCAGCTTTCGCTTTTGCAGAGACCTATGTTTTTGTTAAACAGTCGCTTGGGCCTGTTATGTGCCACCCTTCTAAGAAGGGCACCCCTTATCCCTAAGTTACGGGGTTAGATTGCCGAGTTCCTTAACGAGGGTTATCCCGATCACCTTGGGACTATTATCCCTACCTACCAGAGTCGGTTTGCGGTACGGGCGCTACTGCTTCAAAGGCAACGAGGCTTTTCTCGACGGCTTGGGTTCAGCCAAGTCGCTTTGGGTCTCCCCTCAACTTCCCCTCATCTTCAGCTATAATATCTGGGGTGGATTTACCTGCCCCAGCATCACCTATAATGAGGGACGCACCATGTCCGTTGGGCACGCTTGGCCTGCCCTCCCGTGTCCCCCCTTTGCCTCCGCAGAAGCGGTACGGGAATGTTGACCCGTTGTCCATCGCCTACGCCTTTCGGCCTCGGCTTAGGCCCGACTAACCCTACGCGGATTAACCTTCCGTAGGAAACCTTAGGTTTTCGGTGGGTGTGTTTCTCACACACCTTACGCTACTCATGCCGGCATTCTCACTTCCCTACACTCCACCGTTCCTCACGAAACGGCTTTATGGCGTAGGGAACGCTCCCCTACCATCCTAGCAAGCTAGAATCCATAGCTTCGGTGGCGGACTTTAGCCCCGTTGGATTGTCGGCGCAGCACCACTCAACCAGTGAGCTGTTACGCATTCTTTAAAGGGTGGCTGCTTCTAAGCCAACCTCCTGGCTGTCTGGGCAGTCCTACTTCCTTGCCCACTTAGTCCGCGCTTGGGGACCTTAGCTGATGGTCTGGGCTGTTTCCCTCTCGACTACGGAGCTTATCCCCCGCAGTCTCACTCCCAGGTTTAAGGTTAATGGCATTTGCGGTTTGGTTGGAGTTGGTAAGCTGCTTGCCCCCGAGTCCATCCAGAGCCCTACCTCCATTAACTAATACCTGAGGCTGCACCTCAATGCATTTCGGGGAGAACCAGCTATCACCGGGTTCGGTTGGCATTTCACCTCTACCCACAGCTCATCTGACAGTTTTGCATCACTGACCAGTTCGGGCCTCCACTTCGATTTTATCGAAGCTTCACCCTGGCCATGGGTAGCTCACCCGGCTTCGGGTCTAATCCGTGCAACAAAGTCGCCCTATTAGGACTCGCTTTCGCTACGGCTCCGCAACGCTAGTTGCTTAACCAGCCACACAGATTAACTCACCGGCTCATTCTTCAATAGGCACGCCGTCAGAGCCCCGAAGAGCTCCTCCGACTGCTTGTAAGCACATGGTTTCAGATTCTATTTCACTCCCCTCCCGGGGTTCTTTTCACCTTTCCCTCACGGTACTGGTTCACTATCGGTCATCAAGGGTATTTAGCCTTGCCCTGTGGTCAGGGCAGATTCCCACAGGATTTCTCGTGTCCCGTGGTACTCAAGTGCAGGCTAGGAGCTTACCCCTTTCGTTTACGGGACTGTCACCCTCTATGGTTACCCTTTCCAGGGACCTTCAACTAGGGTTGGGTTTGTAACTCCTTGACCTATTCTGGGATGGGTCTTGCCTGACTTACAACCCCCTATAAGCATAGGCCCCAGAGCCGTTAAGCTTATAGGGTTTGGGCTGTTCCCTTTTCGTTCGCCACTACTCAGGGAATCTCTCTTGATTTCTTTTCCTCAGGGTACTGAGATGTTTCACTTCCCCTGCTTACCTCCACCCAGCCTATGTGTTCAGCTGGGGGTACCCAGGTTTTACCTGGGTGGGTTGCCCCATTCGGATATCCACGGCTAAGCTTGCTAGGCAGCTGACCGAGGCTTATCGCAGCCTTGCTACGTCCTTCATCGGCCCTTGATGCCAAGGCATCCACCATGTGCCCTTTCCCGCTTGACCTGCTTCAGATTTGATATTAGTCGCTCGATATTCAATTGTTAAGGTGCTTAACACATAACTAAACGGCTTGGCGATTTAGCACCAAGCCGTTCTTGGTCAAATCACCAGAGACCCTAGTTATGTATCAACGCTATTCATAGGCAGCCAAATACTAACATAGTGCCGTGGCTTTGTCAAGACGATTTATTCATAAATTCCCTATAAATTTTAGCTATTTGTTATTGACAGCTAACCGATGGCTGTGGTAGTATATCAAGTTGCCGTTTGTTAATTCGGCTGACAGTTAAAGATTGAAATCTTAAAGGCTTTAATCAACGACGTCAGCTTGCGATGGATGAGCTATGGCTCATCCATTTAAATTGTGTGAGCAGGAGGAAGAACTAAAAAGTGCCTACGGTTAACCAGTTAGTGCGCAAGGGACGCAGTAAGGCGGCTAAGAAGACTAAGGCGCCCGCGTTGCTCCTTAGCTATAACGCGCTGCGGAATAGAATGGTGACGGGGCGGGGTTCCCCCCAGAAGCGTGGGGTCTGCGTGCAAGTTAAGACCACCACCCCCAAGAAGCCTAATTCGGCGCTGCGCAAGATAGCGCGCGTGCGCCTGACCAATCAAATAGAAGTAACCGCTTATATCCCCGGCGAGGGGCATGAGCTTCAGGAACACTCGGTAGTGCTTATTCGCGGTGGGCGGGTCAAAGACCTGCCCGGCGTTCGCTACCATATTATACGCGGCGCTCTGGACGCCACCGGTGTGGCTAATCGGCGTCAGGGGCGCAGCAAGTACGGAAGTAAACGGGCTGCTAGAGGCATGGTCGAGGAGGCAGTGGCGGCGACTGAGGCGGCGACTGAAGCGGCGGCTGAGGAATAGGAGAGAGAAATGCCAAGGCGGTCTCGTGCCACAAGAAGAGAGATATCCCCTGATGCCAAGTATCACAACGAAATCGTAGCCCGGTTGATTAACCGGCTGATGAAGTGGGGGAAGAAGAGTCGGGCTGATGAGATAGTCTACGGCGCCCTGGACATTATGCAGACGCAGGGGGCCAAAGAACCCGCCGCTACCTTAGAGCAGGCGGTTAAGAACGCCACTCCCCAACTTGAGGTCAAACCCCGACGCGTCGGCGGCGCTACCTACCAGGTGCCGGTTGAGGTTCGCCCGGAGCGGGCTTTATCTCTGGCTTTGCGCTGGCTGGTAGCTTCCGCCCGAGCCAGAGGCGGCAAGTCTATGGCGGAGAAGCTGGCGGGGGAACTGAGTGACGCCGCGCGGGGAGAGGGCGTAACCATAAAGAAGCGTGAGGATACCCACAAGATGGCTGAGGCGAACCGGGCCTTTGCCCATTACCGTTGGTAGAGGATAGGACGATGCCGAGGAGCTTTCCTTTAGATAAAATACGCAATATTGCTATTATCGCTCATATTGACGCGGGTAAGACCACCGTCACCGAGCGCATACTCTATCATACCGGTCGCACCTATAAAATCGGCGAGGTCGATGAAGGCACGGCGGTGATGGACTGGATGGATGAGGAGAAAAAGCGCGGTATTACCATCACGGCGGCGGCGACCACCTGCTACTGGCAGGAGCACCGCATCAACATCATCGATACCCCCGGCCATGTGGACTTTACCGCCGAGGTGGAGCGCAGCCTGAGGGTGCTGGATGGTGGGGTGGTGGTCTTCGATGCCGTGGCCGGTGTCGAGGCGCAGTCGGAGACGGTATGGCACCAGGCGGATAGATATAACGTTCCCCGCATCTGTTTCATTAATAAGATGGACCGGGTGGGGGCTAATTTCGAGCGCACGGTTTCTATGATTGAAGAGATGCTGAGGGCTAAGCCCCTGGTGGTGCAATTGCCCCTGGGCAGCGAGTCTTCCTTTGAGGGCGTCATCGACCTGTTGGAGAACAAGGCATGGCATTTCGAAGACGACCTCAAGGAGCCGCCCGTGGAGGTGGCTATCCCCGAGTCGGAGCAAGCCCAGTGCGCCCAGGCCCGCCAGACGCTTATTGAGAAGCTGGCCGAGACCGACGACCAGATACTGGCCCTCTATCTCGAGGGCACTCCTATCACTCCCGATGATTTGAGACAGGCTCTAAGACGGGTAACCCTGGCAGTTAAAGGGGTGCCCGTTCTTTGCGGTAGCGCCCTGAAGAATAAGGGCGTGCGGCCCCTGCTCGACGCTATTGTCAACTACCTGCCTTCGCCGGAGGATATGCCCCCGGTGAGGGCTATCGATACCAGGGTGGGGGGTGAGGTTGCCCGCCCGCCCAAAGACGACGCCCCGTTTTCGGCGCTGGCTTTCAAGGTGGTCTCCGACCCCTTCGTCGGCCGGCTGGTCTATTTCAGAGTCTATTCGGGCACGGTGAAGGTCGGCGCCCAGGTGCTTAATTCCACCCGCGGCAAGAGGGAGCGCATCGGGCGGTTGCTGCTGATGCACGCCAATCGGCGGGAGGAGGAAGAAGAAGTAGGCGCGGGCGCTATTATCGGCACCCTGGGACTTAAGAATACCTTTACCGGAGATACCCTTTGCCATTACTCCCAACCCGTGCTCCTGGAGGCTATCCGCTTCCCCGAGCCGGTAATCTCGGTGGCCGTAGAGCCCAAAACCAGAGCCGACCAGGACAAGCTGGGTGGAGCCCTGCAAAGGCTGACCGAGGAAGACCCCACCTTCCGCGTGACCTACGACCAGGAGGCGGGGCAGACGATTATTTCGGGAATGGGCGAGCTTCACATGGAGTTCCTGGTGAGCCGCCTTATCAGCGAGTTCGGGGTGGCAGCCAAGATTGGCAAGCCCAGGGTATCCTATAAAGAAACGATTACCCAGTCCGTTGAGGTGGAAGGCAAGTTCATCCGCCAGAGCGGCGGGCACGGCCAGTACGGGCATGTCTTTATCAAGCTCGAGCCTATGGAGCGGGGTGGCGGCTTTCAGTTCGTCGAACGCATCAAGGGCGGGGCTTTGCCTAAACAGTATATTCAAGCCGCCGAGGTCGGCATTAAAGAGGCTATGGAGACGGGGGTGGTGGCGGGCTACCCGGTAGTGGATGTCAAAGCCACCCTTTACGACGGCAGCTATCACGAGGTCGACTCTTCGGACATAGCCTTTAAGATGGCCGGTTCCATGGCGTTGCGGAACGGCGTGGCTAAAGCCAGACCCGTGCTGCTGGAGCCGGTTATGAAACTGGAAATAGTTGCACCGGAGCAGTTCCTTGGTGATATAATGGGAGACCTCAACTCCAGACGGGGACATATCGAGTCCGTCGGGGCGCGCGATGTGCTGTCGGTTATTCGTGCCCTGGTACCGCTGGCCGAGACTTTTGGCTACGCCACTAATCTCCGCTCGCTAACGCAGGGTCGGGCGGCTTACTCACTGGAGTTCGACCACTATGACGAGGTGCCATCCGAACTGGCCGACCAGATAACGGGAAAGGCGATGGCTAGGTAAAAGAGGTAGAGAGTGCCTAAACAAAAGATTCGCATTAAACTAAAGGGTTACGACCACAAGATTCTCGACCTGTCGGTGGAGCAAATAGTCGCCGCCGTGGAGAGGACGGGGGCGGTGGTCGTGGGGCCGGTGCCGCTGCCCACGCGCATCCAGAAGTTCAGCGTTATCCGCTCCCCATTTATCGACAAGGACTCGCAGGAGCAGTTCGAAATTCGGACGCATAAAAGACTAATCGACATTGTGGAGATGACATCCAAGACTATCGACGCCCTGAGCAGCCTGAATCTGCCCGCCGGGGTGGAGATAGATATTAAATCATAGGTAAGGATATGGTTACAGGTATTATAGGCCGAAAACTGGGCATGGGGCAGGTGTTCGCCGAGTCGGGCGAAGCCGAAGCGGTGACCGCTATCGAAGCGGGGCCCTGCGTGGTGACCCAGCTTAAAACGGCGGATAAAGAAGGCTATAAGGCTGCCCAGCTTGGCTTCGGCGAAGCGAAACGGCTTAACTCACCCCGCAAGGGGCACCTCAAGAAGCTGGGGCAGTTCCAATATCTTCGGGAATTCAGGGTGGCTGATACCGAAGGGATTAAGGTTGGGGATAAGGTGGACGTGGGGCTGTTCAAGGAGGGCGACCTGGTTGATATTACCGGCATCTCCAAGGGCAAGGGCTTTGCCGGTGTGGTAAAACGTTATCACTTTGCCGGCGGACCCAAGACCCACGGACAGTCCGACCGCCACCGCGCCCCCGGCTCTATCGGGGCGACGACCTCGCCGGGTAGGGTGCTTAAGGGGATGCGCATGGCGGGGCATATGGGTACCGACCGGGTGACGGTCAGTCACCTGAAGGTATATAAAGCCGACCCGGAGCGCAACCTGTTGCTGGTCAGGGGAGCTATTCCCGGCGCCAGGAACGGGCTGGTGCTCATCGAAAAACGGGAGGGGAAGCAATAAAGACAGTGGAAATACCGGTTTACAGCCTCGCTGGCGAGGTAGTTAAAAACATCGAGCTGAGCGACGACGTCTTCGCCGTGCCCTTTAACGAGGCGGTGGTGCACCAGGCGCTGGTCAGGCAGCGGGCGAACGCCCGGCAGGGCACGTCCAGCACCCAGACCCGCGCCGAGGTTACCGCCAGCACGGCCAAGCTGTTCCGGCAGAAGCATACCGGCCAGGCGCGCGCGGGCAGCCGCCGCTCGCCGATAAGGCGGGGCGGTGGGGTTACCTTTGGGCCTAAGCCGAGGGACTACCGCCAGGACATGCCTAAAAAGATGCGCCAGCTGGCGATAAGGTGCGTGCTCTCGGCTAAGGCGAGAGACGCCGAACTAAAAGTAATGGAAGAACTCAGCTTCGAACAGCCCAAGACCAAGGAGATGGCCGGGGTGCTGGCGGCGCTGGGGGTGAATTCCTCAGCCCTTATCGTCACCGATATGCCCGAAGAGAATCTAATAAAGTCGGCACGTAATCTGGCGGGGGTTAAGACCCTGCCCGCCCATATCTTAAGCGTGGCTGACATTTTGTCCTATAAGATGTTATTGATGACGGAGTCGGCGGTGCGCCGCGCCGAGAGGCTCTGGGGGGGTGGGCATGCATCTGTCTGAGGTGTTGCGCCGTCCCCTGGTAACGGAGAAGAATACCGCTATCCAGGCGCCTCAGGGCAAATACGCCTTTGAGGTTGCCGCGGCGGCTAATAAGGACCAGGTTAAGCTGGCGGTGGAGAAGGCGTTTAAGGTGAATGTTACCCGGGTCAACGTGATGACCGTTAAGGGGCATGGGCGGATGATGCGGGGCAAAATGGTGATGACCCCGCCCTGGAAGAAAGCGATTGTCACGCTAAAGCCCGGAGATAAAATTGAACTGTTCGAGGGGGTCTAGGTGCCACTAAAGCAATATCGTCCCACATCTCCCGGCCGACGGGGTATGACCGGCTCCAGCTTTGAGGAAATAACCAAGAGTAAGCCGGAGAAGTCACTGCTCGCCCCCAGGAAGAGTAAAGCGGGACGAAGTAACCAGGGAAAGATAACGGTGCGCCACCGCGGCGGTGGAGCCAAGCGACGTCTGCGCATACTGGACTTTAAGCGCGATAAGCTGGGTGTCCCGGGCCGCGTGGCCGCCATTGAATACGACCCCAATCGCTCGGCTCGTATCGCCCTCATCTTCTATGCCGACGGGGATAAGCGCTATATACTCGCTCCCAACGAGCTCAAGGTAGACGACAGCATAAAGTCGGGCCCCGATGCCGAGGTAAAACCGGGCAATGCCCTGCCTATGAAGCAAATCCCCACGGGCACCCTGATACATAACATCGAGATGGAGGTGGGGAGAGGGGGCCAGCTGGTGCGCAGCGCGGGCGTTGCCGCCCAGCTGATGGCTAAGGAAGGTAAATATGCCCTGGTGCGCCTGCCCTCGGGTGAGATGCGGCGCGTCAGTATAGATTGCCTGGCCACTATCGGCCAGGTGGGCAATATCGACCACCGTAGTGTTAATCTGGGCAAGGCGGGCCGCAAACGCTGGATGGGCTGGCGGCCTACGGTAAGGGGTTCGGCGATGAATCCCAGCGACCACCCCCACGGGGGTGGTGAAGGTAGAGCCCCGATAGGCTTGCCCGGACCGAAGACACCCTGGGGTAAGCCAGCCCTGGGATATAGGACGCGCAAGGCAAAGGCTTCCGACAGGATGATTGTCAAGCGTAGAGGGAAGTGACGTAATGTCGAGGTCAACCAAAAAGGGTCCGGCGATTGACGCCAAGCTGCTCAAGAAAGTGGAGGCACTGAACCGTTCCGGGGAGAAGGCGGTGATAAAGACCTGGTCGCGCTGGTCTACCGTGATGCCCCAGATGGTGGGTCTTACCATCGGCGTCCACGACGGGCGGCGGCACGTGCCCATCTTCGTCACCGAGAATATGGTGGGGCATAAACTGGGCGAGTTCGCCATGACCCGAACCTTCCGGGGCCACGGCTCCAGGGGGGAAAAGGTGACCCAGGTAAGGAAGAGGCCTTAGAGTACAAATGGAAGTTAGAGCCGTATCTAAAGATACCGGCATATCGCCACGCAAGGTGCGACCACTGGTGGATATGGTGCGGGGCAAGAAGGTGGACGAGGCACTGACCATGCTTCAGTTCACGCCTACCCCCACCGCCCGCGTGGTGGCTAAAGTTGTGAAATCAGCCGCGTCTAACGCGGAGAATAACTATCAGATGGAACCGGCCGATTTGAGGATAGTGAGCATCTTTACCGGTGATGCGAGGACGTTAAAGCGGTTTCGCGCCCGGGCAAGGGGGCGAGCCAACCGTATCCTCAAGCGTTCCAGCCATATTACCGTCGTCGTTAGCGAGGAGGAAGAGTAATTGGGTCGTAAGGTTCACCCTTTCGGTTTTAGGCTAGGGGTTGTGCGCAACTGGCAGGCCAAGTGGTATGCCGACAAGAACTATATCGACTTCTTGCAGGAAGACCTCCAGCTTCGGAAGGCTATTGCCGCCGGATATGCCGAAGCTGGTATTTCCCTGGTGGAAATCGAACGCCAGGCGAATAAGGTCGCCATAACCATCCATACCGCCCGCCCCGGCGTCGTCATCGGGCGAGGGGGGCAGCGGGTCGATGAGATGAGGGCGCAACTGGAAGCCCTTATCGGCAAGAGGATTCAACTGAGTATCCTGGAGGTCCAGCAGCCCGAGCTGGACGCCTATCTGGTAGCCAAGACGGTGGCTGAGCAGATCGAGCATCGGGTGGCTTTCCGTCGGGCGATGAAGCAGGCAATGTTCCGCACCATGCAGGCCGGAGCCAAGGGAATGAGAATCAGCTGCTCCGGCAGGCTGGGTGGTGCCGAGATAGCCCGCCGCGAGGTTATGCACCAGGGGCAGGTGCCCCTGCATACGCTGCGGGCCGATATCGATTACGGATTTACCGAGGCGCGCACTACACTGGGGCGAATCGGGGTCAAGGCCTGGGTCTATCGGGGCGATATTCTCCCCGAGACCACCCGGCCTGAGGCTGAAGAAGCCCCCGAAGCCGCCGCTGAGGCGGCACCCAAGCCCCCGGTAGCGCCGCCAAAGAAAGAAAAACCAGAGGCAAAGGCGGAGGCGGTCGCCGAGGAAAAACCGGAGGCGAAGGCGGAGGCGGTCGCCGAGGAAAAACCGGAGGCGAAGGCGGAAGCAGTCACCGAGGAAAAACCGAAGGCGAAAGCAAAAGCGGTCGCTAAGGAAAAACCGAAGGCAAAAGCAAAAGCGGTTGCTAAGGAAAAACCGGAGGCGAAGGCGGAAGCGAAGCCTGAGGAAAAACCCGAAAAACCGAAGAAGAAAGCCGCCAAGCCGAAGAAGGCTCCGGCGGCGGAGAAGAAAACGACCAAGCGCAAAACCAAGAAGACCACCGGGGAGAAAGCCCCGATAGCCGAGGATAAAGAGGAGAAAGATGCTACAGCCCAAGAGGGTGAAGTACCGCAAGAGTCATAAGGGACACCGCCGGGGCAGCGCCCAGGTGGGGAATAGCATTGACTTCGGCGATTTCGGCCTGAAGGCGCTGGAATCGGCCTGGCTTACCAGCCGACAGATTGAGGCGGCGCGGCGGGCAATTACCCGTTACATTCGCCGCGGCGGTAACGTCTGGGTGCGCATCTATCCCGATAAACCGGTGACCAAGAAACCCGCCGAGACCCGGATGGGTGGGGGCAAGGGTGCCCCCGACCACTGGGTGGCGGTGGTTAAACCGGGCCGAATGCTCTTTGAGATGGGGGGCGTCAGCGAGGATGTAGCCAAGGGAGCCATGCGCCTGGCGGCGCACAAGCTGCCCATAAGCACCAAGTTTGTGGCTAGGGATACGGGCGCCGTGAGTGGTGTGGGGGGTGATGCTGGGTGAAGCTTGAGGAGATTCGCGCCCTCGGTAACGAGGCATTAGCCAAGCAACTGGAGGAGGCTCATCAGGAGCTGTTTAACCTCCGCTTTCGCCTGGAGACCAAGCAACTGGTGAACCACCGCGAGCTTTCCCGGGCCAGAAGGCAGATTGCTAAAATTAAGACCATAATCAGGGAAAGAGAGCTGGGGACGAGTTAATGACTGAAGAGACCACACGAAAAGTCAGATTGGGGCAGGTGGTGGGCGACAAGATGGATAAGACCGTGGTGGTGGAGGTATCCGGCCCCAAGCGGCATCCGCTGTATAAAAAGATAATCAGGCGGGTGGTCAGGTATAAGGCTCATGATGAGAAGAATGAGTGCCAGGTGGGGGACAAGGTCAGAATCATTGAGACCAGGCCCCTCTCCCGGGAGAAGCGGTGGCGGGTGGCTGAGATAGTGGCCAAGGGAGAGGTGGTGGAGATTTCGCCCGGGGAGATAACCCAGGAAGACCTGGACAAGGTTATACCTGAGAAAAAGGCTAAGGAAAAGGAAGCGGCCGCCGAGGTCAAACCCGAAGCCGAAGCTACAGAAGAATTGAAAGAAGAGACCAAGGCCGGAGCTAAAGACAGCAAGGAAGAGACTAAAGCCGAAGCCAAGGAAAAGGCTAAGGTAGAAACTAAAGAAGAAGAAAAGGAAGAAGCCGAGGCAGAGACTTCGGAATAGAGTGTTATGATTCAATCCTATTCTAGACTTAAAGCGGCTGATAACACTGGTGCCAAGGAGATAATGTGCATCAACGTCCTGGGCGGCACCAGGCGGAAATACGCCCGCGTGGGCGATATTATCGTGGCCTCGGTAAAGAAGGCGACGCCGAGAGGGGTGGTCAAGAAGGGGGAGGTGGTCAGGGCGGTGATTGTCCGCTGTGCCCAGCCCTGTCGGCGCCCTGACGGCTCTTACGTCAGGTTCGACGAGAACGCCGCGGTCATTTTAACCGATAAGAATAATCCGAAAGGGACGAGGATATTCGGGCCGGTAGCCAGAGAGCTGAGAGATAAGGATTTTACCAAGATTATCTCGCTGGCTCCCGAGGTCCTGTGAGGCATAATGAATATCAGAAAGAACGATACCGTGCTGGTTATCGCCGGTAAGGACAAGGGGAAAAGGGGCCGAGTGCGCTTTGTCTACCCCAAGAAGGAACGGCTGCTGGTGGAAGGCATCAACTTTATCAAGAAGCATAGCCGGGCCCAGGGGGCCGTCAGGCAGGCGGGTATAATCGAGCGCGAGGCGCTGATTCACAGCTCGAACGTTATGCTGGTATGCAATAAGTGCAACAAGCCGGCCCGGGTCGGGTCGCGCTTTTTGGCTGATGGCCGCAAGGTCCGCTTCTGCCAGTCTTGCGGGGAGGTGGTCGATTAATGTCGGCGCTTAAGGAAAAATACAAGACCGAGGTCGTGCCCGGCCTGATGGAGAGTTTCGGCTATAAGAACGTGATGCAGGTACCGCGCCTGGAGAAAGTGGTGCTTAATATAGGCCTGGGCGAGGCGATACAGGATGCCAAGGCGCTGGAGTCGGCGGAGAAGGATTTATCGGCTATTACGGGGCAGCACCCGATTACTACCCGTTCCAGGAAGTCTATCGCCGCCTTCAAGCTGAGAGAGGGAATGACCATCGGGATGAAGGTGACCCTGCGCGGGGAGCGCATGTACCACTTTTTCGATAAGCTGGTAAATGTCACCCTGCCCCGTATGCGCGAGTTTCACGGGGTTTCCCGCGATTCCTTCGACGGCAGGGGCAACTATACCCTGGGGCTTAAGGAGCAGATCGTCTTCCCCGAAATGGATTACGATAAGATAGAAAAGGTACGGGGGCTGGAGGTGTCTATCGGCACCACGGCTAAGACCGACGACGAAGGCAGGCAACTGCTGGAGTTGTTGGGCATGCCCTTTGTCCGGGACTAAAACGGAGTAGGAATGGCTAAGAAGTCAAAAGTCGAAAAGTCAAAGCGAACGCCCAAATACAAGGTGCAGCAGCATAACCGCTGTCTGCTCTGCGGACGCTCTAGAGCCTATATTCGCAAGTTTGGCTTATGCCGAATTTGTTTTAGGAAGTTAGCTCTGGCCGGGCAGATTCCCGGAGTAAGAAAATCAAGCTGGTGAAGTGGATATGACTATCTCTGACCCAATAGCCGATATGTTGACCAGGTTACGCAACGCCATTATGGCGCGGCACGATTCCGTGCTGGTGCCAAATTCAAGAATGAAGCTGGCTATCGCCCGCATCCTCAAGAAGGAGGGCTTCATTGCCGACTACGAGGTGTTGAAGAGTAAGCCGCAACGGGCCATACGAGTCCACCTCAGGTACGATGATAAGAATGAGCCCATCCTTTCCGGACTGGAACGGGTGAGCAAGCCCGGCTTGAGGGTTTATGTGGGCCGGGACGAGATTGCCCGCGTTCACGGCGGCCTGGGTATCGCTATTATTTCTACTTCCCAGGGCGTGATAACCGGGCAGCAGGCCTGGCGCAAAGGAATCGGCGGTGAACTGCTATGTCACGTATGGTAAAAAACAGGGGTGATATAAGTGTCTAGAGTCGGACTGATGCCGATAGACGTGCCCGATACGGTCACGGTGAGCATCGCAAAAGACGTGGTCAAGGTGAGCGGCCCCAAGGGGGAGCTTAGCCGCCGCTTTAACCCCGATATGAAGATTAAGCTGGCCAATAGTGTGCTCACGGTATCCAGACCCAGTGATAGCAAAGAGCACCGCTCCCTGCACGGGCTGACGCGCAGCCTGCTGGCTAACATGGTGCAGGGGGTGACCGCTGGCTTTGAGAAGCACCTCGATATCGTCGGGGTGGGCTACCGGGCGGAAAAGACCGGGGATAACCTGACGCTCCGTATCGGCTATTCCCATACGGTGGAGGTAACCCCCTTACCCGGCCTGACGCTGGACGTGGAGGGGGGCAATCATATCAAGGTCAGCGGCATCGATAAAGAAGTCGTCGGCGAGATGGCCGCCGAGATTCGCGCCATCCGCCCGCCCGACCCCTATAAGGGTAAGGGCATCAGATATGCCGGCGAGTCCGTCCACCTTAAGGCGGGCAAAGCGGGCAAGGCTATAGGTCAGAAGGTATAATGGTTAAAGGCAGACTAAAATCAGCGCGAAAAAGAAGGCACGTCCGGGTCAGGGCTAAGCTGGCGGGTACCGCTGGTAGCCCCCGGCTCTGTGTTTTTCGCAGCCTGAACCATATCTATGCCCAGGTTATCGATGACGAGAAGGGGCATACGCTGGTGACGGCTTCGACGCTGGACCAGGAGATAAAGCCCGGGGTGAACGGCAAAGCCAAGTCGGCGCGGGCGGGGCTGGTTGGTGACCTGGTGGCTAAACGCGCCCTGGATAAAGGTATAAAACAGGTCGTTTTCGACCGTGGCGGATACAAATATCACGGCCGGGTTAAAGCCCTGGCTGAGGCGGCCCGGCAGGCCGGACTCAAGTTTTAGGGGGTAGTTTTAGTAAGTGAAAGGACCCATAAGCAGGATAGACCCGACGGAACTGACGCTGAACGATAAGCTGGTCTATATCAACCGCGTGACCAAGGTGGTGAAGGGGGGCAAGCGCCTCAGCTTCAGCGCCCTGGCGGTGACCGGCGATGGTAATGGCCACGTGGGCATCGGCGTGGGCAAGGCTAACACCGTGCCCGAAGCCATCAGCAAGGCGAACGCTATCGCCCGCAAGAACCTGCTCAAGGTGCCCTTGAGCGGCACCACTATCCCTTACGAGATAACGGTTAAGTTCAGTGCCGCCAAGGTTTTGCTAAAACCGGCCGCCCCGGGCACGGGTATTATTGCCGGGGGCAGCATCCGGGCGGTGGTGGAAGCGGCCGGCATCAAGGATATTCTGACCAAGTCGCTGGGCAGTCCCAACCGCATTAACACGGCTAAGGCAGCTATGCTTGGCCTCAGCCAGCTTAAGATTCCCGAAGAGGAGATGGCGCGGCGGCATGCCGGCGTCGAGTCCGGAAGAGACAAGGAGGAGGCGGTCGGTGGCTAAACTCAAGGTAACCCTGATTAAGAGTGGCATCGGTTACGCCCAGGACCAGAAGAAAACGCTGAAGGCCCTGGGGCTTAACCGCTTGAATAAGAGCGTTTTGCATAATGACAGCTCGTCGTTGCGTGGTATGCTCGATAAAGTGAGGCACCTGATAAGGGTGGAGGCGGAAAACTGATGTTACAGGAAAAACTTACCCCCTCCCCCGGCTCCAAGAAAGACAGGAAGAGAGTGGGCCGGGGTGATGGCAGCGGTAGAGGCACATATTCGGGGCGGGGCTCTAAAGGCCAGAAATCCCGCGCCGGCTACAAGATGCGCCCCGGCTTCGAGGGGGGGCAGTTGCCCTTAATCCAGCGCCTGCCGCGCAAGCGCGGGTTCACCAACCCCTTCAAGGTGGAATATAGCCTGGTCAGGCTGGATAAGCTCGGCGTCTTCGAGCCCGACAGCGAGGTGACGCCGGAGAAGCTGGTCGCCGCGGGGATAATAAAGTCTCTGAAACACCCGGTTAAGGTTCTGGCTGGCGGCGAGCTGAAAGTAGCCCTGGCGGTGAAGGCTAACAAGTTTTCGGCGGCGGCTAAAGCCAAGATAGAAGCCGCCGGGGGCAAAGTGGAGGAGGTGGGCAGTGGCCCAGAAGCAAAGTAGACCGCGATTGCTGCAGGCCATGATTGACGCCTTCAGTCTGCCCGATTTGAGGCGGCGGATTCTTATTACCATCGGCATCCTGATAATCTTCCGCTTCATAGCCCACGTGCCTCTGCCCGGGGTAGACCTCGACGCTCTGAAAGAGCTCTTCGACCAGAATGCGTTGCTGGGCATGCTCGACATGTTCAGCGGCGGCGCCATGAGGCGCTTAAGCGTGGCGGCGATGGGGGTTTACCCCTATATCACGGCGTCCATTGTTATGACGCTGCTGGTGCCTATTATCCCCAAGCTGAGGGCTATTTCTCAGGAAGGGGAAGGGGGCCGGGACCGGATTAACCGTATTACCCACTGGCTGACCGTTCCCCTGGCGGGACTTTCCGGCTACGGACAGCTGGTCTATATGCAGCACGAGGGCGTTGTCGGCAGCGCCGCCATCCTGCCCATGTTGGCCATGGTGATGTCGATGATAGCCGGCACCATGTTCTTGGTCTGGTTGGGCGAGCGTATTACCGAACACGGTATCGGCAATGGGATATCCATAATCATTTTTGCCGGCATCGTCGCCGGCTTGCCCGAGATGATACAGAGTGGCTTCCTGGCTAAGGAAAACTTCGGCGGTCTGGCCATCTATATTGTTATTGCTTTAGCTACCACTGTGTTTATCGTCTATTTTATCGAAGCCCACCGCCGCATTCCCGTCCAGTATTCCCGGAGCGTATTTCGCGGCGGGCGCATGTACCGGCAGGCGGGCTCGACCCATATACCGCTGCGGGTGAACACGGCGGGGATGATACCCCTTATCTTCGCCATGTCGCTGGTCATCTTCCCCGGCGTGGTGGCTAACTACTTCGCCGCTCCGGTGGGAGCCGACCCTAACTTTGCCAACCTTATCGTCGACCTGTTTAATCCCAATGCGGCGTTGCCGCTGGGCTTGTTCTACTGGGGGCTTTATTTCCTGCTCACCGTGGGCTTCGCCTTCTTCTATACCATGGTCATCTTCGAGCAGCAGGATTTGCCCAATACCCTGCAGCGGCAGGGCGGATTCATCCCCGGTATCAGGCCGGGGCCGCATACTAAAGAATATCTGGACGGGGTGATTAAGCGTATCACCTGGGCCGGGGCTTTGTTCCTGGCGGTAGTGGCGGTGATACCCTTTGTCGCCCGCGAGGTCACCGATGTTCAGGTGATACAGCTATCCAGTATGGGTATGCTAATCGTGGTCGGCGTGGTTCTGGATACCATGAAGCAGATGGAGGCGCAACTGGTTATGCGGCGCTATGAGGGCTTCATTAAATAGGGATAATGGTGTATATTGTTTTTCTGGGAGCTCCGGGCGCGGGGAAAGGAACACAAGCCGCTGGTGTGGCGCGAAAGCTAAAACTGGGTTATATCGCCACGGGCGACCTGTTTCGGCAGGCGCTGGAGCGGGGGACCGAGCTGGGACTAGCGGCGAAGTCCTATATGGAGAAGGGGGTGCTGGTTCCCGACCAGATAACGATAGATATGGTCCTGGAGCGGATTTCGGCTCCGGATAGCGGGGGAGGGACAGTCTTCGACGGCTTTCCCCGCAATCTGAAGCAGGCAGAAGCCCTGGACGAAGCCTTGGCTCGTCAGGGCAAGGCGATAGATAAGGTGGTGCATATCGAGGTATCGGAAAAGGAGTTGCTGGGGAGGTTGAGTGGGCGTCGGGTCTGCCGACAGTGCCAGGCGCCGTGCCACATAAGCGATTCCCCTCCCCGGGTGGAGGGGCGGTGCGATAAGTGCGGCGGTGAGCTCTACCAGCGCCCCGACGATACCGAGGAGAGCATCAAGAAGCGGTTGGAGGTCTACTCGGGTGAGACCGCTCCGCTTATCGACTATTACCGCCGGGCCGGCAAGCTGCTGGAGGTAGCCGGCGAGGGGGGTGTGGAGGCAGTGGGGAAGAGAATAGTTGCCGCCCTGGGCGGAGAACGTTTATAGTTAAATGAGTATAATTATTAAATCGGAGCGAGAGATTACTGTGATGCGACAGGCGGGGAAGATTGTGGGCACGGTGCTCGACATCTTGAGCCGAAGGGTGAAACCGGGTATGAAAACAAAAGAACTGGATGTAATCGCCGCCGAGGCGGTGGAGAGACTGGGGGGCACCCCCTCCTTTAAGGGATACCGGGGGTTCCCGGCCACTCTCTGTGCCTCGGTCAATGACGAGATAGTGCACGGCATACCCGGCGAGCGCGTTTTGCGAGAAGGTGATATAGTATCCTTGGACTTCGGCGCCATTTATCAGGGTTTTCACGGCGACGCCGCCGTTACCGTGGGGGTGGGGGAGATAGCCCCGAAGACTAAGAGGCTTATGGACGCTACCCGGGGGGCTCTTGAGGCGGGTATTGCCGCCGCCCACGCCGGAGCCAGGCTGGGCGATATTTCGGCGGCGATACAGAGCTACGCCGAGGGGAAGGGCTATTCGGTGGTGCGCGAGTATACCGGTCACGGTATCGGGCGCGAGATGCACGAAGACCCGCAGATACCCAACTTCGGGGTGGTGGGGACAGGGCCGGTGTTAAAGAAGGGCATGACGATTGCCCTGGAGCCGATGGTTAACCTGGGCGACTGGCATACGCGGGTCGGCGACGACCAGTGGACGGTATCGACCGCCGACGGCAGCCTTTCCGCCCACTTCGAACATACGATTGCTATTACTGGCGATGGAGCCGAGGTGCTTACCGTCAGAGAAGGAGTTTATGCCTAAGAAGGAGGCCATTGAGGTCGAAGGTACGGTGGTTGAGCCCTTGCCTAACGCCATGTTTCGGGTTGAGCTGCCTGACGGCCACAAGGTTCTGGCCCACATTTCGGGCAAAATAAGATTGCATTACATTAGAATCCTGCCCGGGGATAAGGTCCTGGTGGAGCTTTCTCCTTATGACCTGAACCGGGGGCGGATTACCTATCGGTTTAAGTAGTGCGGGGAAGTAGTTATGAAAGTAAGAGCTTCAGTTAAAGTTATGTGTGAAAAGTGCAAGATAGTGAAGCGGCGTGGGGTGGTCAGGGTTATCTGTTCCAACCCCAAGCATAAGCAGAGGCAGGGCTAACTGCCCTGGGTGAGGAGGATTGTAGATGGCGCGTATAGCCGGAGTTGATATACCGAAGAATAAGCAGGTCTTGTTCTCGCTGCAGTATATCTATGGCATCGGGTCTACCTTGAGCCACAAGATTTTGGCCCAGGCTAAGGTCGACCCCTATACCAAGGTGAGCGAGCTGGCCGAGGAAGAGGTCAATCGTCTGCGCGAGATTATCGATAAGGAGCATAACGTCGAGGGAGAATTAAGGAAAGAGGTCGACCTCAATATAAAGCGCCTCATCGAAATCGGCAGTTACCGGGGCACAAGGCACCGCCACGGTTTGCCGGTGAGGGGGCAGCGGACCCGGACTAATGCCCGCGCCAAGCGTGGTTCCCGCAAGACGGTAGCCGGCAGGGGACAGCATCGAGGCGTGACCAAGAAATAATTGAGGTTATAATCAAAGGGGAGGTAGCATGGCTCAGAAGAAGCGTAATAAATCGAGAAGGCGGGAAAAGAAGTCCATCCCGACAGGTAGGGCTTATATCTCGTCCAGCTTTAATAATACTATAGTTACCCTTACCGACCCCCAGGGCAATGTTCTCGCCTGGGGAAGCTCGGGCTCGGCCCGCTTTAAGGGTTCGCGCAAGGGCACTCCTTATGCGGCGCAGTTAGCCGCCCGCGACGCGGTGCGCAAGGGTATGGAGCACGGCCTGCGCCAGGTGGAGGTCTACGTTAAGGGGCCGGGCAGCGGGCGCGAGGCGGCGATTCGTTCCCTGCAAGCTTCGGGGCTTAACGTTACCAGCATCAGGGATGTAACGCCTATCCCGCATAACGGCTGCCGGCCGCGTAAGAGGAGGCGGGTTTAGATGGCAAGATACGCATCAGCGGTTTGTCGCCTGTGTCGGCGCAGCGGCGAGAAATTAATGCTTAAGGGCAGTCGCTGCTTTACCCCCAAGTGCGCCTTCGAACGGCGCGCCAAGCCACCGGGGCAGCAGCCCATTCGGCGGCGGCGGCTCTCCGACCGGGGGGCACAGCTTAGGGAGAAGCAGAAAGCCCGCTATAGCTACGGCATCCTGGAAAGGCAGTTCCGGCGCCTTTTCGGGCAGGCGGAGCGACAGATAGGCATCACTGGTGAAAACCTGCTGGTGCTGCTGGAGAGGCGGTTGGATAACGTCGTCTATCGGCTGGGTTTTGCCGATTCGCGCGCCCAGGCCCGCCAGCTGGTCCAGCACGGGCATATTATCATTAACGGACGCAAGAACGATATACCTTCCGCTTTAGTCAAGGAAGGCGACGTCATCGGCTGGAATAAGAGGAGCACCAAGACCGGTTATTACCAGCAGGTGGCCGACAATATCGAAAGCAAGGTTATCCCCAATTGGTTGAGCCTGGACGGGGAAAATCTGGTGGGTCGGGTTTTATCTACGCCCACCCCTGAGGACGTCGAGGCTAAATTCCAGGGGCAGAGCATAGTTGAGTTTTATTCACGGTAAGTCACCTGATAGGGAGGTAGCACATTGTCTCGTTTGGCTATCGCCAATATAGAGTGTGTGGACAGCCAGGATAACTTCGGCCGTTTCCACGTCGAGCCGTTGGAAAAGGGCTTTGGCGTTACCCTGGGCAATGCCCTGCGGCGCGTGCTTCTGGGCTACCTTCCCGGAGCGGCGGTGACCAGGGTTAAAATCGAGGGGATTCAGCACGAATTCTCCACCATACCCTTTGTCAAAGAGGACGTCACTGAGTTCCTGCTTAACATTAAGGCGCTGAGGTTAAAGTCACTTTCCGAACAGCCGGGCAAGCTGGTGTTGGAGGTGGAAGGTGAGAAGCGGGTTACCGCTGCCGACATTGCCGCCTCCACCGACTTTGAGATTGCCAACCCCGAGCTTTACCTGGCCACCCTTGATTCGTCCGAAGCCAAGCTCTCGGTGGAGCTTGATGTCGAGCTGGGCGAGGGCTACCGCGAGGCGGAGTCGGGCGACAACATGCCCGTGGGGACGATTCCCATCGACGCCGTCTTTACTCCGGTACGTAAGGTCAACTTTAACGTCGAGCCGGTTCACGTCAGTCGGGAGATGCGACGGGAAAGATTAGACCTGGAGGTCTGGACGGACGGCACCATAACACCGGTGGAAGCCATCAGCCGCGGCGCCGAGATTATGGTGGAGCAGCTAATGCCCTTTATCGATTACGCTAAGGTTTCCCGCCTGGAGGAGGAAAAAGAGATGATTCGCGCCTCCATCAGCGAGGAGAAATACGATATGCCTGTGGAGCAGCTTGACCTTTCCGTGCGCACCATGAACTGCCTGCGGCGCGGCGGCATTGCCACCGTGGGCGAGCTGATAAGCCGCGGTGAGAAGGGGCTGCTCGCCCTGCATAATTTCGGGCAGAAGTCCCGGCAGGAGGTAGAGGAGAAGCTGGCGTCGATGGGGCTTTCCCTGGCGCCCGCGGTCAAAGAGGACGAGAGTGAGGAGGCAGACCAGACGATATGAGGCATAATGTAGCTGGTAGGAGACTGGGTCGGTCTTCGGCGCACCGTAAGGCGCTCTACCGCAACCTGGTCACCGACCTCTTAAACTATGAGAAGATTACCACCACCGAGGCTAAGGCTAAGGAAGTACGCGGCCTGGCGGAGCGGATGATTACCCTGGGCAAACAGGGGGGATTGCCCGCCCGCCGACAGGCGCTGGCCTTTATCCTTGATGAGAAGGTGGCGGATAAGGTGTTCACCAACCTGGCCCCGAGGTACGCCGAGCGCCCGGGCGGGTATACCCGCCTCACTAAGGTTGGCCCCCGGTTGGGCGACGGGGCGCTGATGGTGCAACTAGAGCTGGTTGAGTAGGGAGGTTTATTAGCTTGGCCGATAACACCAAGATTTTATTAGTTATGGAATATGACGGCACTCATTACCACGGCTTCCAGTGGCAGGACGGCCTGCCCTCTATTCAGGGGGAGGTCGAAAAAGCCCTGACCAAGCTTACCGGAGAGAGGCGGCGGGTGATGAGCGCCAGCCGCACCGATGCCGGCGTCCATGCTTGTGGCCAGGTGGTCAGCTTCCGGACGGGGTCGGCGCTTTCGACAACTAGCTTTGTCAGCGGGCTGAACCACTATCTGCCCACCGATATCGCCGTCAAGGCGGCTTATAGAAAAAACGATGCTTTCAACGTCCGGCGGGAAGCCATCAGCCGGGAATACAGCTACTATGTCCTGAATCGCCCCACCCGCTCCCCGATTCGGGAGGGCTTTGCCTACCTGGTGGCGGGCGAGCTGGATATCGAAGCCATGAACCAGGCCTGCCTGACGCTGGTCGGCGAGCACGACTTCGCTTCTTTTGCCGGCC
>Ga0315553_10000143_pt1 | contig 60566 bp, 50 predicted proteins | sample SalMarSW160140MG_FD_203099 | JGI IMG/M metagenome (GOLD analysis project Ga0315553, IMG submission 203099) | Salt marsh sediment microbial communities from the Plum Island Ecosystem LTER, Massachusetts, United States - Salt Marsh Sediment SW1601-40 ...
AGCCGCCGCCGGTGGCGTTGTTCTTGACGTAGCCGCCGCCGCCGCCGGGCAGCACCGCCTGGTTCGGGTTGGTGCACGCGAGGGTGCCGGGAGGCTTCGGGCACGCCGTGAAGTCCGAGCCCGCCCGGCCGGTCTGGCTCATCCACGCGCTGTGCTTCATCACCCGCCACGGCGCGTAGGCGAACGTGGGCGTGGTCATGTTGACGTTGCGCTGACCGCTGATCGGCTCGACCGGTGTGGCTGCCGGAGCGTACCAGCCCCAGCTCGTCGCGAGCTGGATCACCTTCGGCGTGTTGGGAACCGGCACCACGACGAGCATGCCGGGTGCAGGCTGGCTGAAGAAGTTCACGGGAAAGGTGAAGCCGCCCGTTCCGTTGACGTTGACCACCGCCGGCCCGCCGGGAATGCAGTTCTGCGGATTCAGCGGGACGTTCACCCCGCCTCCCATCGTCTGCGGGTTGTAGGTCGTCGCCGCCGTGAGCGACGGGCAGGCCGCGTTGCCGACCGCCGGCAGACGCACGAACAGGCCGGAGCCCGTAGCCGCCTTACCGGTCATGGAGAAGGCGCCCTGCGCGCTGGCCACGCCGGCAACTAACAGCGACAGCGAGATCGCGAAGGCCGCGATCGACGCGGAGACTCGATGGATTCTCATGGGTTCCTCCGATCTGGAGGGGGCCCGGTTCGTCCCGACCGAGTCCGGACCGGCCGTCCTCCCTGCCCCTAAACGAGGGGTAGATCGCGTTCCACCCTCTCACGCCGGCAAGGGAGGAGCAAGCGCGTTCTGACGCCCCCTAGCCCGTTTCCCCCACGGGAACGCCGTTTGGTGTCGAGCCCGGGGGGAAGCCGCTCCAGTGAGGAGCCCCGGAGACGGAGGGCCGCGACGGGACCTCTCCAAGACGCAAAGAGGCCGGGCCGCTCCTGGGAGCGACCCGGCCTCGATGCGCAGAGATCTGGCGAGGAGTCCCTAGCGCGTGCGCGCGCGCCAGGCGGCGATCGCCAGCAGCGCGAGCACGCCCGCGGCCAGCTGCATCGCCGCTCCGGGCTCGGGCAGGTTCAGCCGCAGCACCGTGTAGTTCGGCGTCCCGTTCGGGCCCTGGGTCGAGCTCTGGGACACGCCGCCCGCCACGAGCTGGATGTCTCCGGCGCCCATGGAGGTGCGGTTGTCGAAGCCCTGGAGGCTGAACGTCCCGCCCGCCGGCTGACCGTAGGGCGTCATGCCGGTGCCGCGGACCACGATCGTGCCCGTCGTCCACGCAAAGCCCCAGTTGCGGTTGATCTGGGTGGGCAGCGCGCCGATCGGCGAGCCGGTCACCATGCTGATGATCGCCGACGGTCCTCCGCTGCCCGTGAGCATGTACGCCGGGTAGATGTTCGCCGCCCCGAGCACATCGGTGTCGTAGGCAGCGTAGCCGCGGCCCGCCGCGCGCGAGCCCATGCCCGAGATGGGCACGTTGAGGACGGCCATCAGCGAGCCGATCGGAATCCCCTGGGCGAGCGAGGAGACGTTCAGGCCTCCCGTCGTCAGGACCAGCCCCCAGGTGCCGCCGAAGCCGCCGCCGGTGGCGTTGTTCTTGACGTAGCCGCCGCCGCCGCCGGGCAGCACCGCCTGGTTCGGGTTGGTGCACGCGAGGGTGCCGGGAGGCTTCGGGCACGCCGTGAAGTCCGAGCCCGCCCGACCCGTCTGGCTCATCCACGCGCTGTGCTTCATCACCCGCCACGGCGCGTAGGCGAACGTGGGCGTGGTCATGTTGACGTTGCGCTGACCGCTGATCGGGTCGACCGGTGCCGCCGGCGGACCCGCGAACCCGAAGCTCGTCGCGAGCTGGATCACCATCGGCGTGTTGGGAACCGGCACCACGACGAGCATGCCGGGTGCAGGCTGGCTGAAGAAGTTCAAGGGGAAGGTGAATCCACCTGTCCCGTTGACGTTGACCACCGCCGGCCCGCCGGGAATGCAGTTCTGCGGATTCAGCGGGACGTTCACCCCGCCTCCCATCGTCTGCGGGTTGTAGGTCGTCGCCGCCGTGAGCGACGGGCAGGCCGCGCTGCCGACCGCCGGCAGACGCACGAACAGGCCGGAGCCCGTAGCCGCCTTACCGGTCATGGAGAAGGCGCCCTGCGCGCTGGCCACGCCGGAAACTAACAGCGACAGCGAGATCGCGAACGCCGCGATCGACGCGGATACTCGATGGATTCTCATGGTTCCTCCTGATCTGGAGTGGGTCCGATCCGTCCCGACCGAGTCCGAACCGGACTTCCTCCCTGCCCCGAGCGAGGGGTAGATCACGTTCTACTTTCCCATGCCGGCCTGGGGGGGGCAAGCCCAATTTCGCGGATTAACGGGGATTTTCGGACTTCCGCCACTTGATTGCCCGGTCGCTCTTGCCGGGCGGCAGCGGCCTCCTAGACTGGGCCGCCCATGACGTGGCGGAGGCCTTCGGCCCAGCGATCGAACCGGAACCGACGGCCGATTGCCACGGAATTGGTCCGGCTGACCTTACTCCCGGCCACTCTGGTCGCCTTCGCCGGACTGGTCGCGCCGGGCTGCGGTGAGAGCCGGCCGGAGCACCTCTCCTCGGAGACGGCGCGCGCCGAGGCGGACGAGGTGCTCGCGATCGGCGATCCGCTCGCGCGCTCCGTCGGTTTCGGTGCGCTGCTGGAGCGGGCCGAGCCGGACGCGCTGGAGAATCTCCGCGCGGCCCTTGCCGCGGCGCCCCTCGACGCGGGTGACCCGGAGTACGTGTCCTTCGCGATGTGGTGGGCGGGCTTCGACCCCGAGGCGGCCCTGGACTGGGCGAGCCATGGCGACTGGCAGGCGGACTCCTGGCCGGTGCTGACGGCCCTGTTCCGCGTCTGGGCGCAAAACGAGCCCGAGCGCGCCTTCGCCCAGATCTGGAAGGTGGAGGAGCGCTCCCGGAACCCGGCGATCCGCGGCGCCATCGCGGGTTGGCAGGACTCGGGCAAGCCGGGGCTGGTCGAGGCGATCCAGGCGATTCCCGATCTCGTCATCAAGCAGCGGCTGTCCGAGACACTCGCGCACCGGCTGGTGGTCATGCGAGGTGCCTCCGGCGCGACGGCGTGGCTGGAGGAGATCGAGAACCCGGGGTTCCGCGACATCCTCGCCAAGCGCGTGGCCAGCGCGGCCGCGGACCAGGGCGAGGGAGCGGCGATCGCCGCCTGGGCCACGCCCTTCGTGACCTCGGGCGAGGACCGTCCCTCGGGCTTCCCGCGCCGCATCGGCACCCGTTGGGTGCTCCGCGACCCGGAGGCCGCGTGGGCCTGGCTGGCGTCGCTGCCCGCAGGCGAGGACCGCGACGACGGAGTGATGGAGACCTTTCGCGACTGGATGAGCCTCGAGCCGATCGCCGCGACGCTCTGGATCGAGAAGGCCGAGGTCGAGCCGTGGCTCGAGCCCGCGTTCGGCGTCTACGCGCGCCGGATCGCGCAGCAGCGGCCGAAGGACGCGCTGGACCTGGTCGCCCAGTTCAAGGATCCGAAGGAGCGCAACCGGCTCACGGTCCTGATCGCCGAGAGCTGGTCGCTCCGGGATCTGGAGGCGGCCCGAGCCTGGCTCGACCAGGCGGACGTGACCGACGATGTGCGCCAGCGGGCGCTGGCCCGGGCGACGCACCGGGCCCGTTCGTAGTCCGCGCCTCGCTCGCGGCCCGCTCGCGCCCTCAGCCCGAGGAGCTGTGCTCGCTGTCCAGCCGCTTGAGCAGCGCCTCGGCGGCCGAGCCGCCGCCGAAGGTCGCGGCTCGCCGGGCCAGCTCCCGCGTGCCCTCGACACCGGCTCCGCGCTCCATCCGCAGCTCGGCCAGGGCGAGGGCCGCCTCGGCGTCGTAGGGGTGCTCGCGCAGTAGCGCGGCGAGGCTCGCCTCCGCTTCCTCGCGCCGGCCGAGCTGCGCCATCAGCACGGCCGCGGCGCGCACCGAATCGCGGTCGTGGGGATCGGCGCTCGCGGCGCGCTGGTAGAGCGCGAGGGCCGTCTCGGACGCTCCCGCCTCCGCCTCCATCCGGGCGAGCGCGGCGAGCGCGAGGGACTGCTCCGCATCGAGCTCGAGTGAGCGCTCGTAGGCGGCCCGCACCTCGGCCGGCGGTGCGCCGACGAGGGCGAGCGCGCGGCCGCGCAGGGCGTAGAAGGCCGCCGCCTCGGGCTTCGCGCGCAGCGCCGCCTCCACGCGTTTGCGCCCCTCCACCGGCTTGCCCGCCGCAGCGTACGCGTCCACCAGCGCGCGCAGCGCGTCGGCGTGGTCCGGATCGGTGTAGTCGAAGTCCTGCTGGGCCAGAAGGAACTCGACCGCCTTCTCCGGTCCGGTCTGCTGCTCGAAGCCGCGGGCCAGCGCCGCGACCGCGGCACCGCGCAGCGTCTCCGAGGTCGCGTAATACTGGAGCAACGCCGGCGGCGCCGGGCGGCCGGCCTTGGCCAGCAGCTCGAGACGCAGCAGACCCGCCTCGTCCTCCGAGGGACGCTTGCCCGGCTGCATCTCGAGCGAGGTGAGCGCGGCCTGCTCGCGGCCCGAGGCGCGCTGGAGGCGCGCGAGACGCAGGTAGGCGTCGGTGGCGTTCACGTCGATCCGCATCGAGTAGCGGTAGTCCTCGACGGCGCGCGCGAAGTTTCCGACCTGCTCGGCCGCGACGGCGGTGTAGTAGCGGGCCACGGCGTTGTTCGGCCACATCTCGTTCGCCTGGCCAAAGATCTCGAGCGCCTTCTTCGGGTTGCCGCGGGCGAGCGCGACCCGACCCTGCACCAGCAGGCGATGGACCGGAACCGACATCGAGTCCGCCACGCGCAGGGCGTCGTCGTAGCGGCCGGCCACCACCAGCGCGTCGGCGTAGCCGAACACGATGTCGGGGCTGCCGCTCGGGTCGAGGGCGCGCGCTCGCTCGAAGGACGCGGCCGCCTCGTCGAAGCGACCCGTCTCGATCTCGTAGAGCGCCAGGGCCGACCAGCCCACGGTCGCGCTCGCCGGCGCCGCGAGCTCCGTGGCCGCGCGCAGCAGCGCCTCGGCGTCCTCGGCGCGGCCCGTGGCGCGCAGTCGCGAGAACAGGGCCGATCGGTACTCGAAGTTGTCGGGCATCGCCTCGAGCGCCCCGCGCAGGATCTCCTCGGAGCGATCCGGCCGGCCGTGTGCGTCGAAGAAGGAGACCGCCTCGTTCACGACCAGCGGCTCGTTCGGGAAGCGCTTCAGACAGTCCTCGAAGCGCTCCTCCGCCGCCTCGGGATCGCCCTTCTCGGCGCGGAAGGTCGCCTGGGCCGCGCACAGCGCCGGCGACCCGTGCAGCCCGAGGCTGTCGTCGCGGTGCGCGGCCTCGAGCTCGTCGAGGGCGGCGGCCGCCTCGTCCGCCCGCCCGAGAGCGAGCAGAGCGGCGGTCTTCGGCACCAGCGCCTGCTGGTTGTCGGGCTCCAGCTCGAGCACCCGCTCCGCGTCGGCGAGCGCGCTCTCGAGATGACGGCGCGAGCGGACGCCCGCGTCGGCGCGGAGCAGCAGCGCATCGACGCGATCGGGATGCGCGTCGAGAATCCGCGTGCACACGGAGATGGCCTCGTCCCAGCTGCCCAGCACGATCGCCGTCCGCGCCAGGGCGAGCCCGGCGGGCAGCAGCCACTCCGGGGACTCGCTCGCCTGGCGCAGCGGCCACATCCCGAGCGACTCGCTCCCCGTGGCGATCAGCGCCCCGCCGTAGCGGTACTCCACCTCGGGATCGTCCGGGCGCTCGGCGACCAGCCCGCGCATCAGCTCCAGCGAGCCGGCGAAGTCGTGCTGCTCGTCCTGGAGCTGGCGGGCGCGCTCCAACGGGTCGCGCGCCTCGCATCCCGCGCCCGAAAGGGTCAGGGCGATCCACGCGCAGAGCACGATGGCGATCGATCGACGGCGAGCGGGTCGAAACACGGGGGCGCGAGTATAACCGCCCTCCCCCTGCGCGAGTTCACCCGCGCGCGCAGACCCGGGAAACGCTCCGCTAGTATCCCGCGCCGTGTCGACCTCCCGCAGATCCTTCTGGCGCGGACCCTGGCCGTGGGTGGCCGCCGCTGTCCTGCTGATCGCCGCCGGCTTGCTGCTGCGCCCGACGGCCGTCCCGGAGCCCGCCGCCGGTCTGCGCCCCGTCGGCGGCGCTGCGGACATCGAGGCCCTGTCCCAGCGCGGCGACCTGAACGTGCTCTTCATCCTGATCGACACGCTGCGCGCCGATCGCCTGCACACCTACGGCTACAAGCGGCCGACGAGCCCCTTCCTCGACCTGCTCGCCTCGGAGGGCGTCCGTTTCGGGCACAACATGTCCCAGTCCTCGTGGACGAAGTGCTCGATGGCCTCGCTCTGGACGTCGCTCTACCCGAAGCACTCCGGCGTCACGCGCTTCGACGACGTGCTCTCGGACCGCGCGAGGCTCCCCGCGGAGATCCTCCACGACGCGGGCTTCCGCACCGCCGGGATCTGGCGCAACGGCTGGGTCGACGGCTATCACGGCTTCTACCAGGGATTCGACGTCTACACGCGTCCCAGCGTCCGTCCGGTCCCGGAGCAGCTCCGCCGCCAGAATCCGACGGTGTCGTTCGGCGGGACGGACATGGACCTCGTCGAGGAGGCGACCGAGTTCCTGCGCTTCCACGGCAAGGAGCGCTGGTTCCTCTACCTGCACCTGATGGACGTGCACGAGTACACCTACGACACGGACAGCGCGGTGTTCGGCGCCGCCAGCTCGGACGTCTACGACAACGCGATCCTGCACGTCGACCACGTGCTCGACCAGCTCTTCGGCCGGCTGGCCGCCGGCGGCTACCTGGACAAGACGCTGGTGGTGATCGCCGCCGACCACGGCGAGGCCCAGGGCGAGCGCGGCTTCGAGGGACACGCGCGCAACGTCTACCCGGAAGTCGTCGAGGTGCCGCTGATCTTCTCCTTCCCCTTCCGTCTGGCGCCCGGGGCCGTCGTCTCCCAGCGCACCGCCAACCTCGACATCTGGCCGACCGTGCTCGACCTGCTGGGCCTGCCGCCCGAGGAGGGCATCGACGGCCGTTCCCGGCTGCCGGAGATCCTGGCGGCCGTCCGGCGCGAGCCCCCTGCCGAAGACGACGACACCACGGTGATCGCGCACCTCGACCAGACCTGGGGACAGCGGGTGACCACGACCGCGCCGAACGTGACGGTCAGCGAGGGGCCCTTCCGCTACGTGCAGTTCCGCAGCGCCCAGGGGCGGATCCGAGAGCAGCTCTTCGACGTCGAGGGCGACCGGCACGGCCTCGAGAACCGGATCGCCGAGGAGCCCGAGGTGGCCAAGCGCCTGCGCGCGACGGCGGACGACTACCTCGCCAGCAAGTCCGCCTTCGAGGGCGATTCGAAGACGCTCGAGCTGGACGAGATGGAGCTCAACCAGCTCCGCGCCCTGGGCTACGCGATTCCCTGAGCCCGACCGCGCGCGTTCGACCGGTCAGAAGCGGATCACGACGTCCACACCGGCGGTGCGCGGCTCGCCGACGAAGTTCAGCACCACACCCGAGAAGCGCGAGGCGTCGAAGGCGAAGGTCTTGTAGACCTCGTCGGTGACGTTGCGGCACCAGCCCGAGATCTCGACGTTGGTGGTGGGCGTGCGGTAGGTGAGGCGCACGTTGTGCAGCCAGTAGGCGGCCTGCCCGATGGAGTTGTCCGGGAGCTCCTGCCCCGTGAAGGGGTTCACGCTGCCCCGGCCGTTGTTGGGGCCGTAGAAGACGTCGTCGGTCCAGCTCACGTCGTAGCGCGGGATCAGGTATCCCCAGCGACCCAGGTCGAAGGTCCAGACCGCCGAGCCGCTGAACTTGTAGGGGGGCGAGTTGGGGAGCTGATTGCCCGAGAAGTCCGTGATGACCGGAACGATGTTGAATCCCTGCTGCACGGTGCTGCGCAGCTGGAAGTCGAGGAACTCGCCGTGGAGCCAGCTGAAGTTGGCCGACAGCTGCAGACCCTCGACGGAGCGCGGCACCCAGCCGCGCAGCGGCTCGTAGCGGCCCTCCAGCTCGATGCCGTAGTTCTCGGCCTCCTTGGCGTTGACGATCTCGAGCACCGGCGGCGAGTTCGCCTGGTCCCGGAAGATGAAGAGCTGGTAGTCCTTGTAGCGGTAGTAGAAATAGGACGCCCTCGCGTACAGACGCCGGTCGAACCAGGACCCGTTCAGGCCCGCTTCCCAGGCGTCGTTGTACTCGGGATCGGCGGCCGGGCGGTCGATGTCCTCGCTGGCGAGCGCGTTGAAGTGCCCCGCCTTGAAGCCGCGCGCGTACTTGACGTACGTGGAGACGTCCTGGTTCAGGTGGTAGGTGAGGGTGAGGTTGCCGGTGGGCGTGTTCCAGGTCTCGGTCTGGTGGTTCGACTGGGGCCTCTGCGGGGTGCCGAACAGGGTCTGCTGGCGGGTGAGCTCGAACTCCTTGCTCTCCCAGTTGTAACGGACGCCGCCCTCCAGGGTCAGGTCGTCGAGGAATTCCCAGGCGAAGCTGGCCCAGACGCCGAAGGCCGTGGTGTCCTGGAAGAAGGTACGAGCGATGGCGTTGCGCGACGTCGGGGTGAGCCCGCGCAGGATCGTCGTCGAATCGGAGTCGAGCGACTCCTGGAGGTAGTAGCCGCCCACCTCCCAGTCGAAGGGCGTGGTGGGGAGTTCGCCGCCCAGGTGGACCTCCTCGTAGGTCTGCCAGGCCTGGTCGTCCTCCGTGACCTCGAAGAGCGTGTCGGGAACGAAGTCGCTGTCCTGGTCGCGTTTGCGGTCGTAGGTGTCGTAGGAGGCGAGCGTGAACAGGTCCAGATCGCCCAGCTTCATGTCGCCCCGAACGAAGCTGCCCCAGGCGTCGCGCTTGGTCACACCGTCCTTGTTGTAGTCGCCGCGGTAGGGCTTCTCGTCCAGGGGTCGACCCGAGGCCAGCTTCTCGGCGACGCTGGCGAGGAACGACGCCGAGCAGCTGGTGCCCGCCGGACAGCCCGCCCGGATCTCCCGCTGCTGGTCCGGCTCCCAGTACTGGGAGACGACCGTGCCGCCGAGCGTGTTCTGGCTCGAGCCCTGGAACGTGCCGTTCCCGAGCGCCTGGCCGTAGACCTGGTCCTGGTCGAGGCGGCTGCCGTGGGCGCTGAGCACGAAGTCCATCTCGGTCTCGCGCGGCTGGAAGCGCAGGAAGCCGCGCGCCGCCCAGTTGTTCTCGAACTGCACCTTGTCCTGGAGGCCGATCGGAATGCTCGAAATCTGGGGAGGGAAGTTGGGCCAGGTGTCCGTGCCCCGCTCGCCGCAGATGTCCAGCACGTCCAGCAGCGCGGTGTTGTTCGGGCGGACCGCTCGCTGGTTGTAGGGAATCGCGTCGCCGCAGCCGTTCGTCTTGTAGGGATCCGAGTTGCGGAACCGGAAGGCGAAGCGCGAGGAGAGCACGTCCTCGATCAGCGGAGCCTCCAGATAGCCCTCGTAGTCCTGGATCAGACCCATGTGGGCGCCCTTGCCGCTGTCCGGCGCGTAGGTGCCGAGGCTCGCGCGCAGCTGCGCGCCGTAGTTTCCGGTCGGCAGATTGGAGGAGACGCTGATCGCCCCGGCGGAGGCGTTGCGGTAGGGGCCGGTCCCCTGGGGCCCGCGCAGGATCTCGACGTTGCTGATGTCGAAGAGCTGTCCGGTCTGGATCGCCGGCGCGTTGAGCGCCACGTGGTCCTGGAAGATGGTGACCGCGCCGGTCGAGTTCGCGCTGAAGTCCGAGAGCCCGATGCCGCGCACGAAGAAGTTCGCCTGGGTGGCGCCGGGCTGGACGATCTGGACGTTGGGCGTGACGCGCGCGAGGTCGGAGACGTCCTCGGCGCCGAGGGCCTCGATCGTGGCGGCGTCGAAGGTGGTGACCGAAGAGGGCACCTCGGTCACGACGCCGGCGATGCCGCGCCCGCGCACGCGCATCACCTCCACACCCGGCGGCGGCCCGGTGGACTCCGCGGCCGCCGCATCGAGCTCCTCCTCGCTGAGCTCGCCTTCGGTCGAGGACGCCTGGGCGAGCAGGATCTCCCCGTCGTCGGCAGCGAACGCGCCGCTAGGGAACAGCGATAACCAGGGCAGCAGGGCCAGCAGACACAGACTGGGCCGGCGTCGTAGCGACCGACGGTGTTGCATGGTGGGTGAAAGCCCGTGCCGCGAAAGGTTCCGCACCGAACGGCACATATTCTCCGATGCTTCGGATCGGGTCAATGCGCACTGACGCGGATCGCAGCGTCCGCGGGGCCACGACGGTCGGCATCTGGCAAGGCCCCCTTGACCACGGCCGCCCGCGGGTCAGCGAATCACGCCGCGACGGGATACTTGAAGCCTCGCTCTGTATGCTGCAGCGTTCCGGCGCTCTTCGAGCCGGGCCGCGCCCGATCGCGTGGCAGCCGCTGATCCGAGGGAGTCCGATGCCGCCCATCCCGAGGCCTGGAGGCGATCGCCGTATTAGGCGACCTCCGCGTGCTCGGGGCATCGCGCTGCTCCTCCTGCTGCTGATCCCGAGTGCGGCCGCGGCCGACAGCGAGGACGAGCTCGAGCGCTGGGTCCCGGGCTTCGCGCTGTTCTTCGGGATGCTCGGGCAGAAGGCGAACGGCGCCATCAGCATCGGCCCCGTGCTCGGCCCGCCGCTCACCACCACCGATGCCCTGGGCACGGGCTGCCTGCTCTCGACCCCCCCTCCGCCCGGGAGCCCGCCGACGCGCAACGGTGGGTTGTGCCAGAACTCCCCGGCCCAGATCCGGCCCGACTCGAGCTCGAGCGATACGAGCATCGAGCCCCTCGTCGAAGGAGCCTTCGAGCTGATGACGCCGCGCGTGTTCGAAGGCGCCTTCGATCCGCGCCTGTTCGCCCACGCGGACATCTCCTTCGCCTTCGCCTTCGAGCGCAACCTGGCCGGCGAGGGCAAGCCGGGCGCCTTCGTGCCCCCCGAGCTCCCGCCGACCCAGAACGACATCCCCGAGATCGCGATCGAAGGCCAGGGCAGCCGGGCGAAGAGCGAGGTGGATCTGATCGTCGGCTCGGCGGGCGGCGGCGTGGCGTTCACGACCAAGATCTTCGACCGCACGGTCCGCATCAAGCCCTCCTTCGAGTGGCTGGTGCAGAACGTGAAGATCAAGGGCGAGGTGAACCGCGCCGTGAAGCAGGTCCAACCGGCGAACCAGTTCAACACGCTCAACGACTTCCGGCTGATCCAGCTGGATGCGACCGACACCCACACCCAGCACGCCCTCGGCGGCGGCCTCGAGATCGAGGCCGACGCGGGCCGCCTCGGCCCGCTCGCCCTGAGCATGTTCATCCTCGGCCGCGGCTACGGCGTGATCAGCGACCGCGACTACACCCTCACGGCCAGCAACGAGTACGGCGAGACGGCCACCTGGACCTTCCACTTCGAGCCGGCCATCTGGCGCGCCGGCGCGGGACTGCGCTTCCGCTGGCTGCCGGAGTGATCAGGAGAAACGCGCCTTCACCGGCGACCACAGCGCGAGGGCGTGGTCGCAGGTGAAGGCGCGGAAGTCGGCCTCGTCGATGTGGCCGCGCTCGACCAGCTCCCAGGCCTCCGGCAATACATCGCGGACGTCGGGGACGTCCCAGTGGCCGATGTCCGAGGCGAACAACGCGCGCAGCCGCGCGCCCAGGGGATTGCGCCCGGCGTCGAAGGCGAGTGCGGTCATCGGGTCGTCGGCCTCGCAGCCGAAGTAGAAGCGCTCGCTGAACAGGCGCCGGATGTCCTCGGGACCCTCGACGCCAGAGGCCGCGAACTCGTCCACGTACACCTCGTCCGGGTCGCTCAGGAAGCGCAGGCCCTCGTCGAGCCGGTCCAGACGGGCGCGGTAGCGCTCGGTGCCGTACTTCCCGAACAGCTCCACCAGCAGCGCGCGGTCGAGCCGGGCGGGATCGTAGTGGGCGATCGCCTCGCGGTTGCGCTTCTCCCAGTGCCCGACCAGGCTCGCGTACAGGCTGGCGGCCCACGCCACGCCGCCCTCCTGGAAGGCGAAGCGCAGCTTCGGGAATCGGTGGGGAACGCCGCCCAGGAACAGGGAGCGCGCCATCACCTCGCCGGCGGTCGCGAACATCCCGATGTGGTTGTAGAGGTAGCTGCTCACCGACGCGTGGGTCGCCCAGCCCATCGCCGAGGTGTGGAAGGTCGGCGACACGTCCAGCTCGTCGCAGCGCTGCCACACCGGGTCGTAGTCGTACGGGCTGTCGACGCCGAGCGTGTCCCACCAGCGGGCCGCGCGGTGCGAGATGCCGGGCACGGGTCGCGCGATCGGGCCGCCGAACAGGAAGGCCTCGAGGCCGAGCTCGCCGGTCGCGTGGTCCAGCTCGGCGATCGCCTCTTCGGGCGTGTGCATCGGGATGATGCCCACCGGCGTGAGCGTCTCCCGGTGCTCGCGGAAGGCCTCCGCGTAGAAGGTGTTGAAGGCGCGCGCCAACGCGCGGCGCAGGTCGGCGTCGTCCAGGTTCGTCGGCACGAGCCCGTAGGTGGGGTAGAGGACGGCGTGGTCGATGCCGATCTCGGGCAGGCGCTCGGCGAGCAGCGACGGCAGCAGCGCCGTGGCGCGGTCGAGGGTGTTGCGGGCGGGCAGGCCCCACCAGGAGGTGCGCACAAGCGCTAGAGCGCGCATCTGGTCGGCGGTGAGGCTGCGCGCCAGCGCCCCCGAGCCGATCACCTGCTCGAAGCCGGCCACGGCCTCGGCGCCCGCCTGCTCGCGCAGGATGTCGCACACCAGCGGCAGGTACTCGATGGCGTGCCCGTCCGAGTCGATGATCGGATGACCGATCCGCGCGCGGATCTCGCCGACCTTCATGGCTCTAGGGGATGCAGACCTTCGGCAGCGGGTGGCGGTACACGTGCGCCGCATTCTCGTGGGTGATCTTGCGGATCTCCTCCACCGGCAGGTCGCCCAGCACCTCCTCGATCACCTTCTGGGTGTCGGGCCAGGTGCCGTCGCCGTGGGGGTAGTCGCTCTCGAACAGGATGTTGTCGACGCCGATCGTGTGGCGGGTGCAGATCGTCGAGGCGTCCTCGATCATGCAGAACCAGAAGTTGCGGCGCAGCACGTCGGTGGGAGAGTTCTGCTTGTCGGGCCAGCCCGAGCCATAGCCCGAGCGGGTCATGATGTCGTCGAGGCGGTCGCAGAGCATCGCGACCCAGCCGATACCGCCCTCGCTCATCGCGATGCGCAGGTCCGGGTACTTCGCCGGCCATCCACTCCACAGCCACTCGGCGCAGGAGGTGATCGCCATCGGACCGAAGAGCGTCGCCCCCAGCTCGAGCATCGGCGCGCCCGGCGGCATCTGCGCGAAGCCCGAGGAGCCGTTGTGCAGATTGAGCACGGTCTCGGTCTCGGCGCAGGCGCGGATGATCGGCTCCCAGTAGGCGTCGAAGACCGGCGGCAGGTTCTGGCGGTGCGGCTGCTCGGGCAGCGTCACCGCGCGGAAGCCGCGCTCGGCATTGCGACGGATCTCCGCGGCGCCCTGCTCGGGATCGGCGAGGAAGGTGATGCCGAGCGGCACGATGCGATCCGGGTACGGCGTGTACCACTCCTCGAAGAGCCAGTCGTTCCACGCCCGTACGCAAGCGAGACCGAGCTCCGGGTCCTTCGCCTCGGAGAACAGGGTGCCGCCGAAGCCGGTGACGCCGGAGGGGAAGTTCACCGACGCGTAGATGCCGCCGATGTCCATGTCCTTCACGCGCGCGTCGATGTCCCAGCAGCCGCGCCGCACCTCCTCGTAGCGAGCGGGCTCGAAGCGGTGGTCCTCGCGGGGCCGGCCCGCCACGCACATGAAGCCCACCTGGAAGTAGGGCGTGTCCTCGAACTGCCACACCTGGTGGCCCTCTTCGGTCTCGACCACGCGCGGGGCGCGCTCCCGAAGGCGCTTGGGAAGGCGGCCTTCGAAGGCGTGCGGCGGCTCCATCAGGTGATCGTCCACCGATATGAAGGTGTACTTGACCGGTCGCGGCTCGGGGTCGGGCAGCAGCGGTCGGGTGACGGGACGCTTGATGCCGAGCTTCACGACGCGGGGCATGGGGATCCTCCCTGGCGCGCGATTATACTGCCCGACGATGCCCCGAGCCGGAGACTTCGCCTACGACCCCACCCGCGCGGACTTCCAGGCGAACGCCCACGCGATCTACCGGACGCTGCGCGACGAGCATCCCGTCTACCACGACCCGGAGAAGGACGTCTGGGCGATCTCGCGCTTCGCCGACGTGCGCGACGCCGCCGCCGACACCGTCACCTTCTCCTCCGAGGACACCGACATCTCGGTGGGCCTGCTGCCCCAGATCCAGTCGATCGATCCGCCGCGACACGACGGCCTGCGCGGGCTGGTCTCGCGCGCCTTCACCGGTCGGCGCGCCGACGAGATGGAGCCGCGCATCCGCGCCATCGCCCGCGAGCTGATCGACGGCTTCGCGCGGCGCGGCGAGGCGGATCTGCTGGCCGAGTTCGCGCGCCATCTCCCGAGCCGCGTGATCGGGGAGATGATCGGCGTGCCCGACGACCGCCGCGAGGCCTTCCTAGGCTGGACCGAGGCGATGGTCGGCACCGAAGGCGACGTCGCCGGCGAGGTGCTCCAGGCGGCGACGAGCATCTACGGCGAGTTCTCGAAGCTGCTCGCCGAGCGCCGCGCCGGCCGGCGCGACGACCTGATGAGCGCGCTGATCGACGCCGAGCTCGGGGGCGAGAAGCTCTCCGAGGAGGACCTGCTCGGCTTCTGCTTCGTGCTGATCGTGGCGGGCAACGACACGACCACCAACCTGATCGCGAACGGCGCGGTGCTGCTCGCCGAGCACCCGCACCAGCGCGCTCTGCTGGTGCGCGAGCCCGCCCGGATTCCGGGCGCCGTCGAGGAGATGCTGCGCTGCGAGGCGCCCGCCCAGGCGCTGCCACGTCGGGTGCAACGCGACGCCGTGCTCCACGGACGGACGATCCCGCGCGGCGCGCTGGTGCGCCTGGTGTGGGGCGCCGCGAACCGCGACGAGCGCGAGTTTCCCGACGCCGACTGCTTCGACGTCACGCGGGCGCCGCGCCACCTGGCCTTCGGCCACGGCACCCACTTCTGTCTGGGCGCGCGGCTGGCGCGCCTCGAGGCGCGGGTGGCCTTCGAGGAGCTGCTGGCGCACCTGCCCGACTACGAGCTCGCCGGCGACCCGGGCTGGCTCACCTCGCGCTGGGCGCGCGCGCACCGTCGGGTCCCCGTGCGCTTCTCCTCGCGCTAGACGCGCCGCGTCCTCCGGCGCTCCGCCTCGCACGGCACCGGCACCGGGGCGCGGCGCCGGTCCCAGGAGGGTTGGGTCGCGACCAGCACGCCGATCCCGACCAGGGTCGCGGCGACCCATACGGCGATCAAGGTGATGGTGCTCATCCGGAAGTCCTCTCTGGCGGGCGTACTCCATCCGATGCCACAGCCCCCGTCAGCGTCACCGCGTTTGACCCGCGTTTGACCCCGACCGCCGCCGACGGGAAGATCCCGATCCGAAGCCGAGGAGAAGCCATGACCAGCGACGCAGAACGACGGATCGCCGACGGGAGCGCCTGGCGCGACTTCTGCCGGGCCCTCGAGCGGGCGGGCGACGCGGTGCTGCGGCCGGAGACGCCCAGCGATCCCTTCGATCGCGCCGAGGGCTTCCGCTACCTGACGCGCCTGCTGCGCGCGGGGCTCGAGAGCCAGGTGGAATTCGCGGACCCGCGCTTCCCGGGCTTCTTCCAGCTCGCCAACGAGACGATCAAGATCGGCAACGACAACCCGGACAACTGCTACCGCAACGCCAACGTCTCCGGCCGCTACCGCTACCGGATCCGGGGCACGCGCGGCGACGCGCCGTACCTGAGCTTCGGCACCAAGGGCGGCGGCTACGAGACCGACGGGACGATGGTGCCCACCGGTCAGCTCGACGGCGACGACCTGGAGGTCGACGCCGCCGGACGCTTCGAGATCGTGCTCTCCTGCGAGCCGCCGCCCGCCGGCGCGGGCAGCTGGCTGCCGATGAAGCCCAGCACCACCCAGCTCGTCGTTCGCGAGACCTTCACCGACCGCACCGTCCAGGAGCCCGCGCTTCTCTCGATCGAACGCCTCGACGGCGACGGCGACGACGCGCTCGACCCGGAAGAGCTCGAAGCGAAGCTCCAGCGCGCCGTCGCCTTCGTGTCGGCGACCGCGAACCTGTTCGTGGACTGGATGGAGGGCTACGCGGCCCACCCCAACGCCCTGCCCTCGGACGACCAGGCGAAGTGCCAGCGCGCCGGCGGCGACGCCAACATCCACTACTGCCAGAGCCGCTGGGAGCTCGACCCCGACGAGGCGCTGCTGATCGAGGCCCCGTGCATCCCCCGGCAGGGCTCCTGGAACTTCCAGCTCAGCAACTTCTGGATGGAGTCGCTCGATTACCGCCGTCACCGCATCCATCTCAATCCGCACACGGCCGTCCTCGAGTCGGACGGGTCGCTGCGGATCGCGGTCGCCCACCGTGACCCGGGACCGCGCTTCCCAAACTGGCTGGAGACCACCGGCCACCGCTGCGGCGGCATGCTCTTTCGCTGGATCGGCACCGACGAGCATCCCTCGCTGACGACGCGGGTGGTGAAGCTCGCGGAGCTCACCTAGCCCGGCGCGGGCCCCCCTCCGCTCGCCTTGGTCTCGCCGCGCGTCGGCGGACTAGGGGTGGGCCTCCTCGCGGACCGGCCGGCCAGCGAGGAAGCGATCCCAGTAGGCGGCGAAGTCGCGGCGCAGGCCCTCGCGGGTGTAGCCGAACTCCTCGAGCGTATAGGCGTGGATCGGGCGGCGATCGCGCTCGTTCTCCACCGCCCAGCGGCGCATGCTCGCCTCGGCCTCGGCGGTGAGAGGGAGCCCGGCGTGCTCGTAGATGCGCCGCACCTGCGCCATCGGGTCGCGGACCAGGTCGTCGTAGTAGACGTCGAGGAAGCGCTCCTCCCGGGCGGCCCGGGCGGCGATCGCCCGCTCCAGCGCCGCGGACCAGCGCCGGCTCCAGTGGGCGCCGATCTCCAGCGGGTCGACCGAGTCGCTGCCGAGCACGCGCAGGGTGCGGACCAGGCTCGCCAGCGAGGGAACCGTCTGGACGGGGTCGCGGTGGGTCATCGCGATGCGCGCGTCGGGGAAGGTGTCGAAGAGCGCGTCGAGAGAGCCCAGGTGATAGGGCGCCTTGAGCACCCATCGCGTGGCCGTCTCGCCGCGCCCGTGCTTCTGCCACTGGAGGAAGCGCAGCAGTCGGTGCAGGTACCGGTAGCCGGAAGCGAGATCGATCCGATCGAGATGGGCCGAGTAGCCGGGCACCCGAGAGAACGCCTCCGGGTTCCAGCTGGTGAAGGCATGCTCGATGAGCATGATCTCCTCATCGGGGGCATGGGCGTCCATCGGGTGCGCCGCGATCAGGTCGGGAGAGCCCTCCAGCATCGCCGCGACCTCGGCCTCGGCGTCGCGGATGCGCGGGTCGACGGCGCCGTCCCCGACGGCTTCGGGGAGGGGTGCGGGATTGCGCGACTCGTACCAGAGCAGCGCGAGCCAGCGCGAATCGCTGGCCATCATCCGGTGCAGCATCGTGGTTCCGGTGCGCGCGAGACCGACGATCACCAGCGGCCGATCGATCGCCTCGTCTTCGATCTCGGGGTGGCGGCGGTAGTGATCCTCGGTGCGCAGCCGGTTGACCAGCAGCCCGACGTTGCGCTCGAACTGCATCGCGCGGCCGGTGGCGTTCAGCTGCGCCTCTTCGCGCAGCGAGCGCAGCAGCCGCTCGAAGGGCTCGAGGAAGACTGGATCGCCGAAATCGTCGAGGCCGGTGCGGCGTGCCGCCTCGGCGAGCAGCGTCTGGAGGTCGAGGGAGGGCTCCGCCATGGCTCGCCCTACTCTACCCGCAGCACGAGCTTGCCCAGCACTGCGCGGCGCGCGAGTCGATCGAGGGCGTCCGGAAGCTCCGCGAAGGGAACCTCCTCCTCGAGCGGAACGCGCAGCGCTCCGCTCGCTCGCAGAGCGAGCAGCTCGTCCTGGGCGGCGCGCTTCACCTCGGCGTCGTAGCCCGAGGGCATCACGCCCAGAACGGAGTAGTTGCGGGTGACCAGGTGGGCCGGATCGGGTCGTCCCCAGCGTCCGCTGGCGAAGCCCACCACCAGCAGCCGTCCCTCGTGGGCCACCACGCGCGTCGCGGCGTCGAAGACCTCGCCCCCGACGGTCTCGTACACCACGTCGACACCGCGCCCGGCGGTCGCCTCGCGCACGGAGCGCGCCCAGTCGTCGCCGGGGTCGAACGCGATCTCGGCACCGAGGCGGCGGCAGAAATCCTGGCGGTCGGCGCCGCGCGCCGTCGCGAGCACGCGCGCGCCGAGCGCGCGGCCGAGCTGGATCGCCGCCGAGCCGGTGCCGCCCGCGCCCCCGGTCACCAGCAGCGTCTCGCCGGTGCGCAGGGCGCCGCGTCGCACCAGCCCCACCCAGGCCGTGTGGTAGGGGATCAGGAACGCGGCCGCCTCGGCGGCCGGCAGGTCCTGGGGCACGGGGAAGCAGAAGTCGTCGAGCGCCCACGCCTCCTCGGCGGCGGCGCCGTGGCCCAGGAAGAACGCCGACACCGCCATCACGCGGGAGCCCACGGGCGTAACGGCCCCCTCCCCCGCCGCCGTCACCACGCCCGCCAGCTCCTGACCGGGCGTGAACGGGAGCGCCGGGGTGAGAGCGTAGTCGCCGCGACACATGAAGACGTCGGGAAGACCCAGCCCGCAGGCCTCGACACGCACGCGCAACAGACCGGGCGGCGGCGCGGCCAGCTCCACCTCGGCCAGGCGCAGCGCGTCGCGCGGCTGGCCCGCTCGCACCACCTGCCAGGCACGCATCAGCGCCGCCGGAACTGCGGGACGCGCTTCTCCGCGAAGGCCCGCGGCCCCTCCACCGCGTCGTCGCTCGCGAACACCGCCTGGCCGTACTCGAACTCGTGGCGCAGCGCCGCGTCGAGCTCCATGCCGTCGCACTCGTGCAGCGTGCGCGTGATCGCCTCGACGGCGAGCGGCCCGTTCGCGCAGATCACCTCGGCGATCTCCTTCGCCTTCGCCAACGCCTGGCCGTCGGGCACGACGTGTCCGATCAGGCCGATCGCCTTCGCCTCGGGAGCGCGCAGATGCCGGCCCGTGAGCAGGATCTCCGCCGCGAGCGTGTAGGGGATCTGGCGCGGCAGGCGCACGGCCGAGCCGCCCATCGGATACAGGGACCAGCGCGCCTCGGACACCCCGAAGCGCGCGCTCTCGCCGGCGACCCGGATCTCCATCGCCTGCAGGATCTCGGTGCCGCCGGCGATCGCCACGCCCTCGACGGCGGCGATCAGCGGCTTCGTCGGCCGGTAGTGGCGGAACAGCGCCTTCCAGGCGAGGTCCGGGTCGGCCGCCATCCGCGCCTTCACGTCGATCTCGGGATCCTTGTTGCCCGCGTCTCCCGCCATGCCCTTCAGGTCGGCGCCCGAGCAGAAGTTCCCGCCGGCCCCGGTGACGATGATGCAGCGCACCTCGTCGTCGCGGGACGCCTCCTGGTAGGCGTCGTACATGCGGATCAGCATCGCGCCGGAGAGCGCGTTGTAGCGCTCGGGCCGGTTCATCGTGATCACCATCGTGTGACGGTCCCGCTCGACGATCGCGTCCGGCATCTCTCTCCTCGTTCTCGATGGATTCATTCGCCTAACTGATCACGCCCGCCTCACGCAGGCTGCGACGCTCGGCCTCGGCGAGCTCCAGGTCGTGCGCCAGGATCTCGTCGGTGTGTTCGCCGAGACGCGGCCAGCGGCGCGCGGGCGGGTCGGCGCTGTGCGAGAGCTTGATCGGGTTGCCGGCCACGCGGATGGGCGAGCCGCCACCGGGCCGCGGCACTTCGAGCACCATCGCGTGGGCCTGCACGTGCGAATCGCTCAGCAGGTCGTCGGCGTCGTAGCTCGGTCCGGCGACGATGCCCTGCTCGGCGAGAGCGCGCGACGCCTCGAGCTTCGTTCGCCCGCGCGCCCAGTCTTCGACCGCCGGACGGATCACCGGCTCGAGCTGGTCTCGCCAGCCCTCGCGCGTCGCGAAGCGCTCGTCCGAGAGCCACTCGGGACGGCCGACCGCGGCGGCGAAGCGCTCGAACTGATGCTCGCGGCCCACCTGCACCACGAACCATCCGTCGGCCGCCGCGAAGGCGGTGCAGATGCCGGGCCACGCCGCGACCGAGTTGTCGGTGATCCCGACGGAGGGATTGAACACGACCATGTCCATGATCGGGAGCATGGCGTCGAACATCGCGACGTCGACGTGCTGGCCGCGGTTCGTGCGGCGGCGGCCCTCGAGCGCCGCCAGGGTACCGATCGCCACGAACAGGGCGCTGCCAATGTCGCCGAGCGCGCCCGCCACACCGATGTTGGGCAGTCGGCCCGGCTCCGGGCGGAACGAGTAGAAGCCGCCCATCGCCTCCGCGACCACTGCGTAGGCGGGCCAGGCGGCGTAGGGCGTCGGCCGCAGGCTTCCGAAGCCGGAGACCGACACGTAGACGAGGGGTGGATGGAGCGCCGAGAGGGTTCCATAGCCGAGCCCCAGGCGATCCATCGTACCGGGCTTGAAGTTCTCGGCGACCACGTCGTAGTGGGGAACCAGCCGCTTCAGCAGGGCGGCACCGCGCGGATCCTTGAGATCCACGCCGATGCTCTTCTTGCCGAGGTTGTTGCGCAGGTAGGTGGCGCCCACCTCCCGCCCGTCGTCGTCGCGCACGGTCGGCGACGCGGCCCGCCCCGACTCCCCGTGCCGCGGGTGCTCGACCTTCACCACCTCGGCCCCGAGATTCGCGAGCAGCTGGGTCGCGAAGGGCATCGCCTGCATCTGCTCCACCGCCAGGATGCGCACCCCCGCGAGCGGCCGGGCCGCTGCGTCCGCCCGGTCTTCGCCTCCTGCCGGCCCGCTCACGGAATCGTCTCCAGGGGCACGCGGTCGCGTGCTTCGGGCTGGCGTCCCGTCCGCAACGGACACAGGGGTGCGTCGACGAGCAGGGTGCGCTCCCAGTCGACGGCCAGCTGCGCCACCGTGTGTCGCCACCGGGCGACGGCCGGGTGTCCGTCCTGGGCGCGCTCGAAGGCGGCCCAGTGCCCGGGCGTGGGGATGGCCCAGAGCAGCAGGCACTCGGAATCGTTGCGCATCGCCGTGCGGAAGGCGCCCACCGATTGCAGGCCCAGCTCCGCGTACGCGGGCACGCCCACGCGCTGCACCGCCGCCAGGAAGTCGACCGCCCGTCCCGGCACCACGCGCACCAGCTCGTGGGCGTAGAAGACCCCGCACACGCCGTCGCGGCACAGCTCCTCGATCGTCGGGCTCCAGGGCGCGGGCACCAGGATGCGGTCGACACCGCCGTGGCGGTACTTCGCCGCCTCCGCCCACCAGGCGGCCAGAGAGGGATCCTGGAGGGTGGGGTGCCTCGTCTCGTGGGCGAAGCTCCGGGCGAGCCCCTCCCACCCCTCTTCCTCCCACAGGTTCACCACCTGGGGCCAGCAGCCCGTGCTGCCGATCGTGCCCCACACGCCGAAGCAGAGCTGACCGCGCTCGGCGCGGCCGATCGGCCCCCAGTTGGCGGTCATGTGCTGCATGTACTTGGCCCGCGCCTGCCCGCGGACCGCGATCAGCTCGTGGATGTAGACCTTGGGGTTCGCCACGGGGGACTCGTCTGCCGGGGGCGCGCGCGGGCGCCCGATCGTAGGCGAAGCTCCCCGCAGCCACGACCGCGCGCCGGAGGGCGCGCTCCGTCCTCGGCGCAGAGCTCCACTCGGGTCGGAGCCGGCGGGCAGATCTTCCCGATATGGGGGCTAAAGCCCCCGACCCTTGCCTCCGATACCCCCCCTGACATTCGCCTCTCGTGTGACCGCCCCGGGCGGAGCGAAGGACGCTCCCGCCCGCCTTGCGGACCGGAAAGGCAGCTCCCATGCAGTCCCCCACTCGACGGCCCCACCGGGCCGCCCGCCGCGGCCACCTCGCCGCCTCCGTGGGACTCCTCGCAGGCCTCGTGCTGCTGGCCACCCCGTCCCTGGCGAGCGAGCTGGTGGCGGGCGGCAGCTACGCGGGCGAGGACCACGCGGGCGAGGACCACCGACGCGAGGACCTCCACGGAATCGACCTCCGCGAGGCCAACCTCACCGGCACCGACTTCTACCGCAGCAACCTCTCGGACGGGCTCTTCGAGGGCGCCACCCTGGTCGACGCGAACCTCGACGGCACCGACCTCCGGCGCGCCGACTTCAGCTACGTGGACCTCAGCAACGTGAGCATGCGCGTCGCCAACGCCGAGGACGCCGTGTTTACCGGAGCAGTCCTCGACGGCGCGCGGCTCGACCTCACCCGCCTGGTGGGCGCCGACTTCACCGACGCGAGTCTGGTGGGCGTGAGCGCTCCCTTCGCGAATCTGCGCGACGCCGTGTTCACGGGCGCGACGCTGGACGGCGCCTCCTTCGCGGTGGCGAACCTCGACAGCGCCGACTTCAGCGGGGCCAGCCTGCTCGGCACGCGCTTCGACTGGGCCGCCAATGGCGGAACGGCCGACTTCGACGCCGCCTACTACGACGCGAATACCGTGCTGCCGGCGGGCGCAGATCCCAGCGTCATGTACATGGTCGTCGGGCCCTGCCCCGGGGACCCGGACGGGTACTGGGTGGACCTCGACCTAGACGGTGTGGGCGACGAGTGCCATGGGGGATCCGTCTCCCTCCCGGAGCCCGGGAGCGCGGCGCTCGGCGCGGGCGCGGCTCTGCTCCTGGCCCTGGCCCGTCGGCGGCGCCCGACTTCCTCCGGAAGCGACGCTCGGTAGTGTCGTGGATCCCTCGACCTCGTCGATCCGACCGCGCGCGGCGCGGCGTCGGGCCCGCGCGCTGATCGTCGCGCTGGCCGCGCTGCTCCCTGGCGCGGCTCTCGCCGGCCCCCTCTACGCGAACGGCTCGTTCGTGGGCGAGGATCACTCCTTCGAGGACCACCGGCACGAGGACCTGCGGAAGGCGGACCTGACCGAGGCCGACCTGACCGGGACCGATCTCTCCTACAGCGAGCTGAAGGACGCCCGTCTGGTGGACGCCATCCTGGTGGACGCCCGGCTGATCGGCGCCGAGCTCAAGGCCGCCGACTTCACCGGCGCGGATCTCTCGGGCGCCGATCTCAGCTTCGCCGAGGCGAAGAATGCGGTGTTCCGGGACGCCTTCCTCGACGGCGCGACCCTGATCGACGTCGACATCAAGAACGCGGATTTCTCCGGCGCCAGCCTGCTGGGAGCCGATCTGTCGGTGGTGAAGGAAGGTCGCCACGCCGATTTCACGGGCGCCCTCTACGACACCTCGACCCGGCTCCATCGCGACATCGACCGACGCGGGATGCTGGAGGTGCTGGGCCCGTGCCCGACCGATCCGGGCTCCTATCTGGTGGATGCGAACGGCGACGGCGCGGGGGACGGCTGCCAGGGCGTCGCGCCGCTGCCGCTGCCCGAGCCGGATCCGCTGCCCGAACCCGGCGGCACCGCCGCGCTGGGCGCGGGTGGCGCGCTGCTGCTCGCCCTGGCCGGCCGACGCCGGGCCCGCTCGCCCCTTCCCTCCCGCACGAGCGGCCGGAGAGCGTAGACTGTCCGGCCTTCGGGAGGGCCCGCAGTCATGGGCACGACGTTCGAGGAGGCGATCGCGCAGGTCACCGGGTCGGGGGGCCCCTTCGAGACCGCCGAAGCCCTGATCCGCGGGCAGCGCCTGACGGTGTTCCGCGACACGCCCCCGTCCCTGCGCGCGCTCTTCGACACGGCGCGCGCGCGCGGCGACCGGACCTTCCTCGTCTACGAGGACGAGTCCTGGAGCTTCGCGGAGACGATGCGCCACGTGGACGCCCTCGCCGACACCCTGGTGCACCGCTACGGGATCGTCCCCGGCGATCGGGTGGCGATCGCGATGCGCAACTACCCGGAGTGGATCGTCGCCTTCGCGGCGATCACCTCGGTCGGCGCGATCGCCGTCTCGCTCAACGCCTGGTGGACGGCCGACGAGACCGACTTCGGCCTGCGCGATTCGGGCAGCCGGGTGCTCGTCGCCGACGTCGAGCGGGCGCGGCGCGCCGAGGGCTCCTTGTCGGCGCTGGGAGTGCGGGCGGTGGTCGTGCGCAGCGAAGGCGCCGAGCTCCCGGCGGGCGCCGATCGCTACGAGGAGGTCGTCTCCCTGGGCGCCGCGATGCCCGAGGTGGCGATCGATCCGCACGCCGACGCGACCATCCTCTACACCTCGGGTACGACGGGCCGCCCGAAGGGCGCGGTCTCGACCCACCACGCGGTGCTCTCGGCGCTGCAAGCCTTCGGCTGTGCGGCGGCGCTGCGCAGCCTGCTGCTCCCGGAGACGGCGGCACAGCAGAAGCACCCCACCGCCTTCATCCTGGCCGTCCCTCTGTTCCACGTCACCGGCTGCGTCGCGGTGATGCTGTCGTCCCTCGCGGCGGGCTGCAAGCTGGTGATGATGCACAAGTGGAATCCGGAGCGGGCGCTGGAGCTGATCGAGCGCGAACGGGTGACCAACTTCGTCGGAGTCCCCACCATGTCCTGGGATCTGCTCGAGTCGCCCGACTTCGCGCGACGGGACACGTCGAGCCTGAAGGCCGTGGGCGGCGGCGGCGCTCCCGCCCCCCCGGAGCTGGTGCGCCGGATCGACCGCGGGTTCCGCAACGGAGCTCCGGGCATCGGCTACGGGATGACCGAGACCAACGCCTACGGACCCCAGAACGCCGGCCCCGACTACCTGCGCAAGCCGAGCAGCTGTGGGCGCACCGTGCCGATCGTCCAGATCAAGGTCGCCGACGAGAGCGGCCGGACGCTGCCGACCGGCGCGGTGGGCGAGATCTTCTTCCGCGGTCCCCACCTGATCCGCGGCTACTGGAACCGCCCCGACGCCACGGCGGAGTCGATCGTGGACGGCTGGCTGCGCAGCGGCGACCTCGGCCGCATGGACGAGGAGGGATTCCTGTACGTCGAGGATCGCGCCAAGGACATGGTGCTGCGCGCGGGCGAGAACGTGTACTGCGCCGAGGTGGAGGCTGCGATCTACGAGCACCCGGCCGTCTACGAGGCGGCGGTGTTCGGGCTGCCCCACGAGCGGCTCGGCGAGGAGGTGGCGGCGACGGTGTACCTGAAGCCGGGATGCCAGCTCGAGGCCGACGCCCTGCAACGGCACGTGCGCGAGCGCCTGGCCGGCTTCAAGGTGCCTTCGGTGATCGAGTTCGCCGAAGCCCCGCTCCCGCGCAACGCCTCGGGGAAGATCCTCAAGCGGGAGATCCGCGACGCGCTGGCCGAGGGCCGCAGCTAGGAGACCGACTCGAGAGAGTCGGCCGAGGCGCAGCGCGCCCGCGAGCCCGTAGGGCGCGCAGCGAGGCGAAGCCGAGCGTAGATCGGGAAGGTAGGCGAGCGGAGGCGGGCTCCCGCCAGGCTAGGCGGGGCGGCGATCGGTCGGATCAGGCCTGCCCGTCGGTGACCAGGACCGCCTTGCCGGCGAGGCGGCGCTCGGCCAGATCCTCGAGGGCCTGGGCCGCGCGCTCCAGGGGATAGCGGGTCGGCTCGGCCGGCCGCAGGCGTCCGGAGGCCACTCCCTCCAGCAGCCGCTTCAGCAGGGCGCGGTTGCGCTCGGGCTCGCGCGTCGTCATGGCGCCCCAGTCCACGCCGAGGACCGTTCGCGTGTTCAACAGCACCAGGTTCAGCGGCACCCGAGGGATCTCCCCCGCCGCGAAGCCGATCACGAGGAAGCGCCCGCGCCAGCCCAGTGAGCGCAGCGCGGCCTCCGCGTGCGGACCTCCGACCGGATCGAAGACCACGTCGACCCCGCCGCCCGAGATCTCCCGGGCGCGCGCCTTCAGGTCCTCGGTCGCGTAGTCGATCACGGCCTCGGCTCCCGCGGCGAGACAGCGTGCGCGCTTCGCCTCGCTCGAGGCCGCCGCGATCACGCGGGCACCGAGCGCCCGGCCGACGTCGACCGCGGCGAGGCCGACGCCGCCGGCGGCGCCGAGCACGAGCAGCCACTCGCCCTCGGCCAGCTCCGCCCGGTCTTCGAGGGCGTAGAGCGCCGTCCCGTAGCTCTGGGTGAGCGCGGCCGCGCGCGCGAAGTCGAGGCCGTCGGGCAGCATCAGGAGCTGCGACGGCCGCACCGTCACCTGGTCCGCGTAGCCCCCCAGCCCGCACAGGGCGATCACCCGCCCACCGGCCGACACGCCCTCGACGCCGGCGCCCACGGAGCGGACCACCCCGGCCACCTCACTTCCGGGCACGAAGGGGGGCTCGGGCCGGATCTGGTAGGCGCCGCGCAGGAACAGCGTGTCGACGAAGTTCACGCCGGCAGCGCGCACGTCGACCACCACCTGCCCCGGCCCCGCCACCGCAGGCGCGCGCTCCTCCAGCACCAGCTTCTCGGGCGGTCCGAACTCGCGGCAGGTCACGGCGCGCACGGCGTCCTCCCCGGTGAGCGGGCCAGTGTGCCAGATCCCGGGGGGCCCGGGATCACCGCCCCCTGAGGCGGGAGGAGCGGTCCCATCCGTACCGCGGGGGATTGCTACAGTCGGGCGTCCTCCCGTTCGGAACGGCAGGCGCCGGAGGCGCCGGATGTACACCCCCTACTACGGCTTCCGCGAAAAGCCCTTCGCCCTCAGCCCCGATCCGCGCTTCCTCTATCTGTCGACCTCCCACCGGGAGGTGCTCGGGCACCTCGTCTACGGGATCGAGCAGGGCGAGGGCTTCATGGCCATCACCGGGGAGGTCGGCACCGGCAAGACCACCCTGTGCCGCACTCTGCTGCGCCGCCTGGGCAGCGAGTCCGAGGTGGCCTTCCTGTTCAACCCGACGCTGACGCCGCTGGAGCTGCTCAAGGCGGTGAACGCCGAGTTCGGAATCTCCACCTTCGGCGACTCGCGACCCGAGCTGACCGACGTCCTGAACTCGTTCCTGCTCGAGCAGAGCAGCGAGGGACGCCGGGTGCTCCTGATCGTCGACGAGGCCCAGAACCTGTCGACCGAGACCCTCGAGCAGCTGCGCCTGCTCTCCAACCTGGAGACGGAGACGCGCAAGCTGCTGCAGATCGTGCTGCTGGGTCAGCCCGAGCTCGACCAGAAGCTCGAGGCCGAGGATCTACGGCAGCTACGGCAGCGGATCAGCGTGTGGTGGCACCTGGGGCCGATGACCGCCGACGAGACCCGTGAGTACGTGCGCCACCGGCTCCGCATCGCCGGGGCGCTGGAGCGACCGATCTTCTCCGACGGCGCCCTGCGCACGGTGCACCAGCTCTCCGCGGGCGTGCCCCGCGTGATCAACCTGCTCTGCGACCGCGCACTGCTCGCCGGCTACGCCGAGCAGAAGGCCCAGATCGACCGGCGCCTCGTGCTGCGCGCCGCGCTGGAGCTCCGGCCGGCACGTTCGAGACGCCGCTGGCGCCGCACCTGGTTCGGCCTGGGCGCCGTCGGCGCGGCGGCGCTGGCCGCCGGCGCGTTCGCCCTGCTCGGAGGACCGCGCCGCGGAGAATCGATCGCGGCTCGGCCGGCGCCGACGCCGGCCATCGCCGCGGCGCCGGGGGACCTGGCCCGCCACCCGCTGCGCGCCGAGCCCTCGGTGCTGCCCGCCGCCCCGACCGGTCCCGTGGTCGACGTCACCCTCGACCGGGTGCTTTCGGGGCTCGAGCCCGCCGACTCCCAGGCGGCCACGATCGCGGCGGTGTTCCACGCCTGGGGGCTGCCCGAGGAGTCCGTCGCCGACGCGGGCCCCGAGACGCTGCGCGCATCCCTCGCCCGTCAGCGATTCCAGCTGCTGCCGGTGCTCCCGGAGCTGTCGGCGATGCGGAGCACGGCCACACCCGCCCTCGTCTCCCTTCGCGATGCGTCGGGCGTGGCCCACGTGGCGCTGCTGCGCACGCTCGAGAGCGAGCACGCCCATCTCGAGGGCCTCGCCCCCGGCGAGACGCTGCGCGTGGCCGTCGGCGATCTGCTGCGTCATCTCGACGGCGAGGTGTACGCGGTGTGGCGCGACTACGAGTCGCTCCCGGACGTGCTCGGACTGGGCGCGAGCGGGGAGCCGGTCGTCTGGGTGCAGAGTGCGCTCGCCGACCTCGGCTTCTACACTGGCCCGGTCAACGGACGCTACGACGACGCGACGCGCGATGCGGTCTTGTCGTTTCAGCGCAGCCGGGACATCGCGGTGAGCGGTGCGGTCGATGCACACACGAAGCTCTCGCTCTACGCCGCGCTGCCCGGATACGCCACTCCGACTCTCGACTCCGATCCGGTCGATCTCGCAGGCGCCTTCTGAGCCGCGATCGTCCATCCCGACGAAGAACAGGCGCGATGGTGACGGGCTGGCACAGACAGTGGCGTAGCATACTGCCTTGGGTCGTCTCGGCCGCGCTTCTCTTCTACACCTTCGGCTACGCGACCCAGTGGAGCCGTCTGGTCGACGCGCTCGAACACGCCGACGTCCCGCGCTTCCTGCTGTTCGCGAGCGTCGACCGGCTCGCCTTCTTCGTGATGTGGACCTGGCTGTCCGCCTCCGCCCTGCGGCGCTTCGTGGCGGAGGTCCGGATCGGCTCCGTGTTCGCGATCCGGGGCGGGTCCGAGCTGGCACGAGCGGTCAGCAACCCGCTGTCCGACGCCGCCTACGTGCTGGGACTCGCCCGGCTGTGCGGCGGACGCCTCGACGCAGTCGTGGCCTCGACGCTGGTCCCGGTGGTGAGTCACCTGTTCGCGATGCTGGTCCAGATGACGATCGCTCTGCCCTTCCAGGAAGGGGGCATCGGCGCGGTTCGCGGCGTGGCGATCATCGCGGGCGTGATGTGGCTCCTGGTAGCGGCGCTGCTGGGCGGTGTGGCGCTGGTGCGGTCGGGTCGGCTGCGCTCCCGCTGGCTGACGCCGGTCAACGCCTGGCTCGAGCGCTTCCCGCTGCGCGAGATCGCGCCCTACCTGTGGGGGTTCGGGGCGCTGGCGATCTTCGACGTGCACATCCAATGGCTGGCCTCGCGCGCCTTCGGCGTTCACATCGACTGGACCGCGATGGCCGCTCGGCTGCCGCTGCTGTACCTGACGTTCATCGTCCCGACCTTCGGCAACTTCGGCACCCGGGAGCTGACCTGGGCCGCCCTGTTCGACGAGTTCGCCGACCGCGACGCGCTCGTCGCCTATGCGTTCTCGATCAATGCGATCTTCCTGGTGCTCAACGTGTTGATCGGCGTCATCTTCCTGTCGCGCGCGCTGGAGCTGATCGGAGCGGTGCGCCGCGCGCGACGCGAGGGGGAGGCGGTTCCGCGGCCGGTCTTCGGCGACCCCACCGACCCCTAGAAAGCGCTCGCCGGGCCCTCCGCCCCCCCGGAGCGCCCCTCGGCTCCGTGTGCGGACCGCCTCCGCCGCGTTAGGATCTGTGCCTCCCGCCCCCCGCCCACTGCCCCACCCAACCGGGAGATCGCCCATGGCGAAGAAGAGCAAGACCGCCGTCCTCAAGCGGCAACGCGAGCTGAGGAAGGCGGAGAAGGCCGCTGCCAAGCGGGAGAAGCGGGCAACTCGCGAGGGGGTTCCCACGGACCAGTCCGTGGCCACCCAGGACGATCTTGCGGGATACGGCCTGATCGAGGTCGATCGCAAAGAAGACCAGGACGACTGAGGGGTGGCCGACGAACCGCTGATCGCCGTCTTCGTCGACTACGAGAACCTCGCCATCGGCGTGCGCCGGATGCACAAGGGTTCGTTCCAGGTCGAGCTGATCCTGCGCCGCCTGCTCGAGAAGGGGCGCATCGTCTACAAACGCGCCTACTGCGACTGGGGTAACTACCGCGACGCGGTGCGCGAGTTCCACACCCAGGGCGTGGAGCTGGTGGACATCCCCCAATCGAAGGCCTCGGGGAAGAACAGCGCCGACATCCACATGGTCGTCGACGCGCTCGATCTCTGTTACCAGAAGAACCACATCGACTCCTTCGCCCTGATCTCCGGCGACAGCGACTTCTCGCCGCTGGTGGCCAAGCTGAAGGAGAACCAGAAGTGGGTGATCGGCTGCGGCGTGAAGAGCTCCACCTCCGATCTGCTGATCGGGAGCTGCGACGAGTTCATCTACTACGACGACCTGATCCGCGAGGTCGAGAAGAAGAAGCAGCAGCCGGCAAAGGCGAAGAAGGCGGGCTCCGAGACCAAGGAAGAGGAGCTCGGCGAGATGCTCGTCGAGGCGGTGCGCTCCCTCGAGCGCGACTACGACACGGTGTGGGGTTCGATGCTGAAGCAGACGATCCGACGCCTCCACCCCGGCTTCAACGAGGGCTACTACGGCGCCGGATCCTTCGCCGAGATCCTCGAGATGGTCGAGAAGGAAGGGCTGATCGAGCTCGAGTTCGATGAGCGCCGCGGCAACTACGTCGTGCGCTCGCACCGCGCGTAGCGGGAGCCGCCCCTAGGACGCGACCGGGCGCCGGCCGCGCAGGAGGGCCGTCTCCAGGCGGAAGGCGTAGTCCCCGCGTCCGCGGATGCCGAAGTGGCCGCGGATCTCGTCGGGCACGGCGTCGAAGAGAGCGCGCAGCCCGACGACCGCATCCGGCGCGGTGCCGATCCGCGCCACCCAGGGCTCGAAGTCCTGGCGGATCGTGAAGCGGCCCAGGCAGTCGGGCGCGAGACCCGCGGTGCGGAACATCGCCTCCCACTCGGAGACGCGGTGATCGCGCACGTGGGAGGGATCGCGCAACAGCTCGAAGGCGTTGAGGAAGCTGTCGCGGGCCGGATCCTCGGCGGCCACCGTGTCGACGAGCAGGAACACGCCGCCCGGAATCAGCACCCGCGCCGCCTCGCGCACCATCGCCGCCGGGTCGCCCACGTGGTGCGCGGACAGGCGCGACGTCACCACCTCGAAGCTGGCGTCGGGGAAGGGCAGGTGCGCCGCGTCGGCCTGCTCGAAGCGGAGATTCGCCAGCCCGCGCTCGGCCGCCAGCCGCCGCGCCTGATCCAGCATCGCCGGCGTGAGATCGAGGGCGACCACGTGAGCGACGTGCGCGGCGAAGGCCAGCGCGGTGTGTCCGGGGCCGCAGCCCAGGTCGAGCACGCGCTCGCGTCCGGTGGCGACCCCCGCCTCGAGCATCGCTTCGAGGTCGGGCCCCCCGCGGTGGACCTCGCTCACCGCGTAGGCGGCGGCCGCGGGTCCGAAGCGGTCCTGGATCGAGTGCGTGCGGTCCATCGGCTCCTCCGCGCTCCGGGGGGCCGATCGCCTCGGAGCCTGATTGCGTTGGATTGATATTTAATCTAAGTTAAATAACTATGCAAGACCGGCCCGAGATCCACCGGGCGATCGCGGCGCTCCAGCGGCTCTCCGAGCTGTTCGCGCTGCGCCGCCGCCAGCTGGCTCGCGAGGCGGAGCTCTCCGTGGAGCAGTGGCGCCTGCTCGAGGAGATCGCGGGCGAGGCCTTCATGCCCTCGCTGTTCGCGAAGCGCCGCGCCTGCACCGCGGCGGCGGTGTCGCGCGGGCTGCGCGCGCTCCAGGAGCGCGGACTCGTGAGCGCGTCGATCTCGGAAGCCGACGGACGCCAGCGCATCTACCGTCTCACGCCCGAGGGCCGGCGCCTGCTGCGCCGCCTGCGGACCGCGCGCGAGCGCGCGATCGCGGCGGTCTGGGAGCGCTTCGACACTCCCGCCCTGCGCGGCTTCGTCGACTTCGCCGACGAGCTCGCCGACCACCTCGAGGAGTACGCCCGCGAGCGGCAGGAGCGAGCGCCTACCTCCCGCGGAAGCGCGGCGTCCGCTTCTCGGTGAAGGCCTTCACCGCCTCCACGTAGTCCTCGGTGAAGGCGCCGGCCACCATGCGCTCGGCCTCGACGTCGAGACAGGACTGGAGGTCCTCGGTGAGCGCGCGGTTCAGGTTCTCCTTCATGAAGCGCAGGGCCACCGGCGGACCGGCGGCGATCTCACGCGCCCAGGCCAGCGAGGCTTCGACGAGTCGGTCCGCGGGAACCACGCGGTTGGCGATCCCCAGGCGCAGGCACTCGGCCGCGTCGACGCGCTCGGCCGTGAACATCAGCTCCCGCGCCTTCGCCGGGCCGACCAGGCGCGTCAGGAACCAGCTCGCGCCGTAGTCGCCGGAGAGGCCGAGGCGCGCGTAGGCCGTGGTGACGAAGGCGGTGTCGGCGAAGATGCGCAGGTCGCAGGAGAGCGCGAGCGCGAAGCCCGCGCCGGCGGCGGGCCCCGGAAGCGCCGCGATCACCGGCTTCGCCAGGCGGTGGATCGCCGCGGGCACCTCATGCTCGCGGCGCAGGATCCGCACCCGCGGCTCGCGCTCGGGGGGCGGACCCTCGGCCATCACCTTCGTGTCTCCGCCCGCGCAGAACGCGCCGCCCGCGCCCGAGAGCAGGACGCAGCCCACGTCGGGGTCGTCGCCCAGCACCGGCAGCACGCGGCGCAGCCCTTCCTTGATGTCGACGGTGAGCGCGTTGCGCGCTTCGGGCCGGTTCAGGGTGAGCCGGGCGACGCGCTCCTCGACCCGGCACAGCAGCTGCCCGGTGCCCGTCTCGATCTCGCGCGACGCCGCGCTCTGCTCCACCGCGAACCTCCCTGCGGCCAACGCTACCACGGCCCGCACCCGTGGTAGCGTTGGGGCACCGTCCGCGCGCCGAGGAGGAGACATGGGACTGCCCGAGCCGCCGCCGCTGGGCGCGCGCGCACTGCCCGAGGGAACCTACGGGGGTCAAGTCGTCCTGATCACCGGGGGCGGGACCGGATTGGGCAAGGCGATGGCCGTCGAGTTCGGTCGCCTGGGCGCCGCCGTCGCAATCGCCTCGCGCAGCGAGGAGCACCTCGCCGCGGGCGTCGCCGCCGTCGAGGCCACCGGCGCCCGCGCGATCTCCGTCGTCACCGACGTGCGCAAGCCCGAGAGCGTGACGCGGGCCTTCGACACGATCGGCGAGCGGCTGGGCCTGCCGGACGTGCTGATCAACAACGCCGCCGGAAACTTCCCCGTCCCCGCCGAGGAGATGAGCCCGAACGCCTGGCGCGCCGTGGTGGAGATCGTGCTCTCGGGCACGTTCCACTGCTCCCGCGAGTTCGGCCGGCGCCACATCGCGGCGGGCGCGCCCGGCTCGATCCTGAACGTCGGCGCCTCCTACGCCTGGACCGGTGGCCCCGGCTTCGCCCACTCGGCCGCGGCCAAGGCGGGCGTGAAGAACCTGACCGAGACGCTCGCCGTCGAATGGGGCCCCTACGGCATCCGCGTGAACAGCCTCGTGCCCGGCCTGTTCCCCCACGAAGACGAGACCCAGAACATCCGCTCGGTCCCCGAGCGCCGGAAGAACGACGGCGCGCGCATGCCCGCCGGGCGCGTCGGCTATCCGCATGAGCTCGGCTGGGCGGCGACCTTCCTCGCGTCGCCTTACGCGTCCTACGTGAGCGGACACACCTTCGTCGTCGACGGCGCGAACTGGCAGCGCCGCTCGATGCTGATGCCCGAGTTCGTTCCGATCCGCGAGCAGCTCGGCAGGGGTCCCTTTCGCCTCGACCCCCCGGAGAACGCGTGAGCGATCGACCCATCCTGATCGAGCTGGTACGCGAGCCGCCGCTGGCGTGGATCGTGCTGAACCACCCGGAGAAGCTGAACGCCTGGAGCTGGGAATCGGCGCGCCAGATCACCCAGCACGCCGAGGCGCTGCGCTTCGACGACACGATCCGGGTCGTGATCGTCCGCGCCGAGGGCCGCGCCTTCTGCGCCGGCGTCGACCTGGGCATGCCCGAGGACCGGATCACCGGTCGTTCGCCGGCCGAGAAGACACGCAACTACTTCGAGAAGTTCCGCTGGGTCCACGAGCGCTTCGCCCTGCTCGCCGAGCTGCCCCAGCCGGTGATCATGGCCATCCATGGCTACTGCCTGGGCGCGGGCCTGGAGGTGGCGATGATGGGCGACCTGCGGATCGCCGCCGACGACGCGCGCTTCGCCCTGCCCGAGCCGAAGGTCGGCGTGTCGATCGACGCCGGCGGCGACCTGCGCCTGCTGGCGGAGATCGGCGCCGGCGCGACCAAGCTGCTCGCCTTCACCGGTCGTCGGATCGACGCCGAGGCCGCGCTGCGCCTGGGCATCGTGCAGGAGGTGGTGCCCGCGGCGGAGCTCGTCCCGCACGTGCGCGCCCTGGCGATGGAGATCGCCGCGAATGCGCCGCTGGCCGTCCAGGGGATCAAGCGCACGATCAACTACCGCGTCCAGCAGGGTCTCGCCGAGGCGCTGCGCTTCGAAGCCGCCAGCGCCGCGCCACTGTTCACGTCCGACGACATGGCGAAGGGCTACAAGGCGATGGCCGCCAAGCAGACGCCGGAGTTCGAGGGGAAGTAGGCGCCGGTCCATACCCTGGCCCGGCAGGAGCTTTCGCTCGCCTACGGCGCGCTGCGCGTCGGCCGACTCTCCGAGTCGGCCTCCTTGCCCGGCAGGAGCCCGCCTTCGCTCGCCTACGGCGCGCTGCGCGTCGGCCGACTCTCCGAGTCGGCCTCCTTGCGCACGCGGTGACGGGTGCGGAACGTACTCGGCGTCGCGCCCATCACGCGCCGGAAGCGGCGGTTGAAGGTCGAGAGATCCTCGAAGCCGGCGTCGAGGGCGACGGTGGAGACGGGGTCGCGCGTCCGGCGCAGGCGGATCGCCGCGCGGTGGAGCCGCAGGCCGAGCACGTGCTGGTGGGGCGTCGTGCCGACCACCTGTCGGAACGTGCGCAGGAAGTGATAGCGGCTCATCGCCGCGTCGCGGGCGAGCCCCTCGAGCGAGAGCCGCGTGTGGGCCTCCGCCTCGATCCGTCGCAGCGCGGCGGTCACGCGGCGCTCGTCCCGACGACGCAGGGGATGGGAGCCGGGGCTGGTGCCGGAGAGCAGCGCGGCGACGGCGCCCGCCAGGCGCAGGGCCAGCTCCTCGAGCGCTTCCGCGTCTCCGTCGTCGCGCGCCGACTCGGCTTCGGCCCACAGCGCGGCCAGCTGCGGCGAGGGTGGGAGGTTCGGCCGCGCGAAGTCCAGGCGCCGCGCGTCCGGGATCTCGGCGAGCAGTGACTCCATCCACTCGGGCTGGACGTGGAGGGCGAGACAGCGGTCGCCGCGCGCGTGCTCGTGACCGCACTCGAAGCAGGCGTCGGCATTGCCGAGCAGGATCGAGCCCGGTGCCATCACCGCCGCACCCTGGGACGACCGGTACTGGAAGGTGCCGGCCGTGACGACGGCGATGCAGACGGTCTCGTGCCGCTCCTCGTAGGCCCGGTCGCCGGGGCCGGCCTCGCACACGACGTCGCGCACCTGCCATCCGGCGCCCGAAGCCAGCAGACGCGAGGTCGTGGTCACCGCGCGCACGGTAGCAATTTCTCCCAGGTCACCTGGAAGAGGACGCAGTAGACCAGCAGAGGCACGGGGTCCGCGACCCGGACCGAAACCACGACGAGGAGTCCGATGAGAGTCACCTTCCCGCTGAGCCTGTTCTCCCCCGCCCTGCTCCTGTGCGCGTGCAGCACACCGGGCACCCACGCGGCGACCGCCGACTCTCCGGGCAGCTCGCCGCTCGGTGACGTCCTGCACAGCGACGGCCCCGCCCCGGACCGCGCCGCCGAGCTAGGCCTGTACACCTTCCTGATCGGGCACTGGGACACCGAGCTCGTCGCCTACGCGGAGGACGGCACGCGCCACGAGAGCCGAGGCGAGATCCACGCCGGCTGGGTGCTCGAGGGCCGCGCGATCCAGGACGTCTGGATGACGCCGCCGCGCGCCGAGCGCGCGGTAGGCGCGCCCGCGCTGCCGGTCACGGGCTCCTGGTACGGCACGACGCTGCGGGTCTTCGACCCGAAGCTCGACGCCTGGCACGTCCTGTGGAGCGATCCCGCCACGCAGGTGTACACGCACCAGATCGGCCGCGCCCAGGGCCGGGACATCGTGCAGGTCGGCGCGATGCCCTCGGGCGCCGTGCTGCGCTGGAGCTTCACCGGGATCGAGCCCGATTCCTTCCACTGGCTCGGCGAGATCTCGACCGACGGGGGCGCCACGTGGCGCCTCCAGGTCGAGGTCTTCGCCCGCCGCTCCGGGGCCGTCTGAGCGCGGCACCCGACCAGAGGAGATTGCGTCATGACCTTCCGAGGATCCTGCCTGTGCCGGGAAGTCGGGTACGAGATCGCTGCGCCTGACGGCCAGGCCGCCCATTGTCACTGCTCGATGTGTCGGAAGTGGAGCGGAGCCCCGCTCATGACCTACGCCGGCTTCGCGAAGCAGGGATTCCGCTGGACCCGGGGCGAGGCGCTGCTCGCCCGCTTCGCCTCGTCCGAGGGCATCGCGCGAGTGTTCTGCAGCCGCTGTGGATCGAACCTCGCCGCCTGGCCCTCGGACCCATCGCCCCAGGCCTGGGTGGCGATGGGCACCCTCGACGACGACCTCGGCGTGAAGCCCTCCGTCCACATGTTCGTCGGGTCCAAGGCGCCCTGGTTCGAGATCACCGACGGACTCCCCCAGCGCGAGGAGTCCTGAAGCCATCGATCGGGCCCGCCTCGGCGCGCCGGACGTCAGCGAAGCCCCGGCGCGTCGAAGCGCCCGTTGCCGTCGACGTCGACGAAGACCGGGTTGCTGAAGGCGGTGGCGACGAAGCCCGGAGCGATCACCTCGGTGTAGGGACCGGGGTGGTCGGCGATCCAGGCCTCGGGATCGACGTCGAGGGGAGCACCGGCCTCCAGGGTGAGGAACGCGTCGCGCTCGAGCGCGAGATCGAGCGAGCCCTCGCGCTCGGGCGAGGCGTGGACGACTTCCCCGTTGCGCAGCACGCGAACCTCGTCCACCGGTACCCAGCTCGCGGCGTCCACCTGCCAGGAGACTCGGGTGCGACCGCCGGGCGCCGCCGCCAGATCGCCCGATGCTGCACCGTTGGCGGTGAACCGCCGCACGCGCGGCCCCGTGGTGCCGAAGCTGCGCCCCGCGCGCAGTGCGGCGTCGAAGCGCTCCGGATCGTCTCCCCGCTCCCCGACGTAGACGTAGTTGCGGGGGTAGGCGGCGAGCTTGTCGGGAGCGTGGGTATCCGAGTTGGCGGTGGCCGTCCGCCGCACGCCCTGACGCAGCAGCGCGTACCAGTCGGCGCGCACCGCCCGGTAGCGCGCGTAGGAGTCGCCGTTCATCACCTCGAGGGCGTCGAAGTCGAGGGCGCGGGTGCCCTCGGAGCCGGTCGCGCGCACGAGCGCCCCGTTCTCCGGCGCGTCGATCGGAAGGGTGGGATCGAAGGCCCGCCCCTCGCCGAGATGGGCGAAGAAGGCGTCGTTGGTGTCGCCCGCCGCGAGCTGGTCCGGTGTCGGGCGCGGGTGGTTGAGCTGCACGACGCGGGCGCCGAAGGCGCCGCGCAGCTCCTCGTAGAGCGCGCCCACGGCGCGGTTCTGACTCGGGGGCGCACCGTGGCGGTGGGCATCGGCCCGGTAGGGGATCGGCCACGCGTTGTGGTGGCCGATCGTCCAGGGCGCCGCGTCGCTCGGCGCGCTGCCCGTCACCTCGACACCGGGCACGACGCGGATGCGGCCGGCCAAATCGAGACGCGCGACCGCGGGCCGGTAGTCCGCCACGTGGTCGTGGTCGGTAGCGACGATCACGTCCACCCCCTCGGCGACGAAGCGCCGCAAGCGGTCCTCGTCGGGGGCCTGGGAATCGTCGCTCGCCTCGCCGTGCACGTGGAGGTCGGCGATGACGAAGCCCGGGATCGGCTCGAGCGGCCGCAGCGCGAAGGGCTTCACCGCCGCGCGCTCCCCCTCGGCCGACACCTCGACGGTCTGGCTCGCCAGCTCCCAGTCGAGCCCGCGCGTCGCCGTCAGCGCATAACGACCCGGAGCCAGAGCCACCTCGCGCGGGTCCCGGTCGTTGCCGAGGAACACGACGGACGAGGTGGCGGTGGCGCCGGCGAGCGGCGCCCCGTCCAGGGTCGCGCCGAGCAGGTCGTCGCCGAACACGGGGTCGGGCGTCCCGTCGCGACCGCGGATCTCGACGCGGCCCGGTCCTGCGTCGGCGAAGGCCGGCGCCGCGAAGACGAGCCGCGCAGGCTGCGGGAGGTCCCGGAACGTCACCGGCGCGACCTCGCCGGCGCGGATGCGGAACGGCACGCGCTGGGGCCGTGCGTACTCGGCGCGCAGCTCGGCCACGAAAGCGCCGGGGAACAGGGGAACGCGGAACTTCAGCGCGGCGTCGGCCGGGCCGACCAGCTCGAGCTGGGTGACCGGAGCCCCCGTTTCCGTCTCGACCGACAGCGAGCCGCGCCGCCCCCCCAGTCGCACCGACCCCGTGAGCACTTCGGCCTCAGAAGCGTCCCTCTCCCCCCGCAGCGCGGCCCGGATCCCCTCGACGTCGCGGCGTCCGGACACGAGCAGCCGCCGTTCGTAGGCCCACACCGCACCGGGCTCCATGCGCCGGAACAGAGCGCGCACGAGCGATCCCAGTCCGAGCTCCTCGACCGGCGGATCGCCGATCAGCGCGAAAACGAGGGTCGCGTGCTCGCCCGCGGTCCCGAACAGCGGGAGGCCACGCGCCGACCGCTCCGGAGCGAGCAAGGCGTACGCGATCGGCGGGAGACCGGGGACGCCCAGCAGGCCCGCGTGGTCGAAGGTCGCCAGCGCGCCGAGCGAGTCGAGGATGTTCGCGGTCATGCCGCGCAGCGCGAAGCCCCGGGTGCGCGCCGGGAGCAGGCTGTCGCCGAGGAAGCCGCGGCCGCCCCGGCCACCGCGCATCCACACGTCGCCGAAGGCGAACAGCGAAGCGGGCTCGGAGCCGGTGTTGGTGAGGGTGGTCGCGATCCGTACGAAGGACTCGCCCGGGCGCACCTCGTAGACCGTCTCGACGCGAACCGCCGCGATCGCCGGGCTCTCCGGAACGAGAGGGTCGAGCCAGCGGGACCACCAACCGCCCCGCTCGATCGCGCGCAGACCCGGGCTGGTGACGACGATCCGGGCGAAGCGACCGGCCGGATCGATCTCCGCGCGGATCGCGTCGTAGCCCACGACCACGCGCTGCGAGAGATTCACTAGAGGCGAGAGGCGCGCGAACTGATCCTCGCCGGCCCGGTCGCGCAGTCCGACGTCGACGATCGTCCCGCCGTGGGTGAGCAGTCCGTAGGCGCGGGAGACGTCGTCGATCACCACCTCGACGACGTCGTTGGCGAGCCACCAGTCGCCTACGCCGCCGATCGCATCGGGGCCGCCGATCGCCAGCTCTGACGCCGTGGCCGGGGAGATCTGCTCCGCGCGCAGATCGGAACGCGCCTCCCCCGCGAGCACGAGAGCCGCGGCGACGACGAGCGCCGCTCGGATCACCCCAGTCCGAGCTTGCGCGAGATGATCACCTTCATGATCTCGTTGCTGCCAGCGTAGATCGACTGCACCGCGGCGTCCGCGTAGTCGCCGGAGATCGGGTACTCGCTCATGAAGCCGTAGCCGCCGTGGAGCTGGAGGCACTCGGAGGTGAGGCGCTTCTGGAGGTCGGTGGTCCACCACTTCGCCATGCTCACCTCGGTGACGATCTCCTCGCCGCGCACGTGGGCGGCGAGCAGCGCGTCCACGAAGGACTGACCGATCTCCACCTCGGTCGCCAGCTCGGCCAGCCGGAACTGGGTGTTCTGGAAGGCGGCGATCGGCCGACCGAAGGCGTGGCGCTCCCGGGTGTACTCGATCGTGTCCTCGAGGGCGCGGCGGCTCGAAGCGACCGCGGCCACCGAGATCGTGAGCCGCTCCTGCTGGAGCATGTTCATCAGCATCTTGAAGCCGCGGCCCTCCTGCCCGAGCAGGTTCGAGACCGGCACCCGGCAGCTCTCGAAGAAGAGCTCGCTCGTGTCCTGGCCCTTCAGGCCCAGCTTCTCCAGGTTGCGCCCGCGGCGGAATCCGGGCCGGTCGCCCTCGACGAGGATCAGGCTGATTCCGTCGTGGGGCGGACTCGCCTTCGGGTCGGTCTTCGCCACGACGATCACCAGGTCGCTGATCTGGCCGTTGGAGATGAAGGTCTTGGCGCCGTCGATCACGTACTCGTCGCCCGAGCGGATCGCCCGCGTCTGCACGTTGGCGAGGTCGGAGCCGGTGCCGGGCTCGGTCATCGCCACGGCCAGGATCACGTCGCCCGAGATCGCCGGCCGCAGCCAGCGCTCCTTCTGCTCCGGCGTGCCGTACTCGCGCAGGTAGGGCATGCAGATGTCGGAGTGCAGGGAGAGCATCATCGCGTGGGCGCGGATCCGCGCCATCTCCTCGATCACGATCGCGTCGAACAGGAAGTCGCCCCCGGCGCCGCCGTACTCTTCGGGCTGGTTCGCACCGAGGAAGCCCGCCTCCCCGACCTTCTTCCAGGTGGCCTTGTCGGTGGTGCCGGCGCGGTTCCAGGCCTCCACCCGGGGCGCGATCTCGGCCTCGGCGAAGCGGCGGAACTCGTTTCGGAACAGCTCGTGCTCGTCGCTGAAGATGACTCGGCGCATGGCCGCAAGGGTAGCGGGAATCGGTCTACAGGCGCCTCCACATCCGGGTGCCGAGGACGACGACCAGGCCGGTGAGCAGCGCGGTGGGGAGCCAGCCGGCGATCGCAGGCGGCAGCGTGTGACCGTAACCGAGCGAGGTGCCGACGCCGGTCAGCAGGACGTGCGCCACCGCCAGGACGCCGCTGACCAGCAGTGTCTGGGCGGGCGTCGGGAAGGGCGGCCCGGTCACGGCGAACAGCAGCACCGAGAAGGGCAGCACGATGCACGCCAGGGCCTCGACGAGCTTCACGTGATAGTCGACGCGCAGCGACGTGGTGTCGACGCCCTCGGCGGCCACCTGGTCGATCTCCCGGGCCAGCTGTCCCAGGGAGAGGTGCATGGTGTCGATCTCCGAGGAGAACTCCTCACCCAGGTCGGCGTAGGATCGCGCGGGCACGAGCACGACCCGATCGTCGCCGAGCTCCAGGCGCGAGGGATCGCGCAGGTGCCACACGCCGGCGCCGATGTAGTTGGCAGCGTGCGCGTCGGAGCGACTCACGGGCAGACCGTCCTCCCCCAGCTCGTAGAGGGTCAGGTCGCGCGCCTCGCCGCTCTCCACGTCGAAGCGGGCGGCCTGGATCAGATGGCTGCCGGCGCGGATCCACACCGCGGTCTTCCGGCTCTCGGCGAGCTTCTCGTAGTAGTCCGCTTTGATCTCGGTCTGCTTCAGCTGGTCGGCGAGCGCGTTGGTACGAGGCACCACCGCGTTGCGCAGCAGGAAGTAGGCCGGGGTCACCGCGACCGAGATCGCCAGCACCGGCGCCAGCGCCCGCACCGCCGGAATGCCGCACGCGCGCATCCCGAGCAGCTCGCCGTCGGCGGCGAGCAGGCTGGCGATCAGCGCGCTGCCCACCATCAGCGCCATCGGCACCACGCGCGACGCGAGCAGCGGCACGCGCGACGCGTAGAAGCGCAGCACCTCGTCGCCGCTCGCGCGGTAGCGCGCGAACCACTCCAGTCGCTCCATCACGTCCACCATCAGATAAGCCGTCAGCAGGACGCCGAAGGCGATCGCGGCCAGCTCGACGAAGCGCGCCGACACGTAGCGCGGCAGGGCGCGCCGACGCGTCTTGTCGGGGCGCCGGCCCGGCATCGCCACGAGCGGGTGCTCCCGTGTCGGCCGATCGAGGGAGCGGCGCAGCACCCCCTCGCGACGCGCCAGCACGAACGAGATCGACGCCAGTACGGCGAGCAAGGCGTCGGGCAGCCAGACGCCTCCCGCCACCGAGACGAAGCCGGCCTGGGCGAGGCCCTCGCCGAGCTGGGCCAGTGCGAAGGTGGCGACCGTGACGGCGATCCCGAGCACCGCGCCGCCCGCGCGCGAGAGGTGGCTGCGCATCAAGCACAGCGGCACGGCGAGCAGGCCGAGCAGCAGGGTGGTGATCGGGGTGGCGATGCGCCGATGCCACTCGCGCGTGGCGCCCCGCACCAACGCGTGGTCGCCGACGTCGAGGGTGGCGTGGCGCAGCGCCTCGAGGGAGAGGGCCTGGAAGCGCTCATGCGGATCCCAGGGCCGCGTCTCGTCGCTGCTCGGCAGCACCGTCGTCATCGCCTCGAAGCGGAACAGGCGCGGGCCGAGCTCGGGCGACAGCACCAGGCTCCCGTGCTGGAGCGTGAGCCGGGGCGAGCCGCCCTCCCCCGCCTCCACACGGCCGCTGCGCGCGAAGATCGTCTGGCTGAGGTCGGGCACCCAGAGCAGCACGCCGCGCAGCTCGTCGCCCCGGGCGGCGACCTCGCGGGCCTCGAGCTGCCATCCCCCGAAGCGGTTGACGACCCCCGCGCGGATCTGGGTCCAGGGCTGGTTGCGGGCGATCCGGTCGAGGTCCCGGTCGAGGGTGCGCCGGGCAGCCGGCGCGCCGAACAACGTCAGCGCCGCCGTCAGCGCCGCGAGCACGGCGGCGATCCGACCGACCGGAGCGACCAGGCGCGCCGCGTTGATCCCCGAAGCCTCGAGCGCGAGGATCTCCCGGTCGGCGCCGAGCCGGCCCAGCGCCACCAGGGAGCCGATCAGTCCGGCGAAGGGCAGCACCGTCGCCGCCACCGGAACCGCCTCGAGGAAGGCGATGCGCGCCATGGCGAGTGCGCCGACACCGCGGTTCAGCACCAGCTCGGTGAAGCCGATCAGGTCCCGTGTCAGGACGACGACGGTGAGGCCGGCCAGCGCGATCGCCGTCGGTGCCAGGGCCTCGCACGCGACGTAGCGCGAAAGGGTGGCGCCGGGATGGCGGATCGCGGACTCGGGTCCGGCCATGCTGGGCACGTCGTCTCAGCGGGGGAGCAGGAGCGGGGCTTTCGGCGCGGGCAGAGGGCGGCCGCGAAGGACGCGGAGCACTCGCGGCCCCGTGGGGCATGACCCGCTCACGGACGGAGGTCCCATTGACAAGGGAATGGGCTCACCGCAGTCTTCGGGCCTCCCCCTCTCGAGGCCGGATCCTAGAGCGCCGAAGCGACTCCGAGCAACGGCGTGGCGGCACGATTCTCCCGCGCAGCGTGCGGCCCTGTCGAAGGGAGCCATGAAGGCGGTCGTTCTGAGCGCCGGGCAAGGGAAGCGCCTGCTGCCCTTGACGGCGAAGAATCCCAAGTGCCTGCTGCCGGTGCTCGGCGACGAGCCGCTGCTCGGCTGCCAGCTGCGGAGTCTGGCCCGCCGCGGACTCGAGCGGGTGGTGGTGGTGACCGGCTTCGGAGCGGAGCGGGTCGAGCGCTGGCTGTCCTCCAACCCGGTCCCCGGGCTGCGCGTGGAGACGCTGTTCAACCCCTTCTTCGGGAGCTCCGACAACCTGGTCACCTGCTGGCTCGCCCGCGGGGTGATGAGCGACGACTTCCTGCTCCTGAATGGCGACACGCTGTTCGAGGACGCGGTGCTCGATCGCGTCCTGGCATCGCCCCCCGCGCCCGTCAGCGTCGCGGTAGACCGCAAGCGGCTCTATGACGACGACGACATGAAAGTCGCCCTGGACGAGAACGGACGCCTGGTGGCGATCGACAAATGGCTGCCGCCGGCGATGGTCGGGGCGGAATCGATTGGCCTGCTGGCCTTCCGCGACTCCGGCCCGAAGCTCTTCGTCGAGGGGCTGGAGCGTGCGGTCCGCCGCCCCGAGGCGCTCAAAGGTTGGTATCTATCCGTCATCCATACGATCTCCCGGACCACGGCGGTCGAGACGATCTCGATCCGCGGCCTGTGGTGGCGGGAGGTCGACTGCCCCGACGACCTCGACCGGGTGCGGCGCGAGCTGCTCGCCCCGCGGGTCGCCATCTCCGCTTAGCCTTCCTCCCCCATTTCGCTATTCACATCAGCCCGCCTCCTCTGGAGGGTTCATCCCATGCAGATTCGCGATGTCTCGGTCGGTGGTGATTCTCCGCTGTTGCTGATCTCCGGCCTCAACGTGATCGAGAGCCTCGACGCCACGCTCGCCTGCGCCGAGGGCGTTGCCGAGCTCGCCGAGCGGCACGGCCTGCCGGCCGTGTTCAAGGCGTCCTTCGACAAGGCCAACCGCTCCCACCGCGAGTCGTACCGGGGCCCCGGTCTCGACGAGGGGCTGCGCATCCTCGAGCGGGTGAAGGCCACCTCGGGTCTACCGGTGACCACGGACGTGCACGAGCCGGGCCAGGCGAAGATGATCGCCGAGGTGGCGGAGCTGCTGCAGATCCCGGCCTTCCTGTCGCGCCAGACCGACCTGGTGAAGGCGTGCGCGGAGACGGGGCTCCCTCTGAACGTGAAGAAGGGCCAGTTCATGGCGCCCGACGACATCGTCCATGTCGTCGAGAAGGCGCAGAGCTTCGGAGCCGGCGGCGTGATGGTGACCGAGCGCGGCTCGAGCTTCGGCTACCACGATCTGGTCGTGGACATGCGCGGACTGCTGCTGATGCGCGAGGTGGTGCCGGTCGGCTTCGACGCCACGCACGCGGTGCAGCACCCGGGCGCTGGCGAGCGCGCCAGCTCGGGCGACCGCCGCTTCGTGGCGCCGCTCGCGCGCGCCGCCGCGGCGCTCGGCATCGACGCGCTGTTCGTCGAGACCCACCCGGATCCCGAGCACGCGCCCTGCGACGGTGCGTGCCAGATCCGCCTCTCCGATCTCGACGCGTTGCTCGACGAGGTGTTGGCGATTCGCGAGACCCGCGTCGGGGGAGCGAGAGCCGAGCGGAGATGAGCCAGAGGCGTCCCGCGGGCCCGACACGCAGCGTCCCGGAGCGCATCGTGCTCGAGCCGCGGCGCGACGTCCCGGCCAGCCCGCTGCCTCCGGTCCGCATCTTCCTCGGCACCGAGCCGGCTCAGCACCGCGCCGAGCGCGTGTTCGTGTGGTCGGTGGAGCGCGTGCGCGACCCGGGGCGACGCTACGAGATCCACATGATGAAGGACCTCGCCGGCTTCGACCCGCGGCACTGGACGACCGGCTTCACCAACTACCGCTTCGCGATTCCGCACTTCGCCGGCGGCGCGGGCCGCGCGATCTACAACGACGTCGACCAGGTGTACCGCGCCGATCCGGCGCTGCTCTTCGACGCCGACCTCGAGGGCCACGGCTATCGCGCGATCGAGCCGAACGACACCTCGGTGATGCTGATCGACTGCCAGCGGATGGCGGCGCCCTGGACGCTCGACGCCGCGCGCCGCGAGGGCAAGCGCGCGCTGCATCGCCGCGCCGGTGCGGTGCCGGGCCTGTGGGGCGCCCTCGACCCGGTGTGGAACGTACGCGACGACGAGCGGCCTCCGGAGGAGGCGCGGGTGATCCACTTCACGACGCTGCACACTCAGCCCTGGCGTCCCTTCCCCGAGCGCTTCGCCTACCAGCCCAACCCGGTGGGTTCGGTCTGGCACAACCTCGAACGGGAGGCGGATGCGCAGGCGTTCCTGGTCCATACGCGGGAGCACCCGAGCGATCGCTACGCGGACTGGTGGCAGGCCTGGCAGCGGCGCGCAGCGCAGCGGAGCCCGGATCCACGCGACTGGCGGCCCCCGGCCCCCGGCGAGGCTCCGCCCGGGCCCCTTGCCGAGCGACACCTGCGGGCCTGGATCGCCGACGCGCCCGAGGAGGACGTCCCCTGGCTGCTGGCCGAGCTGTGCGCCAGCGCCCGCGAGCGCGTCGTGCTGCGGCTCCCGCGCGGCGGCACCCGGCGCGAGGGCCAGGCCTGGGAGGACCGGCTCGCGGCGGCGGCCCGCGCGCACCCGGATCTGACCACCGAGCTGGCGTTCGGCACCGCGCGCCGCGGCGGAGGGCGCTGGGCGCGCTCCACGCCCCCGCGCGTCTGGGTGCTGTGCGACGACCGGCCGGGCAACGTCACGCAGGCGATGGGGCTCGCCGAGGCGCTGGGCTGGCCCTTCGAGGTGAAGCATCTGCGCTTCCGCGCGGCCGCCCGCCTGCACAACCGGATGCTGGGAGCGTCGGCCCGCGGTGTCGACCGCACCGCGTCGTCGCCGCTCGAGCCGCCCTGGCCCGACCTGGTGATCGCAGCGGGCCGGCGCACCGCTCCCGTCGCTCTGTGGGTCCGCGAACGCGCCCGCGGACACGCACGCCTGGTGATGCTGGGACGCAAGGCAGGTGACGACGCCGAGTGCTTCGACCGCGTCGTGACCCCGACCTACACACGACTGTTTTCCCATCCCCGGCGCATCGAGACCCGGACACCGCTCCACCGCGTCACGCGGGAAGTGATCGCCAAGGCCTCGGAGGAGTGGCGAGATCGGCTCGGCGACGCGCCCTCCCCGCGCATCGCGGTCCTGGTCGGCGGCACCTCGGGCCAGTACCGGCTCGATGCCGCCGTCGCGCGACGACTCGGCGCGGACTGCGCCGCGCTCGCCCGCAAGTGCGGCGGCTCGCTCCTGGTGACGACGAGCCGCCGGCTCGGCGCCCACGCCGCCGACGCTCTGTGCGAGGGTCTCGGCGACGTCTCCTTCTTCCACCGATGGCAGCCCGGGGACCCGACCGATCCGTACCTCGGCCTGCTCGCCCACGCCGACGCGTTCGTGGTCACCGGCGACAGCGAGTCGATGCTGACCGAGGTCACCTCACTGGGGAAGCCGGTGGCGATCTACCCGCTGCCCGTGCGCAGCTCCTTCCGCGCCCTGTCGGTGGCGAGCGAGTGGGTGTGGCGGCGCGCCACCTCCGCGCCGCGCGGCCCGCGCGGCACCCCGCGGCCTCAGATCGGACTGGAGCGCTGGTGTGGAAAGGCGATCGAGCGCGGCTGGGTACGGCCGTCCCGCGACCTCGACCGGCTGCACGCGGCGCTCGTGGAGCGCGGCGCCGCTCAGCTCTTCACCGGCTCGCTGCCCGTCACCCGCGCGGCGGCCGACGACGGCGAGCGCGAAGCCGTGGCCGCGGCGGTCCGAGATCTGATGGGTGTCCGATGAGCGCCCTGCGCTCCGTCGCGCGCGCCCGTCCCGACACCGCGCGGGAAGCCGCGGCCTGACATGCAGACGTGGGCCGCCCTGATCCTCGCGGGACGCCGCGGGGCCGACGATCCCCTGGCGCGCTCGCGCGGCGCCAGCCACCGCGCGCTGATCGAGGTCGCCGGCGTTCCGATGCTCCTGCGCGTCTGGCGCGCGCTGCGCGCATCGCAGAGGATCACGAGCATCTGCGTGAGCATCGACGTGCCCGAAGCGCTCGACGCGGTGCCCGAGCTGGCCGCGGCGCGCGCGGACGGCTCGCTCACCGTGCACGCGAGTCGGGAGTCGCCGGCGCGCAGCGTCGCCGATGCGCTCGCCAACCGCGGCGACGATCCGCTCCTGGTCACCACCGCCGATCACGCGCTGCTGACCGGTCCTCGCGTGGACGGCTTCCTCGACGCGGCCGCGGCCACCGGCGCCGACGTCGCCGTGGGGGTGGTCGAGCGGATGACGCTCGCCGACGAGGCGGCGCGGGAGGCGCGCACCTGGATTCGTTTGCGCTGCGGCGCCTATACCGGTGCGAACCTGTTTGCGTTCCTGCACCCGCGCGGGCGGCGCGCGGCCGAGTTCTTCGCCCGCGCCGAGCGCTACCGCAAGCGGCCCTGGCGGATGGTCACGGCGCTCGGTCCCTCGCTCGGCATCGAGTACCTGGCCGGCACCCTCGACCTGGAGAGCGCCTGCCGCCACCTGTCGCGCAGCACGAAATCGTCGGTTCGGGCGGTCAAGCTCACCGACGGTGCCCTGGCGATCGACGTGGACAAGGCCTCCGACCTGGTGCTCGCGGAGCAGTATTTGGCCGGCGCGGCCTCCGAGTAGCTCGTCCGCTCAGGTCAGGAGCGCACCCGAGGCGTCGCCTCGCGCGGTGAAGCGCCGGGCGACGGGATCCCAGATACGCGCGCGGCAGCGGATCGCGAAGCGGCCCGGCCGCGCCGGCTCGATGTCGTAGAGGTGGTACCCGGCGGCTCGATCCGGCGACGGCCCGCCATGCGACGCCGACGGCACGCCGACCACGGGGATCGGTCCGGCCGGTCCCGGCAACGAGCCTACGTGGGTGCGATGGAGGTGACCGTGCAGCACCAGCTCGGCCCCCCGGCGCCGGAGCACGGCGGCGAAGTCGCGCGCGTCGTGCAGCGCGCGCCGCCACGAGGTGACGCCGGGCAGCGGGGGGTGGTGGATGAGGACGACGCGACAGCGCTGCTCGTCGCCGAGCCGCTCGAGCAGGTGGTCGACGCGCGCGAGCTGCTGCGCGCCGACCCGACCCGAGGCGAGCAAGGGCAGCGTCGGCTGCGCCGTGCACACACCCACCAGCGCGAGCCCGTCGCGCAGGCGCAGGCTCGGGAAGGGCACGTCGGGATCGCCGCCGTGGGCGGCGGCCTCCGCGTCGCTCGCCAGGTAATCGCTCCAGCTGCACCAGCCGCGCTCGGCGGAGCCCGCCACATAGGCGTCGTGATTGCCGGGAATCGCGCTCACCCGCTCGGGAGGACCGATGCGCGCCAGCCAGCGGGCGGCCTCCCGGAACTCCTCCTCCAGGGAGATCTGCGTGAAGTCGCCGGTGACCGCGATCTGGTCGGGCGCCATTCGCGCGAGGTCGTCGAGCAGCGCCTCGAAGACGGCGGGCCGATAGCGGTGACGGCGGCGAAGCTGCCAGGAGAGCCAGCCGAGCGCTCGCTTCGACAGCAGGGGAGCCACACCATCGACATGGACCCGGGTCGCGTGGAGATCGGAGATGTGAGCGAGGGTGACGATGGAGGACTCCGGAGGGGAGCAGCCTAACCCAGCTCGAAACCCTGTGATAGGCTGGCCACGCTCGATGATCGCCGCGTCTTCCGAATCCACTTCGGCTCCCGCGCCGGTGCCCGCGGTATCGGAGCACGCGTCGAAGGAGCCCGCGTCGTCGGCACCCGCGAGATCGATGCCCGCGGGCTGGGTGGTTCGCCGCGCGCCGACGGCCTCGGGATGGCACCGCGACCGCGAGGTTCGCATCTGGGGCCTCGCCCCGGAAGAGCGCCTGCTGCGCGCGCTGCGGCGCGCTGGCTGTCGCGATCCGCAGGTCGTCGATCCCGCCGCTCCGCCGCGCGCGACCGGAGACGTGCTGGCGCTGCGCGCCGACGTCGTGCTCGACGAGCGCCTGGTCGTGGGGCTGCGCGCGTCCCCGGGCACCTGGATTGCCGCTCCTGCGCTGGGGCCGATCGCGGCCCACTGCCCGGCGGAGCGCGCCGCGGCCGTCTGCCGGGCGCTGGAGTCCGCCCGCAGCGAGCCGCTGGCGGGCATGCGCCGCGCGACGGCCTCGGAGCTCGCGCCCGCGTACGACGCCCGACTGCGCAAGCGCGAGCTCCCCTACGTGCTCCCGGCGACCCCGGAGAGCGCCGCCCGGATCGAGGAGCGCACCTTCGACGCCGCCTACAAGGGCGCGACCGATCTGATCACGAAGTGGGTCTGGCCGCGGCCGGCGGCAGCCGTCACGCACTGGTGTGCGACGCGCGGCGTGCATCCCAACACGGTCACGCTGGGGAGCGCACTGCTGGCGGTCGCCGCGGCGCTCCTGTTCGCGCGGGGCGCCTTCGCCGTGGGCCTCGTGTGCGCGTGGGCGATGACGTTCCTCGACACGGTCGACGGAAAGCTGGCGCGTGTGACGCTCACCTCGAGCCGACTGGGCGCGTGGCTCGATCACGGCCTCGACCTGATCCACCCGCCCTTCTGGTGGTGGGCCTGGAGCATCGGTCTGGGTCCGGGGCACGCGCTCGCGACGGCGGTGGTGATCGGCGGCTACCTGGCGGGTCGCGCGCTCGAGGGAGCGTTCCTCGCCGGCTTCGGCTTCGAGACCCATTGCTGGCGTCCGATCGACGGGCTCTTCCGCACGATCACCGCGCGGCGCAATCCGCACCTGATCCTGCTCACGGTGGGCGTGCTGGACGGACGCCCCGACCTGGGCCTGGTGATGGTGGCGTCGTGGACCGTCGCCTCGCTCGCCTTCCATGGCTTGCGGCTCGCTCAGGCGGTGCGACGGCGCGCCCGCGGCGAGGTGATCGCGCCCTGGGAGGGATGAGAGCCGCCGTCGCGCTGCTGGGGATCGCCGCGTCGCTCGGGGCGTGTGGAGCGGCTCGCGCACAGACGCTGCCCGAGGGAGACTGCGCCGGCGTCTACTGGGATCTCACCGCCCTGTTCGCCACGGGAGATCGACTCTACGCCCGGGTGCTGGTCACCCGCGCCGGACCCGGAGAACGCGCGGCGGCCGGAATCGGTCACTGGATCGAGCGCGACGGCCGCGCGACCCCCTTCCAGAACGGCCGCGCCGACGGCCGCTTCGAGCTCGATCCGAGTGGACCCCGCCTCCGCATCGGCTCCACCCGTCTCGACCTGGCGGGCCCGACCCTCCGCTTCGAGGTGGACAACGACAAGCGCGGGGTGAAGATCGCGCTCTCGATCGAGGCGGCGGTCGAGAGCGCGTCCGATCCCCTCTTCGCCGGCGATCCGGAGATCTCGGTGCTGTCCCTGGGACGGCCCGTGGAGGGGCGCCTCTGGCGCACGGGCATGGACGCGCCGCGGGCCGTGCGCGGCTTCGCCTCGTTCGTGCGCACCCGCCATCGCGCCCGCGAGCGCGATCTCCTGCTGGCGCGCATCGACGTCCACCGCCTCGTCGGACCCGGCGGCCGCCCTGCTCGTCTACCAGCGCCGCCCCGACGGCAGCGCCCAGAGCTGGGTCGGCTGGCGGAGCGGCGACGGGCGGACTGGGGAGCTTCGCCCCACCGAGTTTCTCCTCGAGGACTGGCGCCCGGGGGGGACCCGGGACGGAACGCCACTGCCGCGCGTCTTGCGGTCGAAAGGCCACGCGCTCGCCGGGTCGATCGAGGTCGGACCCGCCCGTCTCTCGATCGATCCCCTGGACGCTCTACCGCGGCTCGTGCGGATGCTGTACTGGTTCGGTGACCGTCCCCGGCGCCTGTGGGCAGACGCGACCCTGGCATGGACCACCGGAACCGCCGGGGTGGCGGCAGAAGCGCGCGAGGCGCTGCCGGGCGGTGCGGCGATCGCGAGCTTCACGTTCCTCCGCCCCCCGGACGAATGGTTGGGAAACCCGGATTCCGGAGGATGAGCCGTTGCGAACCCCGCGGATCGGTGTCCTGAACAACCTGCGCGCGGGCCGGAAACGGCCCCAGTCGTCGGAGGTCTTCGAGGTGCTCCGGCGGCACCCCCAGGTCCTGCAGGTCGACACCGACAGCTCCTGCGCGCTCTCCGACGCGCTCGCCGAGCTGGAGCGCAGCGAGGTGGACGTGCTGGTCACCAACGGCGGTGACGGGACGGTCCAGTACGCGCTGACCGAGCTGCTCCAGGACCCCGCGCGCACGCGCTTGCCCGCAGTCGCGCCGCTGTGCGGCGGACGCACGAACATGACCTCCAAGGACCTGGGCGCCGACCGCAACCCCGCGCGCGGCCTCCTGCGCGTGATCGAGGCGGCCGAGGCCGGTCAGCTCGACTCGCTGTCGGTCTCGCGCCCGGTGCTGCGCGTCCGCTCGTCGCGCCGGCGCGACGACCAGTACGGGATGTTCTTCGGCGCCGGTCTGATCCACCGCGCGATCGGCGTCGTGCACCGCGTGTTCCCGCCCGGCCGCAGCCAGGGCCTGTTCGGCGCGAGCCTGGTGACGGGCGCGCTGCTCGCGAAGGTCCTGTTTCGGCCCACCGAGGGCATCCTGACCCCCGACAAGTGCGCGGTGCGCGCAGAGGGCCGGGAGCTGATCGACACCGAACTCTACCTGCTGATCGCGAGTACGCTCGACCACCTGTTCCTGCGCATGAATCCCTTCTGGGGCGAGGGGACGGGCGGCGTGCGCCTCACGGCGATCGCGAGCCGCGCCCAGCAGATGGCCCGCGCCGCACCGGCCATCCTCTCCGGGCGCGTTCCCAGCTGGCTCACCGCCGACCGCGGCTACACGAGCGTGCGGGCCGAGCACGCCGGCATCCGCATGAGCTGCGGGTTCACCGTCGACGGGGAGCTCTTCGATCCGGAGCCCGAGGAAGAGGTGGAGCTGCTCGCCGACCGCCGGATCACCTTCCTGCGGGCCTAGCCTTTGCGGGGGCCCGCCTTCGCTCGCCTCCGGCTCGCTGCGCGTCGACCGGCGCTCGCGCCGGCCTCCTTGCCTTTGCGAGGGCCCGCCTTCGCCCGCTTGCAGGTGCTCCTCGCGGCCGAGCAGGCGTCGACCGTGTCGCCCGAGGCGTCGGCGCTGTGCGACGCGATCCGCGCCAAGCACGGCGCTGCGGTGGCGGCGGTCGTGTTCTACGGCTCGTGCCTGCGGCGCAGCACGGCCGAGGGCGTGCACGACTTCTACGTCGTCGTCGACGACTACGCCGCGGCCTACGCGTCGCGGTGGTTGGCCCGGGTGAACGCCTGGCTGCCGCCCAACGTGTTCTACATCGAGACGCGGCTGGCCGACGTCACCCTGCGCGCGAAGTACGCGGTCGTGTCCCGAGCCGATCTCGAGCGCGGCTGCCGCGGCGAGACGCTGCGCTGTGGACTGTGGGCGCGCTTCGCTCAGCCGGTGGTCCTGGCCTGGGTGCGCGACGAGCGCGACCGCCAGGCACTCGCCGCCGCCTGCGCCGACGCCGTGTGCACCGCCGTCCGCGTCGGTGTCGCCGCGCGCGGGGCGGGCTGGCAAGCGCCTTCCTCGCCGGATCTGTGGCGCGACGTGTTCCGCGCCACCTACGCGAGCGAGCTTCGCCCTGAGCGCGAAGGAGCCAGCGACGCGCTCTACGCCGAGCAGTCCGAGCGCTTCGACGCGCGGCTCGCCCTGGCGGTGGACGCCCTGGTCGAGGCGGGCGCGGTGGAGCGTTCGGCCGAGGGGGACGGGAGCCGCATGCGCGCGCGCGAGCGGCGCGTCCCCCTGCCCCACCCGTTGCTGGGTAAGCCGCTCGCCGCGCTCCAGCTGCTGAAGACCGGACTCACCTTCGGAGACTGGGTTCCCTACGCCCTGTGGAAGCTCGAGCGCCACTCCGGTGTGCGACTCGAGGCCAGCGAGCGTCAGCGCCGCCACCCGTTCCTGTTCGCCTGGCCGCTGGTCCTGCGCGCCTTGCGCAGTGGGGCGCTGCGCTAGCGGGTGCGAAGCACAGCGGGCTCGTCGGGCGGCGCGACGGCGTGGGAGGACTCGAAGCGCGCCGCCTGCTCGAGGGTCGCCGACCCGAGGGCGCCCGCGCGCAGCTCGCGGTCGCCGGGCAGCTCGGCGAGCAGCGCCTCGCGTACCGCCGCGAGATCCAGCGGCCCCACCTCGTCCTCCACTGCGCCGGTGGTGGTCGGATCGTAGTCGTAGCCGAGCGCCTCGTAGACCGGGACGAGCACTCCGCGCATCCGGTCGCTGGCGCCCACCGCGATCACACCACCGGTGTGGGCGGCACCGCGCACGATCCGCTGACCGACGCCCATCAGCTTGCGGGCACCGCGCGCGTTGACGCTGAACTCCCCGGGACAGTAGGCGCCCGGCACCTCTCCGACGCGCGCTTCGACGCCGAGTCGGGTGAGCGCGCGCGCCACCCAGTCGGCGGTGCGGGCGAAGCGCGCGCGGATGCCCGTGCGCTCGTCGGCCTCGGGGGTGCACCAGGCGAAGGCGATCGTCTGCCGATGGAAGACGGCGGCCGAGCCGCCGGCCAGACGCAGCGAGGCGCCGAAGCCCGTGGCGTGCGCCGCGCGCACGGCGTCGGAGAAGCGCGGGCGGCGCAGGTCGGTGGTGGAGAACGCCACCACGTCGTCGGGCCGATACAGGCGGAGCGTCTCCGGTCGCGCTCCGCTCGCCACCTCGCGCAGCAGAGCGCGAGACACCGCGACGTCCAGGGCGGGGTGCCCCGGGAATTCGCAGTCGAGGATCTCGAGCGTCGCCAAGCCCGCACACTAGCAACCCGAGCGGCGGCACCCCTATCCTGGGCAGGCCAGGAAGCCAGGGGGCCCCGACGCTCTTGAACGAGACGAAGACCGAATCGCCGCGCAGCGGGTCCGGGCCCTCGGTCCTGATCACCGGAGCCTCCTCGGGCATCGGAGCGGCCACGGCGCGCCTGCTCTCGGAGCGCGGCTTCCGCGTCGTCGGCACCTCCCGCGACCCGAAGCGCGTTCCCGAGGCGGTCGCGGGCGCCTGCCGCTGGGTGGCGATGGACGTGCGCGACGAGGCGTCGGTCACGGCGGGGGTCGCGGAGGCCGTCGATCGGGTCGGCCCTCTCGGCGCGATCGTGGCCAACGCCGGCTACGGGATCTTCGGCAGCGTCGAAGAGGTCCCCGTGTCGGCGGCGCGCGACCAGCTCGAGACGAACTACTTCGGCCTGCTGCGCCTGCTGCGCGCTGCACTCCCCGAGATGCGGGAGGCCGCATCCGGTCGCGTGGTGCTGGTGGGATCGCTCGCGGGTCGCGCGCCGATCCCCTTCCAGGCGCACTACTCGGCCAGCAAGGCGGCCGTCGAGGCGACCGCCCTCGCCCTGCACAACGAGCTCGCCGGGACCGGCGTCCATGTGTCGTTGATCGAGCCCGGCGACATCCGCACCGCGTTCAACGACGCGACCGACTTCGATCTCGTGTCCGCGTCGCGCTACGGCGACCGGATCGCGCGCTGCCGCGCCGTAGTGGAGGCGTCGCTGCGCGACGCACCCGGCCCCGAGCGGGTGGCCCGCGTGATCCACCGGGCCCTGACCGACCGCCGTCCCCACGTGCGCTACCCGGTGGGGCCCGACTCGCTGCTGGTCCCCCTCGCGCGCCGACTGCTCCCCGACCGCCTCGGCCTGTACCTGATCCGGCGCCATTTCGGCGTGTAGCGCCCGGCCCGCGGGACCCCTGTGCTAGCCTGCCGCGGCCCCGCGAGTCGGCGCCCCGGCTCCCCAGCCCAGCCCCGAACCCAACCCCAACGAACCCCGATCGGCGCGTCGACGGCGCGTCCGTCGGTACGGGACCCGCGCGGCCCGTCGCCATCTCGGAGGATCCTGCGTGAGCAACAAGGTGTATGTCGTCGGCGTCGGCATGACGAAGTTCGAGAAGCCCGGATCGAAGGAGTGGGACTATCCCGACATGGCCGAGGAGGCCGGCAAGAAGGCGCTCGCCGACGCCGGCATCGGCTACGACCAGGTCGAGCAGGCGGCCGTCGGCTACTGCTACGGCGACTCCACCTGCGGCCAGCGCGCGGTGTACACGCTCGGCCTCACGGGCATCCCGATCTACAACGTGAACAACAACTGCGCGACCGGGTCGACGGCCCTGTTCATGGCGAAGCAGTTCGTCGAGGCCGGCATCGCCGACTGCGTGCTGGCGCTCGGCTTCGAGAAGATGGAGAAGGGCTCCCTCGGCGTGAAGTTCACCGACCGCACCAACCCGATGGACAAGCACGCGAAGGCGATGATCGAGCAGCGCGGCTTCGAGAAGGCTCCGCCGGCGGCGCAGTTCTTCGGCAACGCGGGGCGCGAGCACATGGAGCGCTACGGCACCAAGCCCGAGCACTTCGCGAAGATCGGCTGGAAGAACCACAAGCACTCGGTCAACAACCCCTACTCCCAGTTCCAGGACGAGTACAGCCTCGAGGACATCCAGAACGCCCCGATGGTGTTCGCCCCGCTGACCAAGCTCCAGTGCTGCCCCACCTCCGACGGGGCCGGCGCGGCGATCCTGGCCAGTGAGCGCTTCGTGGTGGCCAACGGCCTCCAGGCGAGGGCCGTGGAGATCGCGGGCATGGCGATGACCACCGACACCACGAGCACCTTCGACGAGAAGAGCGCGATGAAGCTGGTGGGCTACGACATGACCCGGCTGGCGGCGCAGAAGGTGTACGAGCAGGCGGGCGTGGGCCCCGAAGATGTGGACGTGGTCGAGCTCCACGACTGCTTTGCCGCCAACGAGCTGATCACCTACGAGGCGCTCGGCCTGTGTCCCGAAGGCAAGGCGGGCGAGTTCGTCGACTCGGGTGCCCAGACCTACGGCGGTCAGGTGGTGGTGAATCCCTCGGGCGGCCTGATCTCGAAGGGCCATCCGCTCGGAGCCACCGGCCTCGCCCAGTGCGCCGAACTGACCTGGCAGATCCGCGGCCAGGCGCAGAAGCGCCAGGTGGAGGGCGCAAAGGTGGCGCTCCAGCACAACCTGGGCCTGGGCGGCGCGGCCGTCGTGACCGCGTACCGCAAGGGCTTCTAGCTCCGTCCCATTCCCGGCGGGCCCGGCCGGCAGGCCGGGCCCGCCGGCGACCGCGAGACCCGATTGCAGGCGCCCGCCGTCGATCTCCCGGCTTCCGCTGCGCCCGTCGAGGACCCGCGCCTCGTCCCGGCCCGCAAGGCCGTCTTCGGTCTCGGCGACTTCACGGTCAACACCGTCCTCACGTCGCTGTCGATCGTCTACGTCACCCACTTCTTGCTGGTGGTCGCGGGGCTGCGGCCGGAGCTCGCCGGGGCGGTGCAGCTGGTGGGCCGCACGATCGACGCCTTCACCGACCCGGCGATGGGGCGGATCTCCGACCGCTGCCGCTGGAAGTGGGGACGGCGCCGCCCCTTCTTCCTGATCGGTGCGATTCCCTTCGGCGTCGCCTTCGGACTCCTGTGGGCGCATCTGCCGACCGACTCGCAGCTCGCGATGTTCGCCTACTACACGGTCGCGTACGTGGTGATGTCGGTGTCGATGACCGTGCTCTCGGTCCCCTACCTGGCGCTCCAGCCCGAGATGGCGCTCGGCTACGACGCGCGCACCTCGCTCAACGCGTACCGCAACGCGGGCTCGATCCTGGGCGTGTTCGCGGCGATCGCCGTGCGTCCGGTGGCGGGCCTCTTCGGCGGCGGCTCCGAGGGATTCGCGGCCGCCGGCGCGCTCTACGGACTGCTGGTCGCCGCGCCTTGGCTCGCGATCCACGCGATCACCTGGGAGCGCCCCGACTTCCAGACGCGGCCCTCGACCACGTCCTTCCTCCAGGGCGTCCGGATCGCCGCCCGCCACGCCAACTTCCGCCAGCTCGTCGGCATGTACCTGTGCGGGCGCGTCGCCATGGACCTCGTCGGCGCGATGCTGATCCTCTACTTCACGCTCTGGCTCGGGCGCAGTGGCGACTTCGAGATCACGATGGCCCTGTTCTTCCTGGTGGTCCTGGCCGCACTGCCCGTGTGGGTGCGCTTCGCCGAGCACGCGGAGAAGTCGACGGTGTTCGTGGTCGGCTCGCTGTGGTGGGCGGTCTCGCTGGCGGGCATCGTGTTCGCGCAGCCCGACTGGCCGCGCCAGGCGGTGATCGCCTTCGCCGCCCTGGGCGCAGCCGGCTACGCGGTGATGGACCTGATGCCCTGGTCGATGCTCGGCGAGGTGGTCGACGAGGACGATCTCGAGACCGGCGAGCGCCGCGAGGGCACCTTCTACGGACTGTTCATGTTCCTGCGCAAACTCGCCGGGACGCTGGCCGTGTGGCTGGCGCTCACGCTGCTGGGCGCCCTCGGCTACACGAACGAAGGGGTGCAGAGCGAGGCCACGCTCACCGCGATCCGCCTGCTCACCTCGCTGGTTCCGGCGGGGTTCCTGGTGCTCTCGGCCTGGTTCGCGCGCGGCTACCGCCTCTCGCGCGCGCGGCACGCCGAGATCCTGGCCGGTCTCGAGCGCCGCGACCTGTCAGGCGGACGCGCCATCCCGCTCTCGGGTGAGCCCGGCCCCGCCTAGCGTCGCTCCGATCAGACTGCGCACGCGCGGGTGGGCGGAGAAGGTGAGGTGGGCGCCCTGATACCACTCGATCGCCGGCCGGCCCCAGTGCAGCCACAGGTCGCGCACCTGGTCGGGCGGCACCAGGCGGTCGGCGACGCCGCCGAAGATCGCGCGGTGCTCCAGCGGCACGCGGGGCTCCAGTACCAGCGGCGAAACCACCTGGAGCACCTCCGCCATCCGCTCCTGGCTCATGCCCGAGTGCAGCGCGACGCGCTCCTGCCAGGGGCCGCCGTGGCGGAAGAAGGTGCGCGCGAAGTCGGTGGCGGGAATGCCGGCGATCGCGCAGGCGAGGTGGTCGTCGAAGCAGGAGAGCAGCGCCGCGTTGTAGCCGCCGAGCGACAGACCGTAGACGCCGATCGCCGCCGTGCTGCGGGCGCGTACCCAGGCGAGCATCCGCCGCAGGTCCCACATCGCCTGGGCCTCGGCGTGGATCGTGTCGAGCAGGTCGCCCTCGAGGTAACCGTCGCCGCTGCGGCGGCCGGAGCGGCGCGGGCCGTGAAGGGGGAGGATCGGCAGCAGCAGGTTCAGGCCCAGGCGCTGGTGGTAGAAGCGCGGGTCGAAGGCGCCGAAGTCGACCAGCGGGTGGCCCATGCGGTAGCCGTGCACGCACAGAAGCCACGGCCGCTCGGGATCGCCGCGCAGCACCCAGGCATGGGCGGTGCGATTGGCGGCGTAGGCGAGCCAGCGCGCGCGACCGGGCTCGCCCTCCCGGGGCGCGTACTCGCTGGGGAAGGACAGATGCTCGAATTCGATGCCGCGCACGCGCCGCGAGCGCAGCTGGCCCTCGCCGGGATCGGGCGGCGTCTGGTGATAGGCGGCGGGCTTCTCGAGCCAACCCTCCGCCGCAAAGCGCTCGCACGCCTCGTCGACCTCCCGGCGCACGCGCGCGTGGTCCTCGGCCGAGGGGAAGAGCTGCGTGAACACCATCGAGCCGAGCACCGCCTCGTCGAGGCCCACCTCCGCCGAGAGCCGCAGCGTCGGAACCGGATCGGGCACGCCCTCGGGATGGGCGTCGAGGCGCAGCGCGTGGTAGCCGGCGGCCAGGAACGAGGCCGCCGAGAGCAGCGCCAGCAGCAGGGGCAGCCCCCCGGCGAAGGGCAGCGCCAGCAGGGCGAACAGGATACCCAGCACGCCGCCCAGGGCCGCGAAGTGCGACAGCCGTCGGTCGCCCGGGTGCAGGAGCATGCCCGCTCCCGCGGAGAGCAGGAACGTCCCGGGCACGAAGGCCGGCAGCGCCCAGGGAAAGCCCGCGCCGACGGCGGTCGCGTTCCAGGCGAAGCCGGCCGCGAGCGGCACCCAGCCTTCAGCGGGCCAGCGAACCGGTGCGAACATGCGCGCGGATCTCCTGATCGCGGCAGCAGCGCCGCGGGGCCGACGATACCCTCCGCCCCTCCCATGGCCAATCGCGTCGTCCGCCGCTGCGTGCTCGCCGCGCTCGCCTGTCTCCTCGCCGACACCGCGGAGGCCGCCGGCGCCGCCTCGGACGCGGACCTGCGCGGGGCGGTCGACCGCGCCGCCGAAGCCGTGATGCCACAGGTGATCGCCTGGCGGCGCGACCTCCATCGGCACCCGGAGCTGTCGAACCGCGAGGTGCGCACCGCCGCCTTCGTGGCCGACCACCTGCGCGAGCTCGGCCTGGCGGTGCGAACCGGCGTGGCGCATACCGGTGTCGTGGGCGTGCTGCGCGGCGGCACCGAGGGCCCGGTGGTGGCGCTGCGCGCCGACATGGACGCGCTGCCCGTCACCGAGCAGACCGGCCTCCCCTTCGCGTCCAGCGAGCGCGCCAGCTACCGCGGCCAGGAGGTGGGCGTGATGCACGCCTGCGGCCACGACGCCCACACCGCGATCCTGCTCGGCGTGGCGGAGGTGCTCGCTGGCCTGCGCGATCGCCTGCCGGGCGCGGTCCTGTTCGTGTTCCAGCCGGCCGAAGAGGGGCCGCCCCCGGGCGAGGAGGGCGGCGCGTCCCTGATGCTGGCCGAGGGCGCCTTCGACGACCCGACGCCCGACGTGGTGTTCGGGCTGCACGTCACCTCGCGTCAGGCGTTCGGAGAGATCGGCGTGGTGCCCGGCGGCGCGATGGCCAGCTCGGACCGCATGACGATCCGCGTCCGCGGCCGCCAGACCCACGCCGCCTATCCCTGGGACGGCGTCGACCCGATCGCGGTCGCCGCCCAGATCGTCCTCGCCCTCGAGGCGCTGCCGGCGCGGCAGGTGGACGCGCGCGTCCCGTCCGTGGTCTCCTTCGGCGCGATCCACGGCGGCGTGCGCAACAACATCATCCCCGAGGAGGTGGAGCTCTTGGGAACGATCCGCGCGCTCGGACAGGCCAACCGGGAGCAGCTTCACGAGCGCGTGCGGCACACGGCGACGAAGATCGCGGAGAGCGCGGGCGCCAGCGCGGAGGTGGAGATCCGGCCCGGCAACCCGATCACCTGGAACGACCCGGAGCTCGTGCGTCGCATCCGGCCGACGCTCGTACGTGTCGCGGGAGCGGAGAAGGTGATCCAGCCGCTGCCCTGGACCGGCGCCGAGGACTTCTCCCGCTACCAGGAGCGGGTACCCGGCGTGTTCTTCTGGCTCGGCGTGAACCCTCCCGGTGTCGCGCCCGAGGACGCCGCGCCCAATCACTCGCCGCGGTTCCTGGTGGACGAGGATGCGCTGGTGGTCGGGGTGCGCGCGCTCGCACAGCTGACGGTGGACACGCTGACCGGCTCTCTCCCCGACTGATCGGCGCGGATTGCCGGCTGGGGAGGGCCCTCGCGGTGATAGACTCGCCGGGTGTCGACGGCGCTCTCTCGGCCCCATCGCGACGAGCCGTCCTGGCCCGCGGCCGGTGCGGAGCGGATCCTCTTCCTGCTCGACGCCTCGAGCTCCCTCGAGCACCGCCTGCTCCGCTCGTGGATCGAGCGCAACCGGCCCGAGGACGCGGGCGACGCGGACTGGGAGGCCCTGGACATCCCGCCCTCCCGGCGGCGCAGGCGCCACGTATCGCTCGTGAAGCTGGAGGACCGCCTCGCCTGCGAGACCTCGGGGTCCGACCTGCTGCTGGCGCCCCTGCGCGTGGCCTGGCTCCCGCGCAAGCGG